>Ga0256410_1000079_pt1 | contig 162282 bp, 149 predicted proteins | sample PhyWR1_FD_185983 | JGI IMG/M metagenome (GOLD analysis project Ga0256410, IMG submission 185983) | Leaf surface microbial communities from wheat plants in UC Gill Tract Community Farm, Albany, California, United States - DLSL W.R1 | ecosystem: Host-associated > Plants > Phyllosphere >... | reverse complement strand
TTCTTGTCCTGGCACATGCCATACACTTCGGAGGTGGACGGGAAGATCACGCGCTTGTTGTACTTGACGCAGTAGCGCACCAGCTTGAGGTTTTCCTCGAAGTCCAGCTCGAATACGCGTAGCGGGTTGCGGGTGTATTCGATTGGCGTGGCGATGGCCACCAGCGGCAGGACCACGTCGCACTTCTTGATGTGGTACTCGATCCACTCGGTGTGGATGCTGATATCGCCTTCCACATAATGGAAGTTGGGGTGGCTGCGCAGGCGCTCAATGGCGTCGGAGCCGATGTCCAGGCCGTAGACTTCGTAACGGTCGTCACGCAGCAAGCGCTCGGACAGGTGGTTACCGATAAAGCCGTTCACCCCCAGGATCAGCACGCGGGTGCGGCGTGGCTTACGGCCGGATTCGGCGCCGCGCAGCACGGAGCCGTCCACCAGGCCCAGTTCATCGGCCAGGGACGGGCCGGCCTGGTATAGACCGTTGTCGTTACGCTGACCGAACGTGATCACCAGGGAGTCTTCACCGCAGGCGATGCGCAGCGGGTTGACGCTGATCACGCGGCCCGGCGCAAGGCCATCGTTGCCCTTGACCACTTCGGCCTGCCACACGATGAGCTTGTGCTCACCCACGGCGCAGAAGGCGCCAGGGTAGGGTTGCGTGACCGCGCGCACCAGGTTGAACAGTTCTTCAGCCGGTTTTTTCCACTCCAGTTTGCCGTCTGCGGCCGTGCGGCGCCCGAAGTAGGTGGCCTGGCTGTCGTCCTGAGCGGTCTCCGTGAGCTTGCCCGCAACCAGTTGCGGCAGGGCGTCACGCAGAAGACTGGTGGCCGCGTCACGCAGTTTGGCGTGCAGGGTCAGGCCGGTGTCGCTGCGCTCGATGGTGACTTTTTGCTGAGCCAGGATCGCGCCGGCATCGGCACGTTTGACCATGCGGTGCAGGGTCACGCCGGTTTCGGTTTCGCCGTTGACCAGCACCCAGTTGGCCGGCGCGCGGCCGCGGTATTTGGGCAGCAACGAACCGTGCAGGTTGAACGCGCCTTTGCTGGCAGTGCCTAGCAGGGCTTCACTCAACAGGTTGCGGTAGTAGAACGAGAAGAGGTAGTCGGGCTTGAGTTTGGCGATGCGCTCGACCCACAGCGGGTGGTTGGCGTCTTCCGGCGCGTGCACGGGAATGCCGTTGCGCGCGCACAACTGGGCTACGGAGCCGTAGAAATTGTTTTCCTTGGGATCATCGGCATGGGTGAACACGGCAGCGATGTCGTAACCGGCATTGAGCAGCGCTTCGATGCCTGCACATCCAATATCGTGGTACGCAAATACAACGGCTTTTGAACTCATGACTGAACCTGATCGGGAGAAGTAGAAGTATGGGAGGACGCCAGGCCGTCGACGACGACCACAGGCGCCGGTGCCGCCGGTTGGTTGCGCAGCACTTTTTCAATGAAGAAACGCGGGCGGGCTCGCACATCGCTGTACATGCGGCCCAGGTATTCACCCAACAGGCCCATGCCGATGAACTGGCCCCCGGTGAACACGAACAGCACCGCGAACAGTACGAACATGCCGTCGCCGGCCCACTGCGCGCCGAAGGCCAGGCGCAGGATGATCAACGCAAAGGCAAACAGCATGCCCAGCGCCGCCAGGCTGAAGCCGACGATGGACAGCAGGCGCAATGGGGTGGTGGTCATGCAGGTCAGCAGATCGAACATCAGGCTGATCAGGCGCATGGCGCTGTATTTGGATTCGCCGTGTTCACGCTCGGCGTGGTGCACCAGAATCTCGGTAGTGTGGCGGGCAAAACCGTTAGCTAGGATCGGAATGAAGGTACTGCGCTCGCGGCAGGCGAGCATGGCGTCGACGATGGTGCGGCGGTAAGCGCGCAGCATGCAGCCGTAGTCGGTCATGGCCACCCCGGTGGAGCGCTGTACCGCGAGGTTGATCAGCCGCGATGGCCAGCGGCGGAAGGCGGAGTCCTGACGGTTATTGCGCACGGTGGCGACCACGTCGTAGCCCAGGGCGGCTTGCTCCACCAAGCGCGGAATTTCTTCCGGCGGGTTTTGCAGGTCGGCGTCCAGGGTGATCACTACCTCGCCCCGGCACTGCTCGAACCCGGCCATGATCGCCGCATGCTGCCCGTAGTTACGGTTGAGGATCACCGCGACCACGTTGCTGCCATCCTCTGCGGCGGCGTCTTCGAGCAATTGAGCGGAATTGTCGCGGCTACCGTCATCCACCAGGATGATTTCGTATTCGTAGGCCAACTGCTTGCAGGCTGCCGTGGTACGACGCAACAACTCAGGCAGGCTGTCTTGTTCGTTGTAGACCGGGATAACGATCGACACGCAATGAATAGGGTAGGGTTTCAAAGATTCATGACCTCGGGGGTTAGCGCAGCTTGGAGCGTTAAAGCAGCAGCAAAACAAAGGCGATTGCGCACTAATGCACAGCTAAAGATGAAACATAATCAACAGGTTAGCTGGTAAAGCGCGGATTGCTATGAAGTACTGGGTTTAAGATTAAGCGTAAAAATGTGGAACGAATATGAAAGCCGGATGAAAAACTCGTTTATTTGACAGGTAGACAGCCAGGGTTCAGCTAAGCCACCCATGGGCGTCCGGGTTCTATTGAGCGGTTGAATAGGAGCGATTTTAAAAGGCTTTGGTTCCACCCTCAGCGGCACAATGGGCAGTTCAGCGCCACATGAAGAATCTTCTCTGCATTGGCGCTCAAGTGCCGGTAAAGTAAGCCATCTCTTGCCAGGGCAGACGGATGAATAGCGTGCAGCTTTTACGCGGCCAGTTGCGGCCGGTATTGATGGGGTTGTTGTTGGGCGTGGCCTGTATTTCCACGGTGCGGGCCGACGACGGGGTGGCGCTGACCAGCATCGATCAGGTGCCCGAAGGCGTGGAAGTACGCGGCAAGCAGATCGCGGCCTACACCTGGGACGACCGCCAGGGCAAAAACCTGCTGGTACTCGCCGAGCAGCTCAACGAACGGGACGATGACGGCACCCAGTCTGCATTTGTCTACGCCGCCCAGTACCTGATTGACGGCAAACGCCCCAAGCGTATGTGGATGCTCTACGACGATGTGCAGCACTGCCAATTCGATGCGGCCCTGCGTTTCGACCGAACCGCCACCAAAGTCACTGACCTGAACGGGGATGGCATCACCCAGACCGTCGTCGGTTATTCCCTGACCTGCACCAGCGACGTCAGCCCCAATGAATTCAAGCTGATCATGCATGTTGGCAAATCCGAGAAGTACCGCCTGCGCGGCGTCGACCGCTACGGCGCGGCTTGGTGGGATGAAGAGGCTGGCGCGCTGCGCGGCATGCCGTTGCCCAAGGACTGTAGCGTGGCCGGCCAACAGGCGCTGGTCAGTCAGTACAAGGAGCAGGGCACCGAGCTGCCATTGCCGGGCTGCTACCGCGACGAGAAGGATTTCGCCAAGGCACCGCAGGCGTACTTGCCGTTCATGCGTCAGCACTGGTTTGCCCTGATGCAGAAACAGGACGCCGAGTGGAGCCAGGCCCAGACCCAGCCTCAGGAACCCACCGAGGACGAAGAAACCGCCCCGTGATTTTGTGCCAGGGCCGGTCATGCGCTAGACTCGGCCCTTGCCAATTCACTAAATACCTCGATGAAACAATGAGTTGATCGGGGTATTTAATCCAAAGGCTGAATTACATTGACTGAGTTTCTGCGCAACCCCCTGACCCTTTACCTCACCCGCCTGGCACCTTCCAGCCAATTGACCATGCGCTATGTGCTGCAAGACGCCGCCGACCGCCTGGGCTTCGAAGACATCAATCTTGAAGAGATCGACTGGCACCTGCTGCAGCCCGAACACGTCATCGCCCTGGTGGCGGCGCTGCGCGAAGACGGTTACGCACCCAACACCTCATCGCTGTACGTTAATGCCGTACGCGGGGTGATGAATGAAGCCTGGCGCATGAGCCTGATCACTCAGGAACACCTGCTCAAGATGCGCACGGTCAAGGCATCCGCCGGCACGCGCCTGGGTCAGGGGCGCAATCTGCGCCGCACGTTGATCCGCGAAATGATGGAAGCCTGCGCCGCCGACCCACGTCCCCAGGGCCTGCGTGATGCCGCGGTAATCGGCATTCTCTACGGCTCAGGCATGCGCAAATCGGAGTCGGTCAACCTCGACCTCGCGCAGGTCGACTTCGCCGAACGCAGCCTGCGGGTAATCGGCAAGGGCAATAAGGAACTGGTCAAATACGCGCCGGACTGGGCCTTCGCCAAACTGCAGGCGTGGCTGGCGTTTCGTCGTGAACAGCTCAAGGAGGGCGAGGAGGATGACAGTTTTCTGTTTAACCGCATCCGCCGTGGCAGTCATATCACCCGGGAACGCATCACCAAACACGCGATTTACTACATCGCCCGCCAACGCGGCGAACAAGTCGGCGTGAAGATCATGCCCCATGACTTCCGCCGCTCGTTCATCACCCGGGTGATCGAGGAGCATGACCTGTCGATTGCGCAGAAACTGGCGCACCACACCAATATCCAGACCACCGCCAGCTATGACGTTCGCGACGACAATGAGCGGCGGCGGGCAGTGGATCGGTTCGATTTGTAGAACGGTCAGAGGATCGGCTTGCCGCCGGTGACGGCGTAACGCGAGCCGGAGATGTAGCTGGCTTCGTCCGAGGCCAGCAATACATAGATCGGCGCCACTTCCACCGGTTGCCCGGGGCGGCCCAGCGGGGTTTCGCTGCCGAAGTTCTGCACATCCTCGTCGGTCATGGTGGCCACGATCAGCGGCGTCCAGATCGGGCCAGGGGCGACGCTGTTGACACGAATCCCCTTGCTGCCGAGCATCTGGGCCAGGCCCCCGGTGAAGTTGGCGATGGCGCCTTTGGTGGCGGCGTAGGGCAATAATGTCGGCTTGGGCATGTCGGAATTGACCGATGTGGTGTTGATAATCGAGCTGCCGGCCTTCATGTGCGGCAAAGCCGCCTTGCAGATGCGAAACATGGCGGTGATGTTGATATCGAAGGTCTTGACCCATTCTTCATCCTCGATTTCTTCGAGGGTTTCATGGCTCATCTGGAACGCGGCGTTATTGACCAGCACGTCGATACGGCCGAACTGTTCAACGGTCTTGTCCACCAGCGCCTGGCAGGTGGCTTTTTGCGCAATATCGCCGGGCAGCAGCAGGCACTGACGGCCGGCTTCTTCGACCCAACGCGCGGTCTCCTGAGCGTCTTCGTGCTCATCCAGATAGGCGATGGCCACGTCGGCGCCTTCACGGGCAAACGCGATGGCGACTGCGCGGCCGATGCCGCTGTCGGCGCCGGTGATCAGGGCAATTTTGTTGGCCAGGCGGCCGGAGCCCTTGTAGCTCTGTTCGCCACAGTCCGGGTACGGATCCATTTTTTTCTGGGTACCCGGAACGCTTTGGGCTTGCGGGGCGAACGGCGGGCGTGGGTAATCAGTCATTGTCGGTCTCCATAGGTGTGTGAAACAGCTATGGAGTTAGTGTTTTTCGGCCCACCGATAGTTGTAATGGATGCCGGTCAAGCCCGACGAATGGTGCCTGTCAGGAGGAGGGCGGGGCGCTCGCCAAATGCGCTGGCAAGCGGCGTAAGGTCCACAGCACCGTGAGGAGTGCCGCGACGGCGCACAGTGCAATCCCCACCAGCATCGGCGCTGGCGTGTGGTCGGCGAACACACCGACCAGGCTCATGCACACCGCGCCGGTGATCATTTGAATCGCGCCGAGCAATGCCGAGGCAGAACCCGCTACGGCACCGTGGTCCTCCATGGACAGCACGCCGGCCGCCGGCAATAGCAGGCCGAGAAAACCAAAGCCGATAAACAGCAGCGACATCATCAAGGCCAGGTTGCCGGACCACAGCGTGGTGATTGCCAGCAGGCTCATCACCACCGCCACACCGATCACCGAACCGCGAATCAGCGGCGCCAGGCCAAAACGCGCGCTGAGGCGCGCAGTCAGTTGGCTCATGGCGAAAAACGACGCGGCGTTGAGGGCGAATGCCAGGCTGAATTGGGTCGGCGTCAGGCCGAAGTGCTCGATGTACACGAACGGCGCGCTGCCGATAAACACGAAAAACGTGGCCAGCCCGAAGCCGCACACCAACGACAACCCCATGAACACCGGGTCACGCAGCAAACCGCCGTAGCTGCTGAAGGCGCCGCCCAGGGTTTTACCCAGGCGGCGCTCCGCCGGGTGAGTCTCGGGCAATTGCACGACAGTCATCACCAGGCACAGCACAGCCACCACCGCCAGCACGGCAAACACTTCGCGCCAGCTCCACAGGGAAATTACCAGGCTGCCGGCCAACGGCGCGAGAATCGGCGAAACACTCATCACCAGCATCAGCAGGGACATCAGCCGCGCGGCTTCATGGCCGGTGTACAGGTCGCGCACAATGGCGCGGGGCACCACCATGCCGGCGCAGGCCCCGAACGCCTGCATTGCGCGAAAGGCAATCAGCACTTCAATGGTCGGCGCCAATGCGCAACCGATGCTGCCCACCGCGAAAATCACCAACCCGGCATAAATCGGCGGCTTGCGCCCGAATACATCGCTGATCGGCCCGTAAAACAGCTGGCACACGCCGATCACGATAAAGAACACCGTCAGGCTCATCTGCACCGCCGCCGGTGATGCGTGCAGGCTCGCGCCCAGGGTGGGCAAGGCAGGGAGGTAACTGTCGATGGCGAAGGGGCCGATGGCGGTGATCAACCCCAGCAGCAGGGCGAGATGGGCAATACGTCGAGACATGGAGCAATTCCGGGCCAAGCAAAGGCCGCTCAGCTTAAGGGATCCGCGCAGATCCGCAAACTTAGGCTTCAATAACAGGGACAAGATGCCGATAACGGTACTAACGACGCTCAGGCGGTTGGCTTTTCAACCGGCGTTCCAGGCACAGGGATACCCGCATGACGATCAAATTACGCTTGATGCTGCTGATTGCGACTGGATTGTTGACTGCCATGCTGATGAGCTTGGTCAGTTATCTGGGGAACGCTCGGATGAGCGACGCCGTGCGCGAAAACGAGGTCAGCATGACGGTGCTGCGCAACCATATGGAAGCCGACATGATGCACGACGCTCTGCGTGCCGATGTGTTGTCTGCCATGTTGGTGGGGCTGGGTAAGAGCACCAGTAGCAAGGACGAGGTCAACAGCTCGTTGAAAGAGCATGCTGAGAACTTTCGCAAGGTACTGGCGGACAATCTCCAGTTGCCCTTGGATGAGGCACTGAAAACCCAACTACAAAATATCAAGCCCAGCTTGGATACCTACATCAGTGCCGCCGAGAGTATTGTCACACTGGCGCTGGATGATCCCGAAGCCGCACGCGGGCAGTTGGAGTCGTTCAATAAGGCGTTCAGTCAGTTGGAAGATAAGATGGCGTCCCTGAGCGAACTCATCGAAAGTCATACGCAACAGACGGGTACAGGCACCCAGCAGGCAATCAGCAATGCCAACTTCACCCTCGGCGCAGTGCTCATTGCCAGTTTGCTGCTGCTTCTGGCGCAAGGTCGTTGGGTCATACTCAGCATCATGGGCCCACTGCAAACCGCCAGCCGGATTGCCGCCAGCATCGCCCGGGGCAACTTGAGCGAAACCATTGTCGAGCCGCATCGCAAAGACGAAGCCAGTTCGCTGATCCGCAGCCTGGCGACCATGCAGCGTGATTTGCGCGGCATGATCGACGTAGTGCGCAGCAACGCACACGGCATCACCGGCGTTACCGAACAACTGAGTCATGGCTGTCATGAAGTCGCCAACAGCAGCCAGCAGCAAAGTTCAGCCGCCAGCACCATGGCCGCTGCCGCCAGTGAAATGACTGCCAGTATCGAAGAAATCACCCGCCACGCCGGGCACGCACTGGAAATGGCCAACCAGGCCGAAGCCCTGGCCAAGGACGGTGGGCGAGTCATACACCAGGTGGTCAGCGACATGGACGGTATCGCCCGTTCCTCCCAGCAATCGGCCCAGGTGATCCGCACCCTGGACAAGGAATCCGAGGCGATCTACAGCATCATCCAAGTGATCAAAGGCATCGCTGACCAAACCAACCTGCTGGCCCTCAACGCAGCCATTGAAGCGGCGCGGGCCGGGGAGCAGGGGCGCGGCTTTGCAGTGGTGGCCGATGAAGTGCGCAGCCTCGCGGGGCGTACCAGTGCCTCGACCCAGGAAATTGCCAGCATGGTTGGGCGCATCCAGCAAAGCACCCGGGAAGCGGTAACCAGCATGGAGGAGGGCGTCGCTCAAGTGGACAAAGGCATGGCTGTCACCGCCGATGTGGAACGCGCCATTCGCGAGATCCTGCAGGCAACCCTCAACACTACCGAACTGGTGCACGACATTTCGCGCACCATCAGTGAACAGAGCCTGGCCAGCAATGAAATCTCCCATCAGGTGGAGATGATTGCCGGGATGTCGGAGAACAACAGTCGTGTGATAGGCCAAACAGCGTCGACCACGGACGAGCTGTCGAACCTGGCTGGCAAGCTGTCGCAGTCGGTGGATCGGTTTCAGCTTTGATTTCGTAAGCTATTGATTTAACTCAACTAAATAGTCATTTAGTTGAGTTGGATGCCAGAAGAGGGGGCTCAAGACTGGGCGAGGGCGGCCGCACGGCGCTGGCTGATACGTTCCACCGTCTGCATATGTTCGGTGCCCCAGGCACATAAGGTGCCCAATGCAGTGGCCAAGGATTCGCCAAACGGTGTCAGCGAGTACTCCACCTTCGGCGGGATCTCCTGAAAATCGATTCGCACGATGATCTCGTCGCGCTCCAATTCCTTGAGTTGCTGAATCAACACTTTATCGGTCACGCCACCGATGGCGCGGCGCAATTCGCCGTAGCGATGGACATCCTTCGCCAGGTTGTAGAGCACCAGCGGTTTCCATTTGCCGCCGATCACGGCGAGCGCAGCTTCAAGGCCGCAGTTGAATGACGTATTAGCCATGATTCGGGCACTCCATAGGGTACTTACCAAAAGGTGCATACTATTCAAAAGAATAGTCTGGATCTACAGTTGTGCCTCCACATACTTGGAGTCCAACATGAGCAGGCTCAACGGCAAGATTGCAGTGATCACCGGTGGCAACAGCGGCATAGGCTTGGCGAGCGCGATTCGCTTTGCACAGGAAGGCGCGCAGGTCGTTATCGTCGGCCGCAGGCAAGAAGAACTCGACAAGGCGCTCGACCTGATCGGCCCGCACGCCATCGCCATCCAGGGTGATATTGCCAAACTGGATGATCTGGAACGCATCTTCGCGCAGATCAAGGCGACTAAGGGTCGGATTGATGTGCTATTCGCCAACGCGGGCCTAGGTGATTTCGAGCCTATCGGTTCAATTACCGAAGCATCGTTCGACCGCACATTCGGCATCAACGTCAAAGGTACACTGTTCACCGTGCAAAACGCGCTGCCACTGATGAGCGCTGGCGGCTCGATCATGCTCACCGGTTCTACGACTGGCACCATGGGCACACCAGCATTCAGCGTTTACAGCGCAACCAAGGCGGCACTGCGCAATTTCGCCAGAAGCTGGGCGCTGGACCTTAAAGGCACAGGCATTCGCGTCAACGTTATTTCTCCTGGACCGATCTCGACACCGGGGTTAGACCTGGCATTGAACGGCACCGGTCAGAAAGACGCAATCATTGACGACATGACTGGGCAAATTCCTTTGGGCCGTATTGGTCAAGCCGAAGAGGTGGCAGCGGCCGCATTGTTCCTGGCGTCGGACGAAAGCAGTTTTATGACCGGCAGCGAAATGTTCGTGGATGGCGGGTTCGCTCAGGTTTGACACCGCGAGGGGTTTTGCCCGTTGAAATGTGACGGGCATCGCCTATGATTATGTAACGTCGAATTACGCATAATGTATATTATGTTAAACGACAGGCTATGTTGGAAATGTTCATGAACCTCCTAAGCCACTGATTCGACCAATTCGTTTTCGACGTCTACTCTTTCAACGGGCCATGTCCATAGTGTTCATGACGATTCCTTGAATGAGGTGGCTGTCGATGAAACTGATTCAGTGCACGTTCTCTTCAGGTCAACGACTACCGCTGCTTGTACAAGCTGGTGATGCGACGCCTTTGCCCATACTCATTCCGTTCATCTACGTCCAACTCAAACTCAGGCACCGCGCTTACAACACGGCTGCGGCGCACCTGCGCGCGATCCAGGCTTTCTACGCCTATGCCAAAAGCCGAGATCTGGATATTGATGAGGCCATCTTGGCCTGCCACTTTGAGGCGATTCTGGCTTTGCTGGACGGTTACGCTATTTGGCTCCAAAGTGGCCGTCATGCCGATAATCTGATCGCCAGAATCGGCAAAGCTGGCACTGTACTTTTTCAGCAGATCAGTTCACGGACACGTGATCAGTACCTGCGCCTGCTGAAGAAATACCTGTCTTGGTGCGTCACCCGTTACATCCCGCGCGCCCGTCAGAATTCAGCCACACAGGCTGACGGTATTTGCCGATGTTGCCGACGTCATTGAGCGGCGCTTTGAGAGCCATATCATCAATGCTCGTCCCGATCGCACTCGTTACCGCAGCCTGACAGATACGCAACTACAGATCGTTCGCACACTGATTCGCCCTGGCGCTGTGGAGAATCCGTTCCCGGAACGTTTGCAACTGCGTAATTGGCTAATGATCGAATTGCTCTTGGAGACCGGCATCCGTCGCGGAGAGCTTCTGAAGCTCTACTCCACGGATATCAATAAAGGGTCTCAGCACGCCTATGTCAGCATCAATGATCGAGAACATGATCCCCGCGATCCGCGCGTTGAAGAGCCTGCGCTCAAAACACACGGGCGGACCGTAGGTATCTCCGCACAGTTGTATGAGGTCTACGAGCGCTATATCCAGAGCGACCGGCGCCCTTTGCGTGATGGCAAACCGATGAAATTGCTGTATCGCTATTTGTTCATCTCGGATCGTGGCCGCCCGCTGTCGATCCGCGCGTTGTCTAACGTTCTTGACCGGCTGTTTCTGACCATTGAGCTGGCTCATCCAGGATTGTTGCCTACACTTTCTGCGCATGACTTTCGCCACACCTTTGCAGACCACTTTTTGGCTTACCTGGTCGAAAAGCGTGGGCATGACCTCGAACGGGCCACGGACGAGCTGCGGCGAGTCTGCGGTTGGTCTGAGACCTCGACGATGCCACGCCGTTACGCAGGTCGTTATCTAGCGGAGTCGGCCAACCTCCACAATGCCCAGCGCACCTCGGCAGCCTGGAGCCGACTTGACAGTTAAGTAAGGAGGTTCGCCGTGGCCAAATCAGCCGACCAAAAACAGGCAACACCACCCTCCTCTTTGCCAGCTTACGTGTTCAGGGGACCCGATTACGTTGCAATTCGAACTCGCACTAATGACCAGCCAAGCTACGTCGATACGCGGCAGAAGGTGTGGACCTGGTACGACGGTGGAATTGCACTGAAAATTGATTGGAGTGCGATCCAGTTGAATTCAGAGCTAATCGAAATAGGCAAAGGCTTTATGGCTGATGCACAACAATACCTTGGCGGCCATCACTGCTCCCTAGTACGAAATTTAGCTTTTCGCGCGGCTTCCGCTGCCAACGCCTTCGCAGTCTTGAGCTTTTTGACTTCTTCGATTCTCGCTAGCAATGCGGGGTCTTGCAGCGAGGGATCGGAATGAAGACGCTTTGCGACGCTGGGGTGCATGCGAAACTCTGGAAGCGACACTTGGCCATCCCGATCGACCGAGTATTCGACTTGCTCGATTGCCTTGAGCATCTGTTCGGCCAAGCTACCCGCCGAGGCATCGACGACATTACCGTGCTCCTCACAGGTGTCGGAGAGCATTTGGTAAAACGCTTTGGCAAAGCTGTCGGCCATGCTGTTGGATATCTCATCGACCGTGCGCTCAATCACGTCGAGCCGACCTTCGAGGATGTCCTCGAAACGCAGCCTAGTCTGGTGCGCGATCGTCTGCATCTGGTCGACGCGATCGGGGTCGTAACTGTTATGCGACTGCCAAGACCCACCATGATTGAATCGCTGGACGTCATCACCCCCACCCACCTCTCGTTGGGCCCTGCTGAGCTTTTCCCCCGTGACTTGCATGAACGCCTTCATGACCAGTTCCGCCTGCGCATCGAACGGGAAAGGATGGGATTTATCCCTCATAGTCACACTCCAGACTGATTCAGCAGGGCTTTTAAGGGGCACGTTTCAGAAGGAGCTTGAGGCTACTGCTGCGCGGTTTAACCATTGTATTGCATCTCACACACTGCCCCTACCCCGACGCCCGAGCAGACTTCGTAATTACCGAAGTGCCCCTTGCGGGATCACTGATTCAGCAGCGCGCCCCAGTCCTGCATGCTAAGCCCATCGTTAAATCTAGGTGCAGATCATGACTCAACATATCGTAATCGTGGGAGGCGGCGCTGGCGGTTTGGAGCTCGCGACTCGCTTGGGAAATCGGTTAGGTCGCAGGGGACAGGCACGTATCACCCTGGTGGACGCCAACCTGACCCACATCTGGAAGCCGCTGTTCCACGAGGTGGCTGCAGGCTCGCTTAGGTAACCAGTTAACCTGACCTCATCGTTGCAGGCAGCACCACCGCTGCCTGCTCTGTCTTCCTCATGACCCCCCTTTGTTGTGGTGCTCATGCCTGACCTCCTTCAGTGCTGGTAGCCACAGGTGCGGCGGTAGCGGCAACCTGTGGTGTCTGCAAGCAAGTACGAGGATCGGCCAATGAAGCAGCTTGATGGCAGAAAGATTTCTGAAGTGCTCATCGTGCCTACATTCGTGCTCCAGCGCCCCGACAGCGGCATGACCATCCTGGGTCACCGGGATATCGATCAGGCCTAGCCCATGTCGGCTCTCGCCGAGGTAGACCTTGGATTCGCTATCGCTCCCAGCGACCCACATCTGATGAGTACAGTGCTTCAGCTTTTCCTCTGCGAACTTTGCAAAAACCTTTGTGCGCTCAGACGCACCACCCGCAGAAGCCCATAGCGCTGCCAACGGGATCAGGGTTGACCCTTTCGTGTGATCTTTCCGGTAGTCATCCGTGCGCTCAGCAGGGTGCCGCACCAGTTCCCGGTAGCTGCCATGGATCGATGGATACCTGTCGTGCGCCTGGTAAGTGAAGATGAAGGCGCTCAAGATATTTTCGCTATAGCCGATCGCTGTCGGCTGCCAAGGTTGCACTATCGAGAGAAAGAGGAGCGTGATCCCTACGTCAATCGATTGATCGTCCGCGATCGGCGTGAGCAGCGCCGGGTTATTTGAAATCAACGCCCTCAGAGCATTAGCGATAGCAAGCGCTCCCTTCGGAGCTCTAAAACGACTGACCTTGGGTACATCGTCCCTAGGGTTCGCTGACCACATAATCCATAAGCCTCGAAGGGCTATTCGGCCCATTGTCTCGAAGAGCGTTCGGTTCACGTCCACCGAAGACCTCGCATCCACAGAGGCCGCTACTGCGTCGCGATGTGCGATGTGTGGAAGCAGCTTTTCACCGTAAAAATCTTCCCAAATTACTCCATACAATTTGAAGAGTTCTTCGAGTGTCGTTCGCGCTTCCTTTGCCAACTTGCTGTTGCCGGTCAAATCCTGGCTGATCAGATGCCATGCTTGAAGAATCGTATTCTCACAAGCCTTGTATGGCACCTCCAGATTGTTGGCATCACGAGCCCATACATAGAGTACCCACAGGCAGATACACATCTGTCTGAGCGACGACAAGCGTCCGCGAGCTGTGCCGCTGTTCTCTTCTCTGAGGCCTTCTACCAGGTTCTTGAAATACCTGTTGGCGATTTCGGGCTCGTCCAGCATGGCGACTGCCTTTTGGAAGCTGGTACGCAGCTCTCTCTTGACCAGTTGCTGCTTCAAAACCCCGTCACTGAGAAGCGCAGCCAGGAAATCCCCGTTCCAAACTTGGAATGATATCCGCTCGGTCGAGTTGCGGTCGGTAAAGCCCTTGACGTTGTCTCTGACGGCCTCTTTGATCTCGCCCCCAAAACAAAGGCAGATGACCACCTTATGCGTTTGGTACTGGCTCTCCAGACGGGACGGGATGTAAATCTCCAGTATTTCGTTCAGTGACGCTCTCAGGCCTTGTTCGCCAGTATCCCATTCCGCACGATCGAGATCGCCCTGTTTAACGGAAAACAGGTAGACCTTTTCTTCCCCCTTCTCGAAGCCGACCGCCATAACATCCACGCCGTGCTGTCGAGTCCCTCGGCCAGGCCGAGAAATCACGTTGTAGCCAAGCTCACTGAGCAGGTCAGGAAGCACAACATCCAGTTCATTTCGCTCTCGCAGGGACGCCAAATACTGTCGAAATACGAGCTTCATGGATCAGGGCGCTCAAAATGAAAATGCATCAAAGTGTGGTGTATGCCGACTGGGTTCAGTATCTCTTCGCGAGGGAGCTCCATAGGGTGATAAAACTCGGTCAGCGGCGCCTCATATCGCTTTGGGACGCCCTCCCCTGGATTTGACGGGTTCGGGTGACTCAACGTCCAAGAGGCCATACCGGCGCCGTATAGCAGCACACGCTGGGCGAACAGTCTCTCAAGCGACGATTCGTCTTTCACCGCCTCTGCAGCGGTTTCCATTGCATCGGTTTGATGTTGCCACGCTATCAATTGCTCGCGTTCAGATGGACGCATTTCGGGTAGAAGACCAATACTACGAGCGCCCTCCGTGTAGGTCTCGATTCTCTGCAGTAGGCCAGAGAGCCTCGTGGCTACCGGATCCGCTGGATCATTGGCTATCGAATGGAGAGTCTCTTTCGCCAGATTTGGGTAGTTGATGAGCATGGGATCAAACAGCAGATCTTCTAGCTCTTGCACCACCGACAATGGGGCGTGCCTTAGCAATGACACAATCACCGTAACCGCTGCAATTGGCTTGATAAAAAACGTCAGGATCGCTTTTTTGGCAATGAATCCATACTCAACATCCCTAATGCCATAGGGCGTGAAATCGATCGTGAAGTGATGGTCTTCCGTCCCGGGAAATATCCATTGATCGAAGCCTTTGAGCAGCTCAGCGTCTCCGCGTCTTAACCAACTTACCAGCCATAACTCTAGGGCTCCACTTGTGGATTTGGAGAGCTCGTGGAAGACCATATTGAAATGACCAAAAGCGCACCCGGATCTCGACAGCCGCTCGGTAACGAACTCTTGCACACGACTGACGTCGCCCAACTGCAAGGAATTCTGCAACGCAATGTCGAGCAGATTGAACGTACTGGAGCTCAATTCCAGATGGGAAATACCATCGAGCAGTTGCCGTTTGGTGTGCATCGAAAGGTGCTGGTGGCTGAATGCAAGCGCATAGGCAATCTGATGAGCGATGAGTGGCTCTGGATCTCGGCTCATCTCAAGCAGCAGTTGGGTCAGCTCCTCCCTCTGCTCTTCACCAACGAAAGTGACCCATGAGACTGAGGTACGGAATATCGCAGCGCGAAGCTCGTCTAAGGCAGGTCTAACAGCTGCGTCTCTAGCCACCTGAAAAAGGATTTTCCAACCAGGCTCCGTTGATGGCTGGGCATGAGTAAGTGCCTGAATCGCGGCGATCTTTTGCAGTGCACTCCCCTCGCGCACAAGGTTGATTGCGGCCTCAGCGAAATGGTGGTAATCCGCTTTCAGTCCGGTTTGGATGGAAACGGTAAGCGCATGGAAAAGAACATGCTCTGGAAAGCCGACGCTGTATTCCAGCAACTCCAACGCTCTGCTAGGTACGTTCTTGCACCATCGAGTCAGTACGTCGGTAGCCGCGTAAGGGATTGATGAACCCGTACCGTACAGCGCGCTGAGCGTTGAGAGCAACCGGGCCGCGCTCGCGTCGAGCTGGGGCAAAACCTCCTCGCAAATCTGCCTGCCTCTCCGCACCTCGTGATCGGCCAACTCTGGAGGAATCGAGGTGCATAGCGTTTTGTGAACATCGATCATGCGGCTTCGATGAGCCTCGACAAGCGCCTGTGACAAGGCGTCGTACTCAGAGAATTTGCAACCAAATTGGGAGGTAAAAATGCTCTCAGCCAGCTGGCCAGCTACGTACTGGGCAACGATGTCAGCTTGAGTGGGTACGGTCATTGGCCAACTCCAGATAGATCGGCATCAGTGGACTCTCCTGGCACGGCACATTCAGTCCTCTTGAGGGACAGCATCTCTCAGTTCAATCACCACTTTCATCCTTCGCCCCTCGATTTCACGATCAGGCCTGACGATAGGAGTGAATGTTAGGCAGGTCACTGCTCATCACGAGGATTTTTTGCAGCCAGGGACGCAGCTACACCCTTGCTATCGCTTTCTCCAATATCTGTTTGAGATCCGGCGCCACCGTAAACCCCTCTGGAATGGTGAAGGTGTTCAACAGATTGGCGTTATAGCCATTCTTGGTCGCAACAACCTTGATCTGTCCCAACAGCTTTTTGCCCTTGACTGTGGCAGGACTTGGCCCAGCTTGCTGTGTCCATAAATCATTGGATTCCGGTGAACCACCGTTGGGCCAGATTAGTCGGTTGATTACTAGACGTTTTTTGATAAAGGCATCTCTGGCCCCGCTAACCGCCTTGGACGCAGCCTCCCGCCAGCGGTCCGCTTCTTCAACCGGAATTTTATACAACGCTGCCAAATATGCCGCTGAACAAAAATATCCCTCGATGTCCGACCCTTCCGTTGTCCATGGATATACCCCTCTGGTGCTGAATGCTGCAGCCCATTTGGATGCTTCCTGAGATGTCATGAAGTCCCCATCTCGATGGATAACAGCGCTTACGTCGATTTCTCCATCGACCAGCAGGCCAGAAAGTAGTTTGTCTTTTGGAAGGTTTTCAATCCCGAAGCATCGGCACAACGACAGCTGTCGGCTAAGCTCCGGCCACTGGCGGAGAATTGCCCGGAGTGGCTTGTCGTCTTCATCCTCGATGAAAAACAAAACAGATTTATCCAACCCCCCCCATCCGAGCAATCGACGGATTGCTTCGTCATCGTCTGTCTTGACCTCACCACCACTCATCCAGACCAGTTTCGTTGAGGAGCTAGCGGCACGAACCACATGCGGGCTGTGCGTGGACAATATGATCTGAGTGTTATGTTCGTCCGCCGCTTGCTCCAAGGCTTCAATAAGTCGCTCTTGCCGATTGGGATGAAGATGCGCGTCGGGCTCATCAATCAACATGAGCTTAGGCTCGAAAAATATGAGATAGGCGAAAATCTGGATGGTCTGGAGGATGCCTGTGGCGGCTGTTTCAAGCGGCCTCTCGTACCCATCCATTTGTACCGTGGCCGAGATGTGGAAATCTTCCCGGTCATTGTATGACACATCGATGGACACGGAGGGATGTACTTTTTGGAGCAACTGGTTGAGTTGCCTCAAACGCTCTTCCCCAGCTAAACCGTCTGGTTCGTCTGCTTTGCGTGCCTTGAGGTTAAGCAGGATATTGCGTAGTACACCCCCGGCGTCGCCGCTGGCGGCCTGTCGGCGAAGCGATGGCTGTGCCAGGATGGTCTCTTTCTCTGAGAGGCCAGCAAGCCCGGGGATGTAGGTAGTGAGAAACTGATAGCGCTGCTTGTATGGCGTAACCGCGTTTCCACCATCGATATGGACAGTGATCCCTGCCTTGTTTCTCGCCGCCCGGAGTTTCACCACAGTCTGAACCACATCCTCCCCTGCCTTGACATGGTTGAATGCGACTTCAACAGGTGTCGAGATCGCGCCTGGCTTTAATTGACCGTTGTGAAGCATCGAGAGCGGATCGCTTGAAGGTATGTAGTCCAACCGCTCGAAGGAAATCATTTCCTTCGTATTTTTGGGCAGAATGTAACTCGCGGCGCGTGCTGCCCAGTGGACGCCTTGGAGCACGGATGATTTACCGCACCCGTTTGGCCCGACTAAAATGGTTACCTTCCCCAGCGGGATGACCGCGTTCTTAGCTGCCTTGAAATTCTGGACTGCAATAGATTCCAAGGGGCTCCACCGCTTCGCCCGACTTGAGCGTGTATCTGGGAAGGCGACTGCCGTATCTAAGATCTGCGCTACTTCAACTTCATCCTTAAGCGTATCGGCGGCTCGGGATCTGCGGAAAATTCGCTTAACCACTGTTACGTCCTCACGTACTTCGATCCCATACTCTGGCTTCACTAGGTCTTGCATCGGTTCCTTCCTATCAATACTTCAAAGCTCACCGAGACGGCGGGAGATGTAGCGTGCGCTCCTGCAACCCAGCGAGAGGACAATAGTCTTGGCCTCACAGGCTCAATCTTGTTTAACGTAATGGCCTATAAGTCGCTCGTCTTCCATTCTGTCTCTTGGGCTCAGCCAGTTTGTACCTGCAACGAGGATATCCCGAGCAGGACTTGAAATTGCCGAACCTACTGGTGCGCAAAAGCACGACTCCATGCTTGCAGACAGGACAGCGCTCCTCCTGGATCGGCTGCCCCTTCATGTCCGTGACCGTTACCACCCCATCATTTGCTTACTCCGTCAGGAACGGCGAGTATGGAGATTGTCATACGGCGCCCTGACAGAACTAAATGCCAACCTATCTAATAGATATTATTTCTCCAGAATAACCACTACAAATCTCGCCCTTGATGTCATATAAGAAGCTTGTTTGAAAGGTGGGGCGCAATGAGAACTTCAATATCACCTCATCGGGAACTTCATCCGTATCGTACAGGTGGCGACTAAACCTCAAGCCCGGCTTATACAAATCATAAGCGGCTTGCGGCACGGAAACTTCCAAGAAAAATATTCGCAGATCGTGCACGTATGAAACAAATACCTTTTCATCATCATATCTACTGATATTTTCTATTCTAAAATCCTCTACACCTTCGCCGATACTAGCCCTGACATCTATTGCCTGCAGAAGCAGGCCTCTGCCATCAGCAAGACTGAAGTCAAGGAACTGCAAGGCATTAGCGTCCATTGACTGCAAATAATCTACAGCCTCATCCTCAACATACTCCTCAAACACTTCCACATCGCTTGCATGATCAAATGCATGCTCGACCGCGTCTATAGTTGCTACAAACTCGGCAACCGATCCATAGGGCACCATTTCAACAAGTGGAATAGACTTTAGGTCTTCAGCTAAATCAGCATGAAAATCCACTACCTTATCAGCATAAAAGTCATGCCTATTGGAATTAATAAAAACTACTTTTACTGGGGTTGTTTTGGTTTTGAGATACTCCAGTAGCGACAACCACAAAAGTGTGTCTCTGTACCCTTTCTCTCCAGCTTTAAATGGACGCTTAATTTTAAGCGCGCGCGCAAACACTTCAGCGTTATTTACAGCGGCATACGAAACAACCCTCACATCACCTATCAGAGCTGAAACATTTTTCAGGATGTCATAGTCTTCTATCTCGTGGGCAATACTCGTAAAATCTTTTTTCGAGACTCGCCTCAATGCTTGGTACGATTTCTCAATACTTTGGATCTCCTCGAGAACCGAGCGCTCACGCGCATTGTTGACTTCATCTACGACAACCTGAGGTATCAGAAGAGTTGCATCAATATTGTTTACGTACCTGATAAGATATTTAAATGCACCACTTTGCAAAAAATAATCAGAACAGTATATATTCGAATCCAGCACAACATAAACACTCACTACCACACCTCGCCAATAGAAAAATCTGAAAAGGGAAAATTCAGAGTCCCTTAAGTACACAAGCTCATGGTGCAGTTACGCCTACGTTACGCCTACATGCCGAGAAAAGCTCGCCCTTGCGGATTCCACACAATTAATCCTCCTCAATCTCGATGAAGCCGCTTGGAATCAATTCATAACCTTGCAATCCATTGTAGGTGCCGAGCGAGTCATTGACAACGAAGCTTTGCCCCATAAAAAAACCTGGGGCAATTGAGTTTCGCACGCATGCCGCGAAAATATTTAGTGCATGAACCAAGTTGCGGTGAAGATAAAATAGATCCATCCTCCAACTCTGACTTGCCTCATCCATTTGCCTGTAAACACTTGGCGTGCGGTCTATCCTTTTCCAGCTTCTATCTTGACTCCACATGCCATTAAAGAAGGATGAATGCTCTGAATGCGTGAAATGATTGACTAAGGCATCTATCCTTACTGCCAGGGAATGAATAGCGCCTTCCAATTCCGGATCCAATCCAGGCATGTTTGTTCGAAAAACAATAGCCGTGAACTCACCAAAGCTATCTACAAGCCTTCCTGGAATACCTCCAGCAATCAGGTTGTCACTTGTGTTTAACCAATACACCAGCTCGAGCTTTTGAGTAGCCTGGGAAATCAAGTGATTGTAGATAACATGTCCAGCATTATGGACGAGCACCAGGGCTCCCACCACATCGGCAATCACGTCATTTCGCTGAGAAAAAAGCTTTTCCTCTAACTGAGCTGATAGCAAAACTTCCGCACTCGATAGTCCGTGCTCAATTTTTAATGCCGAAACCGCTTGGTAGATATGTGGTGATGCGCCTTGAAATTTGTCATTAATTACGAAACAAAACTCTCGCACCGGAGAAATGGTTTCCCAATACGACTTAAGTGTTCCGAAATCCTTCTTGAGCTTGGCTATTGCGGCCTCGGTGTTAGCGGGGAGATCTTCAGGGGCATAGCATTGAAAATATCTTCCACTCGCAGAAATCCAGCCATCATTTCCACGATCGCCTATGTTTCCATGTGGCTTTACAGGTTTGAAGCCAGGCTCGCAGTGCATCATTATACGAACAAATAAATCTTCGTACTTTTGACCATTGGCCTCATGCACTGCAAGCTTGAATTTCGTCCTTAGTACACCAGCATCCACTTTAGCACCTCATTTATTATTACAGACACACTCAAAAGCCTCCCCAGGTTCAACTAAACTAAAGCTCAAAAATCTTTGAGCACTGGGTGGACACAGCACATTCTCGACTATCCATCATGGTTATCCAGTTACGAATAGCACATGATCAGCGCGGCCGGGGCTGGAGCACCTCTGAGCTTTATGATTTCCTCGACAACCCAAGCGCCAACCGGCCACACTACTTGGAGCACCAGGAGAATCGTGAATGCGAGGAAGGCACGAAGCAGGTACTCATGGGTCATCTTGATACCGGTCACCTTCTCGTTGACCAGTGTGTAGTTATGTAGAACGGCGTGAGCGAGCTGTTTGGCTAAGCCCGCTTTAGGCGAACTCTCTTTCCAGGTAATGGCTAGCTCACCTGGGCCAAGCTGAGCGAACCCAGCGACTTTGAGCGTTCTGAACGCCCAAGCCCCTGCGCGCAGCAGGAAGGCGACGGCCAGTCCGAATAACAGAAGGCTAATGCAGCCTAGCCACTTACTCGACTTGTCGCTCCAAAGGGTTGGCAGCAGTGAGACAAGTACGGGAATCAGCGCCGTGATGGCGGCCAGGTAAATACCTGCTTTCGCATCAGCTCCCTTCCGACGGTCAACTTCTGCATCAAAAAGACGCCGCGATTCTTCCAGCACTACGTCGCTGTCCGTCGACCAATCTCCCTCTCGAACAGATGCAGCAATCCCCTGCTTCCACTCCGTATCCTCGGCCCGCTCAGCAGACGACAATGGGATGAGGGTCGGCCAGATCCAATGGAGCCAGTCTTTAGGCTGAAGCAATTGCGCTCACCGTTAACTCGTCTACGATCGCCGCAGCAATAGGGTAACCCGTTAGATTTTCAATCCAAGCCCACTGCCCGTTCGGATTGATTTCCAAGAACCACAATTTGCCAGATTTATCGCACACCAGGTCGATAGCGCCGTAACGGAGGCCTAGGCGATGCACGAGCTTCACGCACTGACGTTGAACACGACGATCGAGAACAACTTTCTCGTGTCGAAGATCAGGACGACTTCCCTTTCGCCAGTCGGTTTCGGTTTCCTCGTTATCTTGCGACCAAATGGCCGTAGCAAACACCTGCTCGCCCACGACTGTCACTCGGACGTCGTATTGTTTCAATATCTCAGATTGCACGATGAATGGGGTCAGCCGAATCGCTTCCGCCTGATCATCCTCAATCTCAGCGAGCCGAGAGGTGAAGATCACGCGTTCCGTCTCGCCCGCTAACACTGCTTGCCGAAGGGGCTTACCAATCGCTGTGCCGAGCGCATTGATAGCTTGAGCACATGCAATGTCATTCGTGACAAATGCTTGAGGTACCTCAAAGCCGATCTCCTGCGCGAGGAGGAGCTGCATCGGCTTGTCTTCAGCCAAGAAGATCTTTGTAGGTGAATTCAGCCACCGCCCCTCCAAGCGGGAGTAGAGGCTTTTGAGAAAGCTGCTCCACTCCGCCTCGATGTATGCCCTCTCGCCAGGATCCGTTACAGCATCCGGTATAACAGGAGCTCCAGGTCTACGGAAATAGGCTGCAGTTATCTGCGAACCACGGAAAACCACCCCGTCCATTGAGATTGACCAAGCGTCTTTGGGAAATCCTGCCATCGAGCACAACGCTTCGGGCAATTGCTCGGTATTCAGTCGAACAAAAGGCTGGCCGCGCCGGCGGAGCTCAGCAACCACGTAATCCATCGTGATATCGCGACGATTTGTCACCAACAACAGCATGAGATGCTTCCAGATCAGTCCGAGTAATAACGCGTGTCCAAGCCGAAGGTAGGATCACCATTGTCGTCACGCTCCAACTCGACGTTGGTCTTTGTGATCAGCTCAAGGATGTGGTTGGCATTGCATCGATCGTCGCGCTCAGTGATCGCATCGGTTTTGGTCACAAGCTGCAGGAGGTGATTGCTCGTGTCGAATTGATGCATGTGGCAGGAGTCATTCGATTGACCTCGATAAGGGCTGGGATCGTCATCATCGCTTTCTACCTTCTGGTAGGTCTTGGTCAACAGCTCTATCTGCCAGGATGCCTCGTCATCTTGCTCTGAGTTAACCTTGGTCTTGGTCATCAGCTCATTCAGCGCGCCGTCAGCGATGACTGGAACTACTCCATCAGAAGCCTCAACGGCCCACATCTGGAGCTCCGGGGAATAGAAGCCCGGGATACTGTCTTCTCCTGTTCTAGGCGTCGCAAATCTGGATAGAAAGGGCGACGTTTTTTGCAGAGCTCCCAAGCTGGCGTCTCCTGTGCCGGCGAGTCGCGAAAGGCGACAATGCCTGGACAATACCATTTCGCCAGCATGACGGTAAATGACGGCGGATAGTGCGGGGATCACAGCGCAAAGATCAGTATGGTGGTCTCGATGCGCTCACAACCCTATCCCTTCAGCAGAAGGCAGGATATGTTTTGCACAATCCCCAAGGAAATGGTCACGATGAAGACATCGACCAAATACACCCAGCACGCCAGTGAAAGCCATGAACTCGAACTGCCTTGCGGTAAATGCTGTGCAAAGACTTTTCACCGCGTGGTGTGCTCAGCTGGTGTCAAGTCCTCTCGTGAAGACCAGCATAACCTCCATGAGTGGTGGGTCGAAAACCAGATAGTTCAATGCCAAGGATGCAAGACGTTTTCGTTTCGCATGGTGTCTGGCGACTCAGAAGACCGTGATTATGATGACGATGGCCAGCTGCAGCCTTTCGTGACTGAGAACCTGTACCCACCGCGGATGGAGGGAGTTGGCAAGCTAGGGTTAGACCTCTGGTGGCTGCCATCGCCTCTCAAAGCCATCTATGAGGAATCACTTGTTGAAGACTTGGCGTCCCGAGGGATTCTTAACCCTCAGAGCGCGAAGATCCTGCACAAGGTAAGAGGGCTCGGAAACGAGGCTGCATACGAGTTGACGGCACAGAAGGCTTCGCAGCTAGCCTTGGCCATGAACATTCTTGAGCACCTTCTCAGAGACGTTTACGTCAATCCGAGACTGTACGAGCAGGAGTTCCCCACTACTCCTGCTCCGTGACCTCCGCCTCAACACTCCGTCAGATCTCGGCATGAGGTGACAGCCAGAGCTAAACCCTCGGCACCGACGCCCAGAATGGCCCTGAGATATATTTGAGCATGAACCACCAAGCGTAGACGATTGATTCTGCATAGATCTGGTCGTCGTCAAGCAGCCCATGCGCAAAGGTATTTCTGAGATTTGGGCCGTATGGGCTGCAGAACACCGCTCGGACTTCGAAAGCTATGTCATCGCCAAGCAGCTCTGCTACCCCTTCGACGTCCATGAGAGTGCTCAATCCATTTTCGGTAACGATTCCATCAGTACTGGTCGTCGAAGTGTTGAGACCTGCCTCCTTCATTCTGTGTCGAATGATCGCCTCCATCTGAGGAATGAGGAAATGGGCTGCCATACCAAAATCCCCTACGAACCCCCAATACAATCCCTTCCCGATCATCTGCGCTCGATTAGGAGGCACAAGTGACGACGCCTTAGCCAGTTGAACCATGTCGCTCTCTTTGATGCAGTGTGCTTCTGAGATGATCGCGAGTGCCGGCAAAACGCCCCCCCTCACCGTAAGCTTGATGGTGTGCAAATGTTCGCTGACCATCTTGGCCTGGACTGTGTACTCGTCCTCCTCAGTAAGTTCGGTTCCGAAGGACAGCGGAGGACGCCTGGCAATCACTCTGCCAGTTTCATCGAAGAAGACTGCTTCAGTCAGGGAGCTGACTATCCCAGTACGTAGTGACTTCAGCGCTCCCTGCCGGGATTCAGCGGGTGAGCAAAAAGGGTACATATTTGCGAAATTATAGAGGGCAGTACCGAACGACTGGCCTTCAATTAGACGCTTAGTACGCTTTACCAGTTTTGTGATGTCTGTCCGAGTTGAGATCAGATTCATCTGCTCAACCACTTGGGCACCGGTCTCTGCAATTCTCTTGCGGAGAACAGGCAGAACCTTATCGATAGCTAGGTCGGCACGAAATGTCCCTGGAACAGATCGGTAGATTTGAAGAGCATTCTCTAAAGCGTTTTGCGCCACAATCGGGTGCGTCTGCTCCCCTCTTAGCTCGGCCTCTGACACCCAAGTCTCAGCAACGGCCACCGTCATTTTTGCAGCAAGCAAGCCGCGATCAAAGAAGGCGAAACCTCGCCCCGCCATCTCGAAACAACGACGAGCCCTAAACACATCCTTCTTGCTCACAAAGCGGTGGCCAAGCTCAGCCATCTTTTCGGGTAATTCAGGCACATCGGGATGTTCAAGTCGGTACTCAATGACCGTCTCGACCAGCCCGACAGCAAATGCCAGCTCCTTCTGAACCGCCTGTTCGATTGCATCCATGATTACCTGCGTTAGGTTCGCGAGCCGCCCCTCAGCACCTTGGCCAATCATCTTGGCCAGGGATAACGCCCTCTGGAAGCACTCTCTACCTTCTTGGTACCAAACCTCATCAATCAATGGCAGCGTCGCATAGCCATCTATGGCGGCTCGCGCATGCCGAATGTGCTTGAGGCGAGGAGTAATCCAGAGGAGATCGGAGACCCTCGCCTTCAAGAGACCGTCAGGAAGGCCGTCGACCAAATCCTTTAAGAACAAGTACTCTTCGTCGAGCATGGTGGCCGGAGACATCGAATGCCGGTCGCCAATGAGTAGATAGGGTCTGAACGGTTCATTTCTGTTGGTAGTTTCCAGCATCATCATGCAGAGCTCCGCCAACAGCCACCAGACCCTCGCTGCCTCAAACTCCAGGGCCTCCGAGGCGGCCTTTGCCAGTCCTGTTATCGCCCCGGACAGGGCCGAATAAGTCGGCTCAATGTTAGAAGTGGCCTGCTCGAAATCGGTTATGCAAAACGCACCGACCTTCAAGGGGGTATCTTCAGGGTAACGAGGGCTATGCTCCGGCACGACGTTCTCTCACGAATCGAAAGGAACGCACGTTTTACGATGAACCAGTCAGAAAAGCCAAGCTTCCGATCACGCCATCAGCCACTGTGGAGTGGTACACGGTTCGTGCCGACGCAAGCGAAGCGCGCAGGCCGCTGGCCGAAAGCGGGTGGGGAGAATGGTTCTATGAACATCATTCCATGAACAGGCGCGTTAACTTCTAGAGCAGTTAGCCAGTAATTTCAGGCTCATAGCTGCTTATGAACAAATGACATCGCCCACTTGTTAAATTATGTGTCAGGGTCTTGGATGTAAATCATCAACCCCGCCCTATGTGCTTCCCGCATACCCCATTCTCAAACGTCATAATCCCGCGTTTTCCTACGTGGTAGTCTCACACGTCTACCAATAGGCATTGATCGTATGTCGTCAATGGCCCCAACCAGGAAAGATCATGCCAAAAAAGTCCCACTCAGCCTTGCGCGTTAATTTTCGTGAATTGTTGGCAACGCCTGCGTGCGTTGAAACCGCTTCCGTGTTTGATCCGATGTCGGCAAGGATTGCCGCCGACCTGGGTTTCGAGGTCGGTATCCTGGGCGGCTCCGTGGCTTCGTTGCAGGTTCTGGCGGCCCCCGATTTTGCGTTGATCACGCTGAGTGAGTTCGTTGAGCAAGCCACCCGCATCGGTCGTGTCGCGCAGTTGCCCTTCATTGCCGATGCCGATCACGGTTACGGCAATGCGCTGAATGTGATGCGCACCGTCGAAGAACTGGAACGTGCCGGCGTCGCCGCGCTGACCATCGAAGACACGCTGCTGCCGGCGCAATTCGGGCGCAAGTCCACGGATTTGATTTCCATAGACGAAGGTATCGGTAAAGTTCGTGCGGCGTTGGAAGCGCGGGTTGACCCAGAGCTGTCGATCATTGCCCGCACCAACGCCGGCGTATTACCCACCGAAGCGGTGATCGAACGCACCCTGGCCTATCAGAAAGCCGGTGCCGATGGCATCTGCATGGTGGGCGTCAGCGACTTCGAGCACTTGGAGAAAATTGCGGAAGACCTCACGGTGCCGTTGATGCTGGTGACCTACGGCAATCCCAAACTCAATGACGCGCAACGCCTGGCCAGCCTGGGTGTGCGGGTCATTGTGGCCGGCCATGGCGCGTACTTCGCGGCGATCAAGGCGACCTACGACAGCCTGCGCGCCCAACGCCAACTGACCCACAGCACTTCGAACCTCAGTGCCACCGAGTTGACCCATACCTACACTTTGCCCGAGAGCTACGTAGCCTGGGCCAAAGAATTCATGGACGTAAAAGAGTAACTACCCCCGTGGATCGAGGGGGCTGCCCCCTCCTCCCACGCGGGTCTGCCCGCCGGTCAGCCAACCCAGCCCACCGCAGTTTTCGGAATCACTTCCGATTCATCCAGCTTCGACGCAAACATGCTCACCGCCTTCACGGCATCGCTGGTGCTGGTGCGTATCTGCAGAATCACCGAACCCGCCTGATCCGCCAGGTTGACGCCACGCTGCGCGCCTTCCTGGGTGGCATTCATGCTGCTCACCGCGTCGCGGGTTTCCGACAGGATCATGCCGATCATCTCGGCGATTTCCGCCGTGGAACGGCTGGTGCGACCGGCCAACTGGCGAACCTCGTCGGCCACCACCGCAAAGCCGCGCCCCTGGTCACCGGCGCGGGCCGCTTCGATGGCCGCGTTGAGGGCCAATAGGTTGGTCTGGTCGGCAATGCCGCGGATGGTATTGACGATGGCGGTGATCTGCTCCGAACGGTCACCCAACTGCCCCACCAATCGCGCAGAGGCGCCGATGTTTTCGGCAATCCGGCGCATTTCCGTGGCGGTGTCGTGGATAACCTGAGTGCCGTGTTCGGCAAACCGCTCGGTTTCCGAAGAAATGTGGTAGGCACGCGAGGCGCCGCGCGAGTCTTCCTCGAATTTTTCCACGCGCTCGGTGATATCGCTGGCGAACTTGACGATTTTCAGCAGCGTGCCGTCCAGGTCATACACCGGGTTGTAACTGGCTTCCAGCCACACCGTGCGGCCATGTTTGCCGATGCGCTTGAATTGCCCGGTGAAGAATTCGCCGTTGTTCAAGCGGCGCCAGAAGTCGGCGTATTCGCCACTGTTGACCAGGCTCGGCTCGCAAAACATGCGGTGGTGCTTGCCCTTGAGCTCGGCCAGGGAGTAGCCCATGACATTGAGGAAATTGGGATTGGCATCGAGTACGTGGCCGCTCAAATCAAACTCGATCACCGCCATGGCACGGTCCAGCGCCGCGAGTTTGCTGCGGGTTGCGGCTTCCTGCTCGACCTTGCTGGTGACGTCCAGGGCATACTTGACCACTTTCAGCACTTGGCCACGTTCATCCAGCACCGGGTTGTAGCTGGCCTCCAACCAGACGGTTTTGCCGTTGGCACCCACCCGTTTGAAGGTGCCCGAGACAAATTTGCCGGCACGCAGATCCGCCCAGAACTCGCTGTAGGCTGGGCTGTTGGTCAGTGCGGGCAAGCAGAAGTCGCGATGGGATTTGTTGGCCAGCTGATCTGCGCTATAACCCATGGTTTTCATGAAGTTATCGTTAGCCCGCAGCACCTTACCATTCAGGTCGAATTCGACCACCGCCATGGAGCGCTCCAACGCAGCATTCAGCCCTTTGTATTCGTTGACTTCGGCCTTCCTGGCCGCCAGTTCTGTTTTTAATGCGTTATTGAACATGACGAACCCTCTGCCGTACGGAGAACCTGCTTCTTAAAGTAGCTATCGGCCCCGGATTTAGCGACTTTACGCGGCTTTAATTTTTATTTTCTGGCGTCAAAAAAGCGTATTGCCATAGCCCTCGGTTTGCCCTGGCCAATGATTTCGAGGACCATGGCGCCTTTGTGTTTTTGCCCACCAGAGGTGCCCATGGCCAACCACGATCTGTCCTACACTCCGGACCCGGATGCCGAGTCCATTTCTTCCGACGTTGTCGGCTTCAACGGTATCCTGGTGTCGACCCAGATCCCGACTCGCGCCGACGGCAGCCTGGAACTGGGGGATATCACCCTGCAAAGCGAATGCACGCTGCAAGCGCTGAAAGTCGCCCTGGAAAAAGCCGGCAGTTCCATGGATCGGGTGATGCACCTGACCATTTATCTGACGGATATGGCCGATCGCGCGGCCTTCAACGAGGTCTACAAACGCTTTTTCGCCAAGCCCTGGCCCGTGCGCGCGGCGGTTGGCGTGGCGGCGCTGGCGGTTGAAGGCATGCGCGTGGAAGTCACCGCGATGGCGGCCAAGGCCTGAAGTGATGCCGGTCAGGCATTTCACGGCTACAATGCGCGCCTCAACCGTGACAAGCCTGACTAAAAAAACTATGTCCTTGCCCAAGCATCACCTGGAATTGCTCAGCCCTGCCCGCGATGTGGCCATCGCCCGCGAGGCCATCCTGCACGGCGCCGACGCCATTTATATCGGCGGCCCCAGCTTCGGCGCGCGCCACAACGCGTGCAACGAAGTGAGCGATATCGCTCAACTGGTCGAGTTCGCCCGCCGCTACCATGCCCGGGTGTTCACCACCATTAATACCATCCTGCATGACAACGAGCTGGAGCCAGCGCGCAAGCTGATCCATCAGCTCTACGACGCCGGTGTCGACGCGCTGATCGTGCAGGACCTGGGGGTGATGGAGCTGGATATCCCGCCCATCGAGCTGCATGCCAGTACCCAGACCGATATCCGCACCCTGGCCCGCGCCAAGTTTCTCGATCAAGCCGGGTTCTCCCAACTGGTATTGGCTCGTGAGCTGAACCTGCAGGAAATCCGCACCATCGCCGACGAGACCGATGCCGCCATCGAGTTCTTCATTCATGGCGCACTGTGCGTGGCGTTCTCCGGGCAGTGCAATATCTCCCACGCGCAGAACGGCCGCAGTGCCAACCGCGGCGATTGCTCCCAAGCGTGCCGCCTGCCGTACACCTTGAAGGACGACCAAGGCCGCGTCGTGGCCTTTGAAAAACACCTGCTGTCGATGAAAGACAACAACCAGGGCGCCAACCTGCGCGCGCTGGTAGAGGCCGGTGTGCGGTCGTTCAAGATCGAAGGCCGTTACAAGGACATGGGCTATGTGAAGAACATCACCGCCTATTACCGCCAGCGCCTGGACGACATCCTCGAAGATCGTCCGGACCTGGCCCGTGCCTCCAGCGGTCGCACCGCGCATTTCTTCCTGCCCGACCCGGAAAAAACCTTCCACCGCGGCAGCACCGACTACTTTGTCAGCGACCGCAAGATCGACATCGGCGCCTTCGACACCCCGACTTTCACCGGCCTGCCGGTAGGTGTGGTGGAAAAAGCCGGCAAGCGCGACCTGCAAGTGGTCACCCATGAGCCGCTGTCCAATGGCGATGGCCTGAACGTGCTGGTCAAGCGTGAAGTGGTGGGGTTCCGCGCCAACATCGCCGAGCCCAAGGGCGAGTTCGAGGAAGACGGCCAGAAGCGCTACCGCTATCGCGTCGAGCCGAATGAAATGCCGGCCGGCCTGCACCAACTGCGCCCCAACCATCCGCTGAACCGCAACCTCGACCATAACTGGCAGCAGGCGCTGCTCAAGACCTCGGCCGAGCGCCGTATCGGCCTTGCGTGGGTCGCGCGTTTGCGTGAAGAGCAGTTGCACGTCACCGCGACCAGCGAGGAAGGCATCAGCGCCAGCGTCACCCTGCCCGGCCCGTTCGGCGTGGCCAACAAGCCGGAACAGGCACTGGAAACCTTGCGCGACCTGCTCGGCCAACTGGGCACCACCGAATACCACGCCACTGCCATCGAGCTGGATGCGCCCCAGGCGTTCTTCATCCCCAACTCGCAGCTCAAGGCACTGCGCCGCGAAGTCATCGAAGCGCTGACCGCCGCCCGTGTCGCGGCGCACCCCCGTGGTGGGCGCAAGGCTGAAACCACACCGCCGCCGGTGTACCCGGAAGCGCATCTGTCGTTTTTGGCCAACGTCTACAATCAGAAAGCCCGCGACTTCTACCACCGTCACGGGGTGAAGTTGATCGACGCGGCCTTCGAAGCCCATGAAGAAACCGGCGAAGTGCCGGTGATGATCACCAAGCACTGCCTGCGCTTCTCGTTCAACCTGTGCCCTAAACAGGCCAAGGGCGTCACGGGCGTGAAGACCAAGGTGGCGCCGATGCAATTGATCCACGGCGACGAAGTGCTGACCCTGAAATTCGACTGCAAGCCGTGTGAAATGCATGTGGTGGGCAAGATCAAGGGCCACATCCTGGGCTTGCCGCAACCGGGCAGCGTGGTCGAACACTTCAACCCGGACAAACTTATCTATCAGGGCACGCACTGACGCTACGGGAGCGGGGCCACCACCAGCCCCGCTGCAACCCCGCCGCCGCCAGCAGAATCGCCGCCACCCCTAGCCATTGCAGCCAGCCCAGACGATGCCCGAAGGCGATCCAATCGACGAAGATCGCCGCGATCGGGTAGATAAACGACAGCGCGCCGGTCAGCGCCGTCGGCAGCTTTTGAATCGCTCCGTACAACAACACATACATCAACCCGGTATGCACCACGCCAAGGGCGAGCAATGCCGCCCACGCAGTGGTCGTCACCGGCATGCTATTCCATGGCACCAAGGGGGCGAGCAGCACCGCGCCGGTAGTCACCTGGATCAAGGCCAGCAAATGTGGCGGCACCGCTTTCAAGTGTTTGATGATCAACGCGGCCAGTGCATACAAAACCGCTGCCCCCAGGGCCAGGGCAATTCCGGCAAGGTAATCACCACCGTTCGTTTGCTCACCATGGGCGGCGACAATCGCCAGCATGCCGGCAAAGGCTATGCTCAGCCATACCAGTTTCTGCAGCGTGATACTTTCTCGCAAAAACACCGCTGCCAGCAGCACTAGCAAGAACGGCTGCACGTTGTACACCGCCGTGCTGATGGCAATCGATGCGCGGGAATAAGAGGCGAACAGCAGCAACCAGTTTCCGACAATGGCCACACCACTGATGATGGCTAAGCCGAGTGCTGCGCCGTTTAGCAGATCCGAGCGCAGGTACCCCAGCAGCGCGCACACCAGCAACAGCGCGAATGCGCCGAACAAACAACGCCAGAACACCACTTCGATCACCGACACGCCCGACACCAGCACAAACCAGCCAATAGTGCCCGAGATAAGCATGGCGGCGATCATTTCCCACGATCCGCGACGAATGGATGGTTCCATGATTGAAGCTCCTCAAGTGAGGCTCAATTATGGCAATCTGCTTATTCGCCGCTCCAGCGCCTGAAAAAGGCAAAACACTGTGTTCACCTTTATTTATTAGGCAAAACCTATGCTCGATACCATCGACCAGCAGCTGATCACCGCCTTGATGGACGATTCACGCCTGTCCCTCAAAGCCTTGGCCGGCATCACCGGGCTGTCCTCCCCCAGCGTGGGCGAGCGCTTGCGCCGCCTGGAGGAACGCGGTGTGCTCACTCATTACACCGTCGCCATCGACCCTAAACATTTCGGCTATTTGCTGCAAGCCATCGTGCGCATCCGCCCGTTGCCGGGCAAATTGCAGGAGGTAGAACGTCAGATCCAGGCGATTCCCGAATTCACCGAGTGCGACAAAGTGACGGGCGAAGATTGCTTTATCGCGCGCCTGCACGTGCGCACCATGGATCACTTGGACACCCTCCTCGACCGTATCAATGCCTACGCTGAAACCAACACCGCCATCGTCAAGAAAACCCCGGTCAAACGTCGACTGCCGCCATTGGCGGATCAATAAATCACTTAAGACCACAATGCGGGAGGGGGGCTTGCCCTCGCTTCAGTGGTCAGTCAGCCCAACTGTCACTGACGCATCGCTATCGGGGGGCAAGCCCCCTCACCGCAAAAAGTCAGGCGCTCAACGTTTTGGCAGCGCTCAGGAGCCCTTGAAACTGGCGATAGCGTGCTTGCAACACAGCCCGCTGTGTCGCATCCGGCAAGTAGCGCGCCTTGATTGGCATACCTGCCGCCAGCAAGTCTGCGCCCTCGCCCACTGCCATGAACCCGAGTTTCGCCGCGCCGATGCAGGCGCTCAGTTCACTGCCGTGCAACGTGTAGATCTCCCGTTGCAGGATGTTGGCCAGCAACTGCGCCCAATACGCGCTGCGCGCGCCGCCGCCTACCAAAGCGCAGGCGCCGACCTGTGCACCGGCCGATTGCACCGCGTGCAGCGCATCCAGCAGGCCGAAGCCGACGCCCTCCATCACCGCATACCCGAGCATCGCCGGTGTGCAGTCATGGCCCAGCCCCATAAAGCCGCCGCGCAACAAGGGGTCGTTGTGCGGCGTGCGTTCGCCGGCCAGGTACGGCAGGAACAACGGCGTGTGCAGCGGCACGGCCTGTTCGATCGGTAATTGCGCCTGGACCTGCGCTAGCAAGGTTTGCTCATCCGCCATCCCGGTCAACCGCGTGACCCAACGTAAGCAACTGGCACCGGCGAGCATGGCGCCCATGGTGTACCAGCGATCCGGTAGCGCATGGCAGAAGCTATGTACCGCGCTGGCCGGGTTGCCGGCGGCGTGGTCGGTGATCGCCACAATCGCCGCGCTGGTGCCCAAGGTGATGAAACCGTCCCCGGCATGGACCGCACCGATGCCCACCGCTGCCACCGGGTTATCGCCGCCACCGCCGGCAATCACCACCGCGGGCGACAGCCCCAGCTGCGTCGCGGTCAACCGTGCGCTTGGCGCGCCGCCTTCAACCAGTCGAGGCATCTGCCACGGCGCCAGGCCGGTGGCGCGCAGCATCGGCATGAACCACTCGCGCCGGGCCACATCCAGCCACAGCGTACCGGCGGCGTCGGACATTTCGCTGATGCGCTCGCCAGTCAGACACAACCGCAGGTAATCCTTGGGCGACAACACGCAGTCGATGGCCTTGAACACCTCTGGTTCATGCTCCTGCAGCCACAGCAACTTCGGCGCGGTAAGCCCGGCCATCGGCAGGCTGCCGGTGACATCGGCGAAATCTACGCCCAGGCGTTCTGCCTCGGCCACGGCGCGGGAGTCATCCCACAGGATGGCCGGATACAGCACCCGGTCGTCCGCACCCAACAGCACCGCGCCGTGCATCTGCCCGGACAGGCCGATACAGGCCACATCGGTATAGGCCGGATGGCTGCGCAGCTGGCCCAGCGCCTGCACACAGGCTTGCCACCAATCCTGCGGCGCCTGTTCTGACCAGCCGCTGTGGCGTCGTGAAACGCTCAGGCGCACGCCGGCATGGGCCAGGACGTTGCCGTCGAGGTCCATCAGGATGGCTTTGAGTTCAGAGGTGCCGAGATCGATGCCCAAGGAAACCGGACTGTTCATACGTATGTGATTCCAATCAGTGGCAGCCACAGGAATTGCGTATTCGCAGGGTTGGTGCCAGGCGCACACACTGGGTGGGCGCAGCGGGCGACGCCATGCGTTGCAGCAGTAGATTGACCGCCTGGGCACCCAACGCCTGCACAGGCTGGGCGATCAGGGTCAGTCGCGGCACGAAAAAGTCTGCCCAATCAAAATCATCAAACCCCACCAACGCCATCTGCGCCGGGACCTCCAGGTGCGCATCACGCAGAGCGTGCATCGCGCCCAGGGTCATCAAGTTATTACCGGCCATAATCGCTGTCGGTGGCGACTCCAGGCCCAACAGTTGCACCGTGGCCTGACGAGCCGGCTCGGTACTGGAACCGCCGTTGACCAACAGCTGCGGATCAACGGCCAACCCCGCACCCTGCAACGCCGCCGTGTAGCCGGCCACCCGCTCATCCGTGGTACTGAACCCCGCACGCCCGGCGATAAAGCCGATACGGCTGTGTCCGTGGCTTATCAGGTGTTCGATCAAGGTTTGCGTGGACCGCGCGTTTTCCACCCCGACCTGATCAAATTGCGCGCTCATCATCCGATCCACCAGCACCGCCGGAATCTGGTTGGCACGCAGGTACTCCAGGGCCAAGGACCCATTCGACGGGGCCAGCACAATACCGTCGACACGCCGATGATGCAGCGCCGTCACTACCCGCAACTCTTGCTGCGGGTCATCGTGGGTGTCGACAAACAGCATCATGTAGCCGTGCTTGGCGCACTCGGTTTCAATCGCGTGCACGGTCTCGCTGAAGTAGTGATTGGACAGCGCCGAAATCGCCACGCCAATGGTGCTGGTGCTGGAACGGGCCAGCGAGCGCGCCAGGGTGTTGGGGATATAACCCAGATCCTGGATCGCACGCTGCACCGCCAGCACCGTCGCCGCGCTGACTTTACGGGTGCCGTTCACCACATGGGAAACGGTTGAAGTCGACACCCCGGCGCGGCTTGCCACATCGTCCATGGTGACCATGGCGCGGTTCCTCTGACGGACTCAGTGTTTGCTCGACCAGCCGCTGTAGCTGCCGACATTGTCGCGGGTGATCAGTTTCGGCGTGAGCAACGTCACCGCGTCGGCCGGGGCTTTGTCGTTGAGAATGTCATTGCCTACATCCACGGCGGTCTGGGCCATGGCCCACGGGTCCTGGCTGGCGGAGGCCTGGATCTGCGTATCGCTCTTCAGTGCATTTTCGATGTCCGGCGCGCCATCCACCGAGGTGATGATGATGCCGCTGCGCTTGAGCTGCTTGGCTGCCAGGTCGCTACCGATGGCTTGGGGGTCGTTGATCGCGAACAGGCCGTCGATTTTCGGGAAACGGGTGAGATAGCCCTGCATCACGTTCAGGCCGCCTTCGCGCGAACCTTTACCGTCCTGATCGTCGGACAGCACCTTGATGTCCGGCGCGCCGGCCAATGCGGTCTTGCAGCCCTTGACGCGGTCGGTCACGGCGGTGACCTGCGGGCCGTTCTGGATAATCACATTGCCTTTGCCCGAGAGCTTGTCCACCAGGTACTGACAGGCCAGCTTGCCGGCTTCGACGTTATCGGTCTGTACGGTGGCGTTCACGCCCTTGGCGTCCACATCCACGGCGACTACGACGATGCCGGCGTCGCGGGCTTTCTTGATCGCCGAGGCCATGGCCGAGGGGTCGACGGCGTTGAGCAGAATCAAGTCGACCTTGGACGAGATGAAGTTGTCGATCTGGGAAAACTGTTTGCTCAGGTCATAGTCGGCGGACACCGAGGTCACCTTGACGTCGGGGTTCAACGCCTTGGCGCGCGCCGTGGCACCGTCGGCCAGGGTCACGAAATACGGGTTGCCCAGCGAGCCCATGCTGATGCCCAGCGCTTTGAGTTCACGGGCCTGCGCCGCCTGGGACATCAGGGCGGCCAGGGCGATGACGGGAACGATGCGTTTAAGGTTCATACGCTTCTCTCTTGTGATTGTTGTAGGAGATAAATCAGGTGCGCGCGCCGGACTGGCGATAACGGTCCAGTGCCACCGCACCAATGATCACGATGCCTTTGATGATGTATTGCCAGATATCCGACACCCCCAGCAGCACCAGGCCATTGGTGAGCACGGCAATGATCAGCGCGCCGATCAGCGTGCCACCGATGGTGCCGACGCCGCCGGTAAAGCTGGTGCCGCCGAGGATCACCGCGGCAATCGCATCCAGCTCGTAGGATTGCCCCAGTTGCAGGCCGTTGGCGGCAAACAGGCGTGAAGCGCTCATCACCGCGCCCAGCCCGGCTAAAGCGCCGGACATGGCATAGACGAACAGCAACACCTTCCACACCTTGATCCCCGACAGCCGCGCCGCTTCCGGGTTGCCGCCCACCGAATAGATCTGCACGCCCATCACCGTGCGGCGCAGGATAAACCACGACAGCGCCACCACCGCCACGGCAATCACCACCAGCCATGGCACGCCAAGGATCGAGTCGTTACCGATAAATGCAAACGGCAGATCCGGGTTGAACACCGTCTTGTCGTCGGCCAACAGCCGCGCCAGCCCACGCATGGCGGTGAGCGCGCCGAGGGTGACGATAAACGGCGGCAGGCGCATAAAGGCGATCAGCCCACCGTTGACCAGCCCGAGTAACAGCCCGAAGCCGATGCCGGCGGCGATGCCGAACATACCGAATTGCGGCGACATCGACGCCTGCAACGCCACCACCGCCGAGGCCGCCAGGATCGCGCCCACCGACAGGTCGATGCCGGCAGTGAGGATCACAAAGGTCATGCCCGCCGCCAACACCACGTTCACCGAGGCTTGCTGGGTGATGATCGACAGGTTCTGCAAGGTCAGGAAGTTTTCACTGGCCAGGGCAAAGCCCACCAGCAGCAACACCAGCACCGGCAACATGCCGACCGTGCGCATCAACTCGCGGGCGCGTTCGGCTTTGCCTATGGGTGTGAGGGTCATTGTGTTGTTTGAGTCAGCCATGGGCAGCCACCTGATCGCCACCGGTGGCGAGGTCGATAATACGTTCCTGGGAAATAGCGTGGCCGGAAGCCCCGCCGACTTCGGCCACCAATTGGCCTTCGCGCATGATCAGCACGCGGTCGCAGGTGCCGATGATTTCCGGCAGCTCGCTGGAAATCACCACAATGCCCACCCCGGCCAGCGCCAGCTGATTGATGATGCGGTAGATCTCGGACTTGGAGCCGATGTCCACGCCACGGGTGGGTTCGTCGAGGATCAGCACATGGGGCTTGACCTCCAGCAAGCGCGCCAGCAGGACTTTCTGCTGGTTGCCACCGGATAACGCGCCGACGTTGACCTTGCCCGACGCCACGCGGATCGACAGCGACTTGATCGCGTCATTCGAGCGTTGCGCGGCGTGCGCCCGGTCGAGCACACCACCGGCGCGGGCATCCGGCACACAGGCGCAGACGTTGATGTTGTCGGCCACGCTCATGTCGAGGAACAGGCCCTGGGCCTTGCGGTCTTCGGTGAGGTACACCACGCCGGCACGAATCGCGTCCGCCGGGGTGCGCAGTTGGGTGACGGTCTTGCCCACCACTTCCAGGGTGCCGCTGGTGCGCGGGTCGGCGGCGAAGATCAGGCGCGCCAGCTCGGTGCGCCCTGCCCCCACCAGCCCGGCAATGCCCAGCACCTCACCGGCATGCAGGTCGAAACTGCACTGGCGCACGCGTTTGCCGTCGGCCATGTCGCGCACGCGCATCACCACGGCGCCGGGGTCGTACGCCGCGTGGTCCTTTTTATAGAACCCTGACAAGTCGCGGCCCACCATCATTTTCACCAGCACCTCGGCCGACAGCGCCTCGCGGGTCAGTTCGCCGATGTACTGGCCGTCGCGCAGCACCGATACACGGTCCGACAGCTCGTAGATCTCGGCCATGCGGTGGCTGATGTAGATGATCGCCAGGCCTTGGCTGCGCAGCTGTTTGATCAGCGCGAACAGGCGATCCGTTTCGCGGGACGACAGCGGCGTGGTGGGCTCGTCCATCACCAGGATCTTGGCGTGGGCATGCAAAGCGCGGGCGATCTCCACCAGTTGGCGCTCGGCAATCGACAGGCTGCTGACCCGCGTGGCCGGGGTGAGTTCGGCGCCAAGGCGTTGCAGCACCTCGACGCAGCCGGCCTGCATGCCGGCGCGGTCGATGGTCCAACCACGCCGTAGTTCGCGGCCCAGGTAAATGTTCTCGGCCACGCTCAGGTTCGGGCACAGGCTCAGTTCCTGGTAGATCACGGCGATGCCGAGGGCTTTGGCGGTGGCGGGATTGAACGTGGCGATGGGCTCGCCGCCGATGCGGATTTCACCGCCGGGATCGGCCTGATAAGCGCCGGAGAGGATTTTCATCAAAGTGGATTTGCCGGCGCCGTTCTCCCCCATCAAGGCGTGGATTTCGCCGGGGTAAACCTTCAGGCCGACATTTTTGAGCACGCGCAAACCGTTGAAAGTTTTGCTGATGCCCTGCATCTCCAGCAAGGGTTCAAGGCTCATGTCTGAGCTCCTGGTTTTATTATTTTTGTCGTTCGGCCCCCTTTGGATCAGAGCCGATTGGCACCGACTCTAATCAGATACATTTACTTACGCAAGCGCTTGCGTGCGCCATTTGTCGCTAGAAGAAACGTTTCATCAAGCTGATTTGTCGCAACTTCAGCGATTACGCGGTTTAGGCAGCATGCGTATCAGCGTGTTGTCGCGCACCCAGTAGTGATGGAACAGCCCGGCGGCCGCATGCAGGCCGATCAGCCAATAACCGGCATTGCCGAGCCACTCATGCCAGTGCTTGAACACCTTGGCTTGGTCCGGATCCATCGCCACCAGGGCGGGCAAGGACCACTCGAAGTACGGCAGGGTTTTGCCCCCGGCGCTAAGCATCAGCCAGGCCAGCAGCGGCGTCACGATCATCAAGCCATACAGGGCCAGGTGCATCAGGTGCGCCAACGCCGTTTGCCAGATGGGAGGCCGCGGCACGATGGCCGGACGAGGAGCCAGACGCCCGAGCAAGCGCACCCACACCAACAGGAAAATACCTATCCCCAGCAGCCCGTGAGTGCCCGCCATGAAGCTCCTCGCCACACTGCCGCGAGGCAGCAGGCCTTTGATTTCAATGCAGGCATAGACACCGACAAACAGCGCCAACATCAGCCAGTGCAGGGTCATCGATAACCGGGCGTAGCGCTGCGTTACCCAATATTGGTTCATGGAAAAGTCGCCTTTAAGGAAGTGATGGCCGAGGCCGGCCTGGAAAGTCCGCGCCACCCTGCCCTGGCAGTCTTAAGCCAGTCTGAAGACCGAACGACGATGTTTACGCCCACCTTCAGACTTCGTTAAGAAAGGCTGCTGATACTCCTCCCAACTTGACGTGGGAGGCGAACCGCCAAATGCCCGATTTCGACTGGAACATCCCGTTGCCCCTGCTGTTCGGCCACACCGACAGCGCCCCGCTGCATCTGAGCCGCGCCCTGCCCGACGACCCTCGGCGCCCGGTCTTCGAAGCGTTCATCCAGCAGCGCTTTCGCCTGGCCCATGGCGCGGACATCCGCCACTTCATGCCGCAATTGTTTGGCGTCAGCCAGGCCGACGGCGAGCTGTGCGCCGTCGCCGGGGTACGCCTGGCCCGCAGCGAAGCGCTGTTTTTGGAGCACTACCTGGATCATCCGATCGAGGCCTTGGTCTGCGCCGCCGCCGGCCAGCCAGTGGAGCGGCGCGCCATCGCCGAGGTCGGCAACCTGGCCGCCAGTGATAACGGCAGTGCACGCCTGAGCATCATTGCCATCACTTGGTTATTGGCCATGGGGGGGCTGGAGTGGGTGGCCTTTACCGGCAATGCGGGGCTGGTCAACAGCTTCCATCGCCTTGGGCTCAAGCCAGTGACCCTGTGTGCCGCCGACCCGCAACGCTTGGGCGATGAGCGCCTTAACTGGGGCCGTTATTACGAAAGCCAGCCGTGGGTGCATGTGGGCAATATCCGCGCCGGCTTCACGCATTTACGCAACATGGGCCTGTTTTCGCGCTTGGGCCTGCTTACCACCCTTGAGGACACTTGCCATGTCGCCTGAAACCCTGCGATTCCACGCCGTGCTGCGTGGCCATGCCGAACGTAACGACGGTGCCATCGCTCTGTGGGGCGACTCACTGAAAATGGACTACGCCACGTTGTTCGCCGAGGTGGCCTATCGGCGCGAACGTCTGCGCGATGAGGGCGTACAGGTGGTGGCGCTGGCCTTGGACAATGGCGTCGATGCCATGCTCTGGGACCTGGCGGTGCTGTTCGAGGGCCTGACCTGCCTGACGTTGCCACCGTTCTTCAGCGCGGCTCAGCGTGCCCACTGCCTGGAGCAAAGCCACGCCGAGCGGGTCATCGCCGAACCCTATCTGAGCCAGGAGCTGGAGGGTCTGGGCTACCACAAGGTCGGCGATTTCTGGTGCCGGCATTTCGACGGGCGACCCTCAATGCCCCTGGGCACCGCCAAAGTCACCTTCACCTCCGGCACCACCGGCGCGCCTAAAGGCGTATGCCTGAGTGGCGAGAGCCTGCTGCGGGTAGCCCGCGAGCTGTACCAGGCCAGTCACGTCAATGAACCGCGACATCACCTGGCGCTGCTGCCCCTGGCGATTCTGCTGGAGAACCTGGGCTGCTACGCCGCGTTGTATGCCGGCGCCACCTTGAGTGTGCCGAGCCAAAAAAGCCTGGGTATCCAGGGCGCCAGTGCGGTGGATGCGGCGCAATTGCTCGGTTGCCTGGCCGCGCGCCAACCCCACAGCCTGATCCTGGTGCCGCAACTGCTGCTGATGCTGGTCATCGCCGCCGAGCAAAAGGCTTTCAGCCCCCGGGGCTTGCGGTTTGCCGCCGTGGGCGGTGCCCGTGTGTCCAAGGCCTTGTTGCAGCGCGCCCAGCAGTTGGGCATGCCGGTTTTCGAAGGCTACGGGCTGTCGGAGTGCGCCTCGGTGGTCAGCCTCAACGTGCCGCAGGCGCAGCGCCCGGGCAGCGTCGGAAAGCCCCTGCCCCATGTGGATATCCGCCTGGCCGAGGATGGTGAAGTGCTGATCAAAGGCTCGACCCTGCTCGGTTACCTCGGCCAGACCGAACAGCCCGACACCTGGTGGCCCAGTGGTGATCTGGGGGCCTTCGACGAAGACGGTTTTCTGTACCTCAAGGGGCGCAAGAAACACCAGTTCGTCACCAGTTACGGGCGCAACGTCAACCCGGATTGGGTCGAGGCCGAACTGACCCAGGGCGGCGACATTGCCCAAGCATTCGTCTACGGCGAAGCCCTGCCCCACAACCACGCCCTGCTCTGGCCCCATCGCGCCGCCTGCAGCGACGCCCAACTGGCCGCCGCTGTGGCCGAGGCCAATGCCGGCCTGCCGGACTATGCCCAGGTCCACCAATGGACGCGCCTGGACGCCCCCTTCACCGCCGCCAACGGCCTGCTCACCGCCAATGGCCGGCCTCGGCGCGACGCCATCGTCGCCCGTTACCACGCCCACTTTACTCAACCTTTGAATGAGGACACGCCATCGTGAATTTCTTCGACACCCTGCAAGACGCCACCCAGCACGAACGCCAGGCATTGTTCAGCCTGCCGATCATTCGCGATGCCCTGGAAGGCAAGGTCAGCCTCGACAGCTACCGCGCCTTTCTGGCCCAGGCCTATTACCACGTCCGCCACACGGTGCCGTTGATGATGGCCTGCGGCGCACGCTTGCCGTCACGCCTGGAATGGCTGCGCAAGGCGGTGTGCGAGTACATCGAAGACGAATACGGCCATGAACATTGGGTACTGGATGATATCGAGGCCTGCGGTGGTGACAGGCTCGCCGTGCGCGATGGTCGCCCTGGCTTGCCCATTGAGCTGATGGTCAGCTACCTCTACGACCTGATCGCCCGCGATAACCCGGTCGGCCTGTTCGGCATGGTCAACGTACTGGAAGGCACCAGTATCGCCCTGGCCACCCACGCCGCTGGCAGCATCCGCGAGCGCCTGCAGCTGCCGCCCGAGGCGTTCAGTTATCTGAACTCCCACGGGGCGTTGGATATCGGCCATATGCAGACCTATCGCGGCCTGATGAACCGTCTCGACGACCCGGAGGATCAAGCCGCGGTGATCCGTGCGTCCAAGGTGGTCTACGCGCTCTATACCGATATGTTCCGCAATCTGCCACGCCTCGGGGAGACCACCCATGCGCCTGTCTGAGGCCCGCGTGGTGCTGACCGGCGCCAGCGGCGGCATCGGCCTGGCGATAGCGGCCATGCTGTGCGCCAGTGGCGCGCAGGTACTGGCGGTGGCGCGCCACCGTGCGCCGCTGGATGTGCTGCTTGCGCAATACCCGCAGCAGTTGTGCTGGGTCAGCGCCGACCTGACATTCCTGGCCGACCGGCGCAAGGTACTGGCGGCGGCCGAAGCCATCGGCGGTATCAACCTGCTGATCAATACCGCCGGGATCAACCACTTCGCCATGCTTGAGCAACTGGACGACGCCGAGATCAACCAGATGCTCGCGTTGAATATCGGCGCGCCGATCTGTCTGACTCGGCTGCTGCTGCCGATGCTTAAGCAAGCGGCGGGCGCCAGGGTGGTCAATGTCGGTTCCACCTATGGCTCCATCGGCTACCCCGGTTATGCCACCTACTGCGCGACCAAGTTTGCCTTGCGCGGGTTTTCCGAAGCCCTGCGCCGCGAACTGGCCGACACCCACGTCGGCGTGCTGTACGTAGCGCCGCGCGCCACCCGCACCTCAATGAACAGCGCGGCGGCCGAGGCCCTGAACGAGGCGCTCAAGTCCAACGTCGACGACCCGCACACGGTGGCGTCGGCGGTGATCAAGGCGATTGTGGACGACCGTCGCGACCTGTACCTGGGCTGGCCGGAGCGTTTCTTCGTGCGCCTCAACAGCCTGCTGCCGAAGCTGGTCGACCGTGGCCTGCGTAAACAACTGCCGCTGGTGCGCCGCTTGAGCGATAACCCTGTTAACAAGGACTAACCCCATGAGAACACTGATTGCCGCCCTTGTGCTCAGTGCCCTGAGCCCCCTCACCTGGGCGTTGGACGCCGCCGACCAGCAACGGCTGACCACGATCCAACAACGCTGGGCCGAGATCCAATACGGCCTGCCTGAGGCACAACGCACCCAGGCCTTCGAGCAACTGGCCGGCCAGGCGAATGCCTTCACCCAGGCCCGTCCGCAGGCCGCCGAAGCCTGGATCTGGTCGGGTATCGTCACCAGCAGTTGGGCCGGTGCCCAGGGCGGACTCGGGGCGTTGAGCAAGGCCAAGACCGCCAAGGCCGACCTGGAGCGCGCGCTCGGCCTCGACCCCACCGCCCTGCAAGGCTCGGCCTATACCAGCCTGGCGGCGCTGTACGATCGCGTTCCGGGCTGGCCGATTGGTTTCGGTGACGCCGACAAGGCCGAGCAGTTGCTTAAACAGGCCTTGCAAGTCAACCCGACAGGCATTGATAGTCTGTACTTCTGGGGCGATCACCTGTACCGGCAAAAACGTTATGACCAAGCCCGCGACGCCCTGCAAAAGGCCCTACTGGCGGCTCCCCGCCCAGGTCGGGAACGCGCCGACGCCGGGCGGCGCAAAGAGATCGAGAGCCTGTTGGCCGAGATCGCCAAGCAACTCAACTGACAGGAGCGCGCGTGCGTCTATTACTGATCGAGGATGACGAAGCCCTGGGCGGAGGGATTCACCAGGCTTTGGCGCGCGAGGGGTACACCGTCGACTGGTTGAAGGACGGCAGCAGCGCCCTGCATGCCCTGCTCAGCGAAACCTTCGACGTGGTGGTGCTCGACCTCGGCCTGCCGCGCATGGGCGGGCTGGAGGTGCTGCGCCGCCTGCGCGACAGCGGTGCCACCGTACCGGTGCTGATCCTGACCGCGCGGGATGCCACCGAAGACCGCATCGCCGGGCTCGACGCCGGTGCCGACGATTACCTGATCAAGCCCTTCGACCTGGCCGAACTCAAGGCCCGCTTGCGCGCCCTGCTGCGGCGCAGCGCCGGCCGGGCGCGGGTGCTGATCGAACATGCGGGCATTTGCCTGGACCCCAGCACCCAGCAAGTCAGTTATCACAATCAACCGGTGTCGCTGACCCCCAAGGAATACCAACTGCTGCATGAACTGCTTTCGCCCCCGGGGCGGGTCATGACCCGCGACCAGTTGATCCAGTTGCTGTATGGCTGGAACGAAGAAGCCGAAAGCAACACCCTGGAGGTGCATATCCACCACTTGCGCAAAAAGTTCTCCAGCGAATTGATCCGCACTGTGCGCGGCGTGGGTTATCTGGTGGAGGATCGCGTGTGACCTCGATTCGCCGCCGCACCCTGACCTTGATTATCGGCCTGCTGCTCGGCGGTTTTTTGCTGATCAGCGCATTGAACCTGCATGACAGCAACCACGAAATTGCCGAAGTCTACGATGCGCAACTGGCGCAAAACGCCCGGTTGCTACAAGGCCTGATGAGCCTGCCGCTGGCGAACGAGCAGCAAGCCGACCTGTACCGCGCCTTCAACAAGGCGCTGGCCGAGGCCAACCCCAAAGTCGACGGGCATCCATACGAAAGCAAGGTGGCTTTCCAGGTCTGGAGCCCCCAGGGCGAACGCCTGGTGTTCACCTCCAGCGCTCCCACGTTCGCCACTCCGCCCGAACAGCCCGGCTACAGCAATGTGGACGACCTCAATGGCCGGCAATGGCGCGGTTTTTTGCTCAAGGACAAGAACAGCGGCCTGCGCATCTGGGTCGGCGAACGCGACGATGTGCGCGCCGACCTGGTCGGTCGTATCGTGCGCCACACCTTGTGGCCGAACGTGCTGGGCAGCCTGATCCTGGCGATGATGGTCTGGCTGGCCATCGGTTGGGGGCTCAAGCCGCTGGCTGATATGGCCGCGACGTTACGCGCCCGACATTCCGGTTCCCTGGAACCGATGCAACTGACGCCCTTGCCCACCGAACTGGAACCCATGCAGGCCGCGCTGAACCGTATGCTCGCGCAGCTCCAGGACCTGCTGGGTCGCGAACGACGCTTTATCGCCGATGCGGCCCACGAAATGCGAACCCCGCTGGCGGTGCTGCGGGTGCATGCGCAAAACCTGCTGGAGGCCGGCACCGAGGCTGAACGTCGCGAATCCCTGGCCTTCCTGATCACTGGCGTGGACCGTACCAGCCGCCTGGTCAACCAGTTGCTGACCATGGCCCGCCTGGAGCCGAGTGCCGGGCAACCGCCCTTACAGCCCCTGGACCTTACCGCCGCCGTGCGCGACAGCCTGATCCAACTCACGCCCTGGCTGTTGAGCAAGGGCCTGGAGCTGGTGTTCGACGCGCACGACACGCCTTGCACCGTGACCACCGACGGCGCCGCCATCGCGATCGCCCTGACCAACCTGGTGACCAACGCGGCGAATTTCTCTCCGGAACAGGGTGTAATTACCGTCGGGTTGCACAAAACCGACACGGCGTTCGAGCTGACGGTGGACGATCAGGGCCCCGGGATCGACGAACAGGACCGCGAGCGCTTGTTCGAGCGTTTCTACAGCCGTGGCAATGCTCACGGCGCGGGCCTGGGCTTGACCATCGTCCACACCATCGCCCAGCGCCTGGGCGGTCAGATCCGTCTGGACAACCGTGCCGGCGGCGGGCTGCGGGCCACGTTGCACATCCCCCTTTGACCCGCTTCAACCGATCAGCAGGCCCAACCATGTCGCGGCGGTCAGCAATGCTTGGCCGCCAATCACATAGCCGGCAAAGCGGCGGCCGTCGCTGACCCAGGCCACCAGACACTTGCTCAGGGAATTGCAACTGACCGCCAGCAACACCGGAATCGGCGCCGCCTGCACGGCCAATTGGCCGCTGGCGGTCAGGGCGGCAATCGAAGCTGTAGACGCATGCGCGTCAGCGAAGCCGCTGAGGGTGGCGGTGACCATTACGCCCCATTCGCCGAAGTAATACAGCATCGCCGATGAGACAAACGTAATGCCGGTCATCATCAGCACCATGATTAACGCCAGTTTGAGATCGAATGCACCGCCTACCTTGATCGCCTCGCTGGCGGCCGACGTGGGGGTGCGCAGCATCAGGCAAATGCCGTAAGCCGCGATGGCGACAAAACCGGCCAGCAACGGCCAGGCCATTTGCGCCAGCAACGCCGGCTCTACCGTGCCCAGAATCAAGGCCACCTGCGCCACCGTGGCCAGGTTGGAGAAAACCGCCGCGGCCGCCAGCGTGCGCAACTGCTGCGGTTCCTTGGCGGCGATATGGCCCATGGCGGCGATGGTCACGGTGCTGGAGGCGAACCCGGACGCAATGGCACCGACCGCGTAGCCATACCGCGGGCCCAACGCCCGCACCGCCACATGCCCCAGGGCGCCGACCGCCATCAGCAGTACGGTCAAGGTGCAGATGGTGCGCGGATTGATCGCTGCATAAGGGCCGATAAAGCGGTCCGGCACCAGCGGCAAGACCACCAGCGCTACCACCAGCAGCAACAGGCCGTCGCGCATTTCAGCGTCGCTCAGTTGGCTGCGGGCGAATTCGTGCAGTTTCTGTCGATAGACCAGCAATCCAGCCATCACCACCCCAATCGCCGTGGCCAACTCGGGCGCCGCGCCGCACAGGGCGCCCAGTACCAGCACGGTGAACAACGCCACTTCGCTGGTGATGCCCGGGTCTTTGGCCTGGCTTTTCCAGTACGCGGTACTGACCAGCAGCGCCAGGCACAGCGCGATCAGGCCCAACAGCAAGGCGCCGCCGACCTGCTGGGTCACATAACCGAGCAAAGCAGTGATCGAATAGGTGCGCAACCCGGCAAAATCGCGATGCTCGCCTTCGCCCTTGTGGCGTTCGCGCTCAAGCCCCACCAGCATGCCGATACCCAGCGCCGCAGCCGCGCCGGCCAGGCCCAAGGTCTGGCTCATAACAGCACCCCTGGCGTGATGGACATAAACAACCTCTCGGCTTCGATGGACGCCCGGACCGGCATCGCTCTTTGCAGTCTGTGCCAGGATGCCGCACGCCGCGTTGATTATCATCAACGATCCCCTCGTTGACCGCACGTCGCTCGCTCCGCCCGGCGTGGTGGCGACTTGATGCAGATCAAACGCCGCCCAACGGTCGGGGCCATGATCGACCCTAGATGCCACTGGTAATCCAAGGGAGATCGCACATGTCTGCTCAAGCCCGTTTCTTGCTGCTGGTTTCACCGTTGATGGAACACAGCCCCGCTTTCGAGCGCGCCGCCGCGTTGGCCAAGGCCGAAGGCGCCGCCTTGCATATTCTGGCGTTCGACTACCTGGAAGGTCTGGCCACCGCCGGATTGGTCAACGAACAGGCCCTGGAGCAGATGCGCCTGGGCTATGTGGAGCGCCATCACCAATGGCTTGAAGACCAGGCGCGGCCGTTGCGCAAACTGGGGCTGACGGTGACTACCGAGGTGGCCTGGGTCGATGATCCGCTCAAGGAGCTGTTGATTCGCCTCAAGGAAGAACCCATGGCCCTGGTGATCAAGGCACTGGCCCATGAGTCGCGACTCTCGCGCTTGATGTTCACGCCGATGGATGTGCACCTACTGCGCGAATGCCCCGTACCGCTGCACTTTGTGCACGGCGTGCATCACGCTCTGCCACGCAGGATCGTGGCGGCGGTCGATCCGTTCCACCGCGACGGCCGCTACCAGGGCCTCAACGACCGCATCCTGCATGAAGCGAGCAAATTGGCGACGGCCTGCGAGGCCGATGTGCAGATGGTTTACGCCCATGACTTGTCCGACCTGGCCACCCAGGAATATGAGTTCGGCAGTGGCGCGGCGTTCTTCTCGTCGCAGGCGGCCAAGCAGCTGTTCGCCGCCCAGGGCGAAGCCTTCAACGACCTGGCGGCGCGTAACGGCATCCCGCCGGAACAGCGCCACATGATTCTGGGCAACCCGGCGAAGGTGTTGTCCAGCTTCGCCGACGCCTACAACATCGACGTGATCGTCATGGGCCGGGTCGGTCATCACGGTCTGTCGCGGCTGCTGGGCAGTACCACTGAAACGCTGCTGTACCGCATGCCCTGCAGTGTGTGGGTGGTGTCACCCGAGATGCTGGAATAACCCGGCCATTTCACCCCATGGAGGTTCCGTCATGTCCAATACTGAAGCACTCAACCGGCAAGCCGCGCCTGTTTATGCGGCGGTGCCCCACGAACACTGGATCGAACGGCTCGACGATGGCCGCCATGTCCTGGTGCGCCCATTGACCGCCGAAGACCGCGAGCGCGAATACAACTTCATCAAGGGCTTGTCCCGCGAGTCCAGGCATCAGCGTTTTCTGGGCGAGGTGTGCGAGCCGGGCAAGACATTGCTCGATCAATTGATGGACGTCGATAACCAGGAACGCCTGGCGTATATCGCCTTGGTACACGATAACGGCCAACTGGTGGAAATCGGCGTGGCGCGCTACGCCGCCGCCAAGGACCAGGCGTGCGAATGCGCGGTGGTGGTGGCCGATGCCTGGCAGCACCTGGGCCTGGCGCGCGTGCTGATGCAGCACTTGATGGCTGCGGCGAAAAAAAATGGCTACACGCGCATGTATACGGTGGACGCGGCCACCAATGCACATATGCGTCAATTGACCCATGATCTAGGTTTCGAGAGTGTCACTGATCCGGATGACGGCACTCAGGTGATCAGCAGCGTGCAGCTTTGAACCCATCCACGTGGCCGTCATGGGGCGTTTGCTGCGTTGCAGGTCGAGCAAGCGCGGCCACTGCGCTTTAGCGTAAGCAGACGCCCACTGTTTTATTTGCAGGTCTATGGCAATAGGCTGCTATTGTCCTAAGACCTCATCTCCTCCTCATCGCCTGTGCGCGATTTTCTGTGAGCATGCTCTGCGACACGGTCATGAACGGTGTCGGGCCTGAACGTCATGGAACCGCCCTTGCGATGGATAAAAAAACCACCCACAGCCCGCCCGACCTGCAGTCACGCGCCGCCAAAATCGTCGAATTCAAACGCCAGAAAAGCCTGATCAAGACCGGCGCGCTGCAAGACGCCATTTTCAATAGCGCGCACTTCTCCAGCATCGCCACTGACGAAAAGGGTGTGATCCAGATCTTCAACGTCGGCGCCGAACGCATGCTGGGCTACGCCGCCGCCGATGTGGTCAACCGCGTCACCCCCGCCGACATTTCCGATCCCGCCGAACTGATCACCCGCGCCGCCGCCCTCAGCCTGGAACTCGACACGCCGATCACGCCGGGTTTCGAAGCCTTGGTGTTTAAAGCCTCGCGCGGCATTGAGGACATTTACGAGCTGACTTATATCCGCCAGGACGGTAGCCGCTTGTCTGCGATGGTCTCGGTAACCGCACTGCGCAACCGCAGCGACACGCTCATCGGCTACCTGCTTATCGGCACCGACAACACTGCGCGCAAGCAGGTTGAGGCCGAACGCAAAGACTTCGAACGCGCCCTGGCAGACAAAAACCTGGAGCTGGAGCACGCCAGCCACATGAAATCCGAGTTCCTGGCGACCATGTCCCACGAACTGCGCACCCCATTAAACGCGGTGATCGGCTTTTCCGAGGCGCTCAAGGATGGGCTGGTCGGCGAAATGAGCGACACCCAGCGCGAATACATCGGCGACATTTTCACCAGCGGCCAGCACCTGTTGTCGCTGATCAACGACATCCTCGATCTGTCCAAGGTCGAAGCCGGGATGATGGACCTGGAGCTGGAGCCCGTGGCGCTGGCCGATGTATTGGCCAACAGCTTGTTGATCGTGCGCGAGAAGGCCGCGTTGCAACGCATCCAGCTCAAGCTCGATAGCCCAGTGGACCTCGGCACACTGGTGCTGGATCTGCGCAAGACCAAACAGATCGTCTACAACCTGCTGGCCAACGCGGTGAAGTTCAGCGAGCACGGCAGTTGCGTGACCCTGGCGGTTCGTGAAGCCCCTCGCGAACAGGTCGGTCTGATTCCCGGCGACTGGCCCAGCCACGCTGATACCTTGCAGACCGGCGCGCACCGCACCTTCCTGGAGCTGAGCGTCAGCGACACCGGTATCGGCATCGCGGAAGAGGACATGGGCAAATTGTTCAAGGCCTTCAGCCAGATCGACAGTAGCCTGGCGCGCAAATTCGAAGGCACCGGGCTGGGCCTGGCCATGGTCAAGCAACTGACTGAGCTGCATGGCGGCAGTGTCGCGGTGGCCAGTCGCGAAGGCTTGGGTACGCGCTTCGTGGTGTGGTTGCCGCTGCATCGGACGACGGAGGCACCATGGCCCATATCCTGATCATCGAAGACAACGAAGCCAATATGCGCCTGGCCCGTTTGCTGTTGGTCAGTGCCGGCCACAGCGTGGTATGGGCCGCCGACGCCGAGTCCGGCCTGACCCTGGCCCGCGCGCAACAGCCGGCGCTGATCCTGATGGACATTCAGTTACCGGGCATGGACGGCCTGGCCGCCACCCGCGTGCTCAAGCAGGACGCCCTGACCGCGCATATCCCGGTCATCGCGCTCACCGCCATGGCCATGAAGGAAGACCGCGAAAAAACCCGCCTGGCCGGGTGCGACGCCTATGTGATCAAGCCTCTGCGCTATAAGGCGCTGTACCAGGTCATTGAAACGCTGCTCCACCCGCCCCCCACACCATTCGTATGAGTCCTCTCCATGGCCAGCTCACCCGCCACGCTGTTGATCGTTGACGACGAACCCCAGGTTCGCAAGTTGCTGGAAACCCTGCTGCAGCACGAGGGCTACCAGACCCTGAGCGCGGGCACCGGCGAGGAAGCCCTGCTGAGGGTGGCCGAGCAGCCGCCGGACCTGATCCTGCTGGACATCATGATGCCCGGCATGGACGGTTACGAAGTGGCTAACCAGCTCAAGGGCAACCCAGCCACCGCGACCATACCGATCATCATGCTCTCGGCCTTGAGTGAATCGAGTGCGCGCCTCAGCGGTCTGGAGACCGGCGCAGAGGAGTTCATCAGCAAACCGGTGGATCGTGTCGAGCTGTGGCTGCGGGTGCGCAACCTGCTGCGGCTCAAAGCCCATGGCGACCAGTTGAAACAGCACAGCGCGATGCTCGAACAGCGCCTGCAACGGCACCACGATCAAACCGCACGCTCGAACGTCTACGACCCGGTGCGCCAGGACCTGGAAAACGCCTTGCGCCAAGCGGTGCAGCGCCAGGCGTTCGCCTTGCATTACCAACCCAAAGTGCACGTGGCCAGCGGTGAAATCTGTGCCCTGGAGGCGCTGCTGCGTTGGGATCGGCCCGACTATGGGCCGGTGTCCCCGGCGGTGTTCGTGCCGGTCCTGGAAAGTCTCGGCCTGATTGGCCAAGTCGGGCATTGGGTGATCGAGACTGTCTGCCGACAGATAGCGGCCTGGCAGCGTTGCGATATCGGCGCGGTGGAGGTGTCGGTGAACGTCTCCGGCCATCAATTGATCGAGGGCGATCTGATCGCAGAGATAGCCGACATACTGGCCGGCACCGGGGTTGCCGCCCATTGGCTGGAGTTGGAAATCACCGAAGGCACACTGATGGAGAACACCGCGCACAGCATCGTCAGCCTGCAACGCTTGCGTGCCATGGGCGTGAAAATCGCCATCGACGACTTCGGAACCGGCTATTCCAGCCTGGCCTACCTACGCCGCTTTCCCATCGACACGCTGAAAATCGACATTGCCTTTATCCGCGAAGTCACCAGTAACCCCCAGGACGCCGCGATTGTTCGGATCGTCATCCAACTGGCCCACAGCCTGGGCTTGCTGGCGGTGGCCGAAGGCGTCGAAACCCAGGTGCAATGGGCGTTTTTGAAAGAGGCCGGTTGCGATCAGATCCAGGGGTATCTGTTCAGCCGGCCGTTGCCGGTGGACACGCTGGAGCCCCTGTTAAGGAGGCGTTTGAAGTGAATGAGAAGTCAGAGATGCCCGATGTCGCCAGCAGCGCCCTCTTCATCCGCTTCGATCAGCGGCACCTCGGCGTCATCCATCAATGAACCCGGGTCTTCGTTACCTGGGTCGTTGAGTTCTTCATCCGGTTGATGAGCCATGATCGTCTCCTCTAACTAGCCGCCCTGGGTGTCGATGTCGGCGTCGGTTTCAGGCTTGGGCTCGCGCTCGGGCTTGAAGTCGGGGCTGTAGTCGTTGTCCTTGGCCTTGGGGTCGGCGGCAGGCTTGGGGTCCTTAGGGGCATCGGCGGCGGTGCCGGGTGCCGGCTCGCCACCGTCGATGGCGGGATCGTTACGGTCGCTGACTTGGGGATCGTTGCTAGTGCTCATGTTTCACCTCTGCGCAGTGATTGGGTAACTACAGCCTGCATAGACATAAGGTGCCGCGCCCTGCCCCGAAGTTCCGCCGGATTGCTCAACCGCCTGGGTTGTCGACCTGGATATAGAACGCATAAGCCCCTAGCAGAATCCAGAACACCATGAAAATCCACGGCGTGCGCACGGAAAACAGCAGGGACTTGCGATAGCCCTTGTGGGACGACTCGCGCTCGGAAAACAGCGGCGACTCGTCATAGGCCAGGCCCATCACCGGTTCGCTGTGCAGCAGTTGGCTCTGCTTAAAGTGCCAGTGATCGATGATGTCGTACGCCGCGCGGATGCCCGGCCAGGCGTTGAGCGAGCTGAGAATGCCCAGCAGTGCCAGGAACAGCGGCACGATCAGGGTAAACAGCTTGCCCCACTCTGGGTTGAGGTTACCCATGCCTGACACGAAGGCGATCACCAGGAACGATTGGGCGGTGAGGTAAGCGTCGGTGCGGTTGGCCAGGATGGAGGTTTCGTACTGGATCTCGCGGCGATAGAAGTCCAGGCGGTCCTTGGGCGAACCGAAGATCTTGGCGTTGTGTTCGCTGTGGTCGTTCAGCGCCGCTTCCGGAGTGTGGGGGGAGATGATTCTGGGCACGGGGATGGTCCACGGGGTGTATAGACCCTGTTAGAGGAACAGGCCGTGTGGGGAGTTCAAGTTTGTTGTGCACCGGGTTGGTGCGCGGCGTGTTTGTTGAAGGTGGGGTGCACCTTTCTGGGTGGCTGGCGGCGCGCCGCTGCACAGCCTGGCGCGAGCAGGCTCGCTCACTACGCGGGCGGATGTGTTGGAAGGTGGGGTTTCGGCACAGGCATTGCTTTATGGATTCATCTGTTTGGAAACAGGAGCATTCGTTACCCCCCCACCCAGAGCCGACATCCTGAGAAAGTAAGGACCAGGCCCGCTGGCACCCCGCGCCACGGGCTCATAAAAACATGCGTTGTTCAAAACGGCAGTGCCGCTCGCGCAACCCAAGGCACTGACAAGGTACCGGAATGGCTCGATCTTTCTTTGATGAGATGAATGACGCAAACGGCGTGTGCCGTGCGCATTATCAGGATTTCTCCCGCTGGCTGGCCAATACGCCGCCGGAACTGCTGGCCCAGCGTCGTCGTGAAGCCGATCTGCTGTTTCACCGCGCCGGAATCACCTTCACCCTGTACGGCGACGAACAGGACACCGAGCGCCTGATCCCCTTCGACATCATCCCCCGCAGCATCCCTGCCAGTGAATGGCGCGTGATCGAGCGCGGGTGTATCCAGCGGGTCAATGCGCTGAACCTGTTCCTCGCCGACATCTATCACGATCAACGCATCATCAAGGCCGGGATCATTCCGGCGGATCAAGTGCTGGGCAACGAGGGTTACCAGAAAGCGATGGTCGGGCTGGACCTGCACCGCGATATCTACTCGCATATCTCCGGCGTCGACCTGGTGCGCGATGGCGACGGCACTTATTACGTGCTTGAAGACAACCTGCGTACCCCCAGCGGCGTGAGCTACATGCTCGAAGACCGCAAAATGATGATGCGCCTGTTCCCAGAGGTGTTCGCCCGGCAGCGCATCGCGCCGGTGGATCACTACCCCAACCTGCTGCTCAAGACCCTCAAGAGTTCCAGCCGCCTGGACAACCCCAACGTGGTGGTGCTGACCCCAGGCCGCTTCAACAGTGCATTCTTCGAGCATGCCTTCCTGGCCCGGGAAATGGGCGTGGAACTGGTGGAAGGCGCCGACCTGTTCGTGCAGGACCTGAAAGTATTCATGCGCACCACCGACGGGCCCAAGGCGGTGGATGTGATCTACCGCCGTATCGACGATGCGTTCCTCGATCCGCAGGCGTTCAACCCCGAATCCATGCTCGGCGTGCCTGGCCTGGTGGCCGCCTATTGCGCCGGCAACGTGGTACTCGCCAACGCCATCGGCACCGGGGTGGCCGACGACAAGTCGATCTACCCCTATGTGCCGGACATGATCCGTTTCTACCTGAATGAAGAACCGGTGCTACAGAACGTGCCGACCTTTCAGTGCCGCAAACCGGCGGAACTGTCTCACGTGCTGGCCAACCTAGAGCAACTGGTGGTCAAGGAAACCCAGGGCTCAGGCGGCTACGGCATGCTGGTCGGCCCGGCATCCACCGCCGCCGAAATCGAGGACTTCCGCCAGCGCATCAAGGCCCGCCCCCACGCCTACATCGCTCAACCGACCCTGAGCCTGTCGACCTGCCCGACCTTTGTGGAAAACGGCATCGCGCCGCGGCATATCGACCTGCGCCCGTTCGTGCTGTCGGGCAAGGAGACCCGCCTGGTACCGGGCGGGCTCACGCGGGTGGCCCTCAAGGAAGGCTCGCTGATCGTCAACTCGTCGCAAGGCGGCGGAACCAAGGACACCTGGGTGGTGGAGGACTGAATCATGCTGAGTAGAACCGCCGCAGACCTGTATTGGATGTCCCGCTACCTGGAGCGCGCCGAAAACCTGGCGCGCATGCTCGAAGTCAGTTATTCGCTGTCGCTGATGCCCCAGGCCGGTCGCAGCGATGGCTTGGACGAACTGGCCATGTCGTTGCTCAGCAGCGGCACCCTGGACAGCTATCTGGAACGTCACACCCAATTGGACGCCGAGCGCATGCTGCACTTCTTCGCCCTTGACGAAGAAAACCCCGCCAGCATCTATAACTGCCTGCGCGCCGCGCGGGGCAACGCCCATGCGGTACGCGGACGTATCACCGCCGATATGTGGGAGAACCTCAACGCCACCTGGCTGGAAATGCGCAGCATCGCCGCCGGCGGCCTGGGCCGACACGGCATTAGCCACTTCTGTGACTGGGTCAAGCAGCGGTCGCACCTGTTTCGCGGGGCAACATCGGGCACCATCATGCGCAACGATGCCTATCGCTTCATCCGCCTGGGCACGTTTGTCGAGCGCGCTGACAACACGTTGCGCCTGCTGGATGCGCGCTATGAGATGTTTGGCGAAGAATCGGAAGAAGTCAGCGACCTCTCGGCGCGCGGTTATTACCAGTGGAGCGCTCTGCTGCGCGCGTTGTCGTCGTTCGAAGCCTATACGCAGCTGTACCCGAACGCGCTGAATGCCCGCTCGGTCTCGGAGTTGCTGTTATTGCGCAGCGACGTGCCGCGTTCACTGCATGCCTGTGTCGAGGAACTGAACCACATCCTCGCCGACCTGCCCGGCAGCTACGGGCGCACGGCGCAACGCCTGGCGGCGGAGTTTGAAGCGCGGCTGCGCTACACCGGGATCGATGAAATTCTCGAAGACGGCCTGCACAGCCGGCTTACGGAGTTTATCGACACCGTGCGCGAATTGGCGCGGGCGATTCACAGCTCCTATCTCGAAGTGGTCTGAGGGCTCAGGGGCGGCCCAGGAAGTCGAGCAGCAGCGCATTCACCTGCGTGGCCTGCTCGTTCTGGATCCAGTGACCGCAGTGGGGCAACACATGCTGCTCCAACTGCGGCACGCAGTCAGGCATGCGTTTGAGTGTGTGGGCTTCGAAGACACCTACCGGATCGCGGTCGCCGATCAGGAACAACGTCGGCTGCATCACCTGCCGCCCGGCCAAGAACTCGGTGCGCTGCCAATTGCGCTCGAAATTGCGGTACCAGTTCAACGGGCCGCGAAAGCCATGTTCGGTGAAGGTCTGCACGTACACATCCAAATCTTCTTGGGAACACCAACCGGGCAGCGGCCCCGGCACAGGCACGCCTTCAAGCAAGGTGGCGTCGGCAGGTTTTTGCTGGAGGAACACATCCTGATCCTGCATAAACAGCCGCAACGTGCGCTCGATATCGGCGTTCAGTTCGCGTTCGGCCACTCCAGGCGCCTGGAAATACAGAATGTAATTGAAGCGATCGGCATACAGCTCGCGCATGATCTCGATCACCGGCCGGCGCGCACGCCCGGCAAACGGTACCGACATTGTGATCAAGCGGGTGATGCGCTCAGGCTCAAGCAATGCCAAATGCCAGGCCACCACTGCGCCCCAGTCATGCCCGACCATCACCACCTGGGTATGCCCGAAATGATCCATGGCCTGTTGGATATCGGCGCACAAGGTCAACAGGTCATAGGCAGCGATCTCGGCCGGCGAGCTGGATGGCCCGTAACCGCGCATCTGGGGCACGAACACTCGATAGCCTGCCGCAGCCAGGGCCGGGATCTGTTCGCGCCAGGAGTGCCAACATTCGGGAAAGCCATGCAGCAACCAGATGGGCGCGCCATTTTCCGGCCCGGCGATATGCACGCACAGTTCAATACCGTTGACCTTGAGGGTGCTCCGCTGGCTATCGTTCATGGTCGGCTTCCTTGTAGTGGCCCAGAATGCGAGGAAAGAGTGAGGGAGGTGCGGGATTTGCACCAGCATCATTTGCGCCAAATGCTCGGTCATCAGCGCCGCTCGGGGGCTGATAGCCAAGAACCGGGGTGCATGAGGTCAGGACGAAATTGCCCACCAGCTCGGCAACAACGGCCGTACCCGCGCCTCACCGAAACGATCGTCGATCAACATCACCACGCCTTGGTCCTGCTGGCTGCGGATAACCCTGCCGGCTGCCTGCACGACTTTTTGCAGGCCTGGATACAGATAGGTGTAGTCGTAGCCTGAACCGAAAATCGCGGCCATGCGCCGCTTCATCTGTTCATTGACCGGGTTCAGCTGCGGCAGGCCCAGGGTGGCGATAAATGCGCCGATCAAGCGCGCGCCGGGCAAGTCGATACCCTCGCCAAACGCGCCGCCGAGCACGGCGAACCCCACCCCTTGGCTATGTTCGGTGAACTGGTCGAGAAAGCCCTGGCGCTCAGCCTCGGCCATGCCCCGTGACTGCTGCCACAGCGGGATGTGCGGGTGCTGTTCGGCCAGGCGCTGCGCCACTTGTTGGAGGTAATCGAAGCTGGAAAAAAACGCCAGGTAGTTACCGGGTTGTTGCGCGAATTGCTGGGCGATCAGCTCAACGATGGGGCCCACCGACGCCTCGCGATGCACGAATCGGGTCGAGATCTCATCGACAATGCGCACCCGCAATTGCTCGGCCTTGAACGGCGACGCCACGTCCACCCACGCCGTGTCCGCAGGCAAGCCCAGCAAGTCGGCGTAGTAATGGCGCGGGCTTAACGTGGCGGAAAACAACACGCTGCTGCGGGCAGCGGTCAGTCGTGGGCGGATGAACTCGGCGGGCACCACATTGCGCAGGCACAGGATCGAGCTGCTGCGCTTGCCGCCCAAGGAGCGTTTAGTGATATCGAAGATGAAGTGTTCATTGAACAACTCGGCCACTTTGGCAAATTGCAGCGCGTCAAAATAAAAAGCTTGCAGGTCGCCGGCCAGGGCTTCGGGGTGATCGTTGAAGTAATCGCCCATGGCACTCGCGCACAGGCTCAAGGCGCTGAGCATTTTATCGGGCCTGGCGTCATAGGCCTGATACGGCGCCACTTGCGCCTTGTGCAACGCGTTCCACTCGCGATTGAGGCGCTGCAAAGGCTTTTTCAGGGCCTCGGGCGCCTCGTCGCGCAACGTCTTGAGGCGGTACTGATCAAGGCTGGCGCTGTACATCCCGCGCGCGCGCTCCACCAGGTTATGAGCTTCGTCCACCAGTACCGCGGCGCGCCATTGGTTGAGCTGGGCGAGGCCGAACAGCATGGCGCCGAAGTCGAAATAATAGTTGTAGTCGGCTACGACCAGGTCAGCCCAGCGCGCCATTTCCTGGCTCAGGTAATACGGGCAAACGTTGTGGGCCAGGGCGACCTCACGCAGATTGCGCTGGTCGAGCAGCCGTAGCTTGGCCGCAGCGCTACGTGCGGCGGGCAAGCGGTCGTAAAAACCTTTGGCCAAGGGGCAGGATTCGCCGTGACAGGCTTTGTCCAAGTGCTCGCAGGCTTTGTCCCGTGCCACCAGTTCCAGCACACGCACATGCAAGTCCGGGTTGCGGGTGAACAGCACCTGGGCGGCATCCAGAGCAAGCTTGCGCCCAGGGGTTTTGGCCGTGAGAAAGAACACCTTGTCCAACTGCTGCGGCGCCAACGCCTTGAGCAGCGGAAAAATCGTGCCGATGGTCTTGCCAATGCCGGTGGGCGCCTGGGCCATCAGGCACCGGCCGGTGCTGACCGCTTTGTACACCGACTCGGCCAGAACCCGTTGGCCGGGGCGAAAGTCGGCATGGGGGAAGCCAAGGTTCTGCGCCGCGCGGTCGCGCGCCTCTCGGTGATCCATCTCCCGCCGAGCCCAATCCAGAAACAGCGCACATTGCTGATTGAAGAACGCTTCCAGGGCGTGGGCCTGGAAGCGCTGATTGAGCAGGGTCTCGCCCTCGCCGACGATATCGAAGTAGACCAGCGCCAGATCGATCTCTGTCAGCCCCAGTTTCTGGCACATCAGCCAGCCATACACCTTGACTTGAGCCCAGTGCAGTTGGCGATGGTTGGCGGGTTGGGCGTCGAGGTCGCCGCGGTAGGTTTTGACCTCTTCCAGGCGCTGGCTGTCCGGGTCGTAGCCGTCCGCCCTGCCCCGCACCTTGAGCTGCCGGTACTCGCCTTCCAGGGCCACTTCGTTCTGATAATGCGGGCTGCGGCGCGACGCCACGGTGCGGTGGCCGACGATCCCTTCCTGGGCGCTGGGCGACGGGGTGAAACGCAGGTCCAGGTCACCGACCTTGGCGGTGAACTCACACAAGGCACGCACCGCCACGCTGTAACTCAAGCCGGTTGCTCCGCCCAGCGCACGTAGCAGACCGTGACCGGCATCTGGTATTCGCCACAGAACTCCAGCCAGCGCAGTTGGTTGTCTTGCAGGCGGTCGCCGGGGCCTTTGACCTCGATCATGCGGTAGGTTTTTTGCGCCGGCCAGAACTGGATCAAGTCCGGCATGCCAGAGCGATTGGCGCGGATGTCCAACAGCAAGCGCTCGAACCAGTAGCGCAGGTGGGCGGCGGGCAGGCATGCGAGGGCTTGCTCCAGCAGCTCTTCGCTGAGCAGGTTCCAGAACACAAACGGCGACTGGATGCCCCATTTATCGCGGTAACGCTGGCGAATGGTGGTTTTGTAGCGCTCGTCCTGCAGTTGCTCGAAACAGGCGGCGAACAGCGGTGCGCGGCGTTGGTGGAAGTCTTCACTGTGCAGGTCCACCGGGCCACGCTGGAAGGGGTGGAAAAACGCACCGGGCAATGGCGCGAAAATCACCTCCCAGCACAGCAGGCCGAACAGCGAATTGATCAGGCCATTTTCCACGTAATGCACTGGCGCGTCCGGCGCGCTGAGATGGGCCTGCACACAGTATTCAACGGACACCAGCGGCTCGGGCAACGCCAGGTCCAGGTCCAGGCGCGTGACCGGACGCGGCTTGGGTTTGGGCAGCGCCGGTTCACCCAGTTTGCGCCGCAGGCGCGGCACCACACGCAGCAAGTGCTGCTGTTCGGCGGCGCTTTCCGGTGCCTGCTGCGCGGCGCTGGCCAGGGCCAAGGCTTGGACGTAATCCTCCTGGCGTTCCAGTACGCGGATCAAGCGCGCGCGGGCACCGGGGTAGGTGCAGGCGCGGTAGATCTGCTGCGCCAACGCCAATTCGGCGCTGCGTTCACAGGATTGGCCCACCTGGAACAACAGTTTGGCCCGACGCTTTTCCAGCCAGGGGTTGTCGGTACGCAGGCTGGCGATCCGAGCCAGGACCTCGTCCACGGCCTCGCCGCTTTCAAAAGCGTGCTGACACTGGTGCAGAAACAGATAGCCGTGCACGTCGTCACGGCTGCGCAGGCCACGGGACTCGGCGCAGAACTCGACTTTTTCATAGGTGTAGATGCCCAGGTCCGCCAATACGAATTCGGACCAGTCCTGATGCAAATTGCCAAAGAACATCAGGCGCAGGCGGTCGCACAATTCCATCACCGTGAGGCTGTAGAGCGTGTCGACCAGGTCCGGGCACCACTGCGCAAAACTGCGCGGCTCGTTGAATCGCGCAGCCAACCCTTCCAGCCAGTCGGCTTTCTTGCCTTTGGGTTGTTCGATCCAGGGTTTGAATGCACCCAGCAATTCACTTTTTTGCAGCAGCGCGAACAGCTCCTCAAAGGCCAGCAGACAGTGGCCGTCCACCCAGCCCAGCGCCAGTAACGGCGCAGCGGCCGCATGGGGGCAACCTATCTCGACATAGTTGAGTTTGCCCGCACGAAAGTGCACGCCTTTGCGCATCACCATACGCACCAACAGAGCCTGGGACGCCTGCGGCAACCTGTCGAATTGCTGAATGAAATGCTGTTCGTCAGTATCGAGCAAATCGGCATAGCGCTGCCCCAGCCAATGCAGGACCTGGCGGAAGTTATGCAGGTAGTAGAGCGGATCGTCGAGGGGGTTGGCCATGGCGCGCGGTGATCAAATACTGGTTATGCATACAGAGTGCCGTCGCCGTGGCTGTGTTGCAATCGGTAATAGATAAATGGCGCACGCAACTTTTTGTATAAAAGTGATCTGATGGGGAAGCCGATGGCGTAACATTTATACCCCGCTGCGTCTGGCGCGGGACTTTTCAAGGTTAAAGGTAAGGGTTATGAACATGAAGAATCTGGGTCTGCCGCTGGTTGCGCTCACTTTTCTGGCACTGGCCGGTTGCGCCACGCAAACCGTCGTCACTTTGCAAAACGGCACGCAATACCTGACCAAAGACTCACCTAAAACCAAAACCGCAGACGGGTTCTACGAATTCACCGATATCGCCGGCAAGCGCATCCGCGTCAAAGCCGATGACGTGGCCACCGTCCGCAAAGAAGACTGATCCCAACGCGCAAAAGCGCCAGTCTGAAGGAAAGCACACTGTGGAAGGGGGCCAAGCTGGAAGGGGGCTAGCCCCCGATAGCGCCCAACCAGCCCCCCTCCCTGCCCCTTCAGCCGATCACAACCCCCTCCCCCAACACCCCGCTAACGCCCACTAACGTCACCGAATCCGCCCCGAAACTGATCACCGTATCCCCACCCACCACCTTGGCGTGATCACGGTAATCCCCGCTGCCCGCCACACCCTCGAACACGAGTTTATCCGTCGGCTGATAACCGATAATTCGATCCTGCCCAAACTGGCCGTTGAACAAAAAGGTGTTATGCCCGCTGCTGTCGCGGATCGTGTCATTGCCCTTGCCGCCTTCGATAAAGTCCGCGCCCTTGCCGCCCTGGATCAGATCATCGCCATCGCTGCCAATGATAAAAGTGTCGCCTGTGTGCGGTTCGGCGTTGCGGTTCAGGTCCTGCACCCAAGTGGTGGCCCGTGCCGGGTCGGATAGATTGGCCACGATAATCGTCGAGTCCCGGTTCATCTGTTCATAGAACCCGGACTCCAGAATGCGCCCCATCCCGTCGCCGTAGCCGGTCGGCAAGTGCGAGATCCAGGTCGGCAGATTGGCGATGGAAAACGGCAGCACATTCCACAGGGTCGAGGCGTAGTGATCGTTGAAGCTGACAATGTTGTCAGTGGTGGACTCGTGGGGTTTGTCGTGAATACCGAGCGTCGACAGGTTGGCGGATGAGCCGTCCAAAGCGCGGAACACCGGGTCGTTTTCGTAGCCGATATTAAGCACCTTGTCGCTGGCACTCTGGGTCGGTGAGGCGTAGGCCAAGTAGTTGGCGTCCTTATAGAACCCGGACCACTTGGCGTCGCTCAAGTCGGCCATGCTGTTGACCGCCAGGCCGCCGAGGCTATGGCCGCTGACCAGCACATCCTGGCCGCTCAGACCGTGGGCCGCCGCATACTCGGCGACGTTCTTGAGCAAGCCGCCGAACGCTTCGCCGGCGTAGTTCTTCGCGTAATCCTTGGGACCCAGCGCCGCAAGCAGGTCGCTGACCAGATCACCGATGGAGTCGGTGATCAGCGTCTCCCTTGGGCCAGACGTGCCGCGAAAACCGATGCCGATTTCCTGCAACTGGCCCGCGTCATCGTACTTGCCCAGCACCTCGACCTGGGCCGTGGTATAGCCGGCCTTTTCGCCGAAGAATGTGCCCCGGGCGTCGACCTTGCCGGTATACCCGAGGGTGCTGGCGCTGATGGGCGTCCACCCGGCCTTCTGCACCGCTTCGAGCGCGGCCTTCTCCGAATCCGGGTTCCAGGGAATGCCTGGGATCACACCCTGGGAGTCCGTACTGCCGAGCAATGCGCCGACCAGAGTGGCCGGCAAGCCGACGCCCAAGCCATTGTGCTGGTAGCCCACGGCAAAGCCGTTATCCAGGTTGTGGTAGGTATACAACGTGATCGCCATGGCATCGGCAAACAAGGCTTTGGAGCCCTCGGCCCCAAGGTTTTTATAGTCAAACACACCCATGATACTGCCTCTCTTGTTGTTAAATTTATCGAGAACGTCCATCACTCTCTAAACGCTTGTCCCGGTAGTGAGCGGGTTTGCCACGGCAAACCCGCTCTCGGCTCAGAACGCCCAGTCGAGGCTCAAGCCCACGCCATGCACCTTGTCTTTGCTCGCCAACAGGCCGTTGTAGTCAAAATTCACCCGCGCGTCCTTGCTCAACGCCAGGCTTACGCGAGCGCCCACCAAGGCCGCATCACGGGCCATTGGCGCACTTTCCACGGCAAACGACGGACCGCCCGAGGCAAATGCCAGGTGCTGTTCGGCGTCCACGCTACTCAGGTTGTGCTGCCAGCCCAAGGTGCCGGACACCTCAAGTGTCTGGTGATCATTGACGTTGAAGGTTTTCAGGGCGCGCATACCGAGGGTGCTGAGCACCAGGTCGCGGCGGTCGTCACGGGTTTTCAGTGCGGCGGCGTCGCCTTTTTCGTTGACGCCATCGGTGTCCAGATGCACATAGGCCAAGTTGGCAAACGGCTCCAGCGCCAGCGGTTGCAGGTTGACGCGGTACGCCGCTTCTCCGAACACCTGGGTGCTGCGCGCATCGACTTTGGCTTTCTGCTTGCCAGCCACTTCACCGTATTGCAGGTCGCGTTTCACATCGGCGCGATGCCAGCTGTAGGTGGCGCCGCCGCTCAGGCGCCAGGCACCGATTTCATGCCCGGCGTACGCACCGAAGTGGTAGCTGTCGACCGCAGCCCGCGAGTGGGTGCCGCTGCCCATATTCAGCGAGGTGTCGCTGTAACCGGCGACCAAACCCAGGCGGGTGTCGTCATCCAGCGCGCCGTCGACCCCGGCGAGCATGCCGCCGATGGAGGTGGTATAGCCTGCGGTGTCGCTGCGGCTGTCGGTCTTGCCCCACGCGCCCAGTGCCTTGACCCACACGTTGCCACGGCTGTCGACAGTCTGGCTGGTGGCGCCCATCTCGCCGTTCTGCAAGCGCTCGCCCACGGCTTCGCGCAGGTAACGGCTGTCATTGAGCAGTGCCGTCTGCAGCGCCGGGTAGATTTCACCGGACAATTGCTGGAACGCATCCTGCGCCGAAGCGGCATTCGGCGCGGTCAGCAGGCTCTCATACACCGCATTGCCCGCCCCTAATTGCTCAGCGGCAGCCGCAACGGCGCGTTGGTTATCGGTAACCGCGGCACTGGCGAAGCTGTTGGCATTGCGCACTACATCCAGTTGAACGCCCGAGGCGGCGTAGTCCAGGGTGCCGCCGATAAACAGATAATCCGGCAGAACCGCGCCAAAGCTGCCGTTGATACCCCCAGCGGCTTGCAGGATGTTGTATTGGCGACCGATCAGGCTCTGCGCCTGGGCGCCGCTGAGCAGAGTCGGGCTGTTTTCCAGAGCCAGGGTCACAGTGCCGCCGTTGAGGGTGGCGGTACCACCGGCCACGATGCGATCACTGCTGGTAGGAGACAGTTCCACCGCATAGGTCGAGCCGGGTTCGAAGGTTACGTCAGCGGCGACATTCAGCGTACCGATGGAGTTACCCGGCGCCACCGTGCCGCCGCGGGTTGCCAGCAGCGAGCCGACGCGACCGGAGCCGCCCAGCACACCGCTCTGCCCGACGGTCACAGCCGATGTTACCGAACCGTTGATCGCCAGCAGCCCCTGGTTCACCAGGGTCGGGCCGCTGTAGGTGTTGGTGCCGGTGAGCACCAAGGCGCCGATGCCCTGTTTGGTCAGGCCGCCATGCCCGCTGATGTTATTGCTCCATACATCCAGCCCACAGTGCACGTCGTTGCAGACGCGCTGGGTCGGTTTGCCGGCATCTACTACCGCGCCGATGCCCGGCAAGTCCGCAACGAACTGGCCGCTGCCATACGCGCCGTCGATACGGAATTCGGCAGGAATATCCTCTGCGGTAACGAACATCCCCGGGCCGTTGACCGCCTTGCCCAGGTTGATCATGCCCCAGCCATACAACGAGTCGATGCCCGGCGCGCCCAGATCTGTGGCGGTGGTTTTCAGCAGCGTGGAGATCTGCTCGCCATTCATATACGGGAAGCGTTCCATCAACACCGCCGCGCTACCGGCCACATGAGGCGCGGCCATGGACGTGCCGTTGAAGTTGGCGTAGTCGGTGGTGAGGTTGTCCAGGCTGGTGCCGTTGATCACCGAGCTGTAGATCTTGGTGCCCGGTGCCGACACGCAAAAACTCGCCGCGTAACCGCAGCGCGACGAGAAGGTGCTGATCACGTACGGATTGGCGCTGCTGGTATCCGGGTTTTGCTGCAATGCGGCCACGGACAGCCAGTTCGGCGCGATGTCCGGCACAAAGTACGCCAGGCCCGAGATCGCGTCCGGGTTGTTGCGGTTGTAATCGTTGCCGGCGGCGAAGATGGTCAGCACCCCGCTGCGCGCGGCATTGATCGCACCGTCATAGGCACCGCCGCCCAGGGTGCCGAGAATCGGCCGGATATTGTCGAACTGCGCCTGGGCTTCGTTGACGGTGAAATTCGGGTACGCCGGGTCGCGGCCTCCCTGGGCGTATTGGTCACCGATTCCGATACCCCAACTGTTGTTGATAATGCGCGCGCCGCTGGCCACCAGAGCGTCCCAGCCGGCTTTGTAGACCGCGCCGTCGTTGCCCAGGATGATCCCGTCTTCCGGCCCAGGATCGCCGTTCTCGGCACTGATGATTTGCGCATTGAACGCCACGCCGTGCATCGGCCCGCCATCGCGGTTGCCGGCGGCAATACCGCCGACGTGGGTGCCGTGGTTGCCCAGTTTGCCGTTGGAGCCCAGGGACGGTGTGCCGTCATAGCGAAACGCGTCGCCGGCTTTGACCGGGATATACGGGTCGGTGTATTGACGAATGCCCTCGGTGACAATCGTCACCACCTTGCCGGGGCTGGCGAACTCCGGGTGCTGGGCGTACACCGGCTGGTCGAAGATCCCCAGTTTGACGCCCTTGCCGGTGTAGCCGGCGGCATAAGCGCTGTCGGCGTTGACGGCGCCCAGGCCCCAGTCGGCCTTGAATTCGTTGCTGCGCCAACTCGCCGCGTCGCCCAGCTTGCCGGTTTCCACATAAGGCGCGGCCTGGGCCGTCCCCAGGCTGGCCAGTACGGCGGTGATGACCCCTGATTTGCGTATATTCACGGTGACCTTCCTTAGTTTTCTTATTGCAGGTGTGTAGATCGCTTCAGAACTGCCAGTTCAAACTCAGGCCCACGCCTTGGGTGTTTTCACGCCCAGCCAGTTGGCCGTGGTAATCCAGGTTGACCCGCGTCGATGCACTCAGCGCCAGGCTGGCCTGCACCCCTACCAGTGCGGCATCGCGCAACAGCGGCGAACTGCGTACGGCGAACGAAGGCCCGCCGGCGACAAACCCCAGGTGCTCTTCGGATTCGACGGCGGTAAGGCTGTGCTGCCAGCCCAGCGAACCGGAGAGTTCCAACTGCTGGTGGTCATTGAGCGCGACGGTTTTCAACACGCGTGCGCCCAGGGTGCTGAGTACCGCGTCGCGACGGTCGCTGCCGCGGTGCAGGGTGGCGGCGTCGCCTTTTTCGTGCCAGCCATCGCTGTCCAGGTGCACATAGGCCAGGTTGGCGAACGGTTCCAGCGCCAGCGGTTGCAGTTGAATGCGATACGCCGCTTCGGTGAACAGCTGGGCCGTGCGCGCCTCCAGCTTGGCTTTCTGTTTGCCGCTGACGTCGCCGTATTGCAGGTCGCGCTTCACATCGCCGCGATGCCAGCTGTAGGCAGCGCCGCCGGTCATGCGCCAGTTGCCCCACTCCCGCCCGATATAGGCGCCGAAGTGGTAGCTGTCGATGGAAGCCGATGAGTGCGTGCCGCTACCCAGGCTCAGGGAACTGTCGCTGTAGCCGGCGACCAAGCCGACACGGGTCTGCTCGTCCAGTGCGCCGTCCACACCGGCCAGCACGCCGCCAAGAGAGGTAGTGGCGCCCGCCGTTTCGCTGCGCGCATCGGTCTTGCCCCAGGCACCCAGCGCCTTCAGCCACAGGTTGCGCTCGCCGCTGGTGGGTACATGGCGCAGCCGTTCGCCCACCGCATCGCGCAATTGCAGGCTGTCGTTGATCAGCATCGCGCCGATCGCCGGGTAGATCTCCCCCGACAACTGCTGTAGCCCCTGTTGCGCGGCGGCCAGAGACTCGCTGCGCACCATGCTTTCGTACACCGGGTTACCCGCGCCCAGTTGCTCGGCGGCCGTGGCCACGTTGCGTTGGTTACGCGTGGCGCCGACGCTGGCGAAACGGGCGTCGTTGCGCACCACTTGCAACTGCACACCGCCGGCGGCGTAATCGAGGCTGCCACCGAGGAACAGGTAGTTGGGCAGCACCTGACCGAACTGGCCTTCAATACCGCCAGCGGCCTGGAGGATGCTGTACTGGCGACCGATCAGACTCTGCGCCTGTGCACCGCTGAGCAAGGTCGGACTATTTTCCAGGGCCAGGGTCAGCGTGCCGCCGTCGAGCAGCGCCTTGCCGCCCGCCACGATGCGGTCGCTGCTGCTGGGGGTCAGCTCCACGGCATAGGTGGAGCCTGCGCCCAGCGTCACATCGCCGGCCACTTGCAGGGTCCCCACGGAGTTGCCCGGCGCCACCCGGCCTCCGCGATTAACCGTCAGCGCGCCAATACGCCCCGAGCCGCCAAGGGTACCGCTGTCGTTGACGCTCACGGCCGAGGTCAATGTGCCGTTTACCGCCAGCAGGCCGCCGTTGACGGTGGTCGCGCCGCGATAGGTGCTGTCGCCGTTGAGCACCAGGCTGCCGGCGCCGGATTTGATCAGGCTGCCTTCATAGACACGCGTCGCGGCAGCCTGGTCGCGGGCGTTGCCGACCCCATAGTCGGTCTGGTCCTGCTGGCTGGCATTGGCGCTGACGCCGTTCTGCCAGCCTTTATCGATCAGGGTTTGCTGCCAGGCGGCGTGTTCGGCGCGGTCCTCGGCCTGGCGCTGGAGCAGCGCCTGGTCGCTGATGTCATTGCTCCACACATCGGCCTGCCCGGCCGCCAGGTTGACGTTCATCGCCCCCAGCAATTGCCCCGGCCCGTGCATCGCCCGGCCGAGGTCGGGGACGCCCCAGCCAACCGTGGTGTTGGGCGCCTGGGTGATCGAGCCGTCGAGCTGGGTGGCGGTGGTCAATAGCACCTGCAACGCCTGTTCATTGGTCATGTAGGGGTAGCGTTGCATCACCAGCGCCAGGGCGCCGGTGGCATGGGGCGCCGACATCGATGTACCGGATTTGACCCCGTAGCCACCGTCGGGAATGGTGCTGTTGATCAGCGCACCCGGCGTGGAAATACACCAGTACTTGGCGATTCCGCACTTGTTGTATTTCTGGTTATTGGCTTTATCCAGCCCCGAGACGGCCAACCAATGCCCCTCCAACTCCGGCTGAAAATACGGCAGCGCCGAGCGCACGCTGGCGTTCGCATAACCACTGTTGCCGGCGCTGAACACATTGATCACGCCGGCCTTGGCTACGTCTGCGGCTGCATCCAGCCAAGTGCTGCGGTTGTAGTGTTGGGCGTAGGCGGCGTGCAGGTCGCCGAGGGTTTGGTAGCTGACATCCTTGGGCTGGCTGCCCCAGCTGTTGTTGATCGCGCGCACGCCGGAATCCACCAGGGCGCTGTACACCGCCTTGAAGTACTTGGGGTCAGGGGTCGGGCCGAACAGGAAACTGTCGTTGGCGTTGGTATTGCCAACATAAATCTGGGCGTTGTAGGCCACGCCGTGCATGCCCACGCCATCGCGCGCCGCGCCCAGAGTGCCAGTGACGTGGGTGCCATGGGAGTCGTTGTTGGGGTTCAGCGCGCCAGTGATGTTAAACGGAGTGCCATCCACGTAAGTGCCGGTGGCGGTGACCGGATGGAATCGGGCTTTGTCAGCTTCCGGGTGGTTGGCATCGTAGCCCGAGTCCAGCGCGCCGATCTTCACCCCACTGCCGTCGATACCGGCGGCGTAGGCTTCGTTGGCGTGCAGGCGGTCCAGACCCCAGTCGCTCAGGTACTCGGCCGAGCGCCAACTGGCCGGGTTACCGGGCTGGCCGGCCTCCAGGTACTGCGCCTGGGCCGTCATGGACAATAGCAACAGCGAACCGGCGGTGAAGGGTTTGAAACGCAAGGAGTCAGTGCTCATCAAACGGTGTCCTTATTGTTATGGGCGTGGGTTCACCGGGCCGAAGGCCTCGTCGACTTTGGCCAGGTCGGTATCACGCAAGTTGCCCGCGTAGTAATGCAATTTGGTCCAGGCCATGAGGTAGTCGTAGCGCGCCTGGGCCAGGTCGCGGCGGGTGCTGTAGAGCTGCTGCTCGGCGTTCAGCGCGTCGAGGTTGACCCGCTCGCCACCGAGGATGCTTTGCTGGGTCGACACCACCAGGGCTTCGGCCGACGCCAGGGCCTTCTGGTAGGCGCGCAGCTTGCTCACCCCTGACAGGCACGCGCTGAACTGGCGCCGCAGTTCGATCAGGGTTTCGCGGGTCTTGCCTTCCAGCTCGTATTCGGCCTGTTCCATGGCGCGGCTGGCCTGGCGCGTGGACGCCGACACGCCGCCGCCGGCATACAGCGGCACGCTGACTTCCACGCCGATGGTGTTGGTGTCGTAGCGCTGGTTGTAGGTGTTGCCGCTGTCAGACTCTTGCTGGCGCGAACTGGCGTAGGCCGTGACCTTGGGCAAGTGCCCGGCGCGGTTGCGCTCCACTTCGTAACGCGCCACTTCCAGGGCCTGGCGCTGGGACGCCAACACCGGGTTATTGCTGATCGCCAGCTCATGCCAGGTGTCGTAATTGGCCGGGGTCAGGGTGAAGGCGGTGAACCCTTGATTCAGCGGCGCCAGGTCATGGATGTCGACGCTCGGCACGCCGATCAACGCGCCCAGTTCGCGCAGTGAGGCGTCCTGCTCATCCAGGGCCTGGATCTCCTCGGCGGTGGCCAGCTCATAGCGCGATTCGGCTTCCAGGATATCGGTGCGGGTGCCCTCGCCTTGCTGGAACAGGTGCCGGTTCTGCTGGAATTGCTGCTCAAAGGCTTTTTTCTTGGCCCGCGCGATGTCGATCTGGTCCTGGGCGAACAGCGCCTGGGTGTAATAGGTCAGCACCCGCACCAGCAAGGCTTGGCTCTTGTCGCGAAAGCTTTCATCTGCGAACAGCGCCTGAGCCACGCCTTTGCGGTAGTTGGCGTAAGCCTCGTAGTCGAACAACGGCTGTTGCAGGCTAAAAGTGGAGCCGTAGCTGTTGTAGTTGCGGTCGTCGTGATAATTGCCGCCACGGCCGTCAGGCAAGGTGGCCTGGGAGTTGTTGCGCCCCTTGTTGTAGTTGTAGGACAGCCGTGGCAGCAGCCCGGCGCGGCCAATGGTGCGGTTTTCCAGGCCGGCGTCGCGTTCTTTGATGGCGCCGAGGAACACCGGGTCGTTGCGCAGGGCCTGTTCGTACACATCGAACGGGCCCATGGCCGCCTGGGCGTTGGTGCAGGTGAGCAGCAAGGCGAAGAACAGGGTTCTCATGCTCATTCCTCGGTCAACGCCGAGCCGGCACGATCCAGCAAGGGCTTGAACAGGTAATTGAGCAATGAGCGCTCGCCGGTGCGCACAAACATTTCCGCGGGCATGCCCGGTTTGATCACCAGACCGTGGAGTTTTTCCAGCGCCGCGTCGCTCACACGCGTGCGCAGCACGTAATAAGGTGCGCCGGTTTTTTCATCGAGCATCTGGTCGGCGGAGATCAGGCTGACCTCCCCCGGCACCCGGGGTGTACGGCTCTGATTGAAGGCGGTGAACAGAATATCGACCGGTAAATGGGTGCCGACCTTATCCACCAGGTGCACCGGCAGATGCCCTTCCACTTCCAGGCGCGTGCCCTGGGGCACGATTTCCAGCAGGGTTTCGCCGGCGCGCACCACGGCGCCTTCGGTATGCACGCCCAGATTGACCGCGATGCCATCGGCCGGCGCGGTGATTTCGCTGTGTTGCAGGTCGAAACCGGCGGAGGTCAGTTGCTGTTCCAGGGTGAGGCTGCGCAACTGCGCATCGGCCAGTTGGCTACGCACTTCCTTCTGATATTCCTCGCGGTGCTGTTGCAGCTTGAGGCGCGACTCGACAATGCCCTGCTCCACCCGGCCGCTTTCGCCGCTGTTCTGCGCCAGATCCTGTTGCACTTGGGACAGCTGACGCTGGTACTCCATCAAGCGATTGCGCGGGATGTAGCCGTTGTCGGCCAGGGGTTGCAGGTTGCTCAGTTGTTCGCGCAGGGACTGAGCCTGGGCGGTCAGGTCGCTGCGCGCGCGGCGCATGCCTCCCAGTTGCGCCACGGCACCGTCGATATTGGCGCGGATGCCGGCCTGTTCACGGGCAAACGCCTCGCGACGGCTGCTGAACAGTTGGCGCTGACCTTCCAGCACCAGCGCCAGGGCCGGGTCGGGGTTGGCGCTCAGTTCGGCGGGGAATGTCACGCTGCTCTGGTTATCCCGCTCGCTCTGCCAACGCGCCACACTGGCCCAGGCCATGCGGTATTGGGCTTGCAGCGAGTGCACATCCGCCTGGCTTTGGGTTTGGTCGAGGCGGAACAGCGGCTGGCCTTGTTTGACCACCTCGCCTTCGCGCACCAGGATGCGGCTGACCACACCAGGGCTGAGGGTTTGCACAGCTTTGCGCTTGCCGGACACCACTACCGTACCCTGCACCGGAATGCCCTGATCCAGCGGCGCCAGGCTGGCCCACAGGAAGAAACCGCCCGCGCCGACCACCGTCAGCAGCCAGCCCATACGCACAAAGAAACCGGCGTCGCGTTGTTCAAGAGTGATACTGCTCATGCGCCTGGATTCCTTCCGGCCTGGTACTGACGACTGAAACTCACGCCGGGTTTTTCCTTCGGCGCTTCCTGTTGGCCGGACAATGCGCGCAGCACGTCCTGGCTCGGCCCAAAGGCTTGCAAGCGTCCTTCGTTAAGCACCAGCAATTTGTCGGCCTGGGCCAGCACCGATGAGCGATGGGTGACCAGCACCACGCTGCTGCCCTGGGCCTTCATCTGCACGATGGCACTGGCCAGTGCCGCTTCGCCGACGGTGTCGAGGTTGGAGTTGGGTTCGTCCAGCACGATCAAGCGCGGCGCACCGTACAAGGCACGGGCCAGGGCCACGCGCTGCTTTTGCCCGCCGGACAGGCCGCCGCCGTTGTCTCCCAGTATCGTGTCGTAGCCCTGGGGCATGCGCAGGATCAACTCATGCACACCGGCCTGCTGCGCGGCGTGCACCACTTGTTCGGGGTCGGCCTCGCGAAAGCGCGCGATGTTGTCGGCGATGCTGCCGCTGAACAATTCGATGTCCTGGGGCAAGTAGCCGATATACGGGCCGAGGTCGTCGCGGTCCCAGCGGTGGATATCCGCACCGTCCAGGCGCACCGTGCCGGCCAGGGTCGGCCACACGCCCACCAGCACGCGGGCCAGGGTCGATTTGCCGGAACCCGACGCACCCAGCACCCCCAGCACTTCGCCGGCACCGAGGGTGAAACCGACGTGATGCAAGATTGCAGTGCGCTGACCCGGCGGGCCAGCGCTGACCTGCTCGAAACTCACCTGGCCCTTGGGCGCCGGCAAGGCCATCTGCTCGACCTCAGGGGGAAATTCGCGCAGCAATGCGTCCAGGCGCTGATACGCCAGCTTGGCCGAACTCCATTGCTTCCATACCGCAATCAACTGGTCGATGGGGCTGAGCACCCGGCCCATGAGGATGGAACCGGCAATCATCATGCCGGCGGTCATGTCGCCACGGATTACCAGTAACGCCCCCAAGCCCAGCACCAAGGATTGCAGGCACAGACGCAGGGATTTACTCAGGGAGGTGATTACCGAACCGGTGTCGCTGGCGCTGTTTTGCAGGCCCAGGAATTGCGAGTGCACGGCAAACCAGCGTTGGCGTAGCGCGCCGAGCATGCCCATGGCCTGGATGGTTTCGGCGTTGTGCAAATGGCTGGTCGCCAGTTGGGTCGACTGCTGCGAGTAACCGCTGGCCTCACCCAAAGGCTTTTTGGTCAGATATTCGTTCAGGCACGCCAGGCCGATCAGCAACAGCGCGCCGGCACTGGCCAGCACGCCCAGCCACACGTTGAACAGGAAAATCACAAACAGGTAGATGGGAAACCACGGTGCATCGAAAAACGCGAACAGCGCCGGCCCGGTGATGAACTGGCGGATAAGGGTCAAATCCCCCAGGGATTGCCCGGCGTGCCCCTGGCCACGTTGCAGGTTGCGTTCGAACGCAGCTTTATACACGCGTAAGTTGAAACGCCGCTCTAACTGGCTGCCGATGCGGATCACGATAAAACTGCGGATGACTTCCAGGGTGCCAATAAACGCGAAGAAGCCGACGACCATCAGCGTCAACATCACCAGAGTGGTTTCATTCTGGGAGGACAGCACCCGGTCATACACTTGCAGCATATAAATCGACGGCACCAGCATCAGCAGATTAATCAACGCGGTAAAACAGCCGATGCTGATCAGAATGCTCTTGTATTCACCCAGCGCTTTGAATAACGGCGCGACGGCATGGGGCTTTGCCATATCTTCTGCTCTTCCTTGAACCAAACGACACGCAATAGTTGCCCCAACCCCTTATATAAGGAGCGGCCAACTAATAAGTACGGGTTATAGCGTTATAACTGCAACTAAGTTTTACGGTGCAGTCTCACTACCGCGCCAGTTGCTGTTTTAGCCTGATACTCGCCTTCTTTCTGCCGGTTCAGGTGGGTGATGCCCGTGCCTTCGGCGTTCATCAGCCAGATCCCGTCCGGGGTCGGCGACCAGCTCAAGGGCTTATCGCCCAACCATTGCGCCACACAGTCAACATCGCCGCTCAAGGCGTTGGCCTGTTCGATCAAGTCCAGGGCGCATACCTGATCCTGTTGCCGCATCTGCCAATGCCCGGCCAGCTGGGCGCTGGAAGGTAAAACAAGACTGCTCGCCATGGCGTGGGCTCCTGCCGATACGCACGTCGCCTGCACCACGCAGGCGACTAAAAATAGGGAAAAACGCTGCATCTTTATGCTCCATCCTGGAGGCGCGGCGCCGGAACGCCGCGCCCGTGCATCACGCCACGATGTCGCTGACCGCTGCCTGGCCAACGGTGGTGACGAGGAAATCCGCCACGCCGTGCCCGGAGAAGTCGACCGCCAGAGTACCCAGGTTGGTGCCTGAGGCGTAGCTCAACACGGCGTCGCCGGCATGCCCGGTGAACGCATTGACGAAGGTCAGGCCCGCGCCTTTGGTGATGCCGCTGAGGTCGATCTTGTCCGCACCGGAGGTGAAGTCAAAGATTTTGTCCGCCGCACCGGGCTTGGAATCGGAACTGGCACCGAACACAAAGGTGTCGCTGCCCGCACCGCCCCATAGCTGATCCGCCCCGCCACCACCGTAGATCAGGTCGTTGCCGGCCCCGCCTTTGATGATATTGGCCGCGTTATTGCCGATGATCAGGTCGTTACCCGCGCCACCGAACGCGTTTTCCACGGTCACGCCCTTGGCGATGGACACGTTGCCCACCAGGCCGCCCACGTCGGAGAACGAGGTTTCATTGAGGTTGATTTTCTGGTTCTGGGTAAAACCGGAGAAGTCCAGGGTGTCGTTGCCGCCACCGTCCCATACCGAGAACACCAGTTTGTCGGCGTTGGAGGTGGCGCTGAGGAAATCACGCCCGGTGTTGGAGTTGAACCCGTAGGTGGTGTCGCCGGCACGGGTGTTGTAGTTGGCACCGTAGAGCTTCTGGATCGCGGCGATGTCGTCGATCAGCGGGCCGGAGGCGTAGGCTTCCACGCCGCCTTTGCTGAAGTTCTGGTTGGTGTTGCTTTCGCTCCAGTAACTCATGACGCTGTAGCCACGCGTGTCCTGTCCATAGGACGCGTCGTTGTAGGTCGGGTTGCCATTCCCGGCGTTGTAGTCGCCAGGGTGAGCCAGGCCCAGGGTGTGGCCGATTTCGTGGGTCAGGGTCTGCCGGCCATAGTTGTTCAGGTCCGGGGTTTTGTTCGGCGTGTAGCTGCTGTTGGTCAGGTACCACGAGGTGCCGTCGTAACCTGCGCCGGTGCCGGGCAGATAGGCGAAGGCCGCCGCGCCGTCCTGGCCACCGCTGTAGTTGCCGAAGGTCATGTGGGCATCACCGCCGCTGGCTTTTTCGGTGAAGGTGACATTGGCCACATCCGCCCAGGATTGCATGGCCAGTACGGCCTGTGCTTTCTGCTGCGCGTTGAACTGGCTGAACCCCGAGATGCCATGTTTGTTCATGGTGCTCGAAGAGGCCGAGGTCAGGAAGGTGTAGGTCAGATCGATCTTGCCGTTACCGTCGAAGTCCCGATACGCGGCACCGTCGCGCAGCAGCTGGGTGGCTGCCTGATCGACGGTGTAGGACGGTTTGCCATTGACCGTGAGGTTGCCGCCACGGTCATACAGATGGCTGAAGCTATCGATTTGCGAGTAAGCGGTGCTGGCTTGCGCCAGTGACACGATAGCTTTGTCTTTTACTTTTGACATAAACGTACTTCCTTGTTTGCAAGTGCATCAGTCTTTGGTCGATAGGAACCCCGCTGGCGAGATCGTCCTATCACTCGCCTCTTTTGAAGGCGTAAGAAAACTGACACAACTTGAAATCTTCCGTCTACATCTATTTGCCGGCTGAATAAGTGCAACGCAAACAACACTTGGAAGTCTCAGGCCGTATTCATTGGGTGTGGTGGTTGTCGTCCGACAAAAAACACAGCGCTCCTATTTAAATATTAAATAACCTTAACGCCGCTCAATTTGAACAGCGTCACACAAGAGGCTGGCGATTATATTGTCACGGTGTCATTGGCAACATTAAACCGCCACTACTTAAATGAATTAACCCGCTTGCCCCCCAATACCGGGACATAAGCAGAAGAGTACTTGTGGTGAGCGGGATTTCCCGCTCCACAGTGGCTCAGCGCCCGGTGCGAATGGTGTTCCACACCCGCGTACGAACACGGTCGATATTCAGCGGCATCGCTTCAAGGGCGAACAACTTGCCCATCATGTCCGGGCTTGGGTAAACCTTGGTATCGGCCTTGATGGCCGGGTCCACTAGGCTATCCGCCGCCTGATTGCCGTTGGCGTAGTGCACGTAGTTGGTGATGCTGGCCATCACCTCCGGGCGCAGCAGGTAGTTCATAAACGCGTAGCCGGCCGTTTCGTTGGGGGCGTCGGCGGGCATGGCGACCATGTCGAACCAGATCGCGGCGCCTTCCTTGGGGATGTTGTAGCCGATATTCACCCCGTTCTTGGCTTCTTTGGCGCGGCTTTCGGCCTGCAGGATGTCGCCGGAGAAACCGACGGCCACGCAGATATCGCCATTGGCCAGGTCGGCGGTGTATTTCGAGGAGTGAAAGTAAGCCACGTAAGGGCGCACTTTCATCAGGAGGGCTTCGGCCTTTTTGTAGTCCTCAGGCTTTTTACTGTGGTGCGGCAAGCCCAAGTAGTTGAGCGCCGCCGGCAGCAGTTCCGGGCCGTTATCGAGGATCGCTACGCCGCATTTCTGCAATTTGGCCATGTTTTCGGGTTTGAAGATCAAGTCCCAGGAATCCACCGGGGCATTGTCTCCCAGCACGGCTTTGACCTTGTCGATGTTGTAACCGATACCGGTACTGCCCCACAGGTACGGGAAGCCATGAGCATTGCCGGGGTCGTTGTTTTCCAGGGCCTTGAGCAGCACCGGGTTGAGGTTTTTCCAGTTGGGCAACTGGCTCTTATCCAGCTTTCTCAGCGCACCGCCCTGGATCTGCCGGGCCATAAAGTGGTTGGATGGGAACACCACGTCATACCCGGATTTACCGGTCATCAGCTTGCCATCCAGGGTTTCGTTGCTGTCGTAGACGTCGTAGGTAAAACCGATGCCGGTCTCTTTCTGGAAGTTTTTGGTGGTGTCCGGCGCGATGTAGTCCGACCAGTTGTAGATTTTCACCGTTTCGGCGGCCTGGCTGACGCAGGCCACCCACATCAAGGGCAACAGGGCAATGGCTTTCATGGTTCGATTTCCTGGCGGTTTTAGGGCTGTTGTTATGGCAGGCGATCAAGGATCAAAGCGTTACAGCATCAAGACGTAGGTCTTGCGCACCGTTTCCTGGATGTCCCAGATTCCGGTGCTGTTGGCCGGCAACATCAGTGCATCGCCGGCTTGGATGTGCAGGGTTTCACCGTTGTCGGGGGTGAAGGTGCAGCGGCCCTGTATAAAGTGGCAAAACTCCTGGGCGCGGATCTGGCGCCGCCAGCGGCCAGGGGAGCATTGCCAGATGCCCGTCTCGACGCCGTCGTTGCGCTCGACGCTCAAGGTGGACGCCACCGCGATCGGCTCGCCCAAGGGCACGGCGACCGGGGACGAATCCGGCAAATGCGCATTCAGCGCGTCTTTGAACTGAGTGATGCTCATGGGGGCTCCCTTGTGTATGAAACGACTTAGTGCATAAAACCTTCCATGAACCCCGCCACGCCCGTGGCGAGCTTGCGCCGCCAGGGCGCGGTGTTGGGGTTGGCCAACACCTGGTCTTCATGGACAAAACTGCGGATGATCGCGTTGTAACCCAGCCAGCGACACGGCTCGGGCTCCCAGGCCTTGAGGGCGTCCAGACCACCCTCGCGGATCACCCAGGGTTGGTGAGTAAGCGGCGTGTCACGGCCCAGAATCAGGTCGGCCAAGGTGCGCCCGCCCAGGTTGGTGGCACCGACGCCCTCCCCGCCGTAGCCGCCGGACAACGCGACACCGGTGCGCTGATCACACAGCATGTGCGGTCGGAAATGTCGCGACATGCCCAGGTTGCCGCCCCAGGAATGGGTAATCCGTACGGTCTTGAGCTGTGGGAAGAGTTCGCCAAACAGGTAGCGACGCAGTTGCACTTCGCTGTCGGTCAAATCGAAGTCATGGCGCAGCTTCCCGGCGAACTGGTAGCCGCCCCGCGCACCGAACACCAAACGGTTATCGGCCGAGCGCTGGCCGTAGGTGACTTGGCGGCTGCTCTCACCGAACGCTTGGCCTTGGCTGAGGCCGATCTCATCCCAAGTGCTGTTCGGCAGCGGCTCGGTGGCGACGATCAAACTTTGCACCGGCAGTTGGTAACGGCCCAGAGGTGGCAAGGTGTTGGCATAGCCCTCCACAGCCGGCACCACCCAGGTGGCGCGTACGCTGGCCTTATCAGTGCGCAGGCTGCCGGACTGCCAATGGGTGACGGGGCTGTTTTCATAAAGGGTGACCCCCATGCCTTCGACCACCCGCGCCAGGCCGCGCACTAGCCTGGCCGGTTGGATGGTCGCCACATGGGGGGCGTAGATCGCGCCATAAGGTTTGGCGATGCGAAGTTGCTCGGCCAGTTGCTGCGGGCTCAGCCAGCGATAGTCGGCTTCGGTCAGGCCCTGGGCGTAGAGTTTGTCCAGATAGCGGCGCAGGCTGGTTTCCTGCTCGGGGTAACGCGCGGCGCAATACAGCGCGCCGCCCTTGCGGTAGTCGCAGTCGATGCCTTCGCGGGCCAGTACCTGGGCCACCTCGTCGGGGATGCCGTGCAACAAATCAAAGGAAGCACGGCGCTGCTCAGCAGAAAACCCGGCCAGCAGACGGTCTTCGCCCAACAGGTTGCCCATCAACCAGCCACCATTACGGCCCGATGCGCCGAAGCCGGCGGTTTGCGCCTCGATGATTGCGATGTTCAACTGCGGCGCCTGGCGCTTGAGGTAATAGGCCGTCCACAACCCGGTGTAACCGGCGCCGATAATGGCCACGTCGACATCCAGGTCGTGCGTCAGGGATGGCCGCGCCACCAGCGGCTCGTCCACCTGATCCATCCATAAACTGATGTTGCGCCATACCGACATGCCCATTCCCTCTACCGCGTTTCGATAGACGGGATCCTAGAGGGCGGCGTCAGGGGCTGTCTTGCGCGCGTGCACGCAGAGAAATTTGTTTGACGTAGGCCTTGGGCGACTGGCCGGTGTGCTGCCGAAAGGCACTGTAGAACGCCGAGAGGGAATTGAAGCCCGCGGCAAAGGCCAGTTCGTCGACCTTGATCGGCGCCTGGGCGGTGTTCAGCGCGGCCAGCAAATGCTGGAGGCGTGCCTGGTTGACGTAGCGGTAGAAGCTCTGCCCCAGCACCTGATTGAGCAGGTAGGAAATCTGATTGCGGCTGTAGCCACATTCCTTGGCCACCCGCTGCAAGTCCAGTTCCGGGTCGAGATAGGGTTGCTTGCTGTCGAAATACTGCTGCAAGTCGTTGGCCATATGCCCCAGTTGCTGGGGCGACAGCCCAAGGCGGCTGACCGTGGGCCGCAGGGCTTGGGCCGGTTGCTCATGCACCAGCGAAGCGTATTCATTGACGCGCCAGATCAGCCCATCACGCACGGTAATCGCCTCGCTGGTGCGGAAGGACACCAGCCCCTGACCACCACGCAGCGTAATGCGGTACTGGATAAACGCCGTGTCGCCATCGGCACGAATGCGGTCGGTGTGCTCGATCGCCTCGTCCGCCGCGCGCGGCATGCTCGCCTGCAGGTATTCACGTAGCTCTGCGTAACCGATCACACGGTTCTGGAAAAAGTCGTGGTATTGGATGTCCGGATGGTAGTAGGCCATTACTCCGTCCAGGTCGCGATGACGCCAGCAAAGGTGATGACGCAGCACCAGTTCGCCCGTGGCGTGGGTGAGCTGGCTGTCGGCGTCGGGGGCGATGTCGGGCATAAAGGGCTCTGGGGGCGGATAAAGCGTGGAGATTGCCGAAATTCCGCCCTGCCTTCAATGTGCAGGCACTGCAGCCGAATAATGGCCTTTAGCCAACTTTTGGACAGGGCATGATCCATGTCAAGGGAAAGGCAAACAACCGCTGAACGGGGCCAAAAAAGTCACATTGGCGTTGTGAACGAATGCTATTTTTAAGTCCTACACGCCTCGACCAGTGACGGTCCTGGCCCCCTGCCGCGAGCTAAAGGAAGCGCTCAATGAACAAGGTGGGCAACATGAACAAAGTGACGTTCCCCAACGCCTGCCAGCTGATGCGCTGGCATTTTCATCCGATGGGTTTTGAAGGCAGCATGGATGCGCCGGGCAGCATGGTCGCCCGCCTGTTCGACCGCGCCAGCGGCGAAACCCTGATCGCCATCGCCGGTATCCCCTGCGCCACGGTGATGAACGCCGCCGATGTCGAGCGGATTATCGAGGCAGTGGAGGATGAGTTGGAATCCTTTGTGCCACCGCTCTCGTTGCAGGCCTGAACCGATTCACAGCACCGGGAGGGCATGCTCCATCCCGCAGGGACTTCAGTGACGGTGATCGTCGAAAAACGCCTTTTTGCCATCCACCCGCTCCGAGGCCCTGGGCATATTCGCCGCCTGGCCTTCGGGCTTCTCCACGTACCAATAGCAATGGCTGACCGCCCGCGTGATGCCGACGTACGCCAAGCGCAGCACCTCGTCCTTTTGCGCGGTGTCATAGGGCTCGTTGTCGCCGTCCTTACCCAAGCCGGCCATGCGATACACCTGGTTTTTATACGGCGAGCGGGTGACGTGCTGACAATCCCCCAACAGGAAAACCGCGTCCGCTTGCAGGCCCTTGGCACTGTGAAAGGTCAGTTGCTTGAGCCGACGCGAGTGAGCGGGCAAGCTAGAATCCAGATTAACTACAGACTGAATATGCTCCTGAATCAATAACTTATCGCTACTTTTCCGATACAGCATCAACACTGATTCGCCACGCTGATAATGCTCCAGCAAGCGTCGCCCCAATGCTGCATCGTCACGCTCGAGCACACTGACCGGCACCAGAGCCTTGGGCGCACCGCTGGCCTTAGCCTTCTTACCCGGGATCGACGGCGCGGCACGCACGATGTGCTCGGCTGCGTCGATGATGTGCTGGTGGCTGCGATAATTCTCGCTCAGCATCACCCGGGTGGTGCTCGGTGACGGGAATTCCTGGTCGAAGGCCATAAAGTACTTGGGCGAACTGCCCCGCCAGCCGTAGATCGATTGCCAGTCATCACCCACACACAGCAACGACGAGTATTGCGCGCCGCGCCCCACGTGCATGGCCGGGCCGCGACTGCGGATCTCCCGCAGGCTGGCGCGAATCCATCCAACGATTTGCGGTGATACGTCTTGAAATTCGTCGATCATCAAGTGGGACAACGGTCTTAACAGCGGGTCGCTGAGCAGCTTGAGGTTTTCTGGGGTGTTTTCGCCGAACAGCGAGAACATGCGGTTGTAGGTCATGATCGGTGGCTTCTGGTCGAGCAAATGGTCTTCCAACGCCTTCCAGAAAATACTCAACGCTTCGAAGAACAAGCGGTCCGGATCATCCTTGGCGAAACTCATGCGACCTACGGCGCTGGGCACGTCCAGTCCGAGGTTCTCGATAAAGCCTGCGGCCGTGACAAAACAGTCCAGCAGCGGCGCCGATGTCAGCTCACCTTTGACCTTGTAATCAAACCCTGGCCCGGCACTGGCATCATCGGCCAGGCAGCTGAGCATGCGCTTGGATGACTCATAACTATCTAGCCATATCAACGGCTTACGACAGAAAGCTTGAAACAGGGTGCGCTTTACCGCCCACTCTGCGCGCACTGACAGCTTGGCATTGGGGCGGCTGACCTGGGGGTTTTCCCGTGGGTCGAAGCCCAGTACTACCCACGCGTCCAATTCGGCAATGTAGCCATGGCAGTGGAAATGCGCGCCATTGATTTCAACAGTTTGGCGATTCGGCTCAATGCCCTTGATCGGCCAGGCCCCGGCGCGAAACCACAGGTCCTCGATGAAATCGCACAATTCTTCGTCACGCTGGGCGGCCAGCTCAGTCACCGCCATGCGTTTTTGCACGTCCGGATGGTCGCGCTCCAGTTCTTTGAGTTGTAACCCGTGGCGCGCCAGCGGCGCGATCAACTCGCGAAAACGCGGATGCTGGCGATGCAGACGCTGGTAGCAGGCGTTCAGGTGCTGGCGCTGGGCATCGTTGATACGCAGATCGAACGGGTTGCTGTCGGCATCGTCGAAGCCCGCCTTGAGGTTTTCGAACGCCTGCAAACGCTCGAAGCCCGGCAGGCTGCGCACCATCGGCAGGATGCGCGAGTGGAACGTGCGCACCACCGCCTGTGCCTCTTTGGCATCAAGGGGTTGGCCCCACAGGCTCATAATCTCCATAAGCTTGCGAATGAAATCCTGGCGTGACTCGCGGGTAAACGTCACCACGGTCATCGAGCTGAGCTCGAAGCCCAGGTAATGGGTCAGCAGCAGGATACGCAACACCAATGACGTGGATTTGCCCGCGCCGGCCCCGGCGATCACCGAGGTTGAGGGTGTCTCGCTGAAGATCATCTTCCACTGGGCCGTACTCGGTTGAGCGTGGGGCGGTAAGAGACGGGCGACGTCGGCCTTGATGCGCTTCTTGATGTCGGCGGTCAGCGGCAGGCGCCAGTCATCGAACAGGCTGTCGTCTATCCCGGGAGCTGTGTGCGCGTCCGGGCGGAAATCGCGGATCAGCAATACTTGCCGCCCCTCCTCGATGCCATCGGCCTTGCCCTCGCGATAACCGTATTCCACGCCCGCTTCATGCCCACTGCGAAAACCATCGGCTTGCCCATGCAGCCACGAAAACCGGTGCTGGGCGCGCAGGCGGGTCAGGCCATGACCAAACAGACGCGCCGCCAGGCGTTTGAACAACGGCATCTGAGCCAGGGGTAGCAGTTCTGGGGGCAGATCAGGCTTTTGTTGCGACACGCGGACTCCTGCAATGGGCTGGGCTGTGAGCAGTGCCCCATGGTCGCCGGAAACGCCGCGCAGTACCAGCCAATTGCTGTGCCATCAGGCAGTTAGGCGATGAAGTGAAAGTTGAAACGCGGCAATCCAATCGAACCAGTCGATAAGAATGGAGCGTTTTTTACGCTTTTTCTCGATCAAGCGCTGCTGGATGATAGGCACCATCCATAGGAGACGATCATGCTTGAACTGCGACCTTTCAGCGCCCTGGGCGGCGCCCACCACGGTTGGCTCGATGCCCATCACCACTTTTCCTTCGCCGACTACTACGACCCCAAGCGCATGCACTGGGGCAACCTGCGGGTATGGAACGACGACATCATTGCCCCGGGCACGGGCTTTCCCCAGCACTCGCACCGCGATATGGAAATCATCACTTATGTACGCGAAGGCGCCATCAGCCACGCCGATAACCTGGGCAATAAAGGCCGCACCGAGGCTGGCGATGTGCAGGTCATGAGCGCTGGCACGGGGATCGCCCACAGCGAATACAACCTGGAAGCCACGCCGACCAAGATTTTCCAGATCTGGATTATCCCCAATGAAGCAGGCCTGCCCCCATCCTGGGGCGCCAAGCCGTTTCCACAGGGTGAGCGCGAAGGCTTCGTCACCTTGGCCAGTGGCAAGGCCGGCGATAGCGAAAGCCTGCGCATTCGTGCGGATGCGCGCCTGGTGGCGGCGAATCTGAAAGCCGGTGAAGTCGCTGAGTACCGCCTGGAGGGCGGGCGCCGAGCGTATCTGGTGCCGGCCACAGGGGTGATTGAGGTTAATGGTGTACGGGCGCAAGCCCGCGATGGCGTAGCGATCGAGGATGAACAACTGCTACGGGTTACGGCCATTGAGGACAGTGAGATCGTGCTGGTCGATCTCGCTTGACCTGACGCCTCACAGCCAAAATCGGCGGCGACGCCTGCCCCGATGGCGGTATTTCAGTCCCTGGACCAGTGGACTGAAATACCGCCATAGGGGGCAAGCCCCCTCCTACTAAGCGTTGCGGTGTTATTCGGCGATGGCGCCGTCTACCAACACCTGCGCCTCTTGCACCAATCGCTTTAGGTGTTCTTCACCCACAAAGCTCTCGGCGTAGATCTTGTAGATGTCCTCGGTGCCCGATGGGCGTGCGGCGAACCAGCCGTTTTCGGTCATCACTTTCAGGCCGCCGATGGCCTGGTTGTTACCCGGCGCGTGGCTGAGGATCTGCTGGATGCGCTCGCCGGCCAGTTCGGTGGAGGTCACCTGTTCCGGCGACAGTTTGCCCAGCAGGGCTTTTTGCGCTGGGGTGGCCTTGGCGTCGACACGAATGGCGAACGGTTCGCCCAGGGCATCGGTCAGGCCACGGTACAGCTGGCTGGGGTCCTGGCCTTTGCGCGAGGTCATTTCCGCCGCCAGCAACGCCGGGATCAGGCCGTCTTTGTCGGTGCTCCACACCGTGCCGTCCTTGCGCAGGAACGATGCACCGGCGCTTTCTTCACCGCCGAAGCCCAGGGAGCCTTCGAACAGGCCGTCGGCAAACCACTTAAAGCCTACCGGCACTTCGTACAAACGTCGGCCGATGCGCGCGGCCACGCGATCGATCAGGCCACTGCTGACCACGGTCTTGCCCACGGCCGCATCGGCGCGCCAGTCGGGACGGTTCTGGAACAGGTAATCGATGGACACGGCCAGGTAGTTGTTCGGCGCCAAGAGGCCGCCGGACGGGGTGACGATGCCGTGTCGATCGTGGTCCGGATCGCACGCGAAGGCCACGTCGAAACGCTCCTTGAGGCCGATCAAGCCTTGCATGGCGTAGCTGGAGGACGGGTCCATGCGGATCTGACCATCCCAGTCGACGCTCATGAAGCGGAAGGTGGCGTCGACTTCGGTGTTCACCACCTCCAGGTTCAGACGGTAGTGCTCGGCAATCGCCGACCAATAGCGCACCCCTGCTCCGCCCAGCGGATCGACGCCCAGGCGCAGGTCGGCGCTGCGGATGGCGTCCATATCGATCACGTTAATCAGGTCGGCCACGTAGCTATTGAGGTAGTCATGGCGATGGGTGGTGTCGGCTTTGAGCGCCTGGGCGTGGGTGATACGTTTGACCCCAACGAGCCGGTTGGCCAATAGCTCATTGGCCTTGGCTTCGATCCACTTGGTGATGTGGGTGTCCGCCGGACCACCGTTAGGCGGGTTGTACTTGTAGCCGCCACTTTGCGGCGGGTTATGGGAGGGCGTGATCACAATGCCGTCAGCCAAGCCGCTGGTCCGCCCGCGGTTATAGCAAATGATCGCGTGGGAAATGGCCGGGGTCGGTGTGTATTCGTCGCCTTCGGCCAGCATGACATGGACGCCGTTGGCGGCCAGGACTTCCAGCGCGCTGGCACCGGCGGGAGTGGATAATGCGTGGGTGTCCAGGCCGACGAACAGCGGGCCGTTGATGCCCTGCGCTTCGCGGTACAGGCAGATGGCCTGGCTGATAGCCAGAACATGCCATTCGTTGAAGCTCAGCTCGAACGAATTGCCACGGTGCCCGGAGGTCCCAAACGCCACGCGCTGGGTGGAGATCGCTGCATCAGGCTGGCCGGTGTAGTAAGCCGTGACCAGTCGCGGGATATCCACCAGCAATTGGGCCGGTGCCGGTTTGCCCGCAAAAGGACTGATTGTCATGCATAAACCTCGGAAAGGAAGAATTCGGAAAAAATGCCAGTTTACTGAGAGTTGGACTACTGCGCGACGGTATCGATCCTACACACACAACAGAATTTTCAACCCGTTTGCGCCTGGCGCAACGCGTCGCTCAAAGCCATCAGCGCACTCTCCAGGCTCGGCTGCCCATTAAAGGCATGGCTTACACGCAAATACTGATGATGCAACCCGCTGACGCTGAACAGTTCCCCAGGCGCGATCACGACCTGCCGCGCCAGCAGATACTGGAATACCTGGCGCATATCCACCGCACGGTTCGAGCCCAGCCAGAACGTAGCGCCAGCCGCCGGTACGCGATACGTCACTTGATCCCCCAGGTGGTGGGCCAGGCGCAAGCCCATGTGCGCGGCTTGCTCGCGCAGTTGCTGACGCAACGCGCACAGGTGCTGCTCGATACGACCGCTCTGGTACAAACGGGCGATGGCGCGCTGCCGTATTGACGATAAGCGGAAAGAACGCAAAAGAAACTGGCGTTGCAACTCCGCACTCATGCGCCGACTTAATAAGTAGCCGTAGGGCGCTTCCGAGCCGAGGATTTTCTCGAACGACGAAAACACGATTAGCCGATCAGGGTTGACCAGGTCGCGCAAAGGCGTGTGTGGCACCTCCCGGCTCAACTCGCCGAGGCTGTCGTTTTCCAGCAGCCAGCAGCCGTAGTGATCCAAGCGCTGCGCCACGGTCAGACGATCCTCGGCCGACATCGCCACGCCTGAAGGCAGGCTGACCGCCGATGAGAGCAACACCAGATGCACAGGTTCATCGCGCAACAGCCGCTCCAGGGTTTCACTGTCCAAGCGCCCTTGGACAGTCCAGGGCAGCTCGATCACGCGCACGCCGGCATCCTGCAACAGCCGCAGAATCAGCCAGTCGCAAGGCGATTCGACGATCACCGTGGTGCCTTTGAGCCCTAGCACTTCGACCAAAATATCCAACACGCCACGCAAATCGGCACCGATGTAAACATCGTCGGCGTGCCAGCACCGCGTGGGTGACGAGGTATAACGCGCGGCCAGCGCTGCCCGCAGCTCCCACACCCCGCACGGCTGGACCCACGGCTGCAAATGGCCGGGATACTGGCGCACCAACTCACGCTCCAGGCGCAGCAAGGTGGCATCCAATGAAGCTTGCAGCGCAGGCTCATCGCCGCTGAGCACCACCATTGCGGGGCGCCGGGCCGCAGCGTAAAGCCGGTCGAGCAAGTCCCCGCCCAACCACGCCGTAGGATTGGCCGACATCGGCCAAGCGTAATAACCGGACTTGGCCACCGAATAGACCCGGCCTTCTTTCTCCAGCAACGAGTAGGCGTATTGGATCGTCGATATCGACACGTTCATGCGAGCAGCCAACTGGCGCAGCGACGGCAATTTTACCCGGGTGTCCGTGCTGACCTCGTTGATCAGGTTGATCATGTAGCGATAGACCGCCTGATAAGCGAAATCCGCCTGGCGCTCGCCGCGCAGGGTCATCGCCCGGACAATTGAAAGGCCGGGATCGCGCCATGCGCCACGGCACGGTCACTGCGCCGCTGACCGTTGGCGCAGGTCAAGGGACGTTTGCGATACAGGTGCTGCAACAACGGCAGGGGTAGGCCGCTGGTGTCGGTAAACCATTGTTGCAGCATCTCGGCCGACGGCTTGCCCTGCAACGCTTTGTGCAGTTCGGGCAGTGCCACAAGCATGCCGGGATGGCACTGGCGCAGATAACCTTCCAGCCGCTGACCGTGATGAATGAACGGTGAAAACAGCAGGCAGACCAATTGGGTTTCATCCAGGCCGAAGAATTGCTGGGCAAAGGTGCTCGACAACAAACGCCCTTCGCGGGAGCTGGCCTCGGCGAACAACTCCTCGGGCATGCGCAGGCGTCGCATGTAGTGAGCGGCCTGCTGGACGAAGCCGTCTACACCGTCTTCATAATCGAGATCGCGCAGGCATTCGGCTTGCAGGCCCCGCAAATGCGCCATCAGCAACGGATTGGAATAGCTTGGGTGGCTGAAATGAAAGCCCAGCGGATCGGGGGTATACGCCATGAAATCGGACAATAGCGTCGCGGATTGCAGGTCGACGTCCTTGAGCAGATCGTCAATGCCGATGTAAGCCAGATGGCGGTGTCCTGAAGGGCTGGGGTTCTCATGCGCCACGTAGTGTTCGCCATAGACATCGCGGTAGTAGCCGGTGCTCCACTCGTCCATGCGTGCGAACAATTCGGTAAGCGACCGCGCCCGCCCCTTGGCTGGGGGGATGCCAGCGCCTTCGGCGGTTCTTTTCAGCCAGGCGAGAAACTGGCTTTGCTTACGTGGGGAGTCACCGCTGACCAAGGCGTGAACGCCGCCGTTCCAAGTCGTGACGCGCTGGTAGAAATCGCCGAGAGCCAGGTAGGTTTCATTGCACAATGCCGCGCGACAGTCCCCGGAACTCAGGTGCCCCACCATCAGCATATTGCGCTGGCTGTTCGCGCGCCCGACCGCAGACGCGGGACGCAGGTGATTGAAGGGATGGACCTCCTGGTTTTCCACCATGAGTAATTCGACGCGTGAGTCATCGTGCAGAAACAGGCGGTTGTAACCCCGATTGAGCGTATCGAGTTGCCCTTCGGTCATGCCGGCGTGGCGTAACGTCGCCACGCGTAACTGAAACGTTCGGGGAGCGCGACCAGCGATCGTCAACTGCGCGGCGCGTAACAGCGCCAACGTGTAACTGCTGACCTCGCCTCCCCCATGGGCCACCAGCACTTTGTAATCCCCGACCTGCTCCATGCCCCCTGCGGCCACCACAATGCGTTGGACCAACAACTGGAGTGCCGTCCTGCCCGAACGAGTAAAGTGCCCGATCAAACGCTGCAGAACTTGCTGATAAACATGATTCATAGCCTGTTCGTGAATAGTGCTCATAGTTGTACTACCTGAGTTGAAATATCAGTTTCAAGCTACTGCTGACAGTTTCCGCTTGACCCATTGCGCATGTAGGAAATTCGCCCTTCGCACCGTGCGCCGATAACTAGACACTAGCACCGCGCAACGAAATGACTCGCTTTGATCACCGAGAAACGTTGCCAGCATGATCTGCGCAACCCACTGATATCAGTGGATAAACTTCATTTTTTTGTCATTCCTAGGAAGGCTCTGACATTTTCCTACACAGCTTTAACCAATTATTTAAAGAAGCGTCCGACAAATACACTCAAGCAACTTTCCAGGCTTTCGATCAGTGAGTTGTTATCAACCCACTTTTTTTCAAAAGTCCAAATGAGTGATGCACTCATAGTTCGAGTGATGGTCGGTAGCGGCATCATGAATTCAATCATTGCTCAATCCTTGAGATGAATGTGAAGTCGCAATTATCAGTGATGGATTAATGATTAATAGATACAGAACTTGGTCGAAAACCAGTGCAGATGAACAGCCGAAGGCATGTCGAATGGGCATACACAACAACGCCGCCCTGGGATTCAGTGCGGCGTCGGGGGACAAGAGCAGGATTCAGGGACTGAAGAGCCTGATCGGCACTTCATGAAGGGCGAGGCTTAAGCCCTGTCAAATGGCGCATTTGCCCCATGCGCCAGCTGGCCGAAACAGCCGATTACGAATCTTCCTACGCGCTAAACAGCTTCAACCTGCAACGCCACACGCTCTCGGCACGGGCATTCGTCCATATAGCGGTGCGCTTCCACGAACTGATTGAACGGAAACACCGTGGTTTTCAGCGGCACCAGCACGCGGTCAGCAGTCAACTGGTTGATGTCACGCAAGGCCCGTTGCAAAGCGACCTGATCCTGGACAATGCCCAGTTCCGGCTTGCCGGTGAAATTGCCGATGCAATGCACATAGAACTGAATATTCTTCTGAAACGCCGCACACGCGGGGAACGGCGTTTGGTTGCCGCCCTGCAGCCCGTACAGAACCAGGCTGCCGCGCGGCGCCAGTACATCGCCAAGCAATGACATCTGCGGACCACCCAGGCCATCGAATACCACGTCTACGCCGCGATTGTCGGTGAACTTGTTGATCTGCATAAGCAGGTCCTGCTCTTCGGTGACGATTACCTTCTCGGCCCCAAGCGACAGCAGATACTCGCGCTCTGCGCTGTCCTTGGTCGCGGCGATCACCCGTACACCCAAGGCCTTGCCCAACTGCACAAAGGACGGGCCCGCACAGTGGCTGGCATCCGTGACCAATGCAAACTGCCCCGGTTTGACCCGTGCCAGATCCATGTAAGCAAAATAGGCAATCAACAGCGGCGTGTAATGCACGCTCGCTTCGATGGGGGTCAACACGTCCGGATAGCGCGTCAGGGCCGAACGGGGCAGGACGATCTGCTCGCCATACACCGGATAGTCATTGGGGCTTTCGGCCGGAAAACTGGCCACTTTATCGCCCACGGCCAAATCCTCCACGCCATCGCCCAAGGCGACGACCACCCCTGCCATCTCATGGCCCAGGCCCGAAGGAAGACGTGCGTGGGAAGACGCCAAGTTCTGGCGCCACAAAATGTCATACCAACTGATGCCAATCGCTTCGACACGCACCTGCACTTCGCCCGGTGCGGGCAGCGCGGCTGCATGCTCTTCGCATTTGAGCACCTCGGCCGGACCAAACTTGTGAAAACGGATCGTGCGGGACATCGCAAACCTCGCCAAATTAACCTCTAATGCCATGAACTTTATCTGGGCTTTCCTGGCAAGACCATCGGTCACCATTAATAGTCGACATGCCTGTCATTGATTCCGCGTCTGATGAATAGACCTTAAGTATCGTAGGAAAACTCAATTAGCCGGTGCAGAGTACCAGTCTTTCCCCGTAAGATTCATGCCGGTCATGCTGCAAGAGGGAACCCAACGGCTCCCTGTGACTGCTCTCGTCAAGTTTGCTGACTCTTCCAGGACACAAGATGAACCGTAACGACCTGCGTCGTGTCGACCTGAACCTCTTGATCGTATTCGAAACCTTGATGCACGAGCGCAGTGTGACCCGCGCCGCCGAGAAATTGTTCCTCGGCCAGCCGGCCATCAGCGCCGCGTTGTCGCGCCTGCGCGGTTTGTTCGACGACCCGCTGTTCGTGCGCACCGGCCGCAGCATGGAACCTTCGGCCCGCGCAGTGGAAATCTTCGCCCTGCTCTCCCCGGCCCTGGACTCGATTTCCACCGCGGTCAGCCGCGCCGCCGAATTCGACCCGGCGACCAGCAATGCGGTATTCCGCATCGGCCTGTCCGACGATGTTGAATTCGCCCTGCTACCCCAGTTGCTCAAGCGCCTGCGCGCCGAAGCCCCCGGCATCGTGCTGGTGGTGCGCCGCGTCAACTACATCCTGATGCCGAGCCTGCTAGCCTCCGGCGAAATCTCCATCGGCGTCAGCTACACCGCCGACCTGCCGGCCAACGCCAAGCGCAAAGTGCTGCGCCGCAGCCTGCCTAAACTGCTGCGCGCCGACAGCGTGCCCGGCTCCCTGAGCCTGGACGACTTCTGCGCCCGCCCCCATGCCCTGGTGTCGTTCGCCGGCGACCTGAGCGGTTTTATCGATGAAGAGCTGGAAAAACTCGGGCGCAAGCGCCACGTCGTACTCGCCGTGCCGCAATTCAATGGCCTGGGCACCTTGCTGGCCGGCACCGACATCCTCGCCACCGTACCGGACTACGCGGCCGAAGCCCTGACCTCGGCCGGCGGCTTGCGCGCAGAAGACCCGCCGCTGCCGGTGCGCAGTTTTGAACTGCACATGGCGTGGCGCGGTTCACAGGATAACGATCCGGGAGAGCGCTGGTTGCGGTCGCGTATTCAGATGTTCTTCGGGGACCCCGAGAGTTTGTAACAGAGTTCTACTATGTTCTATAAAGGCTTATAAAACATCAGGTTACAGCATCTTCAATCCATGGACGTCCGTCCAATACCAAGGGGTTCTGACGCTTTTGGGGGCATAATTGGGGGCATATTTTCATTTTTTAAAAAATGATGCCCCCACTTATGCACGCCCGAGAAGGCGCTCTGTTCAAGCGTAAACTGACCGACGCTTTCGTACGCGCACTGACTACCCCTGGCAAACATGCCGATGGCGAAGTCCCCGGTCTTTACTTGGAGGTGAGCGCGTCACGCAAAATCGGAAACCCTCCTTCCAAGTTCTGGCGCTTGAAATATCGCCTGCATGGCAAGGAAAACCGGTTTTCGATTGGTTCGTACCCGGATATCGGCCTGAAGGAGGCGCGAGAGATTGCCCGCAGCGCACGCCGCGACGTGGCGAACGGCATCGCGCCGCTCAAGGCTAAAACCACCAAGATCGAGGCACAGCGGCTCAGTGAACAGCGCACCTTCGCCTACGTAGCTGAGCAGTGGATGACTTTCAAGTCTGCCCATCTGGTGAGCAAATCCATCGCGGGTTTTCGCGGAGCATTGAGAAACCACATTCTCCCTGCAGTCGGCAGTAAACCGGTCAGCGAGATCAAGCTTGAACACGTCACCGCCATCATCACGGCACTGCGCCAGCAACGTCTCATGGCTATGGCCCGCCGTGTACGCACAATCATCCGTTCCATCCTCGGCTTCGCTGAAGGCCGCGGCTGGGTGGAGCGCAACGTGGCGCTCAGCAATGTCGAGGAGTTGAGGATTCGCCACGTCGTTACCAGCAATCCGGCGATTGAAAGGCCAGCCGATCTGGGCAGGTTCCTTTTACGCCTGGATGAGTGCGATGACGGCAGTGTTGCCAACGCGATGCGCCTGTTGGTCATGTTGCCAGTGCGCCCTGGCGAACTCGTGCGGATGCGCTGGGAAGATGTCGACCTGGTCGGCGCCGATTGGCGCTACGTAGTGAGCAAGACCAGACATCTGGACAAAAGCAAACACATCGTGCCCTTACCTGAACAAGCACTCATCCTGTTGCGTAAGCTCAGACAAACGCGCGTGGTGGACGACAAAGGTCAAGGTTGGGTGTTCGTCTCGCCGGTCTATCCAGGCCGCCCGATCAACCCGACGTCAATGCTCAAGTCGTTTCAGCATATCTGGCCGGAGTACGGCATCACTGCCCACGGCTTTCGTGCCACCTACAGGACTATTGCCCACGAGCACCTGGGAATTGATCCCATCGTGCTTGAATTGTCGCTGTCCCACCGGATGCCAGGTGCGCTGGGGGCTGTGTATGCACGCGCGCAACTGCTAGCGCAGCGCCGGGAAGCGGCTCAACAATGGGCTGACTATTTGGACCTGTTAAGACAGAACGCCGCTCGAGTGACGACAGATTGACGATGAGAATAAAAATCAGATAGTGGAGCGGGAAACGAGACGCTTACTAGCCATCTATCCCTATGAAATCGTTGAAGTTTTAAGATCACAACGCTTTCTATGGACCGGATTATTGACTACTTCTTTGGGCATGGCAAGCCTGTGAATAGCGCGGCTTACTGCATTGGCCGTTCTGACCTTCGGGAGACGCGGCAAAGCGCAGTTGACCGGCTAGTGAAGCCTTAGCTTCTCGTGCCTTTACATGCGGGAAACTTGGAACACCCCCAGAACTGACGCCCCGCATGCTTCCCCTTACGTGCGGTACGACGAACCATGGAAGCGCCGCAACTCGGGCAAGCGTTTGTTGCAGATGAACGCGTGGTAATCGACACCGACGAACGAGAGGTCACCGGCGCTGGCTGGGCTCTGCTCGGCTGTATCTGCGTTCTTTTGGGAACATCGATGGAGATTGCAGCTGGCGCAGGCACACTAATCCCCAACGCAGCACAATCATGTTGGGCGATTGCACGCGCTTGGAGTGCATGCGAGAGCGCCTGATCTGGTGCGTTTTTGGCAGAAAGGCAGCGTGGTATAGCAGCTTGCAAAGCAGCCAATCCCGACTGAATTTTTCTTTGGAACTCTATTTGTTTAGTTGCGAACGCCGCACGAGTGGACTGCTCTGCTTGTAGATCGGACGGATCGGGTGTGGCGTTATAGCGGAATTTGCTCTCATGTCCCTGACGCCAAGCCAACATCTTTGCTGTCAGCGCCTCTCCGAAACCTGGCACCGCTCGAACTGCTGAAGCTGTGATGTCCGCAGCCGTCTCAATACCAAAAGAAGCAAGCGTGGCAGTCTTCCCCGCTCCGATGCCAGGTATGGACGCCCGTCGGATCAAAAATCGATCCAGGAAAACTACGCGCTGGCGCTCCTCGCGTGTCAACTTCAGTTGGCTGAGCGCCTGAGCAAGACCCGTTTCGACCTGCCGATATCGAATGACGGTATCTTCCAAATCAGCATGCAAGATATGCATCTCTCGCAGACCAATTTTTTGAAGATAAGCTTGAGACGCCAAGCGCACATTACTGTCAGCATCTTGATAGGCTTTGCGGAAAGGCGTTGAGTCCACTTTATTGGTAGCAAAGACCCGAATTAAACTGAAAAGGCCGAGACCGCCCCACAGCAAGGCTGCTCTTGGAGCGAAAACACAACCAATAATTGCAATTAGTAAAGCGACGCCTCCCATGATCGCTGGATCATGACGCTTACCCTTTGCTTGCGTCACAGCAACGCTGGGGGCAGCGATGGTGCCATTCCAAACCGGCAGAACCTCCTCTGGAACAGGGAGATGCATTGCTCGAATAGCCGCCCACACGCGTTCTAAATCGAAAGGCCCTGCCAACGGCACAGTACCAACAGCCAGACCTTGGGGAAACATTTCGACCCCAGACTGACTCGCCAGCCGACACCACAAACAAGAAGTTGCCGAGCCTGGAAAATAGTGGGTTGATACGTCTGCGCAGCGGCGCAATCCCCTCTCGAGTCCTTGGAGCAAACTGACCCAAGTAGCGGGGTCCGGACGTGACGATGGTGAGAGACCAAACGCGCTTTCCATTGCCGTCGCTATTGATCCAGGATAATCCGCGAGCAGCACAGAGCCGGGCGGCGGCGTGGTACGTGTATCGTTCCGTCGAACCATTGAAAATGCAAAGCGATTCTGTGCGATCGATTGGCCTAAAGATAGATCCGGGCCGCTATAACGGCCGGCATAGGGGTGCTTACCCATCGCAATCAACTGGAAAATAGCAACCGCAAGGCCGAAATTGTCGTGAGCCTGAGTGCGGACGACATTTGCAAGACTACCTCCATGAAGCTCCGGTGGTGTGAAGTCTTCGGTGCCCACCACACAAGGATAAGCGTGGCCTTTCAAACTAAACTGAAAACTGTCGGCATCAATCAATGCGACCGTCGCATCGGGACCTACCAGAACCCCAGAGTGATTGAGGTCACCGATGATACACCCGGCCTGATGCACTGTGGCGACAGCACGTGCGACATTCTGAGCCACGCGGACCAGAAAGCGATAATCAGCCTTTGGAAAGTGCATCTTGCGGGATTTTGGACTGTATAGCTCATGCAGCGCTCGGTATCCCGCCACCAGCCGCATGGTAAAACCGAGAAAGTTGCCAGAGCCATCAGTCACCACTTCGGCCGGAAAAGCCACGAGGGTTGTTGCACCAGCCAATCGCCCGTCAATCATCGCTCGAACTTTGTTCTCGCGGGAACCTCGCAACTCGGACTTGTAGATCTTGACCGCGCAATCTCCGCGCCCTACCAGCGCGTACACATCGCCTTCGCCGCCTTTGCCCAGTTGCTTGTCGAGTCGCTCGGTTTTACCGCCGATCTTGACCTGCGTATAACTCATCGATACGACACCAAAATGAGCGTCTTGTCATCATCCGTGCGTTCACATAGCGAAGGGCTTTGCAAATAACGCGCGAGTGCGTCTGATAACTCAGCAAGGCGCCCATCCGCCCGTGCTTGATCCACCGGTTTGATCATCGGGTCGAAGAAGCGAGCAAAAGGTTGTCGCGTAGCCTGCTCCAGCGCAACGGACTCAAGCCCATCTGAAAAAAGCGCGAACGCGTCGTGCTCCCGATCGAAGCGATAGGTGTGCAGACGAACTTCAGGATCATCGGTAACGAAATAGGTCGTCGAAGCAAACTCACCATTCTCCGGCCAGCAAATGGCCTCCCACACACCCGCCTTGCGCGCCACGAGTGCACTATCGCCGATCTGTAAGGCCAAAACCTGATCTTTGAACACCACGAGCATGACCAGTGTGGCAGCAAATTGTCGCCGAGTTACGCCTCGCTTCTGCGCGACCATAGAAAGATGATCGCGGAGGTGGTCAATCCAGCACATGATCGTTTCGTCGCCTGGTAAAACCTCATGCTGTTTAAACCAGTTACGAAAATCGACCAGCAGAGTGCGACAGACTAACGCTGCCCCCTGCCTACCGTGGCTGGCGCTGCCCGCACCATCAGAAACGATTGCACACATTGCATCTGGGTGGACGCGCATGACGCTAAACGCATCCTGCTTGCGCGTACCCATTCGTAGATGCGACGTGCCAATACACGATGCCGCAGCCCAGCGCCAATGCAGTCTATTCTGCAACTGCCCACCCCGTTGGCCCTGTCGGATTGGCGAGAGGAACCGCATCCCCCGGACTCGATTGCGATACGGCGCTCAGCGAGCTCGATAACCAAGCGAAGAGCTCTCGAAACGCCAGACCTTTCAGCTTGAGAGGTTGACGTGTTCCCAACTGAGTGAGAGTCGACATCTCCGCCCCCTCAACACCGACGGAGTAGAACATGAACTCCTTTCGCTCTTCGCCCTCATGAACACGTCGGCGCGCTTCCTGCCAATTATCCGTAGGTGCACCGTCTGTAATCAGGAAAACCCAAGGCCGGTAATACTTGACGCCGTTGGCTCGGTAACGCTCTTTGCGTTCACGCAACAGATCCAACGCACGCTCAACGGCTTCTCCCATTGGCGTAACACCACTGGCTTCTAACATTTCAGGGAAATAACCATCAACGGTCGTGAACTCGGTTTGAACGTTAACCGGTCCAAAGGTCACCACTGCCAACTCTACCCGCTTCGCTGCCATTGCATCGGCATACAACTCTTCTTTGAAGAATTGCAGCGCATCGTTCAATTGGCGGATTGGCGCGCCATTCATGGACGATGACGTGTCCAACAGCAGTATGCAGGGGCATCGTTGCTCCGGATTCTCTGCAAACTCGGCGTCCGCAAAAGGTTGCTGCTCAAAATCGGTCATCTTGTCCCCTTTCAGTCCCTGACGAAGCAGTCATACGTGATAGCACGATAACATTGCGGATCATAGAACGCACAAAATGATAGCGACAGCCTTCAGCAGCAGCGTCTCTCCCACCCCACCCAGACGCCGTGATGGACAGGCTTGCTACCCGCATCTTCTTCCTCTGAAATTTCCCCGCTGCCTTTACGACCGAAGCGTCTCACCAATTTCCTCAATGGCAGAACCAACGTCATGGCCGGCACGAATCAACTCCGCAAACCGCAGCATCACTGAGGAGCTGACATCGAGGGCCAACGCTATGGTCATCAATTCCCGTATCGGTTCGTCAAGCTCTGCTCCGGCACTAGGTGAACACCCTTGCCCGGTGAGCCAGTTAACAAGGGAAGAGACCATGTGCCCTGAGCTATTTTCGTCAACACCCAGAATTTCACCCAGCACCATCCCCAATGTGCCTACGGGATGCTGGTCCGGGCGACTCCATGCCTTGAGTTCAATAGACTCGCGCTGCACCTTCTCCAAGTTACGCCGAATCTTTCCAGGAATGGTCGCAGCCGCTTTGGGACGGTTGTAGTACTCGCGATTGGCTAAACTTGCGGCGTCTCTGACGACCTTCCAGACCACCGACCAAAGTTGTGAAACGCTGTAGGTTTCCAATGCTGAGCGCATCGTACTTTTTATTTCCTCCAGCTCTTGTCCCGACAGATCATGATGGTAAAGGTCGCACTGGTTAGCCAGATAGCGCATGACATCAGCGACTGAGTAATCAAGCCACAGGTTAAAAAGCCCTTCAGCATTTGTGTACACCCTATCCAACAGGCTACGAATGACCTCATCCGCACTCCTTGATGCGGCATCTGGAACCAAACGGTAGACCACCTGGTCCCTCAACATCCAAATCTCATCGCCCTCCCAATAATAAGTGCCCGGCCTGGCTTTACTGGGATCATCAAGAATCAGTCCAGCCTCACGCAATTGCATAACAAAGTCGCCGACATACCTAGGTGCCAGTCCGCGGCAGTCACCTAGTGTGAAGCCGCCGTTAGTCAATCTCGGCGTAATGGCCCTGTTTAACGCCAACAGAAGGAGCACCTGATTATCCGGTATCTCTGAATAGTCCACCGTACGGCTTGACTGCTTACGGGCATATTCGATCAACTGCCGTTCAAGCTCTGCGGCTTTCGCCTTTTCAGCTTCAAACGCAATCGCGTCCTGGTCGTTCTGACAGGGGGTACAAAGTTTAGTGGATCGCGCAGGGACCTTTTTGGCCTCGGAGCGATTTTTGATTTCGATCAATTTTGCGCAACTAGTACAGACCTGATTTTCATCGAACGCATTGCAACGTTGCCGTATGAAGCTGGCAAGTGTGACACCCTGAGCCATTTCAATAATGCCCCCTAGAGCACTCACCTTTTCGAGATATTGCCCTGACTCATCGACTGCCCAGTAACGCTTAATCAATTCAATTTCTTTTGGATCGTCAGTCAATATTTGTAGCTTGATTGCCATCTAATCGTCCTGTTTCACTTGTGATTACTTGTATGCAGCATTCGCTTATTTAGTTGCCCTCTTCGCTGAACGCTGTTGCAGCGACATCCCCGACCTTGTTGATGGTGTTCTTTGATCGACGCACCTCCAACAACGTCCTGGGCAACACAAACCCTTCAAAACTGCGCTGAGTGATCGGGTTATTGGCCTTCTCCGCCCAAATCCGATAACGCATCAACCCCTCGGCGACGGCGAAGGTCAGGTCCACGCTGGTATCGGTACGCCCATTGAGGTGCCCGCGGCTAAGCAGCCGAAACAGCGACCATGGCCCGCGATAGCTCAGGCTCGCCGTGTTGCCGGTGCTGTGCACCAGCGTCAATTGACTGCCCTGGCTATTGCCCAGGCTGTTGGGCCACACCAACCCGGTGCGTTGCGGCGCGCCGTGCTGGTAGGGGATCAATTGGCCGTCGACGCTGAGCATGCTGCTCAGGCGGGTGGCGCTCAGGGCCAGGGGTTCGATGGTGAGTTGCACGGCCAAGTGGCCGCGGTGGTTGAAGAAGGTGTCGCGGATGCGCTCGACCTTCTTGAGCTGTTCCAGTACGTCGCTGCGCACCAGGTAGCCGCCGAGGCTGTCGGAGTACAGGGCGTCGAGGTTGTCTTTGAGGAACACGTTCAGGTATTGATCGTGGAACTGCTGTAGGCGACCTTGCGGGCCGAAGAAGGCTTCGAAGTCTTCCAGCGAGGCGTCCTCGCCGCTGGACTTGAACGGATAGCGGCCTGCCAGGCGGTCGCGGTAGAAGCTGTAGATTTCACTGTCCCAGCGTTTTTCCAGTTCGCGCAAGGCGGCAATCACCAGTACCTGTGAGGTCTGATCGGCGATTTTTTTGACCTGTTGGTTCAGTGGCTCGGGCAGGCCCACGGCGACACGTTGCAGGTTGGCAATCGGGTCGGCACCACCCAGGGAGAAGCGGTTGAGCACGGTTTTCAGCGCCGCCTTGCCGGGGTCGGGATTGTCGTGCACGGCTTTGGCGTAGTCGTAGACAGCACTGACCGAGCGCAGGGTTTCTTCGTAATAGGACGGCTGCTCGCCTCGCGCGGTGATCAGCTCAGCCAGGTTGGAGAACGCGCGGCGGATGCCGGCGGCTTGTTGCTGGCCGTCCGATACCTTGTCCAGCGTGAGCGGCACCTGGCCTTCGGCCACGGGCACCGCCGGGTAGATCACGCTGTTGTCGCGCAGGGTTTCCAGCAGGCGCCGCAGGGGGGCGGCCGGGCCGGTGACTTGTTCCAGCACCGCCACGCCATGGCTGAGGTCGTCGAAGTCGGTGACCGCAAACTGATTCAGTGCGCGTCGCCAGCTGTCCACGTAGTCGGCGCTGTACAGCGCACGAATCCGCTGGGTCAGCACTTTGCGGTCTTCGTCGGAGTAGTCCAGGCGTTGTCGTTCGCCGAGCACCCACTGGTCGATCATGGCCAGTTCGATGATGCCCTCGGTGCCGGGCTCGAAGTAGTCCTTGAAGCCCTTGGCGGTGAGTAGCGGCGGCAACTGCAGGCCGCTGCCCTCTTGATCGGTGTTCAGCGGGCGGTAGACGATATCGAACGCCGGGCCGACTTCGTTGCGCAGGTCCAGCGGACGGTGCAATCGCTCCAGGGCGTCCTGTTTCAGGCTCATGTAGACCCGTTCGGCCATGGGCAACTGGCGCAATTGCTGTTGCACCTGGGCAATGCGTTCCCGGTAGTGCGGCAGATCGGCGTCGGCGTATTTCAATGCGTAGCCCAGGTGCCCCATCAAGTCGGCCTGCAGTTGGCCTTGGCCCGGATAGGCGCGCTGCCACTGCTTGGCGACCCATTCTTCGACGATGGCCGGGCGGCGATTTTGGCGTTCTTCGAGCATGCGGTACACACGCAGGGCCGCCAGTTGCTGATTGCTGCCGGCGGGCGCGGCATTGATGGCGTCCAGCACACCGCTGGCAATCGCCGGCAGGAAGCGCTTGGACAGCAGATTCAGATAAGCCTCATCCACCGTCGGGCCTATCGCCCGGCCCTGATACAGGCCCATATCCGACAGCAACGGCCAGGCCTCGCGGTAATCGCCGTACACCAGCACCGCGTCGCGGATCTGGTCCAGCGGTGCCAACAGGTTGCGACCGGTGCTATCGACTTTGGCATCGATATCGCGACCGCTGAATTCCTGGCTTTTGGCCAATACCCTGGCCGCCTTGTCGCGGTTGATATTGAAGTAAAACTGCCAGGTTCCGATGACCACCAGAACGCCCAAAGACGCGACACTGAACCCGGCGATCAGCAGCCGCCGCTTGTTGCGGGCCACCTTGATGTTGTCGCCGGCCAGGCCCGCTTCGGGGTAGATCACCCGCTGGAACAGTTGCTGGGCAAAGTAGATCGCCGTGCCACCGGCCGGCTTGACCTCGGGGGGCGGGGGCGGCAGTTGATACGCCTGCCCGGCTTCTTTGACGAAGGCGTTGCTCAGGGTGCCTTGCTGCAAGACCGAGGAAAAATACAGCCCGCGCACCAACGCGGGGGTGGTGAAACGGTCACTGCCGAGCATTTCGCTGAGGAAGCCAAACAGTGCCGGGCGTAGGCCCGCCACCTGTTGCACCAGCGCCTGTAAACGATCGCGTTCGGTGAGCCCAGATGACGTCCTGACGCCGTCGAAAATCTGTTCGCTCAGGCAGGCGACAAAGGCTTGGTATTGGCGCGTCAGCTCCGCCAGCCAGGCATCGAAATCATCCACCGCGTCGAGGCTGAAGGTGAAGCCCAGCAGGTCTTCACGCCCACTGCGCGACAACCGGGCGAAGAACTCTTCGAAGCCTTCCAGCAGGTCGAACTTGCTCAGCGTCACGTACACCGGCAAGCGCGTGCCCAGTTGCCGGGTCAGCTCAAACAGCCGGGTACGCAGCAGGTTGGCGTGGGCCTTGCGTTGTTCGGGACGTTGCGCCAACAAGGCCTGCACATCTATTACCAACACCACCCCGTTGAGTGCCCGTCGGCTGCGGTTGCGCGCCAACCAGTCGAGCAGGTGCCGCCACAGGCGCGGGTGGGTGCCGGCCGGCAATACCGGTTTGACTTTGCCCTGCGACGCAACGCTGTCAGCCGTTGGCTCCGGGTGGCTGAGAAACTCACCCGGCGGGTCGATCAATACCGCCTCGTCACCGATCCACCAGTCCACGGGATAAGCCAGTTGCTCTTCCTGGTGCACCCGAACTCCAGCCTTGGTGACATGGGACAAGGCAAAGCTCTGGTTGGAGCGAGTAATCAGGCTGGTCTTGCCGGCATTTTCCTCGCCCAGCACCAGGTACCACGGCAGTTGATAGAGCGAACGGCGGCGCTCCATGTTGTTCAGCAGATTGCCCAGGCTGCGGTCCAGCGCCCGTTCCTGCGCCTCGATATAAGGCAGGCAGGGGTCGGCCTGTACGGCGGCCTCATGTTGGCGTTCAAGCTGCAGCCGGTGGTAGCGATTACGCACCCGCCATGCCCAGATCAACAACGACACCACCAACACCACAACGCTGGCCGAGACGCGCATCGCCAATTCACTCAGCGGCTGGTGCTCGCGCCAGGTCCACTGTGGGCCCAGCCACCAAATGGCAATCAATAAAAACACCACGCCCAGCAGCACCAGTACGGGCACCGCCTGGTTGAATTGGCGCAGTACCGGCAGGCCCCAGCGTTTGAGGTAACCCCAGACCATCCCCATAAATCGCTCCTACTCCTTAACCGCTTTAATCAAATGACTGTCGTCGATGGGTTGAGCCACTTTCCGGTACAGCTCCGGCTCCCAGCCCTGCGCCGTGGTATCGCGCATCAGCCGCGCAACGCTGGCATAGAGATCGTCCGCCAGCCATGACAGGCCACGCGACGCCAGCAGATCGGCGGCGATCACCGTGGCGTAGCTGCGCTGGCGCGGGGCGTCATGGCGGGCGTGAAGGTCCTGCAGGCGCAGCAGCACCACCTCGACGCCTTCACTGTTGAGCTGGGTGGTCAGTTCGTCGCGCAGGCCGGCGTATTCCTGCACCGGGCTACCGGTGGTTTGCACCTGATCGGCGCCGGTGATCCAAGCCTGGGTTTGTGCATCAACGAACGGTGTGCCGTCGCTGAAACACAGTTCCAACAGGGCCGGCAGGCGGCAGACAAACCGCTCGCAGGTCTGACGGATGCCTGCGGCTACTTCATCCATCGCCAGGCGCGAGGCGACCTGGGCGGCCAGGTAGCTGCCGCGCAACCAGTACGGCGAGGCGCAGACGCTTTTTTCGATACGCAGCAGCAGGTTCGGGTCCAGGGCGTTGTGGTTCAGCGCGTCCTGATAGCCATCGACAATGTCCTTGGGCACAGCGGTCAATTCGGTACGACGGTCACGGGTGATGAGCGGCGCGGTGCGCAAATGCGACCACAGGCCGAAGCGTCGCAATTGGTAGCCGGTGGGGTCGTAGGGGTCTTGCTGATTGATCTGCTCGGCCATATTCAACACAGCGCGGCGTTGTTCACGCTCATTGCTCGGCGCCTGCGGTTTGGGGCTGTTGAAAAAGGCTGACTCCAGCAAACCGCCGGAGGTGGCCGCACGGGCGGGCTCGGTGGCAGCGACCGGCTCGCTGTATTTGTCCAGTTGGCGTTGCAACGCGTCCAGCGGGGCCGGGTCGAGCTTGGCGCTTTCGGCACACCGTTGCAGGTTGGCCAGGGCCAATTGGGCCGCCGCCTGATAGGCCGGCTCAAAACTGCTGCGCTCCAGGGTCGGCAACACCTGCCCCAAGTCGCCCAACAGGCGCTGCACCTGCTTGCGTTTGTTGAGGTAGCCGGTCGGGCCAGGCTTGGGGTAGGCACTGTCCCAATACAGCTCGACCATGCCGGCTATCAAGCCCAGGGAGTCGGCCCAGCGCGCCCACTGTCGGGTGCGCAGCCATGCCACTTGCAGATGGCCGAGGATGCGCCAGTGCTTGCACTGGGTCGCCAGGTATTCACGGGACGCCTCGTCGATATACGGCCAGTCGATGTCGCCTTCGCGCAGGCCGCCGAGCTTGACCATTTCCTGGTCGATGGCCTGGTAGGTTTCGTCCTCGATATCGAAATGCCCGGCGGGTTGCTCCGGGTCGATGGGAGTCAGCAACAGCTTGACGGTGTCTACCGGCACGTCGATCACCAGCGACATACCTGGCGCTCCTGCTCGATCAGTTCGCCCAGCCCTTCAGCGTCGAATACCAAGCCGTGCAACCGGGGATAGTCACTCTCCAGTTGCAGGCGCTGGCCGCCGCCCATATTGCGCAACAAGGCAATGGCCTGCAGCCCGCGCCCGGCATCCACCACCAGACCAGCGTCGTCCAAGACCTGCCACTGGTAGGCCTCGGACACCGGGCGCTCATCCTTGAACAGCTGTATGCGTATCTTGTTGGGCTTGGCCGGTTCATCCAACACCAGTTGCAGGCGGGAAATTTTCGATTCGCAGCTGATGGCCAAGTAAGGCCGAGGCGGCAACGCGCCCAAGGCTGGGGCTGAAATCACCAGACGGTGTTGCTGGTCGTTGTCCGGCTCTGGGAATGACGACAATAGAAAACGCTGATCCTCGGGCGGACGCTTGGCCTCATTGCGCTGGACTAGGTCAACAATCGGCAGTACCCGGCCAAGGGCACGTGGCGCCGCTGGTGCGTGATGGATGGGCGTACCAGCGGCCAGATCAAAACACTCCAGACGCTTCAAGGGCGAGACGATGGAAGGGCAATCTTGAGTCGCTGCTTGCACGTCCATTACGGCCACGACCGTCAGGCAAAGCCCCCACTTCCATCCTCGCCATCCGTTGCACATGAGCGCCTCCCCTCAAAGTTCTTTTGATTAACTTTAAAAGCGTCGCCCAAGTTCGATTAAACAGGCAACTAAAAGACCCATTACTTTCTGCTAAACGCGAACAAAAAGAAGCATCTCTCAGATACACCTGCCAAATGCGTAAGAAAACTTACATCAATAGTCTCAACGTTTTTTCTTACATCCACCGCCCACAAATCGCATCCGCACCGTCCTACATGACAAATCTTTAAACAGCTGTTTTTAATATGCCGACCTTACGAAATGGATTTTTCTCATGTCGAAAACTCACGGTTCCGTCGCGCCCAAAGAACGCGTCAACATCAAGTACGTCCCGGCCACCGGTGATCAACAAGCTGAAGTTGAGCTGCCCCTGAAGCTTTTGATTACGGGCGATTTCAAAGGCCATGGTGAACTAAGCGCCCTTGAAGACAGGCAATCCATTCGAATAGATAAAGACACATTCAATGAAGTACTGAGCAAAGCAGAAGTTGCTCTATGCATGACTGTTCCGTCCGTTCTTAACAACGACTTCGACACTGACTTGAGCGTTCAGCTTCAATTCAAAAGCATCAATGACTTCAGCCCGGACGCAGTCGCCCGCCAAGTACCTGAGTTGAATAAGTTGCTGGAACTGCGCGAAGCCTTAGTTGCGCTCAAAGGCCCTATGGGTAATGTCCCGGCCTTTCGCAAACACCTGCAAAGCCTGCTGACCGATGAAACCGCCCGCCAACGCCTGGCCAGTGAACTGAACCTGGTGCTCGACACGCCAAACAACTGAATTGAACGCCCTTCTCAACGGAGTACTCCGCATGCCTATGGAAAGCGCCGCCGCCCAAGTATTGGTGGCTGACGAACCGCCGTTGTTGCTCGACCAACTGCTGGCCAACACCACCATCCGCCCGTCCCAGGAGGGCTATGCCGTTGCCCGTCAAGGCGTGGCTGCGTTCATCAGCGAGATCCTGCAAAGCGGCGATCACCAGCAGCCGGTGAACAAGCACCGGGTCGACCAGATGATTGCCGAAATCGACCGCGCATTGAGCAAGCAGATGGATGTGATCCTACATCAGCCGCAATTCCAGCAACTGGAGTCGTCGTGGCGTGGGCTGAAGCTGCTGGTGGATCGCACGGATTTTCGCGAGAACATCAAGCTGGAAGTGCTGCATGTCACCAAAGAGGAACTGCTGGACGACTTCGACAACGCTGGCGACATCACCCGCAGCGGCCTGTACAAGCACGCCTACACGTCCGGCTACGGTCAGTTCGGTGGCGAGCCGATCGCGGCGATGATCGGCAACTACACCTTCGGCCCGTCGTCCCCGGACATGAAGCTGCTGAGCTACGTCGCCTCCGTGGGCGCCATGGCCCATGCCCCTTTCGTGATGGCTGCCGGTCCTGAGTTCTTCAACCTCAAGAGCTATCAGGACCTGCCGTCGGTCAAGGAAGTCAGCGACATTTTTGAAGGGCCAAGCCATACCAAGTGGCGCAGCCTACGTGAAATGGAAGACTCCAAATACATTGCCGCGACGCTGCCGCGCTTTCTGCTGCGCTCGCCTTACGATGGGCTGGAAAACCCGATCCGCAGCTTCGGCTACAACGAAACCGTCGACGGCAACCACGACAACTACCTGTGGGGCAACACCGCGTTCCTGATGGCCTCGCGCATCACCGACAGCTTCGCCCGCTACCGCTGGTGCCCGAATATCATCGGCCCGCAATCCGGCGGCGCGGTGGACGATCTGCCGGTGCACCTGTACGAATCCCTCGGCCAATTGCAGGCGAAGATCCCCACCGAGGTGCTGATCTCCGACCGCAAGGAATTCGAGCTGGCCGAGGCCGGTTTCATCCCGCTGACCATGCGTAAGGACAGCGACAACGCGGCGTTCTTCTCGGCCAACTCGGTGCAAAAACCCAAGAACTTCCCCAAGACCCGCGAAGGCCAGGAAGCCCAGACCGACTACAAGCTCGGCACCCAGTTGCCTTACCTGTTTATCGTCAATCGCCTGGCTCACTACATCAAGGTGCTGCAGCGCGAACAGATCGGCAGTTGGAAGGAACGCCAGGACCTGGAGCGCGAACTGAACACCTGGCTCAAACAGTACATCGCCGACCAGGAAAACCCGTCGACCGACGTGCGCAGCCGACGCCCCCTGCGCGCGGCAAAGATCGAGGTTCAGGACGTGGCCGGCAATCCGGGTTGGTATCAGGTGTCGCTGTCGGTGCGCCCGCACTTCAAGTACATGGGCGCCAACTTCGAGATCTCGCTGGTCGGTCGGCTGGACACCCAATAAGTGGGCGGCAGCCTGTTCGAGCGCCTGGAACCCGACGCACCGCGCTACCGCCCAGGCAGCGCGGATGAGCAGGCGCGCCAGCGCGTCGAGGCGATCAAACGCCACCTGGAACAGGTGCTCAACTCACGCCAGGGCTGCTCACAAAGCAGCCCTGAACTGGGCCTGCGCGACTTCAACGGCGTCACCCAGGCCAGCAGTGATTTGGTGGTCGCCATCAGCGCCGATATCCGGCGTTCGGTGGAGGCGTTTGAACCGCGTATCACGGTGACGGGCGTGCGCTATCAGCCCGACCCGGACCTGCCGCTGGAGCTGAACTTTCGCCTGGATTGTCAGGTGCGGGTCAACCACAAGGAAGAACAGGTGCAGATCGAGGTGGCCATGCATGGCCGCGACGGCTACACCCGCGTGAGATGAGGACGCGATGGACTTGAAACAACGCTTTGCCGAGGAGTTGCGCTACCTGCGTGAACTCGGCCGCGAGTTTGCCGAGGACAACCCGCAACTGGCGCAATTTCTCGGCGATCAGGCCGGCGACCCGGACGTGGAACGGCTGCTGGAGGGTTTTGCCTTCCTCACCGCCAAGCTGGGGATGAAGATCGACGACGACTTGCCAGAGCTGACCCATCCGCTGTTGCAGATGCTCTGGCCCAACTACCTGCGCCCTCTGCCCAGCGCGACCATCATTCGCTTTACACCACTGCCCAATGCGATCAGCCAGCGCCAGGTGATTCCCAAGGGCACGCCGTTGTTCGCCAAACCGGTGAACGGTATCTCCTGCCAGTTTCGCACCTGCACCGACGTCAACCTGTACCCGCTGGCCTTGCAGGAAGTCAGCGACGCCCACAGTCGTGAGGCCTCGGTGATGCGCATCGACCTCAAGGTGCTGACGGAGCAACCGCTGACCAGCATGGCCTGCGACCAGCTGGATTTTCATCTAGGTGGCGATAACGCCACCGCGCTGACCTTGTACCTGTGGCTTGCCCATTACCTGGACAGCGTGACGCTGCACATCAATAAGCAACGCTATCGCCTGTCGGCCAAGGACATCGGTTTTCCCGGCTTCACCCCCGAAGAGGCGTTGCTGCCCTACCCGCGCAATGTGTTCGATGGCTACCGCATCCTGCAGGAGTACTTTGTATTCCCGCAGCGGTTCCACTTTTTCAGCCTGACCCGGCTGGCTCATGTTTGGCCCGATGTCAGCGCCAGCACCCTGCGTTTCGAGTTTCAGTTCAGCCGGCCCATGCCGCCTGATATTCGCCTGCGTACCAGCGACCTGCACCTGTACTGCGCGCCGGCGGTCAACCTGTTCCGCCACGATGCCAACCCTATCGCACTGGACGGGCGCAGCCTGGAACGGCGTATCAGCCCCAGTGGCAGTCAGCCTGAGGCTTACGAGATTTTCAGTGTCGACCAGGTGGCCGGTTGGGATGCCGCCGACAAGGAGCGCAAGGGCGATCCGTTGCGGCGCTTTACTCCGTTTGAGTCGTTCCAGCATGAGATCGAACACGCGCGGGGCCGCACGGCGCTGTATTTCCGCACACATATCGAGGAATCCCACGGGCGTGAGGGCTTGCGCCATCGCATCGCCTTCGTGCGCGGCGATGAAAGCCTGTACATCGGCGAACATGAAGCAGCGTCCATCGAGTTGACCTGCAGCAATCGCGACCTGCCGCAGATGCTGGGCGCAGGGGATGTGTCGCTGTCCACCGAAGTCACGCCGTCGTTTGCCACCTACACCAACCTGATTGCTCCGACGCGCAGCTACCGACCGGTGCTGGACAGCAGCCTGCACTGGACGCTGATTTCCAACCTGTCGCTGAACTACCTGTCGTTGCTGTCGGCCGAGCCGCTCAAGGCGGTGATCCGCGCCTATGACTTCGCCGCCTTGCACGACCTGCAACAGGCCCGCGCCACCCGCAAGCGCCTCAATGGCGTCCGCGAGGCCGTGACCACCCCCATCGACTGGTTAATGAAGGGCCAGCCGGTGCGCGGCTTGCAGACCCGTTTGCAACTGGACCAGAACGCCTTCCTCTGCGAGGGCGAGCTGTACCTGTTCGGCAGCGTGCTTTCGCACTTCTTCGCCCTGTACGCAAGCATCAACTCCTTCCATCGCCTGGAAGTGATCAATACCACCAACAACGAGTGCTACGAATGGCCCCTGTTGACCGGCAGACAACCCGTGATCTAGCCGACGTGCTGCTGGCCGATGCGCGGAACTACTCGTTTCACCGTCTGCTGGAGCATCTGCACGCCCTGCATGACGATGACCTGGAAGCGCAGCCCTTGAGTGCGGCGGCGCGCCGCCGTGTGCGCCTGCAAAGCCATGCGGGATTGGGCTTTCCGGCCTCCGACGTGGTCGTGGCCGCACGCCTGGAAGACGGCCACGACGAAGTGCGCTATCGCTTGCAGACCAGTTTCTTTGGCCTGCACGGCACCGACTCGCCCCTGCCCGGCTACTACCTGGATCGCCTGGCCTACGAGCAGGCCCAGGAACGTGGGATTCGCCCGGCGTTCATGGACTTTTTCAATCATCGCCTGCTGACCCTGCTGCACCACAGTTGGCGCAAGTACCGCTACTACATCCGCTTTCAGGCCGAGGCCAGCGACCGCTTTTCGCGTTATGTGTTTTCCCTGATCGGGTTGAACGACAACGATCTGCGTGGCGCGACGCCGCTGCCCTGGGGCCGGTTGTTGAGCTTTGCCGGCCTGATCGCCAGCCGCAGCCGCTCGCCTTCGGTGGTGTCCGGCATCGTTGAACACTGCTTCGACCTGCACGGCGTGTACATCCGTGAATTCGAGGCGCGTTCGGTGACCTTGCCGCAGCGTCAGCGCACGGTGTTGGGCAAAGCCAACGGCACCCTGGGCAGCGACTTTGTGGTGGGTGACCGCAGCAAGACCCGCGCCAGTAAGTTCACCTTGGTGATTCCCAACCTGACCCAGGCACGTTTTCGGCAGTTCTTGCCCAGTGGTGAACAGTTCGGGCGGTTGCGCCAGTTGATGGATTTTTTGCTGCGCGACGTCACCGCCTACGACCTGGAACTGGGGCTGCGCGAAGAGGACGTACCGCCGTTCAACCTGCAACGCGACAACGGCACCCACCTGGGCTGGACCAGCTTTATCGAACATCTGCACCAACGTCATCCCGCCGTGGTGCGGATTCGGGGGCGCGCATGAAACTGACCTTGGTTATCCGTAATCCTGCGCAGTTGCTGCACGGCTATCTGCCCACGCATCGCTTTGGTCCACAGGGCGGCAGCATCGGCAGTGCCGCGGCGGACTGGTGCCTGGAGGATCGCCACAACAGCGTACAGCCCAACCACTGCGAAATCCGGGTTGTCGAAGGGCGCTTCTGCGTGATCGACCGCAGTGGCAGCACCTATGCCAATGGCCATGATTTGCCGCTAGGGCGCAACGTTGCGGTGAGCCTGAACGATGGCGACCTGTTGCAGATTGGTGCGTACCGGGTCGCGGTACAGCTCGGTGAGCACGGCCCAGGTCAGCGTTCGCTCGATGAGCTGTTCTCGGGCCAGCCGGAAGGTATGCAAGCCTGGCACGTGGAGGATTTACCGGGACTGCCCCTGCCCGATCCGCGACCTGCTGCTTGCCCGGAGTTCGAACGCCTTTGCCAGCCCGTTGATTGGGTGGAACAAAGGGATCCGCTGCGAGCGATGAATGCGGCGGAGCCACCAAAACCGCCGGCCGACATTTGCGCGGCTGCACCCAAGAAGCCCGTCAGCCTGCTCAGCAACCTGCGCTTGGGCACCTTGTTGCTGGCCTGCCTCACCCTCGGCGGCTGCACCCTGCTCGGCAAAGTCGGCCAAGTGATCTGGACCCCGTCGATTCCGGTCGGCGGCCCCGACGATCAGCCCAGCCGTTACTCCCTGAGCCTGCACGCCAGCGACCACGTCAATCCGCGCCTGATCAGCACCGGTACCGCACCCGATGACGACGCGAACCGCTCGCCCTACACCCTCAACGTTCAGGCGAGCAGCCCGCAGGCACTGACCGACAAAGTGCAAACCCTGCTCAACCACCTTTACGAGAGCGTACCGGCCCAGTCGCCGCTGATCTTGGAACCCGAACCTGTGGTGCCGATGTCGCCCCTCGAAGACACGCTGCTGGGCGACTACGACGCCCAAGGCGTCAGCCTGAGCACGCCCTGGGGCAACCCGGCGCTGCAGCACGTCGCCACGCCGATCGCCTTCAAGGTGTTGCAGTTGACCGATGATTCGCTGCTGGTCAACGCCAGCCCGCAGGCCTTGGCCGAGGATCTGAAAAAAACCCTGGGCAGCACCTACATCCGCGCCGATGACTACCTGCTCCAGCCGGGCCAATTCAAGTTTGTCGAGCTGCGCCCCCTGGATGAGGACACCCGTTTTATCGCAGTGATCGCCAACTACCACAGCGCCGATGTCGGCCAGTGGAAACAGCATCTGCGCGTCGAGCCCAAGGGCCGGCAATACGCCGTGCTGGTGCAGTTGGACGCCACCCAGGTCAGCCTCAAAGGGGAAACCCGATGACGCCCTTTTCAGCCGCTTTTGCCCAGAGTAATTACCGATGAGTTCACGCAACCCCGTCATCTGGCATGAAGGTTTATTCGTCAAACCCCAGCACTTCCAGCAACAGGCCCGCGCCGCCGAAGCCGCCGTGCATCAGCGCGTACACAGCCTGAATGACGCCCTCTACGGCTTCAGCGAACTGGTGTTGAACACCGAGTATTTGAGCTTCGGCAAGGTCGCCATTACCCAGGCCCGCGGGATCATGCCCGACGGCAGTGTCTTCGACATTCCCCATGATTTGGCACCGCCCGCACCTTTGGAAATCGCCGACAGCAGTGCCGTCAACCAGATCGTCTACCTGGTGCTGCCGCTGCGTTCCAACGGCGCCCTCGAAGTGCGTTGGCCCGACCAATACGGCAATAGCCGCTATATCGCCCGCCGCGAAGAGATCCGCGATACCCACAGCGATGACGGCGACCAGGTGGGCATGGACCTGGCCGTGCCCAACCTGCAACTGATGCTCGAACGCAGCGACCGCAGCGCCTTTACCGGCATCGCCCTGGGCAGGATCAAGGACAAGCGCCCGGACGGCAGCCTGGTGATGGACGAGCACTTCTACCCCACCAGCCTGTCCTTGCAGGCCGTGCCGGCCTTGCACCGCTACCTGGGTGAAGTGGCCGGGTTGATGCGCGAGCGGGCCAAGAACCTGGCCCAGCGCATCGGCTCGCCGGGGCAGTCGGGGGTGGCCGATGTGACCGACTTCAACCTGCTGCAAACCCTCAACCGCTTGTTTCCGCTGTTCCAGCATTTAACTCGTCAACGCCAGGTCCATCCGGAACGGCTGTACCTCGCACTGGCCCAGGCCTGCGGCGAACTGGTGACCTTTACCGATGAAGGCCACCTGCCCCAGGAATACCCGGCCTACCAGCACGACAACCTGCGCGAGTCTTTCCAGCTTTTGGAACACACCCTGCGCCGTGCCCTGGGCACCGTGCTGCAACCGCGTGCAGTGTCGCTGCCGATCGTGGTGCAGCAATACGGCGTACGCACCGCTGCCTTGAATGACAAGCGCCTGCTGGACAACGCCGAATTCATCCTCGCCGTGCGCGCCGACTTACCCGCGGAGGCTCTGCGCCAGCAACTGCCCCGGCAGATCAAGATCAGCTCTGCCGAAGGTTTGGAACAACTGGTCAGTCTGCAACTGCCGGGCATTCCGTTGATCCCACTGCCCGTGGCGCCACGTCATCTGCCGTTCCATGCCGGCTTCAGTTACTTCGAACTCGAGCGCCATCACCCCACCTGGGAGAGCCTGAGCAACGGCAGCGGGTTCGGTTTCCACATCGCCGGCGAATTCCCGGAGCTGGAGTTGCAGTTCTGGGCGATCAGGAGTGAGAAAGATGAGTGAGACCATGCCCACCGAAACCAACCCGCCAACGGACGACAGCAACCGGATTTTCAGCTATTTGCAACAGGCCACCAGCAGTACGGAATCCGGCGCCGCAGAGGAACCGGCCAAGCCCAAACCCGAACCGCTGCTCGCAGACCCCGAGTTCGACATGCGCGGCCTGGCCTGGAACCCGCTGTGCGATGCCGCCACGCCCCTGATCGGGTTGGTCATCCGCCTGCGTCGTTTGGACCAGCACGATGACGTGCCCGCGCTGTACCAGAGCGTCAGCAACCAGATCACCACGATCATGGAAGAAGTCAGCCGGCTCGACTACGACGCCGGCACGCTCAAAGCCTACTCCTACAGCCTGTGCCTGCTGCTGGACGAGGTGGTCATGAGCACCACCTGGGGCAGGCTCTCCAGTTGGAGCGCCCGCTCCCTGCTCAGCCAGTTTCATGAAGAAACCCGAGGTGGTGAAAGGTTCTTCACCGTCATGAACAACATGATCCCCGAAGCGGCCCGGTACCAACATGTGCTGGAGTTCATGTACCAGTGCCTAATCTCCGGCCTCAAAGGCAAATACGGCGCTCACATCAAGGGCGATGACGAAATTCAAAAGATCATCGACCAACTGCACGGCCTGTTGCGTCCCCTGCGCGGCGAGACGCCCAAACGTCTGACCGACCCGCTGAAAAACGTCGCGCCGCGCAACTACCGGATCAAACGTGCCTGGCCGTTGTGGACGCCGTGGGCGCTGGCAGCCGTCGTGCTGACGGTCGCCTACACAATCTACTCGATGCGCTTGAACAGCATCACCCAGGAAGTGCTCGCCTCCCTGGAACAGATTCTCAACCTGTAACCGATTTTCAGCGTGCTCATCCGAGCGCCTGCAAAGCCATGGCCTTTGGGCCAGAACCTGCGACCTCATCGGGTCGTTCATTTGATCGCGACAAGGAGCTTGTCATGCCAACACCTGCGTACATCAGTATCCACGGCAAAAACCAGGGCCATATCACCAAAGGCGCCTTCACCGCCGATTCGGTGGGCAACGGTTATGTGGAAGGCCACGAGGATGAAATCCTTGCTCAGGAAATCGACCACCAGATCTCCGCGCCGACTGACCCGCAAAGCGGTCAGCCCGTCGGCCAGCGCGTGCATAAACCGCTGATCTTTACCAGCGCCCTGAGCAAAGCCTCGCCCATGCTCTACCAGGCCCTGGCCACCGGCGAAATGCTGCCCACGGTCGAGGTCAAGTGGTTCCGCACCTCGGGCGACGGCAAGCAGGAGCACTTCTTTACCACCAAGCTGGAGGACGCCACCGTCGTCGACATTCATACCGTACTGCCCCACGCGCAAAACAGCGATAACGAAAACTACACCCAACTGATCAAGACCAGCCTGGCCTATCGCAAGGTCAGCTGGAGCCATGTGGTGGCGGGTACCGAAGCTTCGGATGACTGGCGTAAACCGGCTTAACCACCACCGGCACGTTCCGCCGCACAGGCGGCGGAATACTCACTGACGCGACATTTATCAGGAGGCTCTATGCCTGCTGTCGTTCTGGTCGGTCACGACCATGATTGCCCTATGTGTGGCCCCACCACCGTCAAAAGCGGTACGCGCAACGTCACCGTCAACGGCCGCGCCATCGCCCGTGTCGGCGACACCCTGGGCTGCGGTGCCGTGATCATCAGCGGCTCGCCCTCAATGGTCATCAACGGCAAAGCCGTAGCCCGTGTCGGTGATAGCACCGACCACGAAGGCATCCTGGAAAACGGCGATGCCAGTTGGTTGATCAACTGATCCGGACTCACCACAAGGAGGTTTCATGCCCCGCCAAAGCGACTTGCGCTACACCTTCGAACCGCTACGGGGCGATCCCTTCGAAGTGGTTTCGTTCACCCTTGAAGAAGGCCTGTCCCAGCCGTTCAAACTTGAACTGGAACTGGTCAGTCACCACCCGGCCATCGACTTCTACCGCATGCTCGACCTGGCCGCGGTGTTCACCATTTGGCGCGACGACACCCCGGTGCGCTACGTCCACGGCCTGGTCAGCCTGTTCCAACAGGGCGACACCGGCTTTCGCCGCACCCGCTACACCGCCGTGGTCGAACCGACCCTGGCGCGTTTCAACCTGCGTTCCAACTGGCGCATATTCCAGGGCCAAACCGTGCCCGACATCATCACCAGCGTGCTGGCCGAGCAGAAACTGACCGACATCCGCAGCGAAATCTGCTTCGACCACCAACCCCGCGAATACTGCGTGCAGGCCGGCGAAACCGACCTCGACTTTATCGCTCGCCTCGCCGCCGAAGAAGGCCTGCTCTACACCTTCGAACACCGCGCCGACGGACACACCCTGGTCCTCACCGACCGCGTTGGCGGCCTGGGTACCATCGGCACCCACACCAATTGCCCGGTGATCTATCAACCCATGAGTGGCGGTGATTCCACGGAACCGGCATTGAACCGCTTCCACTACACCGAACAAGTGCGTACTGCGCGCCAGGTGCAGCGCGACTACACCTTCACCCACCCACGCTACAACCAGCAGCACACCGCCACTGGCGACCAGGACCTGAACAACCAGCACAAGGATTACGAACGCTACGACTACCCCGGTCGTTACAAGCGTGATATCGCCGGTAAGCCCTTCACCAAGACGCGTCTGGCCGCCCTGCGCAATGACGCCAAACTGGCCCATCTGGAAGGCGATGATGAACGCCTGCAACCGGGGTTGGCCTTCGACCTCAACGATCATCCCCGTGAAGACTTCAATGACCGCTGGCGCACCATCGCCATCAAGCACGAGGGTAAACAACACACCAGCTTGCAAGAGGAATCGTTTGGTAGCGGCCTGGGCACGTCTTACAGGTTGAAAGCCAGTGCCATCCGCTGGACCTCCGAGTGGAAAGCCCCATTGCGCGACAAACCCTGCATCGACGGCCCGCAGATCGCCACGGTAGTCGGCCCTCCCGGTGAGGAGATCTATTGCGACGAATGGGGGCGGGTCAAGGTGCAGTTCCCGTGGGATCGCTCGGACAAGAACAACGACCACAGCTCGTGCTGGATCCGCGTCACCCAGGGCTGGGCCGGGGCGACCTGGGGCTCCATGGCCATCCCGCGTGTGGGTCAAGAGCTGGTGATCAGCTATTTAGACGGTGATCCCGCCCAGCCGATCGCCACGGGGACCGCGTACAGACAGACCAATTTGCCGCCGTATCAACTTCCAAAACACAAGACGCGGATGACCATCAAGAGCCGAACCCATAAGGGTGAAGGTTTCAATGAGCTGCGTTTTGAGGATGAGCTGGGCCAGGAGGAAGTGTTTATCCATGCCCAGAAAGATCAGAACACGGTGGTCAAGAACAACCAGACCCAATCGATTGGTGCAGACCGAAGCAGCCAGGTGGGTCAGGACGAGACCATCACCGTTGGCCGCACCCGCATGCGGGTGGTGAAGGCCAATGACACGCTGAAAGTAGGTGGCAACAAAAGTGACGCCGTCGCTAACGAATACACCGTCGAAGTGGGCAACGCTTTACGCCTGAAATGCGGCAAGACGGTGATCGAGTTGCAGGCCAACGGCACGCTGAACATCACTTGCGAGAACTTCAATATCACCGGGTTGAAGTCCGGCCAAATCAACACCCCCGACGGCATGTTGGATCTCAACGTGGAAGGCGGCACCGCTGCCGTTGCCGCTGACGGGCGAGATGCCAGTGCGCTCCTGGACGAAGCCAATAGCCACTTTCAGCAGGAATGAGACCGTTGATAACTGACCTGTATTTCTCCAAACAAGGAACACCTGAATGGCCGAATACCTGACCCAGGACCTCACCGTCGACCTCGGCGAGGAAATGCCTGAAGACACGACATTGAACATGCTGCAATTTCGCGAGCGGCAAACCACCTTGGTTATTGCCCGCAACGCATTGCCTGCCCAGCAGACGTTAGATGAGGCCTACGCGTTTCAACTGGACCTGCTGCACAAACGGCTTAATGCGTTGACCTGCACTGATGCCGTGACCGTTTTTATTGGAAAAGACAAACAAGTCGAAGGCCGTGAAGCAGCCCTCCAGTTCACGCACGCAAATCAGCCCATGTACCAGCTTCAGTTGGCCTGCCAACTGCCTGGGCAACAACGCCTGCTGGTCCTGAACTACAGCAAACACAGCGCGCTTACCGAGGCAGATATCAGCCATTGGCGCGCGATCAAAGACAGCCTGCACTTTGCCTGATCAGGTCACCCAACCCATCTGCATACACGCCCGTTCAGCAAGGAGCACACAGCAATGGCGCAGAACGTACATGCCGCCAGGGAAGGAGACGCGATCCTTCATCCACCACTGGCTGCCGAGCTGATGAGTGCATTGGCCGAAGCGGTTGTCTACGCCGCCGCTACCGCTCTGGTTGCGGCGGCTATCGCCGGCACCGTTGTCGCGGTTGTGGGCACGGGCGGTGCGGCGGCAGTGCTTGTCCCTGTGATTGCCGGAGCCCTGGTAGGTGGTGCCAGCATGATTCCCGTAGGCGAAAAGAGCATCGGTGAAGCCATCACCGACGGGTGTGATTCTCTCGCCAACAGCGTGTTCCCGGCAGAGCCTTTTGGCAAGATTGAAAGCGGCTCGCAAAATACCCACATCAACGGAAAGGCCGCTGCCCGGGCCGCAGGGCGCAGCTCAGGAGGTGGCGACGCGGACGCTTCCGAAGAGGAGGCAGAACCGTCATTTCTGGAGAATATCGGCGCAATGGCGATGGCCGCCGCGCCCATGCTCCTTCCTGTGCTCGGCCTGGGCATGGCGATCTACGACATCTTCAATCCGCCGGTCACAACACCAGCAGCCCCAGGAACGGAGCCGGCGGAACAGGATAAGGTCACCTGCGAACGCCATCCTCCCATGCCCGATGCCTACATCGCGCAAGGATCCAGCAAGGTTTCCATCAACGGGCAGCCTGCCGCCCGAGCCGGCGACAAGACCACGTGCGATGCTGCCATCGACAACGATGCCAATGTTTCCCCCAACGTTCGCATAGGTGGCGAGCCACTGACCGTGCGGGATATCCGCAATGGCAAAAGCAAGATTGCGCAGTTCACCGGCATGGTGGCCGGTATGTTGATCTCGCGCAAAATCAAGCTTCGGCCGCGACCGAAAGGTAGCCCCAAACCGTGGTGGCGCATTGGGGGATGCAAGGGCAACCCTGTGTTTGTCTCAACCGGCGGCAAAATTCTTGGAGGCCCCGAAGACCTCGACTTCACCTTGCCGGGCCTGCTTCCCATCGAATGGGCCAGGGGTTACGACAGCAACGACCTGCGCCGCGACGGCCTGTTCGGCATGGGCTGGAGTGTGCCCTATGAAGTGGAGATCCTGCGCGTGCCTCATCCCGAGGGTGGCGAATTGTGGATCTATGTCGACGAAGAAGGCACCCGTCTGGAACTGGGTCGGCTAAAGGCAGGTGATGCCTTCGTCAGCGTGCTGGACGGGCTGGCGTTCTTTCAGTTGGAAGACGGGCAGACCGTGGTCGAGGACATCTACACCGGTCTCTACCAGGTCTTCCTGATCGACCCGCACAACCCGAAACGCTCACGCTTGATCAAGCTGGGTGACCGCAATCTCAACACCTTGGGCTTGCTCTACGATCAAACAGGCCGGCTGCACTGCGTGTGCGACGATTTAAGTCACACCACCGTTCGGCTGAGTTATGACACCGAGCACCCGAAACGGGTTAGCCAAGTGGAACGACTCTACATCAAGCTTGGCGATAATCCGCAGATCGAACACACCGAAGTCCTTGCCAGCTATCGCTACACCCTAAGCGGCCAGCTGCAAGACGTGCTCAATGCCACCGGCCAGGTCCTGCGTAGCTTCACCTACACGGCGCAAGGCTACCTCGACAGCCACACCCTCCCCAGCGGTGCGATTCGGCAGTATCAATGGCAACGCTTCGAAGTTCCCGCACAACGCCCTCAATCGGTGCGCGCAGACGGCAGCCTCTGCAAATTTCCACCCCTGCTCGAACCTCAGCCCAGCCATGAGTGGCGCGTCATCCGCCACTGGGGCAGCGATGGCGAAGACTACCGCTTCGAATACGACCTGGAAAAAGGCGAGACGCGGGTCACCGACAGCCTCGGTCGCCAGGATCACTACTACTGGGGCCCCTTCTACGAGATCTACAAACACATCGACCCCATGGGTCACTGTTGGCAGGAAGACGTGCTGAGTGGCCAACTGCTCAAGAGCATCGACCCGCAAGGCGGCGAATGGCAATACGGCTACGACGAACTCGGCCGCCTGATCGAGACCCGCGACCCACTGGGCCGCTGCGAACGAATCCGCTACACCCGACACTGGGCGTTGCCACTGAGCATCACCGATGGCGCTGGACGTACCCAACGCTTCGGCTACGACCGCCAGGGCAATCTGCTTTGGGAGCAAGACCCTCTTGGCCGAAAGACCCACTACCGGTATAACGCCCAGGGCCAGGTCGATTGCATCACCGACCCGCTGGACAAGCACAAATACCTGCGCTGGAACGTCCATGGACAGTTACTCAGCTACCGCGACTGCTCCAACGCCGAGACCCACTACCGCTATGACCGGCGTGGCCAACTTAGCGAATCCATCAATGCCCGTGGCGAGCACACGTATTACCGTTACGACGCCCGTGGCTACCTGATCGAAAGCGAGCGCCCGGACGGCCGCATCGACCGCTATGACATCGACGCCGCCGGCCAGCTGACCGCCTACACCGACCCGGCCCAGCGCATCACCCGCCTGCGTTATGACCGCAGTGGCCGGCTGATCCAGCGTGTCGATGCCCTCGGCCACAGCGTCGCGTTTAGCTACGACGCCTATGGCCGCCTGCTGCACCTGAGCAATGAAAACCACGAACACTACCGCTTCGAGTGGGATGCGCTGGATCGCCTGTTGGCCCAGCAGGATCTGGATGGCAGCGGGCGTATTTACCAGTACGACCCGCTGGGCGATGTCACTGGCATCTGCCATGTTCCGGCGCCGCTGGCCGAGCCTGATCTGGACGGCAAGGACACGGCCGAGCCCCACACGCCGCTAGAGCATCATTTCGAGCGCGACGCCCTCGGGCGGCTGGTCCGCAAGCGCACCGACGATGGCGTCACCGAGTATGCCTACGACAACGCCGATAACCTGCTGGCGATCAGTTTCACCGACAACCAGGGTGACCAGCAGCGGCTCGATTACAGCTACGACGCCCTCGGCCAACTGCTCAGCGAGACCAACAGCGCCGGGGAGTTGACCTACCGTTACGACGAGCTGGGCAACCTGGAAACCCTGACGCTGCCCGATCAGCGCGAACTCAACCACCTGTACTACGGCAGCGGCCACCTGCATCAGCTCAACCTCAATGGCCGTGTGATCAGCGATTTCGAGCGCGACGCACTGCACGAGGAAGTGCTGCGCACCCAGGGCGCCCTGCACACCCGCACCCGCTACGACCGCAATGGCCGTCTCAGCCAGAAAGCCCTGCACTACCAGCAGGTCGCCCGCGAGGTGCTGCCGCTGCTGCAGAAGGACTATCAGTACGATGCCAGCGACAACCTGGTGGCCGAGATACTCACCCAGACCCAGCGTCCAGGCGCTAACCGCCCAAGCATGGCGGCCAATGACGACAGTCTGATCGGACGATTTCACAACCAAGCATCTACCGGCAAGTCCTATCAAGGCAGTGCCCAATATGGCTACAACCCGGTCGAGCAGATCCAAAGCGTGCATCGGGGTCCGTCTATCGAGAGCCTCAACTACGACGCGGCCGGCAACCTGTTCGACGGCTACCGGGTCAACGGCCTGATCAAGCACAACCGCGTGCATGTGTATCAGGACAAGCGTTATCGCTATGACCGATTTGGGCGACTGAGCGAAAAACGCATTGGCAGCAACCGCATCCAGCGTTTCGAGTACGACGCCGAGCACCGGCTGGTCTGTATCCGCCAGCAGCAGGGATCAATGGCCCAGCGCATCGTGTTCGGCTACGACCCGCTGGGCCGGCGCATCAGCAAGCAGGTGTATCACGACGACGCCAACGAACCGAGCCATCGCACGCTGTTTCATTGGCAAGGTTTGCGACTGCTGGAAGAAGTGCAGGACGGCAGGCCCAGCCTGTACGTGTATGCCGATCCGGGCAGCTACGACCCCTTGGCGCGCATCGATGGCAAGCCGGGTAGCGAGGCGATCTTCTACTTCCACACCAACCTGGCCGGGCTACCGGAACAGCTCACCGACGCTGGCGGCAAGACGGTGTGGCACAGCGAGTACCTGGCCTGGGGTAAGGCGCGGGACGAGTGGCATGATCAGCAGGTTGGAAATGAGCAGAACCTGCGTTTTCAGGGGCAGTACCTTGACCGCGAAACGGGGCTGCACTACAACACCTTCAGGTTTTTTGATCCGGAGGTGGGGCGGTTTACCCAGCCGGATCCGATTGGGTTGGCCGGAGGGTTGAACCTCTATCAGTATGCGCCGAACGCGATTGGGTGGTTTGATCCACTCGGCTGGATGCCCTTTTGGAAACCTTTAAAACACGACGGGATGGGTCATCATCCGTTTCCGAGAGCACATGCCAACTCGCATGGTTATCCAGAGCTAGGCAGTAAACTAGACTCCCCTTCTTGGTATCCAAACAAAGTCGAAGGTTCCGACACACTACACAAAAAATTTCACGCAGAAATAAGCAAGCAAGGCGTTCCTTTTAGTACAAAATTTGACGGAACGTCCAAAGCCTTAATCAACAAAATCGCCAAAGCATATGAAGGCTTTCCTGAAAAAGGAATGTTAAAAATACCAAGAACGGGTGAAATCCTGGCAAAAAATATTACAATCAGAGAAGCTTTCTTAAAAATAGTTGGCAAAGGCTCTAACCCCAAATCAGGCTCAGGATGCGACTTATGAAAACTGCAGCAACCATCTCACTGTATGAACCAGGGATAGTTCTATTTGACCCGATACAGCTTTCAGACTACTTAAAATCCTTCAAACTCGACCTCAAAGACGTTTTCGACTTTTTCATTAATAATGAAGAAGCCGGAAAAAAAGCCGTCACTATGGGTATCGTGTTTCCAATCTATGAAATCCCCGAAAGGGAATATTCGATTTTTATAGAGCACCCAGCCAACCTCATAACCCAAGGTGCAATCCAAGTATGCCACTACTCCAACCTACCCATAGAAATAACCTCAGGAATATTAATTGCCGCCGACCTCAACGCCCTTATCGATTGGGATGAAATTTTCTTCACAAACTACCTAGAAAACTACAAAAACAAACTCGAAAATAATGACTACCTACAAATCAAGCCTGGCCGCTATCGAATGGACATCTCAGGTTATACCAACTTGCCAAAACCACTATCGAGCTACGGATACGAATTAAAACTGACCTCAACAGACACTCTACCAAAAATCAGCAATTACAAAGACGTCTCGGACTTCAACTTCTCAATGGATTAAAATCTTATCTATTGGGCGAGGAACACATCCCCCATTACTACACCCCGCTGCTGCATCACTTCGAACGTGACGCCCTTGGCCGACTGATCCGCAAACGCACCGACGATGGCGTCACCGAGTATGCCTACGACAATGCCGACAACCTGCTGGCGATCAGTTTTACCGGCAACCAAGGTGACCAGCAGCGGCTCGACTACAGCTACGACGCACTTGGCCAACTGCTCAGTGAGACCAACAGCGCCGGCCTGCTGCAGTACAGCTACAACGAGCTAGGCAATCTTGAAACCCTGACCCTGCCCGATCAGCGCCAGCTCAACCACCTGTACTACGGCAGCGGCCACCTGCATCAGCTCAACCTCAATGGCCGGGTGATCAGCGATTTCGAGCGCGACGCACTGCACGACGAAGTACTGCGCACCCAGGGCGCCCTGCACACCCGCACCCGCTACGACCGCAATGGCCGTCTCAGCCAAAAGGCGCTGCACTACCAGCAGGTTGCCCGCGAAGTGTTGCCGTTGTTGCAGAAAGACTACCAGTACGACGCCAGCGACAACCTGATCATCGAGCGTCTGACCCAGCAAATACGTATTCGCATGCGCAAACGTGCTTTTTGACAGCAAATTCCACCTGTAAAAAAATATTTCACACGGTCCAAAACAACTTTCTACACTCACCATAAATGCCTTGATTGCTTCCTCAGAATGCTCAGGCAGGATCGCACCACACCGCAAGTCAGTTGCTTTTCCCGCAAGAGAGGACAAGGGTCATGCCATCAACCAAGGGTGTTTCACAGCTTATATTTGTGTTCTGGCCGAAACGGCGGCTGCGCGCCCTCACGGATGAAGAGGCACGTTTGATTGAACACTTCCGCACGCTGTCAGAAACCGACCGCGTGGCCATGTGCTATTTGACCTGCGCCTTCAAGGAAGTGTCCCGTTTTTGACAGGCTTACGCCCTCCCACCGGCAACCCGACGGTTGATGCCTGTGGGCGGGCTCCCCACTCAATCGTGCCTCGATTCAGTCGACCTTGAAAGACCACTCCTACACCTCTACCAAGCACTTCCGACGGCCCATTCCGAAAAACCTAACAGTCACGAAAAATGACGAGCCCATCTCTCCGATAAACGTTATTTATTTAGATGTTCTGGGCAAGCAGCCCATGCCTCCATTCACCTCATGAAAGGCTAGAATCATGCTAAATACTTCGTTTATCTCCTCACTGGGTACCGACGTCGGTACATCCCTACGGCCCCGCCAACTCAATCGAGAGGAAGAGCAACTGATCCGCTACTACCGCTTATTGTCAGAACAAGACCGTGAAGCGGTGCGCTGTCTGATGTTTGCGGTCAAGGAAACCAGCCGGCCCGAACGCCCTCGCCAATGAAAAGTGACGCAGTCACCTGTCAGCGAACGATGAAGTACCTGCGAGGTTTGGACACGTTGCCGGGAACCCGCCGACACCGCCTGGCCGATGGAGTTTTCCTACCCAGCCGAGGCATGTCTGCCGCCCCCAAAAGCATCTCCATTGCGAGCGTGATTGTGACCGCGACCTCGTCGCCGAAATATTTTGCCCTGCTAGAGTACGAAGTCCTTTCACGATGGAGGATCTGCGTAGCCCCATGCCCGCCTTCGTCACCCTCCAGCCACGATTCCCCTTCGGCGGCCTGACCTTTTCCAGCCGTGTGGACGCCCTGATCCGACAGGATCTGCTCGATCCTCTACCCTATGTGCGCCGGCACATCTGCGGCGACTGGGGCGATGTGCGCGCAGAGCATCGACGCTACAACGACGCGGCTATGGAACTCGGCGGCTACCTGCTGTCGTCCTACACCATCTGTGATGGACTGGACCTCTGCATCTTCACCGAAGCAGACCGGGGCCTTACTGCGGTGTTCCTGCTGGATGAGTACTGACAGCCACAAAACCGGCACGTTCCTGATGCGGTTTAACTGACGCCAACTGCCCCTCGCCCGATCACGCTGCCCCCATGTTCGCTGGCGTCGCCGACAACGTCCCAGGCGGTCAAAGCCTTCAAGACTGCGGTGCGCCAACGGCGCATTGGCCGCTTCCTACCTTAACCTTCCGTCATCCCAAGGGACACCCACCCTTGCGGTTGGGGAGTCCCGCTGTTGCTAGGCGACCCCGAGAGTTTGTAACAGAGTTCTACTATGCTCCATAAAAGCTTATAAAACATCAGCTTACAGCATCTTGACTCCATGGACGCCCGTCCAATTCCAAGAGGTTCCGCGGCTCAATGAACAGCGCACCTTCGCCTACGTAGCCGAGATGGTCTTGGCGGCAGGGCCAGACGATAAAGCCGTTCGCCGAACAGAGTGCGCAGACTTAAGCTTAAGATCCCGCGAATTGGCCCAGCAATTAAATGCTGGGCCAGGAGGGTGAGTTAAAGCAATGCAGTGGAAAGCATACCCAAGGCTCCCAGGATGAAGCCGATAAGTGCCCCCCGCCCTGGCGCTTCATGGAACAGAGACCAGTGGTGTCCAGTTAACGACCGACATCAGGCGTTCAAATCAACCGCTAAACACCGTGCGCTGCGATGAACATGGCGACGGCCGACCGGCAATAGGATTCGACTTCATTGTCGTCCTTTGCCTTCGCCTCATCGAAGCGGGCGATCATCAGAAGATCGGACCCTTTGATAAGCGCGGCAAACAAACGGGCAGACTCCAAAGGGTCGGGCACATTTAGCATCGCCTCCGCGTGTAAGTGCCGCAACAGGGCCTCGATCTGGGCAATGACATAGGCGGGACCGGCTTCGTAATGGAGCTTGCTCAACGACTTTTGCTTCGCCTTGTCGACCATGATCATGGCCTCAACATTGCGCACTTCCGGACTCAACAATGTGCGCAGCAGGAATGTCCCCACCGCCATGAGCTGATCTGCAGCCGAGCCGTCGACACCTTCGACAATGGCCTGCGGTGCAAACTGATGGCAGTGGGCCGCGATGGCCGCGCTGAACAGCGCCTCCTTGTTCTCGAAGTGCCGGTAGATGCTTAGCTTGGATATTTTTGCCCGCTGGGCGACCTTGTCCATCGTTGTCGCTTGAAACCCCAACTCCATAAAAAGTTCGCCGGCGGCGTCGACAATCGTTTGGCTGAGCGCCTCGTTGGCTGGCCGGCCGCGCCGGGTCTGGCAAATTTCGGTCATGAGAATTCCAGTACTTGACAGTATCTTAACTATGGAATTATGGTACTCGCAAGTACCAGAAAAGTAAAATTCAAGTCCCTTCAGCCACAACGCGGAGCCTATCACCATGAATGACGTCATCATTATCGGCGGCAGTTTTGCGGGTCTTGCCGCCGCTCTACAGCTTGGTCGTGCGCGCCGAAAAGTCACCGTTCTCGATACGGGCCTTCCGCGTAATCGCTTCGCCAAGCACTCGCATGGTTTGCTTGGCCACGATCACAAGCCACCGCAAGAGATTCTGGCCGAAGCGCGGCAACAGCTTGCGCGCTACCCTTCGGTCAGTCTTGTCACTGCCCGGGCCGAGAATATCTCTGGAACCATTGACGATTTCTCCATCCTCACTGGCGATGGCGAAAGTCACAGGGCGCGCCGGCTGATCCTGAGTTATGGCGTCGTCGACCAGATGCCTGAACTTCCCGGCTTTGCCGAAGGCTGGGGAACCTCCATCGTACCCTGCCCCTATTGCGACGGCTTTGAAGTTGCGGGCCGGCATTGGGGCCTCGTCTGGTCCGGTCCGCCGTCGCACAACTACGTCAAGCTATACCATGACTGGACCGACACATTGACGGTCTTTGCCAATGGTCACGACATTCCACCCGACATCCGCGCCGATCTGGCGCGCCGCGGCAACCCTGTCGTTGATAGCCGAATCACCGAAATCGAGCATAACGAGAGCCACAACACCACCGTCAGGCTCGACGCCGGCCCCTCTGTTGCGGTCGACATCCTATTCGCGCATCCGCGCAACAAGCCCTCCGCACGTCTGCATGAATCACTGGGCCTCGCCACGGTCGATACGCCCCTGGGTACCGCGCTCAAGGTCGACGAGCGCCGCGAAACCACTGTGCCCGGCGTCTACGCTGCCGGCGACCTTGCCAACCCTCTCATGGCGTCTGTCAGCACGGCTTCATGGCAAGGCGTGATGGCGGGCATCTTCGCCCAGCAGTCGATGCTGGTTTGAGATCAAGCAGCACCGAGCACACTAACTTCAATTTCAATAGACGCGAGCGCCACCATGGAAGTCCTAAAAAAATTCAAGCCGCTAGACGATAAATTCCCGTTTGAGCGCCAACTCGGCATCTCGGCTGCGCCAATCGTACTTATCAATATATTTACGGTCGGTTCCACCGACGAAGCGGGCTTCCTGGACGCCTTCAAGGCTGCAGGCGAAACCCTGAAGAAGCAGCCGGGCTTCATCTCCACCCAACTGCACCGAGCGATCGGTGATAGCCCGACCTTCCTGAACTATGTGGTGTGGGAGTCCACCGAGACGCTCCGCGATGCCTTCGCCCGTCCCGAATTCGTCGCGAAGGTATCGGCCTATCCGTCATCCGTCGTTGCCACCCCGCACCTGTTCCAGAAGGTCGCCGTCCCCGGCTTCTGCACCGCCTGACTCCGGAAATATAACAAGCCGCGATGGCCGGCATCTTCGACCAGCAGTCGATGCTGGCTTGGGAGCACCGATTAGAGATGAGTTTGGAGGCGCGCGCGTCCAAGACCGCGGGGCCGTTCAACTTCGCAGCCCTCACCAGCGATGTGCTCGCGCTGATCGACCGCTGCATCCTCCTCCCCGCGCAGGTCGACGACCGACATCGGTTCGCCGCCCCGCACGCGATGGAGGTCATCCCCGGTGTGGGTCATTTCCTGCACATTGAGGCCCCTGAGGCGATCGCGGAACGGATCACGGCGTGGGTCAAGTAACGCCCTTCCCTCCTTGCCTCGATCAAAGGCTAGCTGGTTAAACACTGATCAAAACGAGAAGATGTCATGACAGAGCAAAAAACCTATCAGGGCGCCGACTGGAATGGCCAAAGCGGAGAGTACTGGGTCGCCAACCAGGCCCGGCTTGACGCCATGTTTGCGGTATTTGGCCAGGCCGCGATAGAAGCCGCAGCGCCCGCCACGGGTGAGCGCGTGCTTGACGTCGGTTGCGGCGCAGGCGCGTCCAGTCTGGCTTTGGCTGCCCGCGTCGGCGCGGGCGGACATGTGCTGGGTGTGGACATATCCGAACCGCTGATTGGACGAGCGCGCGAGCTTGCGCCGCAGGATACGCCGGTGCTGTTCCAGGTGGCCGACGCCAGTCACGCCGAGCTGCCCGAGGGCGCGTTTGACATGCTTTTCTCGCGTTTCGGGGTGATGTTCTTCGACGATCCGGCAGGGGCGTTCACCCATATGCGACGCGCGCTCCGGCCGGGCGGTCGGGTCGTTTTCATCTGCTGGCGCGGCGTGGCCGAGAACGATTGGGTGCGCCTTCCGATGGGCGCGATCCAGGGCATCGTTCCGCTGACCGCACCGCCTGATCCTGAAGCACCCGGACCATTCTCGTTCGCTGACCGGGGACGGGTGACACGTATCCTGACGGCCGCTGGCTTTACCGATGTCACTTTTGCGCCGTTCGATGTTTCCATCCCGTTCGGTGAAGGCGAGACTCGGGATGCGGCTATCGACGACGCGGTAAAGATGGCATTCGAGGGCGGCCCGCTGTCGCTTGTGCTCGCGCAGCAAAGCGATGACATCCGCACCCAAGCTTCAGCGGCGGTTCGCGCCGCTTTCGCCGGCCTCCCCGGCGAGCGGTCGGTGATGATCGACGGCGCGGCGTGGATCGTCACGGCACGTAATCCGGCAGCCAGCGCCTGTTAGCAGGGATGACGCCCTCCTATGCTCAGTAAAGCAGGGCGACTTAGATTGATGTCCCTTAGTTTGGTGATCCCTCCCTGGCAAAGTGATAGCGTGCGCTTTTTTTGGCAGGTAGTTGCCGCTTGCCTACGTCCGCTTATGGCCGATTATGTCGGCTTCGATTTGCACAGCAAAAAAGTACGCGCCTGAGATTGAAATCTGGATTTTGCGCAGAAGGTTCAGGTGTCTTTCACGTAGTAGCGTGCAAACAAGATGTTTTCACCTTCACTATTCGCGCGTTTGGGCGAGCAGGCTTTTTCAACGGCATCGGCCAGAAGCGGTCACTGAAAGCCCATCAGCGAATGTGTAATGAGCTTCCCATAGCCGGCTCCTCTAGAGTAGGCCGGTACGGGATCAGTGACCGCAAAACTCTACTCCGCCATCCGTAACCGCAACCAGCTTCGATGGGATAAGCCTGCTTGCAAGGCAAATGCAACTATCACGGTAGATGGCGCGGAAAAGCTGCTCAGTCCGCCGCCGGAGAACATCAACGCAAGGCCCAATGCGGTGGCGCCAAACCAGGCCGTCAAGCCCACAGGGTTAAATGCGACCACCCGTTCGAGCTGTGCCATGTCGCTGCGTCCGTAGACAATCTGCGCCAACGCCACACCCACCCAGGCCACCACGAAAATCCCCTGGTAAGCCAAGGCTTTGAGTAGATACGCGAACACATCGGCGAGCATCAGGCCATATACGATCACCCCGACCACCAATGCCCATACCAGGTACGAACCACGCAGGCCAAACCGTGCAAAAAACGCCTGCATGTTCAGGGTCGCCAAGTAATAGTTGGCGGTGTTGATCCGGGTTTGCGTGGCCCAGACAAACAGCAATCCCCACAGGCCCATCAACTGCAAAATCGCCATCACCACCGAGACTTCGTTCAGGGCCCCTTCGTGGGGAATGCTGCTGACCAGGTAAATGCCCGCCGCGCCGTTGAGCAGAAACGTCACTGCGTAGAACGGCATGCCGAAGTTCCAGCGACCGTGGTACTCGGCGTCTTCAGGCTTGCCGAAACGCGCATAGTCGAAGGTGAACAGCATCAATACCCAGACGCCCATGTAGGCGACAAAACAATCCCACCAGCCGAATGCGCTAGGCGTTGCCGGGCCGAAATCCAGCCATTGCGGCTGGTAGCCATAACGGCTGATCGATAGTCCCACGGCCACCAGCAAACCACCGAGATACACCGGCAACAACACACCGTTGAGCTTGTCCAGCCAGTGCTGCACGCTGCCCAGGATCATCGGCACGCTGTAGAGCACCACCGCCAATGCCGCCAGCGGATAGACCAGTTCCGGGTACAGGTGATTGAGCGCGACGGCGATCACCGAACCCTCGAACACCGCGTAATAGATCGCGGTCGAGAAGAAAATCAGCGTCGCCAGGCATGCCCCGGTGCTGCCGAACAACAGTCGTGAGAACAACGCCACCGACAAACCGCTGCGAATCGCAAAGCGGCTGAGAATGCTGTTGACCAGTCCATAACTGATCACCGACAGGACCATGCCGATCAGCGCATTGCGCGCACCGAACGACAATGCCAATGAAGCACCCACTACGATGTAAAACATCGCACTGCACACCGCCCACCACGCCATGGTCAGAGACAGTCGCCCCATGCGCGCTTCGGTGGAAACAGGATAATGCGCCGGGTCTTGCCCGGTTTGACTCGATTGCGATAAAGCAGCCATATGCGTGAACTCCAAAACCAGTCAATGGTTGAAGCGCGGGCAGCCGTCACCGCACCGAAGTGCGGCGTTGGCGTACCGTTTGGCATGGCCCGCGCTAGACGGCGGGCAGAATCAGGAAGGGAACAGCTTGCTCAGGCAGCTGAGTTTTTTCTTATAGGAACGTCGCGCTTCCAGCGCCTCTTCGAGGGTTACCGCAACAAAGCGGGCCTTCTGGTTGGGTTGCATCTGGCCGATCAAATCGAGGTCGGCGCTGATCACCGTGCCAATCATCGCGTAGCCGCCACCGGACACCGCATCTCGGTGCAGCACGATGGGTTCGAGCCCGGCGGGCACCTGGATCGAGCCGATCGGGTAGCAACTGTCGACGATATTCGACGGATCGGAACCGGCGCCGAACGGCTGCTCTCGGGGCTGAAAGCTCAGCGCGCTGCCGCCCTTGAAGCGATAGCCGATGCGATCGGCTTCCGAACCGACCGTCCACGGCTCGGCGAAAAAGCTTTTCGCGGCCGATTCGGTCAAGCGGTGGTAGTACAAACCGGGCACCACTCGCAGGGTGATTTCGCCACCCAATGATTGCCGTAACGTCATGGGCAAACTGGCTCCGGCGCGGCTCTTGCCACTGGCGATGCCCACCGGCAACTCGTCGCCTGCAATCAGGCGTCGCCCCTGAAAACCGCCGAGCGCGCCGAGCGCATAGGTGGAACGACTGTTGAGCACCACCGGCACATCAATGCCGCCGGCCACCGCCACATAAGCGCGGGCACCAGCCTTGGGAAAATCAAAGCGCAACACTTGCCCGGCCTTCACGGTGAACGCGGTGTCGTGGTGCATTTCCACGCCATCGACCCGAGGCGTCATGTGCGCGCCGCTGACCGCCACCAATGCATCCTGCTGAAACTCCAACTCAGGCCCGAGCAACGTGCATTCCAACCCCGCCAAACCGGCCGGGTTGCCGACCAATTGGTTGGCCGCGCTCAAGGCGTATTGATCGAGTGCGCCGGACGGCGGAATGCCCAAGTGGTAATAGCCTTCGCGGCCCAGGTCTTGTACCGAAGTGGCGAGGCCGGGTTTAAGAACCTTAATCATGCCAACACCTCCTGCAGCGACTTGGGATAGCCAACGGGATCGGCGAGGAACGCGTCCAGCGAAAACTCCACCGGCCGAATCCGCAGATCAAAGCAACCGGCGTCCACTTCGGCCACCGCGTGGTCGTAAGCCTCACGGTCCATCGGTTTGAACTGCACGATGTCGCCTGGACGGAAAAACACCATGTGTTCTTTCAGGTACGCGAGGTTCTGTTGCGGGTCGTAGATCGGCGCGGGGGTCACGCCAAACATCTGATAACCGCCGGCGCCGCGCACCGAGTAAATGCAACCAAAGCAACCGCCATGGCCCAAGGTCAATTTCGGCGTGTCGGTGCGTGGGCGCAGGTACTTGGGCACCTGCAACTGACGCTCGCGCTCAACCATCTGGAACATGAACGGCAACCCCGCAACGAAGCCGACCATCGAGACAAACCACGGCGCGCCACTGTGGGCCGCGATGAACGCATCGACGTCGGCCAAACCATTGATGCGTGCGGCGTATTCCAGGTCCGTGGCGCTCGGGTCTTGGTGGCGGTCGCGAAAACGCATCAGGGTTTCGTGAGTCCAGGGATCGTTGTAGAGCACCGGAATTTCGATAATCCGCGTCTGTAAGGTGCGCTCGGCGACGGCTCCGGCCTCGGCGGTTTTTACCGCTTCAAGCAAGGTGTGCGGGGCGATGCGATCCGGGTCGAAACGAATCTGGAACGACGCGTTGGCCAGGCAGATATCGAGCACGCCATCCAGCGCCAGCCGTTCCACGGCGCGGGTGACGGCCAGTCCTTTGAAAAACGCGTCCAGGGACATGCTGTCGCTGACTTCGGCAAATAAATGCTCATCGGCGCCAAAGCTGTAGCGGATGGGCGTACTCATGCTTCACCTCCGCTGCGGCGCTCGGCCAGCCAGGTTTCCAGGGTGCCGGTGTGAAAGTCGGCGCTGTGCAGCCACGGTTGTTCCAACAATTCACCGTGCAACGCCAAGGTGTTGGCCATACCGGTGAGCGTGGTGTTCGCCACCGCCATTCGCGCTCGGGCCAGAGCTTCGGCGCGATCCGCACCGTGAATAATCAGTTTGGCCAGCAGCGAGTCATAGTACGGCGGCACCCGGTAGCATTGAAACAGATGCGTATCGACACGAACGCCCTCCCCTTGTGGCCAGATCAGTTGCTCGACCAGGCCTGGACTCGGGAAGAAGTTCCGTGCCGGGTCTTCAGCATTCAGGCGCATTTGCAGGGCCGCGCCGTTGAGTCGAATGTCGCTTTGCTTGAAGCCCAGCGGCTCGCCGCCAGCGATGCGCAACATGGCCTGGACCAGGTCGATGCCCGTGATCAGTTCGCTGACCGGGTGCTCCACCTGAATCCGGGTGTTCATCTCGATAAAGAAAAACTCACCGGTAGTATCGTCATACAGGTATTCCAGGGTGCCGGCGCCCTTGTATCCCAGCGACTCAGTCAGGCGTACCGCGCTGGCGCACAGCGTTTCCCGTTGCTGCTGGCTGAGGACTGGCGATGGCGCTTCTTCGAAGATTTTCTGCCGCCGCCGTTGCAGCGAACACTCGCGCTCAAACAAATGCACGGCGCGCTGACCGTCGCCCAGCACTTGCACTTCAATATGCCGGGCCCGGCTGATAAACCGCTCCAGGTACACCGCACCATTGCCAAACGCCGCTTGGGCTTCGCGCTGGGAACGAGGGAATTCTTCGCTCAGCTGCTCGGCGTTTTCCGCCAGCCGAATACCGCGCCCGCCGCCACCGGCCGAGGCTTTGATCAACAGCGGGAAGCCAACGGATTCGGCAGCCTTGAGCGCCGATTCAACGTCGAACAGTTCATCCGGCGAACCCGGCACCACCGGCACGCCGGCGGCTTGCGCCGTGCGCCGCGCCTCGGCTTTATCGCCCATGCGCCGGATCGTCTCCGCGCTCGGGCCGACAAAAATGGCGCCGGCAGCCACCACCGCTTCGGCGAAATCGGCGTTCTCCGATAGAAAGCCGTAACCGGGATGCACGGCGTTGGCGCCCGTGGCGCTCAAGGCGCCGAGCAAGGCCTCGACATTCAGGTAACTTTTGTCGGCGCGGGCCGGGCCGAGAATATGCACCTCATCGGCCATGCGCGCAGCCTGGGAGTCGACGTCCGCCTCGCTGCACGCAGCAACGGTAGGAATGCCCAGTTCCTTGGCCGCGCGGATGATCCGCACGGCGATCTCGCCACGGTTGGCAATCAGCAATTTATGAATGGCGTGAGTCATGATCGTGCCCTCACTCGCCATCGAGTGTTGCGACGACTTGACCCGGTTCCACCGGATCACCGTCTTCTACCAAAAAGGCATTGAGGCGACCGGCCGTCCCGGCGGTCAGTTCGGAGAACTGCTTCATGACCTCGATCAGGCCAATCACCGTGTCGGCGCTGACCTGCGCGCCGACCTCGACGAAGTTCGCCGATTCCGGGGTAGCTTTGCGGTAGAAGGTCCCCGGCAACGGGGTGATTACAGTGCGTTCGGCCATGTCTGTTCCTCTTGGAATAGTTGTAGAAAGGCAGGCAAAAAGTAAATCGGTGAGTCAACCCTGGCGTCTGTGTGCCAGGTGTTTTCATTCGGTCTCAGCGCGGTGCTCGGACCTTTATGCCCGCGCCATCAAGTGCACGACGCGTGGCTTCGACCAACGCCAGGGCACCCGGCGTGTCGCTGTGCAAACAGATGGAGTCGAACTCAATCGCCAGGTCCTCGCCCTCGACGGTGCGCACCACGCCTTGTTGGCAAGCACGCAGCACTCGCTCGGCGACGAAGGCCGGGTCGTAAGCTCGCACGTTGCGGGTGAAAACGATGGAGCCGCTGAGGTCGTATTCGCGGTCGGCGTAGAACTCGCGGACCACCGGTTGCCCCAGTTCCGTGGCAACCCGCCAGATCACCGACTCGGGCATGCAATACAGCAGCAACTCCGGTTCCAGACGTTGGAGGTTCTCCACCAGCAAACGGGCAGCCTCTTCGTCCCGGGCCAGATGCATGTAGAGCGCGCCGTGGGGTTTGATGTGTTGCAGGGCCACGCCTTGAGCCCGGGCGAGTTCACGCAAGGCGCCCAACTGATAGAGCATGTCGTCGACCAGTTCTTGGGCCGGTGCATTGATGTGCCGACGGCCAAACCCCACCAAGTCGCGAAACCCCGGATGCGCGCCGATGGCCACGCCCAGGCGCTTGGCCTGCTCGACGGTGCGGCGCATGGTGCCGGGATCACCGGCATGAAAACCGGTGGCAATGTTGGCCGAACTGATAAAGCCCATCAGCTCATTGTCGACACCATCGCCGATGGTCCAGGGGCCAAAGCCCTCACCCATGTCCGAGTTGAAATCTACTGCCTGCATGACGCTTGCTCCCGACGCTTGTGACTTCATACAGGCCAAGTTAAATTCCTGCCTACCCCTTGGGAAGATCTATTATCAGATAGGCCATCTTCTGAAAAACAGATACCTCATCGTCCGGAGTGCTAATGTCCCTGACCCTGCGCCAAGTACGCTATTTCGTCGCTACCGCCGAGATCGGGCAAATCTCTCAAGCCGCAATTCATCTGAATATTTCCCAATCCGCAGTGACCACGGCGATCAAGGAACTGGAAGGCATTCTCGGCACGCTGTTGTTCCAGCGCTCGGCCCAGGGCATGAGCCTGACCGACGCCGGGCGGCACTTTTTGAACCGGGCCTACGTGATTTTGCGCAGCGTCGATGACGCGTTGAACAGCCCGTTGCCGGATATCCGCGCCAGTGGCGTGTTGCGCTTAGCGGCAAGCTACACGGTGATCGGCTATTTCCTGCCGCACCATCTGCAGCGCCTGGAACACTGGCATCCGGACGTGGCGATTGAAGTCCATGAACAGGAACGGCAAGCGATTGAACAAGGCTTGTTGGAAGGTCGTTTTGATATGGCCGTGGTGCTCACCGCCAACCTCACGCACCCGGACATCGTTTCGGAGATTCTCTTCAACTCCGAACGGCGGTTATGGCTGCCCAGCCACCATCCGCTGTGCGAGCGCTCGGCGGTCAGTCTCGCCGACGTTGCGAAAGAACCCTACATCCTGCTGACCGTCGACGAAGCCGAACAAAGCGCCATGCGCTACTGGGAACATGCGCATCAGCAGCCAAACGTGCGGGTGCGTACCAGCTCAGTCGAAGCGGTGCGCAGCATGGTCGCCAATGGCAGCGGCGTGGCAATCCTCTCAGACTTGGTGCACCGCCCCTGGTCATTGGAAGGAAAACGCATCGAAACCCTGACAGTCACCGACAAGGTGACGCCGATGAGTGTCGGATTGGCGTGGCATCGCGAGCGCGAATTCAGCCCGGCAATGCAGGCTTTTCGTAACTATTTCCACGATGCATTTTTGGCACCGCAACAGCTGTCTGCGCGCCGCTGAAACAGCAGACACACCCTATGCGTGGCCCGAGCCCCTAGCGGCCTCGGGCCAAGTTTCATTCAATCAGAACGGTTTGGTAGGCAGGTACTTACCGTCCAGCGTGATGACGGCACGCGAACCGCCGTCTGGGTCGTCCACTTTTTTGACATCCAGTTTGAAGTTGATCGCGCTGATAATGCCGTCGCCAAACTTCTCGTGGACCAGCGCCTTAAGCGTGGTGCCATACACCTGAATCATCTCGTAGAAACGGTAGATGGTCGGATCGGTCGGCACGCCATTACCGATGCTGCCGCGTACCGGGATGGTTTGCAGCAGCAGCACGGCATCCGCATCGAGGCCCAGGGTGTCGGCGACGACTTGGGCGGCGTTAGCCGGCAGCGGGTGCTGGCCAAGCAAGGCGGCGGTGACGAAGGCTTCGTGCAGGCCGGTGCCTTCGGCGATCTGGGCGAACGATAGGTCTTTACGAGCTTTGGCCAAGAGGATGACGTCGGTCAGGGCAAGGCGAGTGGTTTGGCTGATTTGCGACTGGATCATGGGGATTTCTCCGTGAGTAAAAAAGGCGCGTAGGCTTGCCTGCGATGCAGGTACCTGAGTACTTCAGTTGGAGCGCGGTGTTGCAGGGATGCGGGCGCTCACTGGGTAGTCGGCCAAGGCCACGAACGTGCCGGTACGGCTGTCGAAAGCCTGGATGCAGCCGCTTTCGATGTCGTAGACCCAGCCATGCAGCGTCACGCGTTTTTCTTCAAGGGCCAGGCGCACAGACGGGTGCGTCTGGAGATTGGCCAACTGCGCGATCACGTTTTCGCGCACCATGGACGCGACTTTGGCGGGCTGATCGACGTGCTGGCGGGCTTCGTTGACCACTCGGCCGGAATCGGCGTAGCGCAACCAGCCGGCCACCGCAGGCATATGGTCCAGGCAGGTGCAGGTGGCGATGGCCGTCATGGCGCCGCAATCGGAGTGGCCGCAGATCACGATGTCGCTGACTTGCAAGGCAGCGACGGCGTATTCCACCGAGGCCGACACGCCGCCCGGCTCAGGGCCATAGGACGGCACGATATTGCCGGCATTACGGATCACAAACAGATCGCCCGGCTCACGCTGGGTGACCAGCTCCGGCACCAGGCGGCTGTCGGAGCAGGAGATGAACAACGCACGGGGGTTTTGCTGATTGGCCAGGTCTTTGAACAGACCGGCCCGCTTGGGAAAGGCATTGCGCTGAAACTTCAGAAAACCATCGATGATGTCTTGCATGGGATAACTCCTTGGCTCGCATTGCGATGAACCAAGATTACGGCGCCCTAAAAATAAGGTAAAAGTCTTATATATGATCAACTGCATCAGATAATCTTATGGAAACAAACAAGCTCGCGCGCCACCTTCAATACTTTCTCGCCGTCGCGGAACATCAAGGTTTCACTAAAGCGGCAGCGGCCCTGCATGTCTCGCAACCGGCGCTGTCACAGCAAGTTCGACAACTGGAAGAAAGCCTGGGCGCTCAGCTGTTTGATCGTTCAGGGCGCAAAACCCGCCTCACCGACGCCGGTGAGGTCTACTTGCGTCATGCGTTGCGGGCGGCGCAGGAACTACAGCAAGGCAAACGGGCCATCCACGATGTGGGCGATTTGAGCCGGGGCACCTTGCGCATCGCCGTCACACCCACCTTCACCACGTACCTCGTCGGGCCACTGGTGGACGCCTTTCACAGTCGCTATCCCAACATCACGTTGACCGTGCGTGAAGTTGCCCAGGAACAGATGGAGAACCAACTGCTGGCTGACGAGCTGGATGTAGGCATCGCCTTTGACGAGGTACACGCGCCCGACATCGACGCTTACCCCTTGCTGGTGGAAACCCTGGCGCTCGTGGTGGGCAGCCAACACCCGTTGGCAGGCCAGTCGTCCATCGGGCTGGAAGCGCTGAACAGCGAATCACTGATTGTGCTGAGCAAAGAGTTCGCCACCCGCGACCAGATCGACCGCTATTGCAACCAGCACGGTATCCGCCCGCGTGTAGTCATGGAGGCCAATGTGATCGGCGCCTTGATTGAGGTGGTGCGCAGGACTGCCTTGTCGACACTCTTGCCGGCTGCGATTGCACGGGCCCATCCCGAGTTGGTGGCGATTGAGCTGGCCCCGCAGCGCTTGCAGCGCACGGCAGTGTTGATGCAGCGCAAAGGGGTGTACCCATCGGCGGCGGCGCGGGCGTTTATCGACGTGGCCAAAGCCGTGGCCGTAGCCCTGAATGATCATGAACGGGCAAACGCAACCGATTGAGGCGCGTGGGCTGGCCTGCGAGCGCGCTGCGGGCTCCTCACTCCTCGTCCCTGGCCGCACCCGTACGACGCGTTTCATCAGACCCAAGCCTTTAACCATTTAGTCGCAAGCAAAAACGGCATGATATGCCAATGATCGAAGATACGGCTTACCGAAAAATGGAGTTCATTGGGGCAACGAGAAACGTTGTGCTCACCGCTCATCAGGAACAAGTTATCCATGACTTTGATCAGTCTGGCCGCCATCAAAATGCCAGCGAAGTGATGCGAGAATGTTTACGTTTATTGGAGCAGCGCGTCGCCCAAGACACCGCTAAAATTGAGGCCCTGCGTCAACCGACTCTGTGGGCATATTTTAGATTTTTTGAGCTGAAAATATTTTCCTAGAGCCCTGTCAAAATGTTCTTCGGCGACACGAGAGTTAGTAACAGAGTTCTACTATGCTCTATAAAGGCTTATAAAACATTAGCTTACAGCATATTGACTCCATGGACGCCCGTCCAATTCCAAGGGGTTCCGCGGCTCAATGAACAGCGCACCTTCGCCTACGTAGCCGAGATGGTCTTGGCGGCAGGGCCAGACGATAAAGCCGTTCGCCGAACAGAGTGCGCAGACTTAAGCTTAAGATCCCGCGAATTGGCCCAGCAATTAAATGCTGGGCCAGGAGGGTGAGTTAAAGCAATGCAGTGGAAAGCATGCCCAAGGCTCCTAGGATGAAGCCGATAAGTGCCCCCCGCCCTGGCGCTTCATGGAACAGAGACCAGACAACAACAGGCTCGAGAAGCAACAGAGACGTAACTGATACTACAGTGACGATCCAGATATCACCGACCGCAACGTAACCGAGCCAGTATGCTGCCAGTAGACAAATTCCTGCAAAACACATTAGCACCACGGGAAGCGCTAGTGTTTCCCAGGAAGCGCTACCTGTTTGGGCAAGCTTGGCGACTACCACCTCACTGTAAATTGCACAGAACTCACCGACCACCATCAAGCCTAGAGCAGAAACTCCGAGTAGTTCTTTGGACATATCAAAAACTCCTTCGTATTTAGAGCAATATTTTTCAGCTCCCAGCTGGTGATGCAGCTGACCAGAAGCTCGTTGCTGGAATACGAAGCAGCCTTGAATAAGCCTGAATTACCGAAATACCTTCCCATGCTCTTGTCCTTCAAAGGGTGTGAGTCTCAGCGTCAAACTAAGACACCGATCAGATCATACGGTCCCAGAACCATCCTGGACAACTAGCGCCACTGCAGTTGTCGTTAACTGCCCGACCCTCTCTATGAGAGCGCATTGGAGTGTGAACTGCGTACAGCCAGCCCACGCGAGAGCAAAGGCAGACAAACATCATGCGGTTCACACTCCGATGCGATCATGCAATCAACGTTGAAGAAAATTTGAATTAGCCAGTTGTCCGTCAGGTCAAGAATTATGAACGCAGTAAATCTGGCGAGGTAACAGCAATGACTATCCAAGCAGAGACACTCGTGCAACTGACTGAAGCACTCCGTGAGCGCGGGCTGAAATTGGTATCTGATGTCCACTTCATCCGTGCCCCGTATCGGAAAAATCACCGCTGGATCTGCTCAGTGGAGTAACGATCCATTTTGCTGACGGCCTGGCTCGTTAGCTGGCCGTTGGCCGAACTCAAGCGCATCGAGTCAAACAGCGTTTCTCGGACCTGCGCCGCAACATGGAAGCCGCCAATATCAAGTCGATCAAGCGCCCGCTCTTCACCATCACACTGGCCATGGGCAGCAAACGGGTGATCGTGGACCACGAAGATCACAACCGGGCTGGTGAACGCCAATACCACCGGTATGCTGCTGAAGTCGTGTTGCTCCGGCACGCTAGCGGTTGAGGATAACGACGCACCGATTCGACTTCGACCAGATCGAGAAAGCCTACGATGTCTTCAAGCATGCGGCCGCTGAAAAGGCGATGAAGATCATCATCGACTATTGATCCTGGCGGCTGTGCGCCGTGCCCAGAAGGCACGGCGAGTGATGGAGCGAACTGGTTAAGTTCAAGACCTGAACTTAACCAGTTCGCTCCGATTGGGGTTGCTCACGCCATCAGCGGATAGTCTGTGTAACCTTCTTCTGCACCGCTGTAGTACTTAGAAGCATCCGCTGTCGCCAATGGCGCGTCTTGGCGCAAACGTTCAGGCAGGTCAGGATTACTGATGAACAGCGTGCCAAATGAGACTGCATCAGCCAGCCCACTTTCCAGCACCTGCTCCGCAGACTTGCGGTCGTAGCCAACATTCAACACGAAAATCCCTGAGAATCGCTCGCGGGCCCCCGGCGCTAAAGGTTTAACGCCTTTCGGCAGGGTCGACGGTTCCATGAAATGCAGAATACCAACGTGTTTCTTTTCCAGCGCTTGCACCGCGTACATGTAGGTCTGCTCGAGATTGGAGTCGCCCATGTCGTTGTACGGAATGCGCGGCGACAGCCTGACCGAGACACGTTCCGGCCCGAAGATCTTTATCGCGGCATCAGTGGCTTCCAGCAGGAACCTTGCCCGCTTCTCAACGGTGCCGCCATACTCGTCGGTTCGTTTGTTTGATCCATCTTCGAGAAACTGCGCCGGCAGGTAACCATTTGCACCGTGTACCTCAACGCCGTCAAAACCCGCATCCTTTGCAGCCTGCGCAGCCTTTTCATAATCTGCGATGGTGGCTTTGATTTCATCAAGGGTCATTTCGCGTGGGGTCACAGAAGGCTTGATGCCTTCCGGCGTGAAGGCTTGGCTATTGAACGGGACGGCCGATGGCGCCACCGGCAGTTCTCCACCATGGAAGTCCGGGTGAGATGCCCTCCCCGTATGCCAAAGTTGCGCAAAAATCAAACCGCCCGCTTCATGAACTGCCCGAGTTACCTTCTTCCACCCTGCAATTTGCTCGGGAGTATAGATTCCTGGGGTATTCGTCCAACCGACCGCCTGGGCGCTGATCTGGGTGCCTTCCGTGAAAATCAGTCCTGCTGATGCACGCTGCGCGTAATACGTTGCGGTCAATTCGTTGGCGACCTGATCCTTAGATCGACCTCTGGTCATTGGCGCCATAAAGACTCGATTCTTGAAGTTAAGCGCTCTATTGCTCAGGGGGGTCAACAGCTTCAGGTTTTCCATATGCTCTCCATCTATAACGTTTATTGATGTCCAGCGCGCGCTTGATGTTTAGTCAGGCGCGGATTCACCGAAAAGGTGCTTCCTGTCGTATGAACAATTGGCGGACTGCAGCTCGCCGGCAAGCGCAACGAAGCAGAGTGAAGGCTCGGCGCGCATGCCTCGACAGGGAGGACTATGAAGATGGTATATGGAATAAACCTGGTGTCTATTAGGCACCTTGTGTCGCCCTAGTAGGTTTGAGGAAACCTACTGCCTGAGAACATTCAGTGGCGCTGGGGGTTGAACCATCGATAGATGGTCTTGCGCATATGAGTCGCGGTAGCACTTCGAACATAGAATGGCCGATCCACGACAGTGGACGCCGCGCTCATGACATCGAGTCAAGCATCCTTCCGTCCGGGCTCCCCGCGCTGCTGGCGGCGTCGAACGATCGCCGGGCCGCATCGACCTCGGGCAGCTTGGCGACAGTCCACTCGTGCAGTGCCCGAAAAGGCGCTTGCAGCGTGCGGCCCAACGGGGTGATCTGATACTGCACCGCAACCGGCGAGAGCGAAATGACCTCTCGCGAGACCAAGCCGTTGCGTTCCAGCTTGCGCAGGCATTGGGTAAGCGCTTTCTGGGTCACGCCTTGCAACCGGCGACGAATCGCGTTGAAGCGTTGCGGACCGTCATCAAGCACCGCCAGCACCATCATCGACCACTTATCAGCAATCTGATCGAACAAGGCCCGGCTAGGACAGTCGGACGAAAAGCAGAGCGGTTCGATTTCAAGCATGGCGGTTTCCTTACAGGTATTCAGACGATCTAGGCGCTTATGAATACTAAGTTTACAAGGCATACCACAAATGTGTAATGAGCTTGGCTGCCAGCGTAGACAGCGTGCTGCGCACGGGGCCGTCCAAATTCACCACCCGCATGCTCTGGGCGCCAAGGCAAAGATTCTGCTGCAGCCTCCGCGCCACGAGCCTCGTATCCTCACCATGACAGCGAAGAGCGCGCGGCTTGACGATCAACTTGAACCAGGCGGAATGCCGTCCTTGTTGAAGTCCTTCAAGCGTTCACGCTCTTGCTCGGTGGAATGCGCAGGGGTTTCCTGCTCGGGCTCTTTCTTCTTTTCGTCAGTCATCGCTATGTCCTCGGGTGGTAGCTGTTTTCGGCACCTGGCGGAATCAGCAGTTCAAATCAATTTACTCCAACGCCGGACATGGCACGGCAGGGAATGCCGTATGACTAATGAAACCCTGATGGGCCGACCAATAGTGAGGTCTTGGGGCGGCTTTTAGCCGCTGCACGCAGCACCATTTGATCGTTGCTCATGAGGTGACCAATATCGGTTCCGACCGCGATCAGCTCAGCTCAATAACTAAGCAGGCACGCGAGGCCATGGCATCGGTTACTTTGTCGGTGGTGGCTGACCGAGGCTATTTTAAAGGTGAGGAAATACTGGCCGGGCACGAGAGGCTTCATGAAGGAAGCGCCTCAACGAGCGCCGCAAGCAGCAAACAGACGCTCGCCACAAGGGTAAGCCGTAATCGCATCGGCATGTACCAAGCGGGCAAGCTTATAACCCGCAACAGCTTCCTGTCCTGCCGAAGGTGGACGACTAAGCCTATGACCAACAGCAAGCAGCCCAAGGGCATTGGCAGTAACGTGGCGATCCAAGCGATAAGAGCAGGTATAACACTCCAGATGAACCGGTCGCTGCGCTGCTTGGCACTCATATCTGGCATGGTCATGGCGAAGCCCCAGTGCAAGGCTCCGACGAAGCTCAGGATGACTGCGCCATAGTTGACAAGTGCAATCGCAAACAGCGTCCGATAGTCGAGAGAGAACGGAATCAGCAGTGCCAGAACAATAAACGGCAACAGACCGCCATAACCCAGCAGGGTGACGTGCTTTGGCGCAGGGGTTGAAGGGAACCCATTCATTTGTATTCCTTGCAGTGAGCGACACTCAAGACTGTAGGCCCAAAAAAGCTCTGTCTGAGCGAAATATTGATGGCGAGGTGGGTTACATGACTGCAGCCCTGACCTGTTTCAAACTTAGTGAATCTGTTACGCAAGCGTGTACGCCTTCGCATAGCTTGCCGCCACCAAACTGGATATCGAGATCGAAAGCACGGGGCGATTTGCTCACGAAAGCAAACATGACCGTCCATAGCAGAGCGGAAAATAGTGCCCATTGTCAGCCTGTTTCTTTCAGCATATCTTGCACAAGAGTTATACAAGAGTGTCGACCATGTACAGGAAAATGAATTGGCCACTGACGCTGTACTTTGACGGTGAATGCCCTCTGTGTGCGCGCGAAATCAAGCTCCTGCGCGGGCATGCCGTAAAGGATCATCTGCTTTTCGTGGACATCAGCAACAGTGAATTCGACGCAAATGCACTCGGGTTCACGTTCGAGCAGATGCAGTCCTCGCTGCACGCCCGCTTCGCTGATGGACGCTGGATAACCGGCCTGGATGCCACCCTGTGGAGCTGGCGAGCCACCGGCTTGGGCTTTTGGGCAACGCCACTGACTTGGAATGTACTCCGCCCGCTGCTTGAATTCGGCTATCGCCTTTTTTGCCGTATACGCCCCCATTTGGCGTGGTTACCTCACCCAGATAGCGGCAGCCGCTGTGTCGATAACCGTTGCGCAGTGCCGGCGTCAAAACCCGCATCAGACGAGCAGTCCACTCTGAAAAATAAGCAGACCTAGACAGCTTCGCCTTGTCATGTCACAGACGCATAAGCTGGGTCATAGCTGATCCGGCGAAGCCTGTGTCATATGCGTCAGATAGTGCGCAGTAGATACTCTCCTACCGCCAAGGATTGCCGACCCATAAAGCGCAGCGTCGCTGCTGGGATTCAAGATGAACCCATCATCAGTCGAACATTATCGTGAAATTCTCCTCGGCGTAGGTGAGAACCCAGAGCGTGAAGGACTGCTGGATACCCCCACAGCGCGAAACCAAAGCGATGCAGTACCTGTGCAATGGCTACACAATGAGTCTGGAGGAATTGATCAATGGCGCATTGTTCGAATCGCAAAATGAAGAAATGGTCATCGTGCGCGACATCGAACAGTGTTCATTGTGTGAGCATCCCATGCAGCCCTTCATCGGCAAGGCTCATGGAGCGTAAATCCCTACTCGAAGGGTACTGGGCGAAGATAGCCCGAGTGGTAGATGGCTTGCGAGTTATCATTCACTTAACCTCGCTGCAAGCAATCGGAAGGCAGTGTGAATGAGAGCTAGGCGGAAGATTCGAAGAGCACCGCAGCCGCTTCCCTCAGAAAAATTTCAATAGTTTTTGGCCCTATCCCTTCGAATTCAGACAAGCGTTTTTCGAACGCGCGACGATCAGCGCTCGCCGCAACAATGTTGCTGACCTTGCCGCCGTATTCAGTATTCACTTTGTTCGCTAATGCGAGTAACCGCGACGACGTAGTCTCATCGTAACGCACGTAGTGAGCCTCTCCGAGCATCGTGACCAACTGGCGGTGAGTGCAGCTCGCCAGTTTGCGCGGCGTATCCCGATGGTGTTTCTCGACGACCACCTGATACGCGTTAGCCGCAATCTGCCCCTGGATTCTTTTGCCCATCAGGAAACTGGCAAGCAGCCATTTGAACAACCCGGCTTCGTTCGCACCTTGAAGGTCGATTTGTAAGTCATGTGCGCTGATGATTTTGCTCACTGGTTCACCCTTAAAGCAACGATCTCTATCTAGACCAGGCGCAATCGCGAATGAGCAGCCAGGAGACGATCGGCACCGGTTGCTCTCGCCTTACCCACATTTCTGAAAAGAAACCTCAATCCGCTAACGCCGTGCGCTTAAGCGATTCGTTCGGTTTGATTCGAGCAATCGTGTAACAGAACGACTAGGGTGACTGGCTGGCACGCCATGCGGGATGCTCAGTCGCGATCAGAACAGAGGATAGACACTCAGCGATGTGGCGCTGCCCATTGTTGGCAGGCATGACAACGCCGATCCTCCGACTACCTAAGTTCCAGACTTCAGCAGTCGACCCTCTTGCGCTCCATTAGGTTTAAAAAAATTACGAGCGTGCTTCATACGCAACCGCTAGTCATCTGCGCCTTCATCAATCTGAACTTACTTTCTTCGATTCACCTCTCCCACATACCATCCAGCTGAAGCAGGTATGAAGTCATGAGAGCACTCACCTATCATGGCGCGCACAGCGTCAAAGTCGACACGGTTCCTGATCCGATTATCGAGGAAAGTGATGACATCATTCTTCGAGTTACCGCGACGGCGATATGCGGTTCTGACCTCCATCTCTATCGAGGAAAGATTCCGACTGTCGAGCATGGCGATATCTTTGGCCATGAGTTTATGGGGATCGTTGAGGACACAGGCTCAGCGGTGACTGCAGTGCAACCCGGCGACCGTGTGGTAATTCCTTTTGTAATCGCCTGCGGCAGCTGTTTCTTCTGCGCAATGGATCTGTTTGCGGCCTGCGAGACAACAAATACGGGGCGCGGAGCGATCATAAATAAAAAGGCGATACCACCAGGAGCCGCGCTGTTCGGTTTCAGTCATATGTATGGTGGTGTTCCAGGCGGGCAAGCCGAATACGTACGCGTTCCGAAAGCCAACACCGGCCCATTCAAAGTACCGGGGACGCTGTCGGATGAAAAGGTTCTTTTCCTATCAGACATCCTTCCAACCGCTTATCAGGCTGTAACTAACGCAGGGATTGGTAACGGTTCAAGCATCGCCATCTATGGTGCAGGCCCGGTCGGATTGTTGAGCGCGGCGTGTGCAAGAATGCTCGGTGCCGACCAAATTTTTATGGTCGATCACCATCCTTACCGTTTGGCATACGCGCAGAAAACATACGGTGTAATTCCGATCAACTTCGATGAAGACGACGATCCTGCAGATACGATCATTCGGCAAACCAAAGGGATGCGGGGAGTTGACGGGGTCGTGGATGCTGTTGGATTTGAAGCGAAGGGTAGTACAACGGAAACCGTTCTCGCGACGCTCAAGCTTGAAGGTAGCAGCGGCAAAGCGCTACGCCAGTGTATAGCGGCAGTAAGACGGGGGGGCGTTGTGAGCGTTCCTGGAGTCTATTCAGGTTTCATTCATGGATTTCTTTTCGGAGACGCCTTTGACAAAGGCCTGACCTTCAAAATGGGGCAGACTCATGTCCATCGGTTCCTACCTGAACTCCTGGATCACATTGAGACAGGCCGTCTCTCACCTGAAGTTATCATCAGCCATCGCATGTCACTGGAACAGGCGGCCGAAGGATATAAAATCTTTGATAAGAAAGAAGAGGACTGCAGAAAAGTCATTTTGACACCTGGCGATAGCCACATCGCTTTGCCGGAAACCGACGGAAGCTCCAGCGTGTTGACTGCCTCGATATAATAATCGGAGAGGACAAGATGGTTCGGTCTTTCACCGAAAATCGTAGTCCTCTTCTCAGATCCCGCTGTGGGCTACGCTAAAGCCCCACTGAAATTTGAGTTGCTGGGAGAGAAGCTTGGCGGCATTGGGAATTTGGTCAAGACGCAAATTCCCGGCAAACAGCAGCAGTGGTTTCTGATCAACCATCGGGATGAGTTCGCGCGGTGCCATCTGCGAGCATCCAACCGACAGAATGCAAAAACTAAAAAACCCGCCAGAAGGCAGGTTTTTCAAGGCTTCCACGGAACTCGAAAGCTCTCAGTGGAATGTAAGATGGTGCCCGAAGCCGGAATCGAACCGGCACGCCCTTACGAGCGGGGGATTTTAAGTCCCATGCGTCTACCAGTTTCGCCATTCGGGCGGTAGCGCGGTGCAGCAGGGTTCGGAATATATAGACCCGAGCGCGTCGATGCAAGGTCGAGTGGCGGCTTTATGAAACAAAGCCCGGATAAAAAAACCTGACAGATCAGTGATCTACACCCTGCCCCAGGCACTTCTACAGCGGTTACTGAATCTACGTTTGCGTTGTTCTTGATATAAATCAAGCAGGCCCTGGCTCTGGTGGTCGGGTCAATGATCGGCAGCGGCATATTCAGCTTGCCGCAGAACATGGCCGCCAGTGCCGGGGCCGGGGCGATGCTGATCGGCTGGCTGATTACCGGCATCGGCATGCTGTCATTGGCGCTTGTCTACCAGACGTTATCCAACCGCCAACCGGCGCTGGACTATGGCGTTTTCGCCAAGGCACCCAGCATCCGTTGTCCGCCGACCTTTGGCGCCCTTTGGAGAAACTGCGCCAGCAGGTAGACCACTTGTTCGACGACTTCAACCGTAGCCCGGTGCCGTCCCCCTTCGGGCACGTGCTGTTCGATGTCGAACCGTTCTGGCGCCGCGAGCTGATCGGTCATGGCATGCCTGCCGTGGATATCACCGAGAAAGACAAAAGCTACGAAATCACCGCCGAACTGCCCGGCATGGATCAGACGACGCTCACGCCCGATGCCGTAACGCTCGGTCAGCCCTTCCAGTGCTTCGTGCTGGGCGTCCTGCACGGCTTTAATGCCGACGAACGTCTGGCCGCATTTTTGCTGAACTTGTCGCAACGCCTGAGTGTGCGCGGTTATTCCGGCACACGCTTCGTGTTGAAGATGCGCCGCGAGGAGATCGGCTCCTACCTGGGTCTGCGCCTGGAGACGGTGTGCCGCAGCATCGCCCACCTGCGGGACTTGCGGCTCGTCACCATCAACAGCCGCAATGTCGAGATCCACGATCTGTGCGGGCTCACGCAGCTCGTTGCCGGTTGTCATCGTCCACCGACGTTCTGAACCCACCTGCCCTGCGCTACAACGTTTTACCCGGTTTGATCGCCAACACGCTGCACGGCGCCCGCTGCAAGAGCAATTCGGCGGTGGTGCCCAGCAGTTTGTCCAGGCCGCCATGCTGCACGGTGCCCATCACAATCACATCGGTGCGATGGGCCTCGGCGAATTCACAGATGCGCGGTACGGGGGTGCCTTCCAGGAAGTGGCGATGTTGCGGCGGCACACCGTGGCGTTCGGCCAAGGCCGCGAACGCCTCCTCCTGGGCCGAACCCAGTGCTTCGTAGATCCCGGTGGCCAGGGGCAGTACACCGACGCCCATGTCCATGGCATAGGCGGCTGTCCAGTCATACACATGCACCAGTTCAAGGGTGGCCGCACATTCGGTCGCCAGTTTTCGCGCAGCGGCGATAATCTGGTCGTTGAACACGGTGTCCTGTTCTTCAGTGCGCAGCACATCGACAATTGCCAAGACTTGGCGAGGCCGTGGTCGCGCATCCCCGGTGACCAAATGCACCGGCACCGGGCAATCGCGCAGCAATTGCCAATCCAGCGGGGTGAAGAACACCCGCTTCAGCCCGGAATCGTCCTCGGCATCTTTGATAATCAACGCCAGCGACAGCTCGTTGACGAAATGCAGGATCTCTTCATAGGGATGCTGCACCCACACCACTTCGCTGGTCACTGTCAGGCCCTGTTCACTCAGCGCCTGCGCCTGGGCTGCCAGCCATTGGCGATGGGTGTGCAGATAGCCTTCGCGCGCCTGGCGAACCTGCTCGGGAGCGAACAGCCCGGCAAAGGCCAAGGCCTGCAGGTAATCGAACGCGACGATATGCAGCGGTAATTGCATCGCCTTCGCCAGCGCCGCGGCACGCTCGAACGCAGGTGTGCGCGTCATGGTTTGGGGGGCGATCAACAGTAAACGGGCGGACGCAGACATAAAGCACCTCGGCACGCGGCCAGTGGGTGAGTGATAGTCCAAGGGTGCGCGTTCCCAGTGGGGATACATTGACCTTTATCAGTAACGCTGCGGTTTTCTGGCGTGCGAGCCCATGCGGCAAAATGGCACGGCGAAGCGCTTTTACTTCGTCGCCCGACTGCGGCTAAATAGCCGCCCCCTTTGTGCGACTGCTGTGATGGCCACGTTCCGACGCCTCAGCCCCTGGATCGCCTGCCTGGCCTTGCTGCTGAACCTGCTGGCCATGCCGCTGAGTCGCGCCATGCAGCCGCCGGACATGCGCCTGATGCTGTGGGGCGGATTCTGCTCCGGCGGCACCGCGAACACCTTGCCGTCCGGCATCGACAAACTGCTCGCTCCGCTCAAGTCTGGCCCCGCGACCAACCCCATGCACCACGCCGACTGCTGCTGCGGGCACGCGGGCCTGGCCGCGTTGCCGTCGGACTACTACCGCCACTACCTGCCACGCTTCGCGCCGGATATCGCCTTCGACGCGCCGCTGTTACCCTCGCTGCACCCCAGGGTGCGCTGGCCGAGCCTGAGCCCGCGCGCCTCCCCTGTCGCCTGATCGCCGTCGTACTCCCTGTACTCAGTCGCGCCTGCGCGCGCGGCTCCACGTCTTTGAGAATTTTCCGGTTATCAGGAAGCTTGCCCTATGCCTGCTCCATTCATGCTGCTGCGCGCCAAACGCAGGGCTTTACCGCGCCCGTCCTGGCCATTGCTCTGCGTCGGCCTGTTCGCCTTTAACCCGCTGGCCGATGCCAGCGAAACCTCAGCCCTGACCCTGGGCACCGTTACCGTGCAAGGCGACAGCGTTGCCAGCGGCCCCCTGAGCACCAGCAGCGTGCTCAGTTCGGTGGATATCCTGGGTGGCGACATACTTGAAAAAATGCCGGTCAACTACAGCTGGGAACTGTTCAACCGCGCCCCGGGGGTGCTGCTGACGCCGTTCAACCAAGGCACCACCTCGGGGAAAATCTCCTTTCGCGGCTTCAACGGCGAAGGCGAAGTCAATGCGGTCAAGCTGCTGATCGACGGCATCCCCAGCAACAGCAACGACGGCAACATGCCGTTTATGGACATGATTTTCCCCCTGGAACTGGACAGTATCGAAGTGGTGCGCGGCACCAGCGATGCGCGCTATGGCCTGAACAACATTGCCGGCAACGTCAATATGTTCACCAGAACCGGCGGTGACTACACCAAGGCGCGTCTGCGCTACGGCAGCTACCACACCCAGGAAACCCAACTGGCTAAAGGCATCGAGGGCAGCAACTGGACCCAGAACTATTTCTTCGCCTACCAGAAAGCCGACGGCTTTCGCGATCACGCCCAGGCGGACAAGTTTTCGCTGTCCGGCAAGTGGTTCTACACCCCGGACGACAACCGCTACCGCCTCGGCCTGATCGCCCGTCACTATGAAACCGAGGCCCAGGAGCCCGGCTACCTGAGCGAACAGGACGCGCACCATCACCCGTCCATGACCAACCCTTACAACGCCAGCGACAAAGGTACGCGGCGCATGAATCAACTGAGCGTGCATCTGGATACGGAGCTGAGCGAGACCTTGGCCTGGTCAACGAAAACCTACCTCAACACCTTCGACGACCGCCGCTGGACCCAATACTGGCGCACCAGCCCCCAACAGGAACGCGACGCCTACGAAACCCAGTACGGCGCCCTCACCTCGCTGACCTGGCGGCCCGACGTCAGCTGGCTGTATGACTTCGCCCTTGAAGGCGGCAGCGACTTCCAACAGCAACGCAACACCAGCGAGCGTTATCGCACCCGGGACCGCGCGCGCCTGGCCCAGACCCGCGACCAGCAGTTCGATTTCGACACCTATGGCGCTTACCTTCAGGCGGAGATCAAGCCGTTCGAATCACTGAAAATCATCCCGGCGTATCGCGTCGACAAGATCCGCGGCAGCTTCAGCAACGAAATGACCGGATTGGACTACGCCATCAATGACTATGGGTTGATCAAGCAGCCCAAGCTCAGCGTGGTCTACTCGCCCTGGTCCGTCGCCAGCCTGTACGCCAACTGGGGGCGCACCTTCCAGGTGGGCACCGGGGCGGCGGCGTATAAGATCCCGCCACGGGACAGCGACCTGGCGCCGTCCATCAACGACGGTTGGGAAACCGGCATCAAGTTCACCCCCACCGCCTGGATGGACGGGCGTATTGCCTATTGGCAACAGGAAGCCAGCGGTGAAGTCAGCCGGCGTTTGAACGACCCCAGCGGTGAGTCGGACAATGTCGGCGAAACCCGACGCTGGGGCTATGACGCGCAGCTGAATCTGCACCCGAACGACCGCACCGCAATGTGGCTGGCCTACGCCTGGCAGTACTCCAAAATTCTCAAACCCAGTGCCACCTCGCCCAATAGCAAGGGCCGGGAAATCGACCACGTCCCCCATCACCTGTACAACGCCGGCGTCAGCTACCAGGCCACCCCAGCCTTGCAGTTGAGCGCGTGGATGAACGGTCAGACCCACTACTATCTGGAGCGGGAAAACACCCAGGGCACCTACGGCGGCTATGTATTGATGAACCTGGGTGCCACCTACCGCGTGAGCGAGTCGGTGAGTGTCGACCTGCAGCTCAAAAACCTTACCAATCGCTACTACGAGTACGCCTGGTACGACCCGGACGGTGCCCGCGCCGCTTTGCACTCCCCCGGTGACGGACGTGCGGTGTACAGCGGCGTGACGCTGGATTTTTGAGCCGTGGCGGCGGCGCCATTGTGTGGATGTGTCACACCCCACAAATGCCGCCGATATACGCGGGAGCCAAGGTGACTTAGCGCCAGCGCACCTGCATGATGGCGCGCGTGGCAGCCCCACGCCCCCATCGCTTGCCTTTCCATCGCGCACTACAGGGATATTCCGCACATGGCCGTTTCGAATAAATGGTTGATGTCTTCGCTCGCGTACTACCTCGATTTTTTCACCGTTCCCGCTTTCGTGATCTTTGCGCTATGCCTGGCGCCGTTCGAGCCAGGGCTCGCCCTCGTGGGCCTGCTGGCCTGGACGCTGGTGGAGTATTCGGCGCACCGTTTCCTGTTTCACTCGCTGTACCGTCGCGAACACTGGACCCACCATGTGGATGTGCTGGCCTATATCGGCGTGTCGAGCTGGAAAACCAGCTCGACCTTTGCCGCACTCTTGCTGTTGGCCTGGTACACCGGCCTGGTCTCGGTGTTTATCGGCGCGGTGACCGGCTACTTCTTCTATATCTCGGTGCATTACGTGATGCACCGCCCGCAGCATTGGGCTTATGGATGGATGCGCGGGCTGGTGGCCAATCACGACCTGCACCACCGCCAGGGCATCGAGAAGAACTTCGGGGTCTCTTCGCCGTTATGGGATCACGTATTCCGTACCTACATCCGCGTCGATCCCGCCCAGCACTAGAGCGCGCCCAACTGCTTCATCAAGGTCAGGTTATCTTCGATATGCCAGTTAGCGGCGATTTTGCCGTTGTCGATCTGATAGATATCGGTGGCAATAAAATCCACCGCCTGGCCACTGCCCTGGCGCTGACCAAAAGTGCCGGTGAAGTGCCCGCGAAAATGCAGATGTACCACCGCGCGGTCGCCGGCGATGATCAGTTGTTCGATTGCGCAACTCAGGTCCGGCACCGCCGCACGGAACGCCCGCGACGCCAGCAGCGGACCTTCCGGGCCCTGTTTGCGCCCCTCGGGGGGTGTTTTGTCGACAAAGTTATCCGCCAACGCTTCGCGCGCCAGGCGCTCCTCGCCGGTGTGCCAGAAGGTGTCGTAACGGCGCGCGACGGTTTCCATCATCGCCTGTTGCTTCGGCGTAAGGCTCTTATCCACCACCAACACAGAGGGTTTGACCAACTCGGTCGTGGCAGCCGCAGCCGCTCCCGAGAGTAGCAACGCGGTAGCGGCGATGGCGCAGCGCGAACGGGCAAAAGGTTTCATCGGTTATGTCCTTGAATGAAGGGGGTCGGCGCCTAGATCGTCTCGGTTTCCCGAAGGCTCTGCGGGCTATTGAGGGTGTATTGAGCAATCGCGTCCTTGCGCATAAAAGCAACGCCGGGATGGCTGTTGGCGTAGCGCAGGAATTCATCCCACACCTTGACCATTTGCGGCGTACCGCTGATGCGGTCGTGGGCGCTGATGGACATCATGCGGCGCCGGGTGCCGGCCTCTTCGTAGAGTTGATCGAAGTCCAGCTTGACCTGCTCCAGGAACTGGGACGGCGAATAGTTGCGGCCTTCGATCAGCACAATGTCGTTATTGCGCAGGGTGTAGGGCACCACCACGAAATCCTTGCCATTGACCTGCTCGAGAAAGGGCTCATCGCGGCTCACGTCATCGATGTGGTAGACGTAGCCCAGCTCTTGCAGCAGCGACAAGGTGTTGGGGCCGCGCCGCAGCCAGTTGCAGTTGTAGCCCGTGACGGGCTGGCCAGTGACCGCCTGTAGCATGCTTGCGGCCTGGCGCAAAAAAGTGCGCTCCTCATCGCGGCTCATGGCGAACTGGGAACTCCAGCGCGGGCCGTGGCCCGCCGCTTCGTGACCACGGGCGACGATCTCGCGGGCCAACTCGGGGTGACGCTGCACCGCGTCGCCGATCATGTGGCTGGTGACCTTTACGCCGTGCCGGTCCCACAGGTCAAGCATGCGCGGGATGCCCTCGCGGTAGCCGTAGGCGAACCAGGTGTTGGTGGCCACATCCGCCGGCACGCTGTCGGGGAAATCCACCTTGGGGAACGGGCTATCAGTGCCCTTGAGCGGCTGCCCACCCGCTTCGAACTGCATGGAAATCGACACCACCAGCCGCGTGTCGCCGGGCCAGAACCGTCCGTTGCGCTGACTGGACGCCGTCGTGGCACGAGTTGCCTGGCCCGTTGGCGCGGCTGCGGCGCCGGCCGGGTTGAGTATCGAACCCGCCGCCAGCACCGCTGCGCCTGCGCCGGCCTGGGCGAGAAAGGTACGTCGTTGCGTGTTGATCAATGACATCGCGTGACTCCGTTGGATAAGCACGGATGCAACCCTAAGACTTTTGGATTATTTTGATAATTGAGCCATTTTCAAAAACCCCTTTCGGAAACTCCGAACAATGCCGCTGAAAAATCTTGAGCTGTTTTTGTTGATCATCGAGAAAGGTGGGCTGTCCGCCGCCGGGCGCGAGTTGGGGCTGTCACCGGCCTCGGTATCCGAACGGCTGGCGCAACTGGAGAGCTTCTACGGCGCCAGCCTGCTCAACCGCACCACCCGCGCTATTCACCTGACCGACGAAGGGCGCGTGCTGGCTGAAGGCGCACGGCGCCTGCTGGATCAGGCCGAGGCGTTGCACAGCAGCATTCGCTTGGGTACCCAGACGGTTTCCGGGTTGATTCGCTTGAGTGCGCCGCAGGATCTGGGGCGTCAGTACCTCGAACCGATCCTGGAGCAATTCATGGAGGAGCATCCGCAGGTCAGCATCGACCTGCACCTTAGCGACGGTTATGTCGACCCGGTCGGCCAGGGTATCGATTTCGCCGTGCGCTACGGCGCCCTGGTCGACAGCAGCTTGCACGCCAAACCCTTGGGCGAGAACCGCCGCGTGGTGTGCGCCGCCCCCGCTTACCTGAAACGCCACGGCACGCCGTTGCAGCCTGCGGACCTGGCCGAACATGAGTGCCTGGTGATGCGCTTCGGCATCAATCTGGCGCGGGAGTGGACCTTCAGCCAGCACGGGCATACCCAGCGCATTCTGGTGCGCGGCCGTCGCGTGGCGAACGACGGTGCGCTGGTGCGCCAGTGGTGCCTGGACGGCCATGGCCTGTGCTTGAAATCGGTGTGGGACGTGCGTGACGACCTGCGCGCCGGACGGCTGGTGGAGCTGTTCAAGGACTACGACCTCGGGCGCACCGCCCTGAACATCGTCTACCCGGCCAGTCGCGCCCAGCCGCGCCGGGTCAGCCTGTTGATGGAACGCATCGCGGCGCGCCTATCTGCCGACAGTGCGAGTTGAGAAATCGCTTCCTTGCACGCCACGCAAAACACTCTTGTCATCAAGGGCATTGATAGCTCCCTAACGAAAGCCCCATGCTAGAGGGCTTAATCGGCGCTTATATCATTCCGAATGATAGTTACCTTTGCTTCATTCGATTCGTGACATACCGCGTCCCCGCGCATGATCCGCCCATCTCAAATACATTGGCGGATGCACCCTATGGAACAGTCACTCAAACCTTTGCGCGTGCCCCTGGCGATTTTGGCCATGGTGGTGATGAGCGCGTGCGGTAAAACCCCGGAACAAGCGGCCGCCATGCCGGCGCCGAAAGTCAGCGTCGCCAAGGTGCTGGAGCAACCGGTCAACGAGTGGGACGAATTCACCGGCCGTCTCGAAGCGCCGGAAACCGTACAGATTCGTCCACGGGTGTCTGGCCAGATTGACCAAGTCGCTTTCACCGAAGGCGCTTTGGTCAAGAAAGGCGACCTGCTGTTCCAGATCGACCCACGCCCATTCCAAGCCGAAGTGCGCCGCCTTGAAGCGCAACTGCAACAAACCAAGGCCGCCGCCACCCGCAGCGAAAACGAAGCCCAGCGTGGCGAGCGCCTGCGCCAGAGCAATGCGATCTCCGCCGAACTCGCCGACTCGCGCACCACCGCCGCCCAGGAAGCCCGCGCCGCCGTCGCCGGGATCCAGGCGCAGCTGGACCTGGCCAAGCTGAACCTGAGTTTTACCCGCGTGACCTCGCCGATCAGCGGCCGCGTCAGCCGTGCCGAAATCACCGCCGGCAACCTGGTCACCGCCGACGTCACCGCGCTGACCAGCGTGGTCTCCACCGATAAGGTCTATGCCTACTTCGACGCCGACGAACGCGTGTACCTCAAATACACCGAACTGGCGCGCCAGGGCCGTCGCGGCGCAACCACCCCGGTGTACCTGGGGCTGTCCAATGAAGCCGGCAACCCGCACCTGGGCCAGATGAACTTCATCGACAACCAGGTCAACCCGGCCACCGGCACCATTCGTGGGCGCGCAGTGTTCGATAACAGCAAAGGCGAATACACCCCTGGCCTGTATGCGCGCTTGAAGCTGGTAGGCAGCGGCACCTACTCCGCCGTGCTGATCAACGACGAAGCGGTCGGCACCGACCTGGGCAAGAAGTTCGTGCTGGTGATGGAAGGCGACAAGCCGGCCTACCGCGCAGTGGAACTGGGGCCAAAGATCGAAGGGTTACGCATCGTGCGCAACGGCCTGAACAAGGACGACACCATTATCGTCAAGGGCCTGCAGCGCGCGCGCCCCGGTGCACCGGTCACTCCGGAAACCATTCCGATGGCCAGCAAGGAAACCCTCGCCGCCTTGGCCCAACAACGACAAGCGCTTGAAGCCAGCAACCTTGAGCAAGTGGCGCCGGAAAAAACCGCGCCCAAGCTCGCCAGTGTTGCGACTCCACGCGGTTAAGGGATACGACTCAAGATGAATTTTTCCAAGTTCTTCATTTCGCGGCCGATCTTCGCAGCGGTGCTGTCGCTGCTGATCCTGATCGCCGGTGCGATCTCGCTGTTCCAATTGCCGATCAGCGAATACCCGGAAGTTGTGCCGCCTACCGTGGTGGTACGCGCCAACTTCCCCGGCGCCAACCCCAAGGTCATCGGCGAAACCGTAGCCGCGCCGCTGGAGCAGGCGATCACCGGCGTCGAGAACATGTTGTACATGTCTTCGCAGTCCACCGCCGACGGCAAGCTGACCCTGACCATCACCTTCGCCTTGGGCACCGACCTGGACAACGCGCAGGTGCAGGTGCAAAACCGTGTGACCCGAACCCAGCCCAAGCTGCCGGAAGAAGTGACGCGCATCGGTATCACCGTGGACAAAGCTTCCCCCGACCTGACCATGGTGGTGCACTTGACCTCCCCGGATCAGCGCTACGACATGCTGTACCTGTCCAACTACGCGATCCTCAATATCAAGGATGAGCTGGCGCGCCTGGGTGGCGTCGGCGATGTGCAGTTGTTCGGCATGGGCGACTACTCCCTGCGCGTGTGGCTGGATCCGAACAAGACCGCCTCGCGCAACCTGACCGCCACCGATGTGGTCACCGCGATTCGCGAGCAAAACCGTCAGGTGGCCGCCGGTGCCCTGGGTGCCCAGCCCGCACCGTCCGATACCAGCTTCCAGTTGTCGGTCAATACCCAGGGGCGCCTGGTTACCGAAGAAGAGTTCGAGAACATCGTGATTCGCGCCGGTGCCAACGGTGAAATCACGCGCCTCAAAGACATTGCCCGGGTCGAACTGGGGTCCAGCCAATACGCGCTGCGCTCGCTGATCGATAACCAACCGGCGGTGGCGATCCCAATCTTCCAGCGTCCCGGCTCCAATGCCATCGACATCTCCAACGATGTGCGCAGCAAGATGGCCGAGTTGAAAAAGAGCTTCCCGGCCGGCATGGATTACCGCATCGCCTATGACCCGACGATCTTCGTTCGCGGCTCCATCGAGGCCGTGGTGCACACCCTGTTCGAAGCCCTGATCCTCGTGGTGCTGGTGGTGATTCTGTTCCTGCAGACCTGGCGCGCCTCGATCATTCCGTTGGTGGCAGTGCCGGTATCGTTGATCGGTACGTTTGCGGTGATGCACCTGTTCGGGTTCTCCCTCAACGCGCTGTCGCTGTTCGGATTGGTACTGGCCATCGGCATCGTGGTGGACGACGCCATTGTGGTGGTGGAGAACGTCGAACGTAATATCGAGCTGGGCCTGGAGCCGTTCCCGGCAACCGAAAAAGCCATGAGTGAAGTGACCGGGCCGATCATCGCCACGGCGCTGGTGTTGTGTGCGGTGTTCATTCCGGCTGCCTTTATCAGCGGCTTGACCGGGCAGTTCTATAAGCAGTTCGCCTTGACCATTGCGATCTCGACGGTGATCTCGGCGTTCAACTCGCTGACCCTGTCCCCTGCCCTGGCGGCTGTGTTGCTGCGCGGCCACGATGCGCCGAAGGACCGCTTTTCCAAGTTTCTCGACAAGCTGTTTGGTGGCTGGTTGTTCCGCCCGTTCAACCGCTTTTTCGAAAAGGCCAGCCATGGTTATGTCGGCACTGTGCGCCGAGTGATCCGCAGCAGCGGCATTGCCCTGTTCGTGTACGCCGGCTTGATGGTGCTGACCTTCTTCGGTTTCGCCCACACCCCGACCGGTTTCGTCCCGGCCCAGGATAAGCAATACCTGGTGGCCTTCGCGCAATTGCCTGACGCCGCGAGCCTGGACCGCACCGAAAACGTGATGAAGCGCATGTCGGAGATCGCCCTGAAACAGCCTGGCGTGGAAGCCGCGATTGCCTTCCCGGGCCTGTCCATCAATGGCTTCACCAACAGCCCGAACAGCGGCATCGTGTTCGTGACCTTGAAACCTTTCGATGAGCGCAAAGACCCGAGCATGTCCGCCGGCGCGATTGCCGGGGCCTTGAATGGCCAATACAGCAGCATTGAAGAAGCCTACATGGCCATCTTCCCGCCACCGCCGGTCCAGGGACTGGGCACCATCGGTGGGTTCCGCCTGCAGATCGAAGACCGTGGCAACCTGGGTTATGACGAGCTGTACAAAGAAGTGCAGAACGTGATCGCCAAGAGCCGCAGCGTGCCGGAGTTGTTTGGCCTGTTCACCAGCTACACGGTCAATGTGCCCCAGGTCGATGCCGCCATCGACCGCGAAAAGGCCAAGACCCACGGCGTGGCGATCAGCGACATCTTCGACACCTTGCAGGTCTACCTGGGTTCGTTGTACGCCAACGACTTCAACCGCTTCGGGCGCACTTATCAGGTCAACGTGCAGGCCGAGCAGCAGTTCCGCCAGGACGCCGACCAGATCGGCCAGCTGAAAGTGCGTAACAACAAAGGCGAGATGATCCCGCTGGCGACCTTTATCAAAGTCAGCGACACCTCGGGCCCAGACCGCGTGATGCACTACAACGGCTTTATCACCGCAGAAATCAACGGCAACGCCGCACCGGGCTACAGCTCCGGCCAGGCCCAGGCCGCGATTGAAAAACTGCTGAAGGAGGAACTGCCCAACGGCATGACCTACGAGTGGACCGACCTGACCTACCAGCAGATCCTTTCGGGCAATACCGCGCTGTTCGTGTTCCCGCTCTGCGTACTGCTGGCGTTCCTGGTACTGGCCGCCCAATACGAAAGCTGGAGCCTGCCACTGGCGGTAATCCTGATCGTACCGATGACGCTGCTGTCGGCCATCACCGGGGTGATCATCTCGGGTAGCGACAACAACATCTTCACCCAGATCGGGCTGATCGTACTGGTGGGCCTGGCGTGCAAGAACGCGATCCTGATCGTCGAGTTCGCCAAGGACAAACAGCAGGAAGGCCTCGACCCGCTGGCGGCGGTGCTGGAAGCTTGCCGTCTGCGCCTGCGGCCGATCCTGATGACCTCGTTCGCCTTCATCATGGGTGTGGTGCCTCTGGTGTTGTCCAGCGGTGCCGGTGCCGAGATGCGCCATGCCATGGGTGTGGCGGTGTTCTCGGGGATGATCGGTGTGACCTTCTTCGGACTGTTGCTGACCCCGGTGTTCTACGTCCTGATCCGTCGCTATGTGGAGCGCAGCGAAGCGCGCAAAGCAGCCAAGGCTTTGAAGCTGGAGACACAGCAATGAGTGTAAAAGTATTCCTGCCGAGCTTGCTGGTACTGGCGCTCGCCGCCTGTGCCGTGGGCCCGGACTACAAGACCCAGACCCCGGAGGCGGCGAACATCGCCGCCGCCGCGGACGCCAAACAATACGACCACGCCAAGTTCGAAGGCATCTGGTGGCAGCAGTTCGACGACCCAACCCTCAACCAGTTGGTGACTCAATCGTTGCAAGGCAACCGTGACCTGCGCGTAGCCTTCGCCCGTCTGCGGGCAGCCCGGGCTATCCGCGACGACGCCAGCAATGACGCAATGCCGACCATCACCAGCCGCGCCAGCAGCGACCTGGGCAAGGGGCAGATCCCCGGCCAGACCACCAAACGGGTCAACAGCGAGCGCTACGACTTGGGCCTGGACATGGCCTGGGAGCTGGACCTGTTCGGCCGCATCCAGCGCAACCTGGAAGCCAGCGACGCCGATCAGCAGGCGGCCGAAGCGGACCTGTACCAGCTGCAAGTCACCTTGATTGCCGAACTGGTGGACGCCTACGGCCAACTGCGCGGCGCGCAACTGCGTGAGCGCATCGCCTTGGACAACCTGAAGAATCAGCAGGAGTCCCGCACCATCACCGTCAGCCTGCGGGATGCCGGGGTGGGGGATCAGCTTGATGTAGAACGGGCCGACGCGCGCCTGGCTTCGGTGGAAGCCAGCGTGCCGCAACTGCAGGCCGAACAAGTGCGCGAGCGTAACCGCATCGCCACCCTCCTCGGCCAGCGTCCGGACAAACTGACCGTGGACCTGAGCCCGAAAGACCTGCCGGCGATTGCCAAAGCCTTGCCGATCGGCGACCCAGGCCAACTGCTGCAACGGCGCCCGGATATCCTCAGCGCCGAACGCAAACTGGCCGCCGCCACCGCGCGCATCGGCGTGGCCAAGGCTGACCTGTTCCCAAGAGTGAGCCTCAGTGGCTTCCTCGGCTTTACCGCCGGGCGTGGCTCGCAAATCGGATCGTCCGCCGCCAACGCCTGGGCCCTGGGCCCGAGCATCACCTGGGCCGCATTCGACCTGGGCAGCGTGCGCGCCCGCCTGCGCGGTGCCGACGCCGAAGCCGACGGCGCCCTGGCCACCTACGAACAGCAGGTGTTACTGGCCCTGGAAGAATCCGAAAACGCCTTCAGCGACTACGGCAAACGCCAGCAGCGCCTGGTCTCGCTGATCCGCCAAAGCGAATCCAGCCGCGCCGCCGCCGACCTCGCCGCCATCCGCTACCGCGAAGGCACCGTGGACTTCCTCGTCCTGCTCGATGCCCAGCGTGAGCGTTTGGCCGCCGAAGACGCCCAGGCCCAGGCCGAAGTGGATCTGTATCGCGGGATAGTGGCGATCTACAAAGCCCTCGGTGGCGGCTGGCAGCCGGAGACAGTCGTAGCGACGGCCAAGTAATTTAAAGAGCTCCTTTGGTTGGTCGCATCCAGCCAATTTTTAGCCCCATGGTCCATTCGGACATGGGGCTTTTTTTGTTTGAAAGGTCCTAAAAAGTTGAAAGGTACTTCTGTAAGTTAGACAAGAAGTCATTCGTAAGTAATTTCCTAGTACCTTGCTGGGCATGCTGATCGGGCTTACATGGGTGTATCAAAGTAACCGCGACATCTATCAGTTACACACTGACCCTTTAAAATTACAACACAGCTTGCTGCTAGCCTTGCGCACTGGAAGCGCTTTAGCATCTGAAAAACAGGGCGGCGACGAGCTTTAATCTCGAATATTTTTAACTCAGGAAGAAAGGCACTCAAATAAGAATGGGCACACTTGACCCCCTAAAAACTACAAATGATAAATTTTATTACACCCTATCAATACTCATGAGCCTGGATGTCCAGAGAAGCTTATTTGTACTTTACCTATTGCAACTCGGGATAACACAAGGAGAAATAGGCGTCCTCCAGTCTTTTTTATTTTTCTCTTCCGTAGCATTGGAAATTCCATCCGGGTTACTCGCAGATCGGTATGGGCGTAAATACTCCCTTGCTCTTAGTTTCCTGGGGCTTTTTATAAGCGGAATTGGATTCTTACTGTTTTCCGATTTTATCCCTTTCGTTATTATCTTTTGCCTATTCGGCGCCAGTATTGCCATGGGTTCCGGTGCGGATAGGGCGTTGCTGTATGACAACCTACTGGCTGAAAATCGTACAGATGAGTACCCGAAAATAGTTTCACGCGCCCGTGCCATTGGTGCGGTTTCGTTAGGCTTATCCATGCTTCTTGGTGGCGTAATACAAGATGCCATGTCTTGGAACAGTGTTTATATAGTTTTTGCATTATCGAAGCTTTTTGGAGCTATCGTTGTTACATTCATTCCCGAAATACGCCCTCCTACCATCCCACATTACTCCAGCACAACGAGCAGCGTGCGCACCAACGTCACAGAAGGCGTTTTTATTGCATTGGTGAGATTTTTTCGCTCAAAAAATGGTGCATCTCTTATTCCCTTATTCGTTGGATTTGCGTTATTCGAACTGTCAACGGTGCCTTTGTTTATTTACGGCCAACCCTTCTTCTCCACGCTAGGTCTAGAGGTGCCGCTGATCGCTGGGATATATGCTGCAGTCGAAGCCATATCGACAGCAATGTTTATTGCTGCAGGTTATATTTGCTCCAGACACTCTCTCGGCGTTATTGCGTTCTCCACGACGATTATTGTGACCTCGCTGCTTTTTATTTTGTCTTTAGACGTGGGGATCATCGCTTCAACGGCCTGCTTTCTCTTAATCATGTCGCTACCTGCGATATACGAAACCTCCTATGAAACCTATATCCATGAAAACGTTGAATCACGTATCCGAGCCTCTTGTGTCTCTGCTGCAAATTTAATCAATTCAATTATTATCGGCACCTCCTATACTCTTTTTGGTGGATTAGTGGAGAGGTATGGTTTCTCGTTGACGTTAATGACCGTTGCAGCCTGCTGTCTTCTTGGTTTGTTTGGAGTCTGTGCCACGCTGCGCCTCAGCCGATGATGGGATTTTTTAGCTTGACGGAAACTTGTAGGCTGTTTCCCAAAGCCAGGAAAGCCAATTCCTCAGATCCGCATGTAGGTTATCGCCTGAAATTTCCTAATACCTTAACAGGCGCGCAATACACGGCGTTTTTGCTCAAGCTCAGCATTATTACTTGGTCCATGAACAGTCATTTCCAGCACTAAAGCTGATAGATCACCTGTCGATATGCGGATGTAACGCTCAATAATGCGAGGACACCACTATGTTGGTTATATCTGGCGGACAGACGCTTAGCGCACTGGCAAGCCCGGGTTACATCATTAAAAACCCAGAACAAATGGTGAATAAGTTCACTATTACCGAAGCAGAGCAGGCGGCAGACACGCTGGAGCTTTGGCACCATGAAAAGATCAGCGAACTCAAAACGTTCTTGAAAGACTACGATATGACGTCCATCAGCACCTCCGAGTTAAGAATAGTTGGCAGACGTCTTTTCGAAAGCGACGTTATTAACTCCCGAGCTCTTTTGATGTTTTCAGAAGGCATCAAAGCCCTTGACGACAAAGGTCGTCAAACTAATCATGATGCCAAATTCAATGCGATCGCACTATTCAATGAAAGATTGGAAGAGCAAATAGATTTTTTCGAAAAAAACCCTCGTATTGCGCGCAGCGACGGGGCAGCCGATTATTTGCAGGGGATGGTGAGAACCAATCACGTAATCAACGCGCTTGCCTATTTCGTTAAATCTTCAAAGAGCGAGCTATCTATAGATGAACAGGCCTGATTCTGCCGCCCTTAGATAGACACAAACAGTTATCAGCATGAGGATCAAAAAATGTTAGTCATACCTGCCGGACAACGCTCTATGGCAAGCCCCGCCTACGTAATTAGAAACCCTGAACAGGTGGTAAATAAGTTCACCATTACCGAAGAAGAGAAAGCGGCAGACACGCTGGAGCTTTGGCACCATGAAAAGATCAGCGAACTCAAAGCATTCTTGAAAGGCTACGACATGACCTCCATCAGCACTAATGAATTGAAAGAAGTTGGAGGTCGCTTATTCGAAAGCGGCGTCATCAACTCTCGTGCATTTGGAATACTTACAGAAGGAAACTATGCATTTGATGAGAGCGGCCACCAAACAGACAAGGATGTAAAGTTTAACGCCATTGCATTGTTTAACGAAAGGTTGGAAGACCAAATCGATTTTTTCAACAAGAACCCTCGTATCGCGCGCAGCGACGGGGCAGCCGATTATTTGCAGGGGATGGTGAGAGCCAATCACGTAATCAACGCGCTTGCCTATTTCGTTAAATCTTCAAAGAGCGAGCTATCTATAGATGAACAGGCCTGATTCTGCCGCCCTTAGATA
>Ga0256410_1000076_pt1 | contig 170890 bp, 162 predicted proteins | sample PhyWR1_FD_185983 | JGI IMG/M metagenome (GOLD analysis project Ga0256410, IMG submission 185983) | Leaf surface microbial communities from wheat plants in UC Gill Tract Community Farm, Albany, California, United States - DLSL W.R1 | ecosystem: Host-associated > Plants > Phyllosphere >... | reverse complement strand
TGAAAAAGTCCTTTGGTAAACCTAATTTGTTCTCTTCCATTTCTTGTAATTAAAGTTCTGAATTTCTTTAATCACAATACGAATGACCTACATCTTTTTTTACTTACACAAAATTCAAGACACTACCAAGGACAGGGAGATTTTAGGTGGTTCCATCATTCCGGTAGTGTTTCTTTAATTTGCTTAAATAACATCCTCTCATAGCCGCTTCATCGGTTAATACTTTCCAGACTTGAGAGAGACGTACCATAAATTTCATAAGCCAAGGGAGATGCCATCGGCCTATCCATTTTATACAGCTTTTTTATCAAGGAGCGACTGATATTCATCGTCAAACCTGTCCAGTAGCATCGTCAGTTTATGTAAATCGTCGACTTTGTTTGCAATTTGATCACTTAGGGAATTTGTAAGAAATTTCTTTTCATAGGCTAAGGGTTTACCAGCAACGATGGTTGCCCTTCGGATCGTGTATTCTAGCTCGTCATCAAGTTCCGGGTGTAATTTGCTATAATATCTTTTTCCTGATCCCTTGGGTGACCCTGCGATCCAGCTTTCGAGTTTACTATCTAATACTTCTTTTGTCATGCGTTGCTTTTCCTTGTGATTGCTTGTTTTCCAGATCATTTCCGCTCAAAAATTAAACCAACTTTCCAACCCGCTGATAATATGGATGCGAGCCTTCCAGTTCCGAGAGGCCGTAAGACGAAAAATACAAAATCTAAACGCTGCCAAAATATTAAACCACACTTAGACCTCAATAAGCTAGTCTTAGACGCATAGGCATACTTCCAGCCGTGAATGGATAATCCAAAATATCTGACCCCTCTTCACTAAGTTTAAAATTTAATATAACAATCTGGTTTATAAAGGTAAAAGGCGTCAGTATAGATTTGGCGACGTGGGATCAGTTTAGTGCGGTTTATGCGGTAATCGCTAATCTTTGTTAGTGCGTCTTGTTCTTCAGTTCTTCAAGATATTCTGATAATGGCATCTGAAGGATGAAATCTTCAGGTCGTTTAAGATAGTTGAGGTCAACCTCCTCCGGTGTCCATATGCATTGTACAGGATCCTATAATAGGAAGGTATTTTTTTTGACATCTAGACTTTTCAGCGCGGAAGTGGTCTGATCAACCGCTATGGAAATATTTTCCACGTCAAGATTCTCAGTTTTGAGTTCAATGCTCTACCCAATTTTACTTATTGTCAAAATCAAGGCTAAATTTCCAGGAAACCGAAGCTAACTTTATCTTCAGTTGGTCAATATTCTTCACCAAATCCTGAAAATGGGGTGGATTTCGCTCATAAATCATTTCACCTCTCATCTTGTTATAGTCGGATTCCCAAGCTTTGATAAAATCAGGATGCGGCACAGGATTTAAGGTAAGTGGGTTATGTTTGTTATAATCCACCCCTCCGATCTTTGAGTATTCATTCCGGTGAGCGACGATAGTCTCATATAAATCCTGATTTTCCAAGACAGACAAAATTTCGGCATGTTTTGACAGGTGAAAAACATCATACATATGACGGCTTAACCGGTCTACACGGATTTTTTCAGCAGGCCGGCTAAACTCCTCGTGCAATAAAAACAGCTTTTCTAAAAAAGTCCGTTCGGCGTTTACAGTTGGCACACTGATCAATGGAGACGCAAACTCCTGCTCAGGATACATTTCATCTACAAGAGACCCAAATTTTTTGACAGAATAGGGTTCGATTAGTGACCGACAACCGATCTCAATCTGTACTCTTGGCAATACATAACCAGGAGTTTCAATGATATTTGGATAATGAACTTCGATAACCCTGGGATCCTGATCACTCGCGTCACCAGGTTCAACTCGGAATCCTACGTTTTCAAAACCTTTCTCTTTGAAGCGGCTTTGAAGCTCTTCGAAAAAAGCAGTTGTGGTATAAGCTCCTGCGGCTTTCCTTAATTTTGCGCGCTCACCTTTTGAAAGCTTTCCTGTAAATTTCAGGAATGTTCTGTCAATTGCCAGATCAACGTCTTCAGAAAATCGTTCTATCAATTTCCAGGCTTTGCTTAAAGATGTTCCCCCTTTAAATACCAGCGATTTTCCTACCTCCATTTCAAAGACAATAGCAAGTGTCTGGGTTACCCACCAATCCTTTTCAACAGCAAAAGCTGGCATTCCTGTTTCATTACTGATGGCATTAAAAATGACAATTTTTTCTTTGGGTTCGATATGATAAAAATGATTCATCACTTATAGGGCTTTCTTCATTATTTTCTGAATCCATACAGGCGCGAGGGAAATGTCATGCTCCAAATCTTTCCGGTCTTCCTTTCTTAACAGGTCAAGAATTTTATGTTCATCATCCTCATTCACTTTACCGTGTCCGATCTCTTTCAAAGCCTGGATCACCAGACGACTAATTTTACCCTTTGCCATTAGGTTAGCCGGAGTTGATTTTTTAAAAGTAATCGTTCTCCTTCCTATTTTTATTTCACGGGGAGAGCCATCGGTCAGCATCACAATTTTCATTGGAATTTGCGTACTCAACCCTAAAGCATTTAGCGCATATGCTCCCGTAGGAATTGTACGTATCTTGTCTCTTTTAGCAATGGCTTCAGCAATGGCTTCTACCGGGGGCATAACGACACCGATATATTTACTTTCTTCAGGTCTAACATAAATACCATGAGCTACACGAACAATATGTCCCTTGTCCGTAAGACGTTCCAAGGCTTTTCTAACAGCATCAGAGGAACCATATCTACCGAAATCATCAGGAAAAAACAAAGTTCCCCTTGGCCTTCTCTTTATAAAACTTTCTATTTGTTTCCCTGTGGTTTCCATTACAAAACAGCTTAACTATTGTCACAAATTTAATCAATATTTGTGACAATAACATCATCAGTAAAAACATTAGGATAAGCAATACCTGGAAGAGTAACATGCTAAAAACTACTTCAGCTGAGGCTAAGAAGGTATTCTTGACTAGGCTTGGAAGTCTGATCTAGAGCACCTTGAATCAACCAGCTTTAATCTACCTATAAATTCTCAGCCTGTCGTTATTCTTCCCCTCCTGAGCGGTTTAGTGAATTCATTAATTAGTTCACAAAAATGCTTTCCCTGCCCATTGCAAGGTAGTATCGAAAAATTGGGTATCACCACGCTAGACTGGTGACGCGCCGCAATTTTTCCCTCTCCACCTTGCTCGAGTATTGATCAGGTCTAGCAAAAACGTGAAAAAATTAAATGTTTCACTTAAACCACAATCACATGAGTACCATCAGAAATGTAAATGACGAACTTGCTCAATTCACTGGAACTAGCTGCTATTTCAAACATCCTGTCTTCGGATTTACCTACACAGAAGGCGTTCAGCACCTTGCACAAGAATTCAAATGCTACTGGCTACTTAAAGAAATCGCACTTCACAACCATACCTCGTTGGAAAAGATCGATGAATCCTTCCAGGTCTGGAAGCTACAGCGCAACAATACCCCTAGAACTAGCTTTAGTCTTCACTGCGAAGATGGAAATTACAACGAACTATTCCGAACTACAATACCCTCTTCAGATTTTGAAGGAGACGAGGTGACCATTTGGTTTATAGATGAAGTTCTGCTACTTCCTTCGGAATACTAACCAAGAATCCCTGACGGAATCACCGTCAGGGATTCTTGGTTGATAATGCAAGTGTATTAGGCTACCCACTGTCCTATATTTGCTTTCTTTATACTAAAAACGCCAGTTGCACAGAAACCTGTTAGCTTCTTATCGTCAATATACAGTTTGAGCACTGCCCGCTGGATGTCATCCACAATCTTCCAATTTTTACCGATATATTTATTCGTCATTCTATTTGCGTTATCCTTATGATTAATCTGGTCATTAATGTGGATAAAGTGAGGATCTATTGTATTGAAGGAGACCGGTGCAAAACTTTCAGGAAAAAAGGTAGAATTATTATTAGCAATCATTATTTTCATCCTGACAGATTCGAACCTCGGGTTAAAAACTAAACTAAGCAAAAATGTCTAAAAATGAAATCTTTAACTACACCTTCGATGTAGCTGTATGGGGAACTGTATCCGATTGGGTTGGCGTCATCGCTACCATCATTGGTCTGATCTATATCGTCAGGACCTTCAGATCCCAAATCGAAGTGCAACAAAGCCAGATTGCCCTGTTGCAAATCGAAACGGACAGGTTTGTCGACGAGAAAAAACCGCATTTTGAACTGACAGATTTGGAATTTAGCGGCGACCAGTTGAATAGGGATAATCCAAATTTTATTGCCAATCTAAGAAAGGTAGGTCAAATGGATGCTTTAGAACTAAGAATTGCTGCACATGGATTTGATATAGAAAATTTGAGCTCCTTAGATGCCTACAAAGAACATGAAATTCTTAGTATCCTTTATTATAAAAAAGTTGCAGAAAAGCCGATAAGAACTTTCCATTCCTTTATCACTTTTAAAGACCGTTATGGGAACAACTACCGGCAGGTAATCAATTCCTGGCGAAATCTTGAGGGAAAGCGTGAATACAGCATTTCAACTCCAAGAATGAATGAATCTTTCAACCAGTCCAGAGAGAATTAAAGTGGCGGTGCAGCGTACATTAGGTGGTCGACAAGTAAATTCAGGAGGAGTCAATCACGAATCCCTGTCGGAATCACCGTCAGGGATTCGTGATTAATATAATCTACGCACTAGCCGGTTTAATGGATCGTGCACCAGAATCGGTGATTTGGGTTTTCCGCAGTTTGCCTGATTCTCAATACGGACAGTTGGCAAAAGCCTTCAGCTTTTTGTTCTTCTAAATACAATCGGAGGACTCCACGTTGAACTTTATCGACAATAGCCCAGCTTTTGCTGATATAGATATCAGTAACTGAATTTGTATTGTCTTTATGGTTCAGTGCTGCAGCTACATCATCAGTCGGAAATCCGCAGATATTTCGGGCCTGGTCGCCGAAGGCATGTCGCAAATCATAGAACCAAAGTTTAGGTATTCTTAATTTCTCTCCCAAAAGCCTCATTCCGCGACTTATAGCAGCATCCAAACCTTGCTGAGAAGAATACCTTTGCTGGAGCTTGCCAGCATATTTTACGTACAGCGGCAAAGCGACATCAGGGATATGTAAGCTGATGAATGCGTTGTCTCGTCTTCTTCCTTTTGTTTTTGCCCGGCTGTATTCCAACCTATTAATAGAATCCTCATCAGCCGGCGGAAGGTAGTACAGGTCAACCGCATTCATGCCGCACATGTAAAAGCTCAGCATGGCAAGTTCCGCCGCCTGGTGTTCACGGGAATCCATCTGAACATAGACCAGATTCTTATGTTCATAATCCGGTTTCTCGATGATGGCTTTCTTATGCAATTTGATCTCATCATAGGTCAAGATCTTGACATCCCGAATCTGTTTCACTTGCTCAATTGTTAGCTTACGCTTAGTTGAACGAGGCGCATTTACAAGCTTATACTTGGCGAAGGGAAAGTGTTTGATGATCTCGATGCCTTTTTCTTTATCATTATAAAGATCAATGGCCTTGTTGAATAAAATTCTCAAATCCCTCATGTGATTGTGTAAACCGCCGTCTGAGACACCTCTTGTTTTTCTCTCCCGCATCACCTTGTTCTGATCGGGCCGCCTAACGATGCGGGGCTTCCGAAGATGTTCCTCGTATTTCCTCAACATCTTGGAGGTGATCTCAGTGATAGGAACATCACTCGAACCAAAAAAATCCTGAAGACCGTATACCACAGCTTTCATGTTGTCTCTGCTTCCTTTCCTTCCGAGTTTATCTAATTCCACAATCTGGGTTTCTCCAAATTCAATGATGTTGATTCGCTCTGCAGTGAGTTCTTTTTTTTTCAAATAGTCGACTACACCATAGACGTCCAATAAATCAATCTTTTCTTCTCCTAATTCACTGATCTTCTTCCTGAAGCCGTCAACCACAGGATTGATGAGTGTCATTAAAAAGGGATCTTTCAAAGTAAGATCTTTCTTCAACTGCTTTTCATTGACAAAATGTGGGGTCTCAATGTAAGCTACTTTTCTTTTGTGTGTTACCCTAATCTTAAGGTTCCAAGTTCCGTCTTTCTTTTTGCGACGGGCAATCACAGTTTCTTTAATGGTTACCATTTAAAGGCCGATTTCGAACCAATACATTGCCAAACAATTGACAAACATTTTGGCTCAATTAAACAAAAAAACATGCTTTTTTCGCTCTGGCTGAATCAGCTCTTTATAGAAAATCGATCAAAAAAAAATGTCGATTTAACAAAAAAGGCCTTCTTCGTACTGAAAAAGGCCTTTTTTTAAGTGTGGTATGGGCCGGGATCGAACCGGCGACACATGGATTTTCAGTCCATTGCTCTACCGACTGAGCTACCGTACCATCTTATATTTAACATGTTTTGATCATGTTCCCCTCGGTTGGGAGTGCAAATGTAGTTTCTTTTTTTGAAAGACAAAATCTTTTTTGAAAAAAAATTCAAATAAGTCATTTTTATTTAAAAAGCATCTAAATTTTCCGTTTTTATGCATGCATAGTAATTTGTTTTATGTATTTATTTTAACTTAGCGTTACGATTAAACGATATTTTCAAACATGGTGTCACAAATTCTATTTATAGCAGTTACAGCGGCGGCAATCGCCTTGTTTGGCTATAACCTCAAGAAAGTTATTCGCAACATCAAATTGGGGAAAGCTGCTGACCGGTTCGATCAGCCGGGGAAAAGGTGGATGACCATGCTTAAAGTAGCATTTGGGCAAACCAAAATGTTTTTCCGCCCAATACCTGCAGCGCTGCATTTTGTTGTATATGCCGGTTTTGTCATCATTAATCTCGAAGTACTGGAGATTATGATCGACGGAATATTTGGCACACACCGCGTATTTGGAGGTCTAGGGCTACTATATGATATCCTGATTGGCTCTTTTGAATTTCTTGCCTTAGGCGTCTGGTTGGCTTGCGCCATTTTCCTGATCAGAAGAAATCTGCTAAAATTAAAGAGATTTAGCGGTGTAGAGATGGCCAAATGGCCTAAGTCTGATGCCAATTACATCCTGATCACCGAGATCCTTTTAATGTCGGCATTCCTAACTATGAATGCGGCAGATGCCAAATTGCAGTTATTGGGAGCAGGTCATTACATAAACGCAGGCGCATTTCCGGTTAGCCAGTATTTACAAAATCTATTACCAGATAATATAAATAGTCTGATTGCTATAGAACGTGGCTGTTGGTGGTTCCACATCATCGGTATCTTTGCTTTCCTAAATTATTTACCTTACTCAAAGCACTTTCACATCCTATTTGCCTTTCCGAACACTTATTTTTCCAATCTGGAACCAAAGGGGGAATTCAGCAATATGAAAAGTGTAACCAATGAGGTTAAAGCAATGTTGGATCCCTCGTTTACACCTGAAGAAGCAGAGGCTGGAAGATTTGGAGCAAAGGACGTAAATGATTTGAGCTGGGTGAACCTCATGAATGCATATACCTGCACAGAATGCGGCAGATGTACCTCGGTATGTCCTGCAAACATTACAGGAAAACTACTTTCGCCCAGAAAGATCATGATGGATACCAGGGACCGACTTGAAGAGGTAGGAAAGAATATTGACAAGACCGGCCAAGGATTTGACGATGGAAAATCCCTGATTGACTCTTATATCAGCAGGGAAGAGATATGGGCTTGTACAAGTTGTAATGCTTGTACACAAGCCTGCCCGATCAATATTGATCCGCTGGCCATCATTACGGAACTGAGAAGGTACGCCGTAATGGAAGAATCCCAGTCTCCATCCAGTATTAGTGCCATGTTAGGCAATATTGAAAACAACGGAGCTCCCTGGAAGTATTCACCAGCCGACCGTTTAAACTGGGCAAAAGAAAATTAACGAAACACGGAAAATGAGCGAGCAATTGAATTTTGAAGTGCCAACCATGGCGGAGCTAATCGCTAAAGGCGAGGAACCGGAAATTTTATTCTGGGTAGGATGTGCAGGAAGTTATGATGAAAGGGCACAAAAAACTACACGTTATATCTGCAAAATCCTCCATCATGTTGGCATTAAATATGCCGTTCTGGGTACAGAAGAGAGCTGTACCGGAGATCCCGCTAAACGAGCTGGGAATGAATTCCTTTTCCAGATGCAGGCAATGACCAATATTGAGGTACTGAACGCTTATAATGTTAAAAAAATAGTGACAGGCTGTCCACACTGTTTTAACACGATCAAAAATGAGTATCCAGGACTCGGGGGCACTTACGAAGTAATACACCACACACAACTCATTCAGGGCCTTATTAACGACGGCAAATTAAAAGCTGAAGGCGGGGAAAGTTTTAAAGGCAAAAAAATCACCTATCACGACCCCTGTTACCTTGGCCGAGGAAATGGCATATATGAAGCGCCAAGAAAAGCCCTCGAAATATTAGACGCACAGCTCGTCGAAATGAAGCGATGCAAGTCAAACGGACTATGTTGCGGCGCAGGTGGAGCCCAGATGTTTAAAGAGCCCGAGAAAGGCTTAAAAGACATCAATATAGAACGCATAGAGGAAGCATTGGAAACCCAACCGCATGTTATCGCAGCAGGTTGTCCTTTTTGCATGACGATGTTGCGAGATGGCGTCAAATTAAAAGATCAGGACCAAAACGTCCAGGTTTTAGACATTGCTGAAATTACAGTAAGGGCGAATGGCTTGTAATGTGCTCCATATCTCAGCTCTAAATTCCGGCAGTAATGGAAATTGCTATTACATAGGTAATGAAACTGACGCTATACTTGTAGATGCAGGAATTTCATGCAAAGAAACGGAAAAAAGAATGCTGCGACTGGGCTTATCGATACAAAAGGTAAAGGCCATATTTATCTCTCACGAACACACAGATCACATCAAGGGACTCTGTAATTTAGCCGCAAAATATAATTTACCCGTTTATATATCGGAGGGAACTCTAGCAGGCTGTCGTTTCCTGCTCCGCAGAGATCTCGTTAAGTTCCTTAACTCTGATTTCCCAATGCAAATTGGTAGCCTTAGCATCACTGCTTTTTCCAAGTATCATGATGCATCAGATCCTTATAGTTTTTTGATTAGCTATAATGGGACGCAGGTAGGTGTGTTTACAGATATTGGAATAGTATGTGATCAACTGATCCATCACTTTAAACAATGCCATGCGGCATTTCTGGAAGCCAATTATGATGATGAGTTATTGGCCCGCAGCGCCTATCCATATTTCCTTAAGAGAAGGATCAGTGGTGGCAAAGGACATCTCTCCAACAAACAGGCACTGGATTTATTTAATACGCACAAACCAGCTTTCATGACACATTTGTTGCTTTCACATCTATCTAAAGACAACAATTGCCCTGAGCTTGCCCAAAACCTCTTTAAACAACATGCTGGTGATGTAGAGATCATCATCGCGTCCAGATACGAGGAGACTCCCGTATACGCTATTTCTGAGTCGATAAAAGCGCATTCATTCTAGTCAGTCGATTCATTAACTCAATCAGATCCTCAGGCTCTACTTCTTTAAGGGGGATAGTTAAAAAAGTCGACATGCTATCAACATCTCCGTTTTTTCGATCCTTATAAGTTTGCACAATTACATCCTCACCTTTTGTATTGAGCAACAACAGTCCCCTCCTATTGTTACCTAAATAGTCTAAATCTTTAAATTTCTGCAGGTTAAAGGAAAAGTATTCGACTTTACCGCTGGTAAAATAACGCTTGTACCTGCAAAATCCAGTGCTGTTAATCGACAGTTCATAACGTTTTACAGCTATCCCGCCCTGTCCAGGATCATAATGGTCATTCAGCAGCTTATGCACATATACCGCGTCCTCTTCTAGAGAGTTTATGTGGATAAATGCTGTAAATAGCATGCATCCAGACAGACCGAGGAAGATTATTAAGGACAATGTAAACTTCTTCATCACGTTAACTAATTAGCGATGTTAAGTTAAATAATTTTGTATTTTTGATTATGAGTTTTTCTCCACAATCCAGAGTTTGGGTCTATCAAAGTGACCGGGCCTTCTCCAATGAAGAGGTACAGTCCCTGCAAAAAAAGCTAAATGACTTTGCCTTGCAGTGGAAAGCCCATGGACATCAGTTGAATGCCAAGGCGGATGTACGCTACAACTATTTCATTATCTTTGTTGTTGATGAGGCTTCGGCGGGTGTAACCGGCTGTTCTATTGATGCATCTGTACGTATCGTTAAAGAAATTGAGCAAGAATATGGTGTTGATCTTTTTAACAGGTTCAACATGGCTTACAGAGTAGACGACAAGATTGTTGTCACCAATAAAGAAGATTTTGAAACTCTCATTAACATCAAAGCAGTAGGCCCACAAACTATTGTCTTCAATAATATGGTGCAAACTTTAGCAGAATTTGAGGATAAATGGGAAGTTCCATTCGAACATAGCTGGCACGGAAAAGTATTTGCACACCTGCTATAGCACTTCTCTTTAAAAATCCAACGGTCCTAACCTGCGCATATTTCGCATAATTAAGTATTGTCTATGTTTGATATACTGCGTTGGCCTCCTGGGTGTCCACCTTCTTGGATTTGGAAAACAAGCAGCAATCAGCGCTGCCTGTGAACGGCTAAGTTTGGTACAGGATTTACCAAAATAACTTTGAGCCGCTGCTTCTGCCCCGTAAATGCCATCACCCATTTCAATTACATTCAGGTATACTTCCAGAATTCTTTCTTTACTCCACAACAACTCAATCAACAGCGTAAAATAAGCCTCAAATCCTTTTCTCAGCCATGAACGGCCGGGCCATAGAAATACATTTTTTGCGGTCTGTTGAGATATCGTACTTCCGCCCTTTACTTTTTTACTATTCTTATTTTCAGCAAAAGCTTTTTCTATTGCTTTAAGATCGAAGCCAAGATGCTTCAAAAACAATTGATCTTCAGCAGAAACTGCTGCCCTTTTCATATTATCGGAGATATCCTCGAAATCTACCCATTTTTTATCCATTCTTGATTTCTTACCTTCTGAGTTGCGCTCCATATTTCGTTGGATCATTAGCAAGGTAATAGGCGGATTGACAAAACGATAAACCAAGACCCACAGAACAGATACCAACAAAAACCAAATAAAAATTTTTGTTGCGATTTCTGTTAACCTTCTAAGCAAAGTTGGTCTTGAGCCGGAGCGTATTGTTTTCTTTTGTTTTGCCATCGACCAAAGGTAAGTCTTATCAGGATAATTTTAAATAAAAAAAGCGCCCCAAATGGGGCGCTTTCCTGTATGATCTAATTGAGCTTATTCAGCTACAACTTCGAAAGAAACTTTAACTTTCACTTCTTTGTGCAAGTTTAAGTTGGCAACATATTCGCCAACAAACTTAGGTTCAGTTTCGAAAGTGATGCGGCGACGGTCAACATCGAAACCTTGTTGTTTCAAGGCATCAGCAATCATAATGGTGTTTACTGCACCAAAGATTTTACCTGTTTCACCAGCTTTAGCACCGATTGATAATTTAACTTCAGTTAAACGCTCAGCAATACCTTCAGCATCTTTCTTAATTTTATCTTGTTTAAAAGCAGCTTGCTTTAAGTTTTCTGCTAATACTTTTTTAGCTGAAGGAGTAGCCAACTGAGCAAATCCTTGTGGGATCAGGTAGTTACGGCCGTATCCAGGCTTTACAGAAACGATATCATCTTTTTCCCCTAGGGATTTGATATCTTGTTTTAAAATAATTTCCATCTCTCAGCTCCTATTTTAATTGGTCAGCAACAAAAGGTAACAAACCGATGTGACGTGCACGTTTCACCGCCTGAGCAACTTTACGTTGGAATTTCAATGAAGTACCGGTTAAACGGCGAGGTAATAATTTACCTTGATCATTGATAAATTTCAACAGGAAGTTTGCGTCTTTGTAATCGATATATTTAATTCCGTTCTTTTTGAAACGGCAATATTTCTTTCTGTTATCGTCCACTTTTGGAGCGGTAACATATTGTATCTGATCTTTAGCCATTATCCTGCAACCTCCGTTTTTGGTTTTTTGTTGAAAGCACCACTACGTTTTTTCTCATTGTAAGCAACCGCGTGACGGTCTAATCTTACAGTAAGGAAACGCAGAACGCGCTCATCACGCTTAAGCTCCAACTCTAATTTACTAATCAATTCACCTGAAGATTTGTACTCTGTAAGGTGAAAGAATCCGCTTGCTTTTTTCTCAATCGGATACGCTAATTTTCTCAAACCCCAATTGTCCTCTTGAACAATTTCGGCTCCGCTATCAGTGATGATCTTGCTGAATTTAGCTAATGCTTCTTTAGCAACCTCTTCTGATAACAACGGGGTTAGAACGATAACAGTTTCGTACTGATTCATTGTTATTATTTATTTTATAATTAATCCGCTACAATTGCGGGTTGCAAAAATAGAAATAAATTTCTATTAATCAAACAGATAATCACTAATAATGCTTAGATTATTCATTTTACCAACCTAAAATATAATTCCGACCATACCGGAAATGCATCCAAACAAAAAAGACCGCCCATTTAGACAGTCTTTTTTTTAAACGTTTGTATTTTCTTAGTTGACCTGCACAACTTCTTTCAATTCCTGATCTTTTGCTTTCAGCACAAAAGTAAGCGAATCAATCTCTACCTCTGATATATTGAATTTCTTAACAAATTTTGCTCCGCCTTCGAAAGAATAAGTGTACAACACTTCATTTTCTTCATCCAATACCTGCACTTCGATAGGACCTGTAGGTGTGTTGTCGAGGTTCAGTGTAATGATTTTATTATCACGGGTAAAAACAGGCTGCAACTTTTCAATAATCTTAGGACTGGATACTTCAGTTTCACCTTTGGTGATTACTACCTGATATTCGATAGATTTAGATGAACTCTGGAACTTAAAAGTATAAGTTCCGTCAAGAAGTGAACTCAGATCATATACAGTTGTCGCACCACTTTTGGTTTTGATTTCTTCCTGATACAGAACTTCCTGATCTGCTGTAGAAATAGAAAGCTCCATCACTTGTGCTTTATCGCTAAAAAATGCAATCTTTTTTTCCGTTAATGGTTTTACAGTAAATGAAAAATCACCATCATTTGCATATACTCCAGTACTCAAGAACAGCGCCGCTGCGATCAAGCTGATTTTTAATATTCTTTTCATCTTATAATTATTTAATTTGTGTGTGACTAATTAACAATAGCAAAAATACAGCAGGATCTATCGCGAATTTCCTAGTCGGTTTTCAGATTTATATGCTATATTACCCTCAAGTTGTCATTTTCAATAAAATGCAGCATATTAGAATTGATTTTCACCAAATTAAGTTAAGGTTAAGATGAAACACGCCAAGCCAAGTTTTGAAGTCATTGAACCCTCTTTCGGTAGTTCATTTTACTACTCAAAGTATCAGGAAAACCTCAACAATAAAGCTCACCTATGGCATTATCATCCGGAAATAGAAATGGTTTTTGTAAATGGTGGCTCGGGAAAAAGACAGATCGGCAGTCATTTATCCTACTATACGAATGGCGACCTCATTCTCATTGGAAGTAACCTTCCACATTGTGGGTTTACCGATACCAATACGGGAAACAAAAACGAAACTGTGATCCAAATGAAACCTGATTTTCTCGGAAATGAATTCCTGGATCTGCAAGAGACACGGTTTATTTCCTCTTTGTTCAATAAGGCAAAGGGCGGAATTGCATTTGACAGGGATACTATTTCAGCCGTGGGGGATCGCATAGAGCTTATGGATGAACAATTGCCATTTGATCGGCTGCTGACCCTATTAAGTGTGCTCAAAGAACTGGAAAAAGCTACTGACTACAAGATATTGAACGCAGCAGGCTTTTCTATGGAGATGCAGGTCCAGGATAATGATAGGATCAATATGGTTTTTAACTATGTTAAAGACCATTTCCAGGAAGAGATCAATTTATCCTCAATAGCTGATATGGTGAACATGACGACCCCCTCCTTTTGCCGGTATTTTAAAAAAATCACCAAGAAAACATTTACTCACTTCGTCAATGAATACCGGATCGTCCATGCATCAAAATTACTGGCAGAAAAACAAACGAGCATTGCAAACATCAGCTATGAAAGCGGCTTTAACAACTTCAGTCACTTCCACAAATTGTTCAAAGAATTCACAGGTAAAAATGCCTCGCAATACAGAAAAGAACTGACCTCCGTTTTTAAATAAATCCAATTCATTTCAAATTTTAAGGCTAAATTTTCAACATTCCAAGGTTCTGAACTTCAAGCTCAACAAAAATTCCTATTTTCGTTGGCGAATGGAAAATTTTATAGTTTCAGCCCGTAAGTACCGTCCTGCCACCTTTGAAACGGTTGTAGGTCAGCACCACATTACAGGCACACTAAAGAATGCCATCAAGAATAACCAATTGGCCCAGGCCTTCCTTTTCTGCGGACCGCGTGGCGTAGGAAAAACCACTTGCGCAAGGATTCTCGCAAAAACCATTAACTGTACGAACCTCACGCCTGAACAGGAAGCCTGCGGGACCTGCGAGTCCTGCATATCGTTCCAGACAGGTCATTCGTTTAATTTCCATGAACTGGATGCAGCTTCCAATAACTCTGTTGACGATATACGCAGTCTTATTGATCAGGTACGCATTCCGCCACAGGCCGGCAAGTATAAAATCTATATTATAGACGAGGTGCACATGCTTTCCGCAAATGCCTTTAACGCATTTCTGAAAACACTGGAAGAGCCCCCTTCTTATGCTATTTTTATATTGGCGACCACAGAGAAGCACAAAATCCTTCCGACTATACTTTCCCGCTGTCAGATCTTTGATTTCAATAGAATTCAGGTGGATGACATATCCGGACATCTCAATAAGATTGCAATACGTGAAAACATTAGTGTTGAGGCTGATGGACTTCATATCATCGCCCAAAAGGCCGATGGAGGATTAAGGGATGCCTTGTCCATGTTTGATCAGATCGTTAGCTACACAAATAAGAACCTAACCTACAAATCTGTCATAGACAACCTCAATATCCTTGACTACGATTATTATTTCAAACTTACGCAGCACCTCACTTCCTCTGATGTGAGCAATGCGTTGATCTTGTTTGATGAAATTCTAAACAATGGATTTGATGGAAATAACTTCATTAATGGTTTAGCAGGCCATTTGAGAAACCTATTGGTAGCTAAGGATCCACAGACAACCAAATTATTGGAAGTCAGTGAAAATATAAAACAGAAATACATTTCTCAGAGTCAACAAACACCCGTTTCGTTTATCTTAACTGCCTTAAACCTGGCCAATCAGTGCGATCTGAATTATAAAAACAGCAAAAACCAACGCCTTCAGGTGGAACTATCGCTGATCAAAATGTGCCACATCCCATCGGTACTGCAACTCGCACAGCCCAATCCAAATTCTGTAACTGACGAAGATCAGATTAAAAAAAAAACTAATGTAAGTTCTGGTTCCGCAGCAAATCCCGTTTCTGTTGAGCGCATCGCTATGCCTTCAGCAGGACCTCCAGTGACTCCCTCCGCCATTGCATCTTCAGGAATTCCGGCGGCAATAGCAGAAACAAAAGTAGTAGAATCAACTACCACACAAGCTCCCCCTGTTGCCCCTATTCCCTTAATCACACCAGCCCCAACAGGTAAGATCGCTTTAAAAGGAAATACCACCACAAAAGTAGCTTCTCTAATCCCCTCCCTTACGGATTTGGAACGCCGACAGGAAGAAGAAGAAAATGATGGACCGAAATACATCACCGGCGATGCAAGAGAGCAGTTTACCTATGAGCAGCTGATGCTATACTGGAACCAGTATGCCAACAAAGCAAAAGAAGATAATAAAATCAATATATATACACTCCTGACCGGAGCGGACCCTGTAATGGAAAGCCCGGAAGAGATAATCGTTCACGTAGAACATAAAATCCAGGAAATCCAGCTGCAAGAAGAACTGATCGATTTCCTGAACTTCCTGCGTCCCCGATTGAAGAACTTTCAACTCAATATCAAATCAAAACAGGTGGCCCGAACTGTGGTCAACAGGCTGTACACCAATACCGAGAAATACCAGTACTTGATAGAAAAAAACCCTAAGTTGGAAGAAATGCGCCGCCGCTTCAACCTGGATGTGAACTCCTAATTATTTAGGCAAGCGGTCATTTAGCGGATAACCCTCCTCATCCAGATCATCCCTGTCATCTTCAGGTGTACGGGCCAATAATTCATCCTCAGGATCAAGCTCCAGGTTTTCCTCATCTTCGATACGCATTGCTGCACTCTCCATATTTTCACCCACTTGTTCTTCATCATCATATTCTGATCCTACATAGGGATTTGCTTCATCATAAGTAGAAATACTATCTTCTCCGTTAGGCGCTGATGTATCGTATGGAAGAGGATGATCATAATCCTTTTCTTCTCCTTTTACATCGAATTCGAAGCTATTTTTGTCTTTATCATAAGATAAATTGTCAAAGTCCCTGGTCTCCCCAAGATCCGTAGGATGTAATTTATCGTTTGCTCTTTTTTCGCCGTTTTGATTTTGGTCTGCTGTCATGATGGTAAAATTTATAGGAGTATAACCTAGCTTAGTGGCGATTTGTTTTGTTTGACAAAGAATTCAATACCTGAGTTTAAAAAATAAAAAAGCCCATTTGCTTAGCAAATGGGCTAAATTCAAAGGCCGGCTTTTTATAGTCCTGCCAAAGCAGTATTCAATGTCTCACTTGGGCGCATGGCAGCAAATGCCAGGTCATCATTAGGATGATAATAGCCACCTATATTTTGTGGTTTGCCTTGTGCACCTATCAGTTCAGCAGAGATTTTCTCTTCATTATCGGTCAACACTTTAGCTAAAGGCGCAAACCTCGACTGCAATTCAGCATCCTTAGTTTGAGCTGCCAGATTCTGTGCCCAATATAGTGCCAGATAAAAATGCGAGCCTCTATTGTCTATTTGACCAACCTTACGTGCAGGTGACTTGTCGTTTGCCAAAAATTTCTCAGTTGCAGCATCTAAAGTTTCGGCAAGCACCAATGCCTTCGCATTGTCTTGAGTTTGTCCCAAATGCTCTAAGGAAACAGCAAGAGCCAGAAATTCGCCCAGTGAATCCCAACGCAGGTAACCTTCTTCTATGAATTGCTCAATGTGCTTAGGCGCTGATCCACCAGCTCCGGTTTCAAATAAACCACCACCGTTCATTAGGGGAACTATAGAAAGCATCTTTGCAGAAGTTCCTAATTCCAGAATCGGGAACAAATCCGTCAGGTAGTCACGCAATACGTTGCCAGTCACAGAAATTGTATCCTCCCCTTTACGGATTCTTTCCAAGGTAAATTTAGTCGCTTCTACTGGTGCCAGGATACGGATATCCAAACCGGCGGTATCATGATCAGCAAGGTATTTATTCACTTTAGCAATGATTTCTCTATCATGCGCGCGTTGCTCATCCAGCCAAAAAACTGCCGGAGTAGCTGATAAACGGGCCCTGTTCACAGCTAGTTTCACCCAGTCCTGAATCGGAGCATCCTTAGTCTGGCACATGCGGAAAATATCACCTGTCTCCACTTTTTGATCAAAAAATACTTTTCCTTCAGCATCAGTCACGCGGATGGTTCCGCTAGCAGTTGCCTGGAATGTTTTATCATGAGAACCATACTCTTCAGCCTTTTGTGCCATCAGACCTACGTTAGGCACAGACCCCATTGTGGTTACGTCGAATGCTCCATTTGCCTTACAATCTTCGATTGTTGCAGTATATACTCCAGCATAGCAACGATCTGGGATCAGCGCTATGGTATCCTGAGATTTACCTTCTTTATTCCACATTTGACCAGAAGTACGGATCATTGCCGGCATAGAAGCATCTACGATTACATCAGAAGGCACATGCAAATTGGTGATTCCTTTATCAGAATTTACCATCGCCAAAGCCGGACCATTTTCTATAGCCGCAGCGATAGCTGCTTCCACTTCTGCCTGTTGAGCTGTTCCTGCTATTTTAGCAAACACATCACCCAGACCATTTCTCGTATCGACATTTAAAGACGCGAACAGCTCCGCATATTTGGTGAATACATCAGAAAAGTAAACTTCTACAATTGCACCGAAAATAATCGGATCAGACACTTTCATCATTGTTGCTTTCAAATGAGCAGACAATAATACGCCAGCTGCTTTAGCCTCTTCAACTTCTTTTGCAACAAAAGCTTTCAGGGCTGACAAACTCAGTGCAGAACTGTCGATTACTTCACCTGCTTTCAGTGGGGCAAGACCTTTCAGTTCTGTCACAGTTCCATCGTTAGCTACAAACTCTATCTTAAACTGGGTAGCCTCATAGACAGTTACAGATTTCTCTGAACCGTAGAAATCCCCTTCAGACATGCTCGCTACCCTCGTTTTAGAATCAGCAGACCATTTGCCCATCGAATGTGGATTGGCTTTAGCGTAGTTCTTGACTGCCTTAGGAGCCCTGCGGTCAGAATTACCTTCACGCAGTACTGGGTTCACTGCTGAACCGAGGACTTTAGCATATTTTGCTTTGATGGCTTTTTCCTCAGCTGTTTGTGCATTATCCGGATAATTAGGCAAAGCATATCCCTGAGCCTGTAATTCCGTAATTGCACCTACCAATTGAGGAATAGATGCAGATATATTAGGTAATTTAATAATGTTGGCTTCTGGCGTAGTTGCCAGTTGGCCCAATTCTGTCAACGCATCTCCAATCTTTTGCTCTTCTTTTAAAAACTCCGGGAAATTAGCAAGGATCCTGCCCGCTAAAGAAATATCCCTCGTTTCTACATTAATGCCTGCTGAGGCTGTAAAAGCCTGCACAATTGGCAATAATGAATAAGTTGCCAGCATTGGCGCTTCATCTGTTTTGGTATAGATAATTTTTGATGTGTGTGACATATTGTTATAAATATGGTTATATGAATGAGAAATAAAAGCAGATATTGATGATCAACATCCTCTCAGTTAAAATCGTCTAAAGATATAATAAACAGATGAAATTAGCAGTGTTTATTTGTAACATCCTCCTCCTATTCCCATCAAATAGCCAACAAAACGTTTAACACTATTTAACAATAAACTACCTGAAAAACACCTAATATTGAATAACGAATCACCTTAACACAGTGCTTCCCAAATTTAAAATCAAACACACATAAATGAAAATTATCGCCTCTCTGTTATTGCTATTTCTGGCTACAGGCACTATAGCACAAAACAAAGCTTCTATTAAAGGTTTATTGGCAGATTCTGCAACAAAAGCACCATTGGAACATGCCACCATTGCGGTAGTTAATGCCAAAGACACCTCTCTTGTTTCTTACACGCTCAGCGACAAAAACGGGGGCTTCCACATTTCCGGTATTCCTACCGACAGAACCACCAAATTGATCATCTCCTATATTGGCTACCAGACCTACCGGAAAATACTGGAGCTGAACAAAGGAGAAACCAAAGACCTGGGGACATTGTTTTTCAGTGGCAACAACCTACATGAGGTTATCATCAAAGGGGAACGTTCACCTATTGTCACTAAAAAAGACACTGTTGAATTCAACATTGAAGCTTTTAAAACCAGACCCAATGCTGTTGTCGAGGAACTGCTCCGCAAATTGCCCGGCGTACAGGTGAATAATGACGGGTCTATCCTGGTCAACGGCAAATCCATCAACAAGCTCCTCATCGACGGAAAGCAGTTCTTTGGTAAAGATCCTAAAGTAGCGACCCGAAACCTGGAGGCCGATATGATCGACAAAATCCAGGTGTACGATGACCGTGAAAACGATCCGGACCACAAACTGACGGAAAGCGAAGTGGGGAAGATCATCAACCTCAAACTCAAAAGCAAAATCAAGAAAAGCACTTTGGGTAAATTCTATGCAGGAGGCGGAAGCCGCGACCGGTATGAAGCAGCAGGTATCCTCAGCAGTTTCAGAGATACCCTTCAGATCAGTTTGATCGGACTCACCAATAACCTCAGTAAAACCGGTTTTTCCCAGGATGACCTCTACTCCATGGGCGGCTTCAATCGCTCCGAAGGTTCACAAATATGGGATGGCACCTTTGGCGGACGCGGTTGGGGCGGACTGGAGAATGTGACCTCCGGGGGCTTCAACCTAAATAATGACTATGGTACCAAGCTGAAGATGAACCTTACTTATTTCTATACCAATACCGGAAGAATCAATAGCAGCAATGGGATCAATGAGCAAACGCTGGGCGATACCATCCTCAGCTCCAATTCAAGCTACAACTCGAAAAGCGGGGAAAACAAACATGCCATCGGTGGACTCATAGAATGGAACCCGGATAGCCTCAACAAGGTCCGCTACGAACCTTCTATCAATTTTGAACGCAACAATTCCAGTAGCAATTCCAACAGCAACAGCAGGAACAATTTTGTACCAAGGTTAAACGACAATATCGGCGACGACCGGAATCAATCCAATGGCACCAATTTTTCTCACAACTTGAGCTATTATCGCCGCTTGAATAAGAAAGGTAAATCATTGAACATCCAACACTCCCTAAACCTCAATGAGAACAAAACAACTGGTTACTCCTACAACGCCATCACTTCCTACGACAGCAGCTTTCCCTCAACGATACAAGATCGGCTGGCAGATCAGCAGACCATCAACAACTCAGGCAATATATCCCTCAACTATAACCAGCCGATCAGCAAAAAGCTAAGCGCTGAACTCAGTTCCGACACCCGCTATTCTACCAGCAGGGAGGACCTTCTAACCTACGACAAAAACATCCCTGCAAATAGCTACGACCTGTTCCTGCCCGATCAGAGTAGTGCGCTGAACAGAAGGACCATGTTCCAGAGCATCAAACCACAACTAAATTATCAGATCGGCAAGCGATATAGCGTGCGTATGGGTCTTAGCATGGAGTTTCAGGATGTAACCAATCATTTTAACAGTACGGTAAAAGATCGACGTCAGCACTACAATTTCTTTCCTGCCCTGCAGTTTAGTGGTCCAGGTTTCAGCATCAACTTCAGTGAGCGGTTGGAACAGCCGCAGATCTATCAGATGCAGCCGATAGAAAGGGTTTATAGCCCGCTATATAAGTCCGTTGGAAATCCTAACCTCAAAGCCGGCCGCGACTATCAGTTTTCAGGCAATCTTTATAAATACATCCATACCAAACAGCTCAACATGAATGCCTACGCTTCAGTCAACCTAACGGAGAACAATGTAATCCAGCGCAACCTGATTGAGGGAAATGGCGCTTCTACCAATACCTATATCAATAGTAAAAATGCGATCCGGGGCTACATGAGCGGTAGCATAGGAAAACAATTTAAAAAATCACAAAACTGGCAGATGGGATTGAATACCAGTTTTAATGTTAGTGCACGCAAAAGTGAGTTCTTCCTCAATGCAGATGCCGGGGATCAGTACAATTACAATTATGGAGTTGATCAATCGGTAAATTTCAATTACAACGAACTCCTCAGCATCAATACCAACTACCGTTTTAGCAATTCCCTGACAGAATATAAGAAAGTAAAGTTTCGTGCAATAAGTACCTATACCCATACGCTGGGCACAGATTTCAGTTTGCGTTGGCCAAAAAAAGTAATCCTCGATGCAAAGTACAACTTCAATTACAATCCACAGGTTGCGCAAGGTTTCCCCAGGAGTTCACACATTGTCAACCTCGCCCTTACACTGCAGATGCTAAAGAAAGACCGTGGACAGTTGAAGATTTCCGTCTATGACCTGCTTGATCAAAACATATCGGTATATCGCTATGCACAGGAAAACTCTGTGAGCACCAGTGATGACCAGATTCTGAAAAGGTATTTTCTGCTCACCTACCAATATAAGATCAACATTTACAAAGCCAAATAACTTTGATATTACGCGGTAAGTGATAGATTTGCTGATAATGAAAACATTCCTCAGTATCTGTCTATCGTTTACCGCGCTCTCGGCTTTGTCTCAAATCAAGCCAGACAGCACCCGAAAATTACAAGAAGTCACCATCCGCCCCTATTTTTCCAGTCAGCCGCTCCTGCGCAGCACTGGCTCAGTTGGGCTCGCCGATCAGGAACAACTCGACAAACAACCAGCAACCTCGTTATTGGGCAGCATGAATGTAATTCCCGGAATACGCATGGAAGAACGTTCACCGGGCAGTTACCGCCTCTCCATCCGTGGCAGTTTACTCCGCTCACCTTTTGGTGTCAGAAATGTTAAAATCTATCTCGATGATTTCCCTTTAACTGACGCTGGTGGAAATACCTATCTTAATGCATTAGATGTATCTGGCATTTCACAAATCCAGGTATTAAAAGGTCCTCAGGGCAGTATCTTCGGTGCCAATTCAGGCGGAGTGATTCTCATTCAACCACAGTCCTTCCAGAACGACAGCACTCATCTAAGTTTAAAGAGTCAGGCTGGCTCATTTGGCACTTTCCGTGAAGACATACATTTACAACATCAGTCGGACAATTATGGGCTTAACATCAGCCAGGCCTACCAGCAAAGTGACGGCTATCGCGACCACAGCGCCATGGAACGTAAGTACTTTCAAATTTTTCAACAGTTTAGCTATGCACAAAATGCAAGTTTAAAATCGCTCATTCTCTATTCAGACTTGCATTACAATACCCCTGGAGGACTTACTGCCGCCCAATATGAGGTCAATCCCAAAGCATCCAGACCTGCCGCAGGCCCCTCAAAAAGTGCCATTGAACAACAGGCTGGTATCTATAGTAAAACCATCTATACAGGGCTTTCCCATGACTGGAACTTTGGCAAAGGCTTTAGGCATATTCTAAGTGCTTTTACCAGCTATACTAACTTTAAAAACCCTTTCATCAGCAATTACGAAAAACGCGACGAATTTACTTTGGGTATCAGGACCTATCTGGAATATGCCAAGGCGCAGCAAGATCTCAACTGGAAGTTCAACCTGGGACTGGAAAGCATGCAGACCGGCACCAATTTCGACAACTATGACAACAACGCAGGTAGATATACAGCAGTGCAGGCATCAGACGACCTCAAAGCCATTTCCAACTTTGCGTTTTTGCAATTCAGTGCAGACTTCTTCGAGAAACTGCTTATTGAACTCTCTGCCAGCACAAACAGTTACCAGTACCGCTACCGCAGCATCGAGCCCATCAGGATTCCAGAAAAAACCAACCGGTTTGACCTGCAATTCCTGCCGCGTGCCGCAATTTCTTATCTGTTCAGCAAGCAGTTTTCCTTAAGGGCTTCTGTCAGCAAAGGATATTCGCCCCCCACCTCCAGCGAGGTAAGGGCGTCAGATAATCAGATCAATATTGACCTGCAGCCTGAATACGGATGGAACTATGAAACTGGCATCAGGTATCAGGGCATAGACAATAGATTGTCCATTGACCTTACAGGCTTCTATTTCCATTTAAAAAGTGCGATCGTCCGCCGTCTGAATGAAAATAACACAGAGTATTTTATCAATGCCGGTGGAACGCGACAGTGGGGGCTGGAGAGTTCCGCGTCCTTCTGGCTCTTTAAACCCAAGACTAATGGAATAATCAGGGGCCTACAACTTAGTGCCGCATATACGCTAAGCCGGTTCCGTTTCGAGAACTATGTAAATGATGCGGGAGATTTTTCAGGAAATGCACTCACAGGAGTGCCGGAAAACGGTATCGTCAGCAATGCCGAACTTCGCCTGCCCGAGGGCTTCTATCTTTTCGGACAACATAGCTATACTGACCGTATTCCATTAAACGACGCAAACAGCATCTATGCAAACGACTACCACCTATTACAGGCAAAGGCCGGTATCAAAGGGCTAAGACTCACCAAAGCCACACTTGGCTTTTTCGCCGGTGCAGACAACCTGCTCAATGAAAAATACAGTCTTGGCAATGACCTCAATGCCTTTGGCGGGAGGTATTTCAATGCAGCCGCCAGCCGCAACTTTTACGCCGGGCTGGAGTTGAAGTTTTAAAACTTTCTTGGCCTCCGGGGTGGAACTGCAGTCCCGGGGCCTACCTTGCGGTACACCTTTGGTTTGGCCGGCGCCTCGTCGGCAATCCTTACTGTCAACACATTACCTTTGAACCTTGTGCCGTTGAGTGCTTCCACTGCTTTTTCTGCACCATCCTGATTAGCCATCTCCAAAAAGGCATAACCTTTAGATTTACGGGTAACTTTATCCCTTACAATTTTGATGGTGATCACCTGCCCGTATATGCTCACTTGTATCACGACGTCTATCTCCGATACATCAGGAGGCAGGCCACCCACAAAAATTTTTACCATTACGTTAATTCCTAAATATTAAATACCTCGTCCTAAGCCACTAAGATAGCCATATTAAATCAGCCCGCTACAATTTATTTATAAATTCAAGTACCTGTGGATCATTATAATCCGCTGCACCCACATGCTGAAACACCATATTGCCCGAGCGGTCGAGAATAACAGTAGTTGGCATTGAACCTCCAAAATAATCCCTGGGGATATTGCCAGCAGGTACATATACCGGCAGCTCAAATCCTTTTCCGCTCATAAAAGCATTGGATTCCGCATATTTTCCGTCCACATCTACCATCAAAAACACCACATTGCTATCCTTCAATTTCTTCCGCAGCGCATCCACAGAGGGTAGCTCAGCAATACAGGGCGGGCACCAGGTTGCCCAGAAATTGATAAATATCACTTTGCCTCTCTGGCCCGACAGACTCAGTCTCTTCCCGGCACCATCTTCAAAAATCGCTTCCTGGGCAGGAGCCAATATTTTGAGCACTTTCCCCTCAGCTTTGCCCGCATTCGGAACATTTGCCTTAAATAATCCAATCTTCATCAGGCTACCGATCATCCAACCCTTTACCTCTGGTATAAAGAGCACAGATAATGTAAACAAGACCAGCACCAACGTACTCAAATTAGAAAAAGTAACTATTTTTTTCTTCTGTTCCATGAGCTATGGATTTAGAGATACATACAGTTCACATTGTGTCAACCAGCTTCCCTTCACTTTGCGCCACATGGCGGAATAGTTACCATAGAAAGGGGCCGTCTTATAATTCCAGGTTCCCGTTTCCCAAGCCAAATCACCACTTTGACTGACCTTGATCAAATCTGGCAAACGCTCAAAAGCCGGGCTGCTCTGAGAAAACATAAACTTCCAGTCGGCAATAATCTGCTTCTTACCTACGGTATGGCTCCCATCACCAGCCACCTGGATGAAATCCGGCAACCAATATTTCGACACGCCTGCAACATCACGATTTGCAATACAGGTATTCGAATCCTGGCGCGCCTGCCTGATGATCAATTCTTCTGATAAACTCATACGACAATATTACAAATTATCAGGCTGTAAGCAATCCGCTTTTTTTGCTAACTTGCTCTATAAAATAACACAAAATGTCTAAATCCTTTAAACTATTTATCCTGGCCTTTGCGCTGGTATTTAGCTTCAGCAGCTCAGTTTCTGCAAAAAAGAAGCGTATCCTGGTTTTTTCCAAAACAGCGGGCTTCCACCACTCATCTATTGATGAAGGCATTGCCGCCATCCAGAAACTTGGTCTGGAAAACAATTTTGATGTGGATACCACAAAGAACTCAGAACTCATCACTCCTGCCAACCTAAAAAAATACGCAGCTGTGGTATTTCTGAACACCACTGGAGATATCTTTAACGACGCTCAGCAAAAAGCTTTTGAAGACTACATTCATGCGGGTGGAGGCTATGCCGGTATCCATGCAGCAAGTGATACCGAGTATGACTGGCCCTGGTACGGCAAACTTACAGGCGCCTATTTCGTAAGCCATCCTGCGCAGCAGGTAGCGGAACTCCGCGTGCTCAACAACAGAACAATTGCTACCTCCCATTTGCCGGAAATTTGGAAAAGAAAAGATGAGTGGTACAATTATAAAGACATTCAGAACGGGATCAGGGTATTGATCAACCTTGACGAAAAAAGTTATAAGGGAGGTATTAATGGATCTACTCACCCCATAGCCTGGTACCGCGATTTTGAAGGGGGCCGGTCATTTTATACCGGACTGGGCCATGTAGAAGAATCTTATACCGACCCATTGTTCCTAAAACACATCCTTGGTGGCATTCAATATGCCATGGGTGTTAAGAAAATGGAGAAGAAACTAAAATAATTCAATTGCGCTCTGTCTAAAAGCAGAGCGCAATTTGAATTTCAGGACTCCATATAGTTTTTTATCATTTCTTCAATCTCCGCAACTGCGCTGCCCTCCACCTTCATCGTCCTGAAGTCAGCACTCAAAACCCACTTACCGCCTTTCTTAAATACCTTTCTGAAGAAACGGGTCTGATCGCCATGATCGAAAAGCCTGATCGTATACTCAATCATCAATTGTGCATCATTGATTGGATAACTGTATTCCATTTCCTCGATCTTTGCTCCCCGATACTCCCCAATGAGCAACTCCTCTATCTGCTTTTCATCATGTGCAGGAAGCCTGCGATTGTGGCCTGATTTTATGTTCATGCGGGTAAGTTAATCAATTCAGCAAAACTTCAAAATCCGCGGTCATATCAGCATTGTAGACCATGAACCGGATCGGCCATTCATCCTTCAGCAGTTCACAGATAAAATTCCTGAATACTTTTTCAAATCTTTCAAAATCGACATCAGACTTACAAACCACCAGATAACGATCATCAGACTGTACAATCACCTCCTGAACCTGATCCGGCCAACGCATCTTCATTTCTTCCGGAAGTTGATAACAGTGTTGGGTTTCAATCAGCTTTGCGATCCCCGTAGCCAGACCATCCGGTACTGCAGCTACTGCATACAGGTTCCAGAAGCCCTTAGATTTCTTCATGCAGCCGATCAGCTCATCGCCATCTACAATACTCCAGGGCTCACCAGGGTTGAACTGGATGATCTGGTAAGCTGGTGTTCCTTCGCTTTCTTCTGAAAAATAAACAAGTTCAATCATAACAATCTATCCTCCTGTTGAATAACCAAAATTCTTTGGCTCACAAATTTGGCTAAATTTCAGATCACATCCAAACAAAAAACTAAAATTATTAGCAATTAATTTTATATTCTCCCAGATAGACAGTTGTACTTACCAAATTTCCGGATGCATTCACAAAATACATATACGCGTGCAACACATCACCGGTGTAATTTACTGGAAATTGAATATCAACCATCTTGTCACCACGGTCAGCGATGTGTTCAAAAGTAGCAAACTCTCCCTTCGCGGGGTTATAAAACACAAATGTAGCCTTGTCATCAGCCTTGCAAAAAGTAGAATTCCGAAAGTTATCCCATTTGATGCGAAGCACGTCATTTCCCAAATCCAATATTTCTTGCACCGTAGAGGGCAATAAATCTCCCCTGCTAAAAACAACACTCGAATAGTTGATCCGAACCTCTTCAGCTTCCACACTCACTGCAGCTTTCATGACAAATGATATCGCTTCATTCATAGGTGTTTTTCCTGCGTTGAAGGCCTGAAATCCAGTCCAAATCAAAGTTTTTAAAGGCTTTAGCCAAGTACTCACCATGGAGAACGCTTCGCGTTGCCGCAACTGCGCAGGAGAAGCAGGTTTACTGCTCTTCTCAGCGACACTTTTGAGGTAGTATATCCCTCTCCAGCAGGAAGCAATGACGCTTCCTACTTTGCCCTTTATCGGGCCGTTAATTCCATCTTTATAGGTCGCCATAGCTGACCCTCCTTCTAAAATTCATTTAAAATAACTGTTTTTTAAGTCTTTACAATGATTTATGGAAACCGCTGCCTGAGTGCAGCACAGCAGAAACTGTACAGCATATTTAACTCAGGCTTCTTCTGGAATCCAATGCCTGATCAGGCAAAATAGATGTTGAAACCACTTCTTTCTGCAACAAATTTAAAAAAAAATCAGTCTGCAGCTTTAAAATAGTAAAAATATTTAAAGTTAGAGCGACTTTCTGACGTTCAGCATCCAGGGATTCTCTACAGTATGGATTTCCTTACTATTCAGAAAACCAGCCATCGTCCTTCCCATTAGCTTAAAATCAGTAGACAGGGTGGTAATCCCTCCTGACAGCAGCTCTTTTAAAGGAGTATCATTGTAAGAAATGATCCCGAAGTCCAGCCCGGGTATCAGCTCCTGTAATGCAGCCTGCTTCAGAAGCGCTACCAAATCCTGGTCCTTCACCACTATGTAAACATCACCCTGATCAATAGGCCGTTCTTTGGTCCCTGAAATGTAGTTGTGGGAAAATCCATTTTCTTCACAAAATCGCCGCAATCCATCATAACGTTCCAAAGGTTCTTTTTCTTCTCGTTGTACCATAAAAATACGCTGGTACTTACGGATCAACTCCAAACCGGAACGCAAAGCCTCATAGGTGTCTTTCTCGAAATTCTGAAACACGCCAGAATATTTCCCGATCAGTTCCGGATGAAAATGATCCAGCAGATATACATTGCCGGAAAGACTTCCCAGCAAAGGCCCAACGCCTTCAAATTTTCCCGACATGATGATATAATCGGTATATTTATGGTTGGCATCCCGGACAAGGGTTTCAAATACTTTACGGTTGTAGTTATGAAAATAGAGTTCTACACTTACAGAACTGCCCGCTGCTTCCATAAAGGAGTTGTACAGGTCTTCCTTAAACTCATTCAGTTCATTGAAAAGCAGAAAAATGTGGCGCCGGGAGCCGATCTCGGTGCTGTTCACAAAATAACCTACACCCTGACTGGCGCTGATGATGCCTTTCGACATCAATTCACGCAGACCGGCAAATACCGTATCACGCGAGAGCTGGTATTGTTGCCTGAAATCATTGATGGACGGAATCCGGTCGCCATTGCGGTATTCCTCCGAACGGATCCGGTCGACGACATGGTTCACTACTAACTGATATTTGGATTTGTTTTCTTTCACCGCTTTCAATGGTTACAAAAGTAATTTTTTTCCGCTTTTAACACTAGAAAATAAAAATATCGTACCAGTTCGTACCAGTTGGATATTTTTATATATTTGACTGCACAATCAATGAACTACATGATGATGAAACCTTCTGATTTTTTCTTACTACTCGGCTTCACTTCCCTTCTTGCGGCCTGCGCAGTCAAAAAAACCGAAACCAAAGAGCAGTGGCAACTCGCTCCAATCGCACATACCAGGATCAGCGATAGATTCTGGAGCCCAAGATTTGAACTTTGGCGTACGACTACTGCCAATGATGTGCTGGACAAGTTTGAAGGAAAGCACCTGGCTTCCGACAAGGAAAGAAAGGAGAGCAATGCCTTTGCAAATTTTGATGACGTAGCCTCTGGACAAAAAGGTACAGGCCGTCACGCAGGCTTTCCCTGGTTCGACGGCCTGGTTTATGAAAGCATCAGAGGCATAGGTGACTTGATCGGACAATATCCGGATCCCGCCCTGCAGGCTCGTTTGGATGCTTATATTAATCGCATTGCAGCAGCCCAGGCAGCAGATCCTTCCGGCTACCTGAATACCTATACTGACCTGGTGGAACCTGCACACCGCTGGGGAGATAATGGAGGTTTCCTTCGCTATCAGCATGACGTTTACAACGCAGGAATGCTGATCGAAGCGGGTGTCCATTATTACCGAGCCACTGCTAAAACGAAATTGCTGGAGGTTGCGACACGGTATGCCAATTATATGTCGGAACTAATGGGACCCGCGCCCAAACGCAATATCGTACCCGCACATGCTGGCCCGGAGGAAGCCATGATGAAGCTCTACCAGCTATACAGAGAACAACCGGATTTGAAAAAGAAAATAGCTGTACCTGTTCATGAACAGGATTATTACGCCCTGACAAAATTCTGGATCGAAAACCGAGGCAGGCATACAGGCCTCCCGCTCTGGCAGACCTGGGGCAATGACAAATCGGAAAAGTGGATCAAAGCACAAAAATTCAGGGAAAGCGGAAATGGCCCTGACATCCGGCCAAGCTGGGGCGACTATGCACAAGATTCCATTTCGGTATTTCATCAGAAAACCATTGAAGGCCACGCAGTAAGAGCCACCTTACTGGCTACGGGTATGGTGGCCGTAGCACTGGAGAACCACGATCCTCAATACATACAAACAGCTACGCGGCTCTGGGACAACATGGCAGGACGCCGTATGTTTGTCACGGGAGGTGTAGGTGCCATCCACAATGATGAAAAGTTTGGCCCGGATTATTTCCTGCCTACTGATGCTTACCTGGAAACCTGTGCCGCTGTGGGTGCAGGGTTTTTCAGTCAACGGATGAATGAACTGACTGCCGAAGGTAAGTATATGGATGAATTTGAACGGGTACTGTACAATAATATATTGACTGGTGTTTCCCTATCCGGCAAGCAATACACCTATCAGAATCCCTTGAACGCGCATGACCATGCACGCTGGGAATGGCATTCCTGCCCTTGCTGCCCCCCGATGTTCCTGAAAATGGTTTCTGCCATGCCCGATTATATTTTTGCAGCAGCGAAAGATCAGGTATACCTAAATTTATTCATTGGCAGCAAGGCAGAAATCCTGCTGAATGGAAAACAAAAACTGAGAATCTCACAGGAAACAAATTATCCCTGGGAAGGCAGGGTGACCCTGCAGCTGGACCCGGAAAACAGCAATTCCTTTACACTCAATTTGCGAATTCCGGGCTGGGCATTAGCGAAAGAAAACCCCTACGAACTCTACCGTTCCAACCTGAATCCGGCCATCAGCCTGACCGTAAACGGACAACCGGAAAAACTCGTTTTGAGAAATGGCTATGCCATGCTCAGCAGGAAATGGAACAAAGGTGACAAAGTGGAGCTCCAATTGCCGATGCAACCACGTTTCGTCAGTGCAAATGCAGAAGTGAAGGACTTAAAAGGAAAAGTGGCCATTGCCTCCGGACCTGTTATTTACAGTCTTGAAGCCGCCGACAATGGAAATGTAGTTCAACTGAATATCGACACCACTGCTGCAATGACGTTGAGCTACCGGCCTGACCTGCTAAACGGAGTGAATGTGATCCAGGGCAAAACCGGCAGTGGCAAGTCTTTCACTGCTATACCTTACTATGCCGTAGGAAATAGGGAAGGAAAAGGCTACCAGGTCTGGACAGACGTTGCACAGCCTTCAGTAATTAACATAAATGTAGGCCAGGTCGAGAATCGGCTCAGCGCTCTGCTCTACGGCAGCAATATTGAAGACGTAAACCATGAGATATATGGCGGTTTTTATGACCAGCGCATCTTCGGAGAAAGCTTTGAAGAACCCGCCACTGGTGTAAACTTCCAGCAATGGCGCAGATATTCAGGATACTGGACGGCCAATAACGATGTAATTTCTATCATTCCAGGCAGAAATACCCACAGTGCCGTACGCATGAACGGCATTCACCAGATCGGTGTAGAGCCAGATCAAAGTGCAAAGCTCATTTATGAAGGCACAGAGCTTACTGATGGGATTGTAGAGGCCGACATCCGTTTTACCGGCAAGGGGGAAAGTGGTGCTATCCTGCTCCGGGTGGATAATGCCGGTGTAGGCAATGATGTGTTTGATGGTTACGAAGTTGGCCTGAGCCGTAATGGCCGTCGGCTGATCATGGGGAAACACTTCCAAAATTTCGAACTGCTCAAAGAAGCAGCAATAAACGTAGATGCCACATCCTGGAACAGGTTAAAAGTTGAGCTGAAAGGGCCTGAAATTATGGCTTCATTAAACGGGAAACCGATCCTTTCCTATAAGGATGAACGCAACCCACTACTCAAAGGAAAAATCGGCTTGCGAACCTGGCGTTCCGACCTTGAATTCAGAAAGTTGAGCATCAGTCGGAATGGCGGTACAGAAAGCCTGAAGCTGAGCAATTCTGATACAGAAGAAATCAGCTACAACTGGGACATCATCCGTTCAGCAAAAGCCACAGCGGACTTCCGTTTGGATAGCGCAAATGCCTACAACGGCAAAAACACACAACTGATCTACTTTAAGGGTGGTAAAGGACGTGTAGGGATTGCCAACAGAGGGCTTAACCGTTGGGGCATTGCCCTAAGGAAAGGACAAGTTTTTCAAGGGAGATTTTATCTTAAAGGGCATCAGCTCTCTGGTCCGGTAAGCATTGCGCTGGAAAGTGCAGACGGCAGCAAAACTTATGCAGTACAACAAATAAAAGGTATCGGCATGTCATGGAAAAAATTTCCTTTTAGCCTGAAAGCAAGTCAGGCCGACAAAAACGCGAGGCTGGCGATTTACCTCTCTTCAAAAGGCAAACTTTGGGTAGATCAGGTGGTGCTCATGGGCAGTGGTGATGACCAATTTAAAGGTCTGCCCATCCGCGCAGATATTGGAAAAATGCTAGTAGCACAAGGACTCACTTTTCTGCGTTATGCGGGCACCATGGTCAATTCCCCCGAGTACAAATTCAAAAATATGATCGGCGACCCGGACCGTCGACCACCTTACCGTGGCCATTGGAACCATTATACCACCAACGGTTTTGGCATTGAAGAGTTTCTTCAATTCTGTGAAGCAACAGGCATCACACCTTCGTTCGCAGTGAACATTTACGAGACGCCAGAAGATATGGCTGATATGGTGGAGTACCTCAATGGCGATGTAAATACCACTTGGGGTGCCAAACGGGCCAGCAATGGTCACCCTAAACCTTATGGCGTCCGCTATATCGAGATCGGCAATGAAGAAGTGATTTTCAATGGTGACAGCAAAAAAGCATATGAAGAATATGTAGCGCGCTTTAAACTCCTTCAACAGGCAATGAAAGCCAAAGACAGTAATCTTAAATTCATCCATGCTGCATGGTGGCGACCAGAGTCGCCGAATATGGAATACGTATTCAGGGAACTAAATGGAAAAGCCGATTACTGGGACCTCCATGTTGGCGGAGATGATCCCAGTGCGGGAACAGAAACAGAGAAACAATTACTGGGAATGCTCAACAGGTTTAAACAATGGGATCCGGCGAGTACAATGAAAGTCGCGGTATTTGAAGAAAACGGGAGTAAGCATGGCATGCAGCGGGCTCTGGGGCATGCAACAAACCTCAATGCCATCAGGAGACATAACGAATCTGTACTGACCTCTAGTCCGGCCAATGCGCTACAGCCTTATTTACAGAACGACAATGATTGGGACCAGGGCCAAATCTTTTTTAGTCCTGATCAGGTTTGGGGCATGCCTCCATTCTATGCCCAACAAATGCAGGCTGTACAACACCAGCCTCTACGGGTAAAGACCAGCATTACAGGAGGATTGGACGTGACTGCCAGTCGCAGTGAAGACGGGAAAACACTAATTTTACATGTCGTGAATACAGCTAGTATTTCGTATCCGACGAAGCTGCAATTCGAGGGATTTGAAAACAGGAAAGATCTGGTTGAAGTTGCAAGTCTTTCAGGAGAACTGAATGATAGGAATAGCCCGGACAAGCCCGAAAAATGCAAAACGCAAAATACGACGATCCATTTACCAGTTACAAATCCGGTTTATGAATTCCCGGCATATTCTTATACTATTTTAAAATTTGCGAGGTAAGATAGAGTGGACAGCTTTGGGCCAGGTTCGGGTATGCGCTGGGTCTGCTTCGGGTAAAAGGTACTAAAACCCGAAGCAGATGCGTCGCAGGTCCTTTTTTGCCCTTATTCAGCCGAACACCTGTTCAGTCGAAAAACAGACCTTGACGTGTTTTATTTAAATCAATTATAAATAACCTAGGATTATTGAGAGTTATTCCTTTATTTTGCGCCGTTATTTTAATCAAATCTTAATAAGCATATGCAAAAACGAATACTCTACATTTTATTTGCGCTCTTCTTGACCACCAATCTCTATGCCCAACAAACTGGGAATGTGAGAGGTAGGATCACAACCTCAGACGGAAGTGTGGCTAGCTTTGTCTCAGTTCAGTTGAAGGGTACAAGCCTGGGCGCAGTATCTGACGAAGACGGCGAATACCTGATTCGTAAAGTTCCTGCGGGTAGTTATACTATCGTAGTATCGGCAGTAGGACTTTATCCAAAAGAAAAACAAATCACCACTAATGGAAAAGGTATTGTGGTTGCTGATTTCTCATTGAATGAGAACCAGTCTCAACTGGACGACGTGCAAATTTCTGCTAACAGGAAAAAATTCAAGGTTGATAAAGTATCGCCGTCACTCCGTTTACAGTCTCCATTGATCGAAGTGCCTCAAAACATCCGTGTAGTTACTAGTCAGGTTCTGGCAGATCAACAGGTATTTGACATCGTTGATGGGGTAACGCGTAACGTGAGTGGCGCCACTCGTACAGGGCACTGGGATGCACAATATGCCAACATCTTCATGCGTGGAACTAATATTCCTGCATTTAGAAACGGAATGAACTTAAAGATGCCTTGGGGTCCATTAGCTGATGATGCTGCTACGATTGATCGTATCGAATTCGTTAAAGGTCCCGCTGGGTTCATGATGGCAAATGGCGAGCCAGGTGGTATTTATAATATTGCCACAAAAAAACCTACTGGAGAAAATAGAAGTTCAGTAACTTTAAGTGGCGGAGGTTTCAACTTAGGCCGTGCGGCTATAGATCTGGATGGTAAATTATCTAAAGATGGCAAGTTGTTATTCCGTCTGAATGCTGCTGCACAGTCTAAAGGTAGTTACAACAAATATAACTACACCGACAAATATGTAATTGCCCCAGTAATTAGCTATCAGATTGACTCTAATACTTTAATCACAGCTGAATATACTACTCAATACGTAGAGGCACAAGCGTTGGGCACTTATGCGTTTTCTCCTAAAGGGTTCGGAGATACTGACCCTAGTTTTTTCATAGGAGATCCGTCACTTGATCCAAATAAATTGTTTGATCACAACGTCACATTCTACCTAAACCATCGCTTAGCAAACAATTGGAGAGTGAATGGCCAGGCTGCGTATGTAAGATACGGTTTGCGCGGAGGAACACCATGGCCGTCAACAATAGCCCCAAATGGCGACATGAGAAGATACCTGAATATCAGTGAAGAGCTTGCAATCAATAAAAATGCGCAGTTGAGTATTACCGGAGATGTTGTGACTGGTCCTGTAATTCACCGTATACTAACAGGTGTAGATATGGGTAACCTGAAAACATGGGGAGACTTCTCAAGTGTAACCCATCCTGATTTACAATTATCGGGAAACGCAACCTTCAACATTTACAACCCTATATATGGCATCCCCACTGCAAATATCCCTGTATTTGATTTTAAAAGTAGAAGTATACAGGTTCGTTCGGGATCGAATACCTATGCAACTAACCTGACATACACAGGTGTGTATCTACAAGATGAGCTGCGCATGTTGGAAGAAAAACTTAGACTTACATTAGCATTGAGATTTACACATGCAGTGACAGTAGGTAAGTCAGCAAAGCTTCAAATCTCGGATAATGTCCTTAGTCCACGTGTTGGTCTAAGCTACTCAATAACTAAAGATTTTTCCGCCTACACATTGTACGACCAAAGCTTTACTCCTGTGGCGGGTCAGGATTATCTAGGCGACCCTTTTGAGCCTATCCGAGGAAACAACATGGAAATTGGGTTGAAAAAGGATTGGTTTGATGGAAAATGGAATACAACTTTCGCAGCCTACAGGATCAAAAGAAAAAATGTACTTACAGCCGATTTAGATCCAGAACATTTAAAGTTAAATCCCAATGCGCAAATTCAATTGGGAGCAACACGTTCTAAAGGTATTGAAATAGACATTACAGGAGAGATCGTTACAAATTTAAATGTCGTCCTTAACTACGCGCTTACAGATGCAAAAGTAATCGAAGATAACACTCCTGCTCTACTAGGTAGGTCTATACCAAATACAGCTAAACACATCACAAACGGGTGGTTGTCTTACCGATTTAAAAGAGCAGGTTCAGTTCTTAATGGTATTGGTTTCACGGGAGGTTATCAAATGCAACTGGAGCGTAACGCCGGTAGTACATCTACACCTTTTGCTTTGCCTGCCTATTTCCGTTTCGATGCGGGCACGTCTTATGAAAAAGGTAAAATTACCATTTCTGCTGTCGTGAATAACTTGCTCAACAGAAAATTACTGACTCAAGGCTCATATTCCAAACTAGCTGCTGAAACAGCTACTTCCGTTTCGTACTACACCTACATCTACGAAGTGCCTAGAAACGCTAGATTGTCTCTGACTTACAGATTCAAGTAAGCTTTTATTCTTTATTTTCTTATATGCAAAGCGGCCGGTTAATCAACCGGCCGCTTTTGTATTGTGAATCAAAAACTAGTAAGCTGCGGTGAATCTTTGTTTAGGGTGCTTATTGCTTTCCAACTCATCAGCAATCACCATTGCCAGATCTTCTACAGAAAGTATGCTCCTGCCCTCTTCATTAAATACCGGGCTTTCCGTACCCAAGCGATACTGACCAGTACGTCCGGCATTAATCCCGGGATGCATTTCGATCGCCGGACTAAAGAAAGTCCAGTTGAGGTCTTGCTCTTCTTTCAAAAGATTCAGATAATCTCTCGCTGCAGTAGCGCCGGCCTTGTAATCCGCAGGGAATTCAGGTCCCTCTACCAATTGCTGACCATTGATGTATAAACTTCCTGCACCACCGATCACGATCAGCCGGGCAACTCCAGATTCCTTTACTGCTTTTTGAATTGCCTCCGACCCTGCCAGAAAATCATCATACAGATTTGGGTTTGTCCATCCGGCATTGTAAGCGCTGATCACTGCATCTGTTCCACTTATTGCCGAGGCCAGGGCTACGGTATTCAGTACATCAACAGCTTTCACAGTTAACAATTTACTTTCTACGCTGATTTTACTGGCGTCACGCACAATTGCAGTCACCTCATGTCCCCGACTCAGTAATTCATTTAAAATAGCGGTTCCTACAAATCCGCTTGCTCCGATTAATGTGGCTTTCATATGTTCTTAATCTTATATTGTAATTTAATTTGTTACAGTTTAATTTAAAAAAAATTAGTCGAATTCTCTACTGAATGTGGCCAGGCTCTTGCCCGATAGGCTCCTGACCAATACTTGTTCTGTACTTTCATACAGTTCGTTTAAATGGGTGTTGATCTCCCTACCAACCGGGCAATTTGGATTGGGTGTATTTTTTGCGATCCCAAGGAGTGTCTCCTGTCTAACTGCGAGATAAACATCAGCCAGGCTGATCCTGTCCGCAGGTTTTGCCAGGTAACTGCCTCCGTTCTTGCCCTCTTTCGTACCTACGAAGCCATGTTTTCTCAAATTGATTAGCTCTTTTCTCACTAACACTGGATTAATATTGATACTTCCAGCCAGGTAATCCGAGGAAATCAACTCTTCACTTGCCTTTTCCAGCAAAACAAGAATGTGTAAGGATATGGCAAACCTGGAATTGTTCATTCTGTAATTTTAATTATTACAGTACAAAGGTAATGCCATTATCGAAGATTCCAAAAAACAGGATGAAAACTTATTGGCATTTGGCAGGACTATTGCAGTGAAGCAATGATCAACTAATATAAATACATTATGAAAAGAGTCTTTTTATTATTTGCCATGGCTGCTGGATTAACTGCCTGCAGCAGTGAAAACACCGATAGCAACAAAGGTGACAGTACTGAACTGATTGCAGAAGACACCACATTTACGGCGACTAACCCTCCTGCTGCAAACAGCACTGACTGTTATCAATACGTCAATAACAAGGACAGCGTAGTCTTAAAATTAAAAGTCGCAGGAGAAGAGGTGACTGGCGACCTGAATTACAACTGGTTTGAAAAGGATAAAAATAAAGGTACACTTGCGGGTGAAATGAAGGGCGATACATTGATTGCAGAATATCTTTTCGATTCGGAAGGTACACGTTCAGTAAGAGATGTGGTATTTCTTAAAAAGGGCGGTCAACTTTATGAAGGCTATGGTAAGTCCACAGAAAAAGGTGGAAAAATGACTTTCGAAGACAGGTCGAAACTCAAGTTCGATGCCATCGTGCTTTCCAAAGTGCCTTGTAACTAGAAGTTTTCGAAGTTCTCCCAAAAGCCGTCTACCGGTAATTTGGCAAAGATATTCACTGGTTCTTTCTTTACGGGATGAATAAATTGCAAACGACGGGCATGTAGGCAAATGCTGCCCTTACGGCTTCCCCGCGGATAACCATATTTATTGTCGCCCACAATGGGACAGCCCATAGTAGAAAGTTGTACCCTGATCTGGTGGGAGCGCCCGGTTAGGGGATCTACCTCGATCAGATAATACCCATTCAACTCACCGATCAGCCTGTAGCTGAGTTCACAACGCTGACTGCCCGGAACCTCCGTATTGTACGGTGTCACTACATTTTTCTGGGGATTTTTGATGAGCCAATGGATGAGTGTTCCAGCTGCCTTAGCTGGCTTTTTGCGCACAACTGCCCAGTATGTTTTCTTAACTTCCCGATTCTTGAACACGGCATTCATCCTTTCTAAGGCTTTACTCGTTTTAGCGAAGAGGATTACGCCACTGACAGGCCTGTCGAGCCGGTGAACCACGCCTAGAAAGGCACTGTTCGGTTTATTGTATTTGGCTGCAAGGTACTTCTTGACTTGTTCGTCCAGGGGTTCATCTCCTGTCTCATCGATCTGCACGATATCACCCGCGCGTTTTTTCACCGCGATCAGGTGGTTGTCTTCATAGAGAATGTCCTTATCTGTTACCGGCATTTAGTACTGCTCCTTTTCGTTAGGGAAATCTTTTGATTTAACGTCTTTAATATAAGACTGAGCAGCACCCAGGATACCTTCATATAAATCTAAGTACTGACGTAAGAAGCGCGGTTTGAAACCTTTGGTCAGTCCGATCATATCATTTACAACCAATACCTGTCCGTCGCAGTCCTGACCAGCACCGATACCGATGGTAGGGATGTGCAGGCTCTCTGATACTTCTTTTGCCAGTTTTGCCGGGATTTTTTCCAGTACTACACCAAAGCAACCGGCTTCTTGTAAAGCCCGGGCATCAGTTTTTAATTTATCAGCTTCCGCTTCATCTTTGGCCCTCACTGTATAAGTCCCGAACTTATAGATGGATTGTGGGGTAAGTCCCAGATGTCCCATCACAGGAATCCCTGCAGTAATGATACGCGATACCGATTCTGCAATCTCGGTTCCTCCTTCCAGTTTCACCCCATGCGCTCCTGATTCTTTCATAATGCGAATGGCGGAGTTGAGGGCTTCCTTAGAATTGCCCTGGTAACTGCCAAAAGGAAGGTCGACAACCACAAAAGCACGCTTGGCACCACGAACCACACTTTGCGCATGGTAGATCATTTGGTCCAGTGTAATTGGTAAAGTAGTTTCGTGTCCGGCCATGACATTAGAAGCCGAATCGCCCACCAGTAAAACGTCCAGACCTGCATCATCAAGAATCGTTGCCATGGAATAATCATAAGCAGTAAGCATCGCGATCTTTTCCCCGCGGTGCTTCATTTCCTGAAGTATATGTGTAGTGATGCGTTTAACTTCTTTATTTACAGACATGGTTATTATCGTTTTGTTGAGGCAAAATTAGTTTTTACAATCGAAATAAAGCGAGTTTAATTGTTTTTGTGACATTACAGCTTATTTCAAAAAATCTCTTGATAGCAAAGCTGCAAAGACGTACCTTTGTACTCCGAAATGAAGGAGTTACTTAACAGCACATTTGTTAATTGCGAAAACAGCATCATAGCTGTATCTAAAGCCTCATTTTTTCCGTTTTTCACAACAATAATTTCTCATATTCACTTACATGACTAATTACATCAAGTTACCTGCAATCTTGTTACTGGCTGATGGCACCGTATATTATGGTAAAGCTGCCGGAAAAATAGGTACTACAACCGGAGAGATCTGCTTCAATACAGGTATGACGGGTTATCAGGAGATCTTTACTGATCCTTCTTATTTCGGACAGATCATGGTAACTACCAATGCCCATATTGGAAATTATGGCATCCACAAGGAAGAAATAGAATCGGACAGCATTAAGATTGCTGGACTGGTTTGTAAAAACTACAACATTGGCTTTAGCCGTAAAGAGGCTTCTGAATCTATTCAGGATTATTTCCAGAATGAAAATATTGTAGGGATTTCGGACATTGATACCCGTGCCCTGGTACGTCACATCAGGCATAAAGGTGCAATGAATGCCATCATTTCTTCGGAAATCACCGACCTGGAAGAACTAAAAAAGAAACTGGCCGAAGTTCCTTCTATGGACGGACTGGAACTTTCTTCACAGGTATCTACCAAAGAACCTTATTTCTATGGCTCTCCGGATGCTACTTATAAAATTGCTGCCCTTGATCTGGGTATCAAGAAAAATATCCTGCGCAACTTTGATGACAGGGATATCTATGTGCAGGTGTTTCCGGCCAAAACTACTTTCGAAGAAATGGACAAATGGGGCGCTGACGGATATTTCATCTCCAACGGCCCTGGCGATCCTTCTGCTATGCCTTATGCCATCGAGACAGTTAAAGAGGTATTGGCTGCTGATAAACCACTGTTCGGTATCTGTTTGGGACATCAATTGCTGGCTGAAGCCAATGGCATCGGCACAATGAAGATGTTCAACGGTCACAGGGGTTTGAATCACCCGGTAAAAAACATCATCAAAAATCACTGTGAGGTAACATCTCAAAACCACGGTTTTGGCGTAATTCCTGACGAAGTTAGGAATTCTGATAAAGTAGAAATCACACACATCAACCTGAACGACCAGTCGATCGAGGGTATCCGTGTGAAAGGCAAGAAGGCATTTTCGGTACAATACCACCCGGAATCTTCTCCTGGTCCTCATGATTCACGTTACCTGTTTGATGATTTCATCACCATGATCAAAGGCGAGCTAGCCTGGTAAACCGGTTAACAGCTCATTACTATCATATTACCGACATTTTAGAAGGTTTAGCCCTGTAGCATTTTCTGTTCGGCTAAACCTTCTTACATTTACAGTATGGATAAAACTAACGCTATCATCAGCGTAAAAAATCTGGTCAAAAATTACGAAGACTTTAAAGCCGTCCAAGGCATCAGTTTTGAAGTTTATGAAAATGAAATCTTCGGTTTACTGGGTCCCAACGGGGCGGGAAAGACCACTACACTTGAAATCATTGAAACGCTTCGGGAAAAGACTTCCGGTGATATTTTTGTAGATGGCTTCTCTGTGGATACTGAAGCCAGTAAGATCAAAAGGATCATCGGCGTTCAGCTGCAGGCAGCGGGCTACTATCCTAATCTTAACCTAGTAGAACTTATGGAACTGTTCTCCGGTCTTTATGGTGTAGACATCAAGCCCATGGAGATGCTGGAAAAAGTGAATCTTCAAGACAAAGCAAAGGCGAAATATAAGGCACTTTCCGGTGGACAAAAACAGCGTTTCTCCATTGCAACGACACTCATTAATTCACCAAAGATCATTTTTCTGGATGAACCGACCACAGGCCTGGATCCCCAGGCCCGGCGTAACCTCTGGGACCTGATCATCGATATCCGCAACAACGGGACTACAGTAGTCATCACCACGCACTATATGGACGAAGCGGAGCAGCTCTGCGACCGAGTGGCTTTTGTAGAACGTGGACAGATCATTGCCCTTGACAGCCCAGACAACCTGATCGATCAGTTGGTCAGCAGCGGGTTTGAAAGGAAGAAAGAAGTGAAGAAAGCTAACCTGGAAGATGTCTTCATCAACCTGACTGGCAAAGAATGGCGTGAAGGATAAATAAATTAGGATCATGAACAATACATCATATAGTCATACCAAAGCAACGCTGGCCCTGGCCAAAGCTAGCTTCCGGTCTATCATGCGCAGCCCTTCGGCGGTTGTCTTTACCCTGGCCTTTCCACTGATATTTATTTTGGTCTTTGGCTTTCTGGGCGGCGGGGGCGTAAAAGTGGAAGTCGCAGTATCTCCAGGATCTGACCTGCAAAACCCGATAATCCAGGCACTTCAGAAAAATTCCGTGGTTCATTTATTAATGAATAAAGAGGCAGAAGAACTAAAAAAAGAATTGGAAAAGGGCCATATAGATGCAATGATCGAGGTGCAGCGCAACGAAAGCGGCAGGCCAGCTTATCTGGCCAATGTGCAATACACTTCAGCTTCTATGGATAAGGGCAATATCTTCAAATCGGTATTGAACAACCTGCTCTATCAATTGAACAGCGCAGATGCTGCTCCCGCGATTGCCCGTTTACAGGAAAGCACCATAAAAGGAAGAGAATACCGTACTATTGATTTTATCCTGCCTGGTCAGCTAGGCTTCTCCCTCCTGAGTACAGGGGTATTTGGAACAGCTTTTGTATTTTTCAGCCTGCGTCAGAACCTGGTGATCAAACGTTTTTTTGCTACTCCAGTGCGTCGCTCAAGCATTGTATTCGGAGAGGGCATTGCCCGGATAGGGTTTGCCCTGCTAGGCGCACTCTTTATCATACTTGTGGGTCACTTTTTCTTTCATTTCACACTTATACACGGTGCAATTACGGTACTGAACATGCTCTTGCTGTCAATTCTGGGCCTCATTGTCTTCATGGGCTTTGGCTTCATTGTTTCGGGGATAGCTAAAAGCGAAAGCACCATACCTCCTATTTCAAATATCATCACCCTGCCGCAGTTTTTGCTTTCGGGTACCTTCTTTTCCATCAATGCCTTCCCAACATGGTTGCAACCAATCAGCCGCGCATTGCCACTCACCTACCTGAACGATGCCATGAGAAAAGTGGCTTTTGAAGGTGCAGGTTTATGGGATGTAAAACAGCAAATCCTGATCATCGTGATCTGGGGAATCGGTGTCTATGCTGTTGCTGTTAAAGTTTTTAAATGGGAATAGTTGGTTGTTTAAAATTTATTATAACTTTGGATATTGCCTTAGTAATTGTAATTTATACACTAAGGCTGATTTACTAATAAAAACCAACAAAAATGAGTTTAATAATTGATGTTCGTGCAAGGCAGATCCTTGACTCCCGCGGCAACCCTACTATCGAAGTAGATGTAATTACAGAAAATGGAATTCTTGGTCGTGCTGCTGTACCTTCAGGTGCTTCTACCGGTGTGCACGAGGCTGTGGAGTTAAGAGATGGTGATAAAAAAGTTTACCTGGGTAAAGGCGTATTGAAAGCTGTAGCCAATGTAAATGAGAAAATCGCTGATGAATTAAAAGGTATTGATGTATTTGAACAAAATGCAATCGACAGCCTGATGATTAAATTGGACGGAACAGAAAATAAAGGTAAACTGGGCGCAAATGCGATCCTCGGTGTTTCCCTGGCCGTGGCTAAAGCTGCTGCACAGGAAAGCCGTCAGCCTTTGTACCGCTATATCGGTGGTGTGAATGCCAACACTTTGCCTATCCCAATGATGAACATCGTCAACGGTGGTTCTCACTCCGATGCTCCGATTGCATTCCAGGAATTCATGATCATGCCAGTAGGTGCATCTTCATTCTCCGAAGCTTTACGCTGGGGTACTGAAGTATTCCACAACCTGAAAGCGATCCTGCACGACAGGGGTCTATCTACTGCAGTAGGAGATGAAGGTGGTTTTGCACCGACTTTTGAGGGTACTGAAGATGCTGTGGAAACCATCCTGAAAGCAATCGAAAAAGCGGGTTATACTCCTGGCGAGCAAATCTGCCTGGCTTTCGACTGTGCTGCTTCTGAGTTCTACAAAGATGGAAAATACGACTATACTAAATTTGAAGGTGAAAAAGGTGCGATTCGTACAAGTGCGGAACAAGCTGAATACCTGGCTTCATTAACTGAGAAATATCCGATCATTTCTATTGAGGATGGTATGGGTGAAGATGACTGGGAAGGCTGGAAGATTCTAACTGACCGCGTAGGTGATAAAGTTCAGTTGGTAGGTGACGATTTGTTCGTTACTAATGTTAAAAGGCTTCAAACTGGTATCGATACCAATACTGCAAACTCTATCCTGGTAAAAGTAAACCAGATCGGTTCATTAACTGAAACCATCAATGCGGTTACTCTGGCACAAACCAATGGATATACATCAGTGATGTCTCACCGCTCAGGTGAAACTGAAGATGTAACCATTGCTGACCTTGCTGTAGCTCTGAACTGTGGACAGATCAAGACTGGTTCTGCTTCACGTTCTGACAGGATTGCAAAATACAACCAATTGTTACGTATTGAGGAAGAGTTAGGTGAAGCCGCACGCTTTATCGGTAAAGATTTCAAATACGCAATTAAAAAATAATTTATACTTATTAAACACCGATCTGGAGTGTAGCGAAAAGCTATGCGGTAAAACAAGTTCGGGATGTTGATAAGTTGAAAATCTTATTTTTAAAACATCCGGAGATTTAAGATCTTCGGATGTTTTTTTTACATTTACCAGCGTTGAAATTAATCTGATTCAAGATTGCTTCAATGATAGATCATAACGATATGAACCGTTTACTAGAACTTGTCCGGAATAAATACTTTCTCTGCGTTGCCGCTTTTGTGGTATGGATGCTGTTCTTTGATAAGAATGACGTGATCGCACAATACGAATATCGCTCAGAAGTGAATAAACTGCAGGAAGAGAAAGACTTTTACACCCGGGAAATTGCCAATGTAAAAAAAGATCTGAATGAGCTAAATACCGATCTGCGCACTGCAGAAAAATTTGCACGTGAAAAATACTTCATGAAAAAAGATAACGAAGATGTTTTCGTGATCATCGAAGAGACGCCAAAGGATTAGAATCCAAAACGGGGCAATGTGAGTTTATACCTCACTACCACAATCCTAAGCACAAAGATAAAAGCCATCACCAGTACCTGTGCCAAGTCATCTTTCAGGTTGAAAAACAACAGTGCATAATACAGGATTCCACCCATGATACAGGCAGTAGCGTAGATCTCCCTTTTAAAGATCAGAGGAATGGTATTGAGCAGCGTATCACGGATTATGCCTCCAAAACAGCCGGTAATGGTACCCAGCGCTACGCAGATACCTGGACTCAAACCAAAAAGAATACCTTTTTGAATACCTAGCATGGTAAATAAACCCAGACCGAGCGAGTCAAACAGGAACAGTGTAACTTTGAATTTCTTGATATAGGTCTTAAAAAAAATGGTGGCAACAGAAGTGAGCAGGATCAGCAGGCAATAATTCACATCTCGCATCCAGGAAACGGGTGTATCTCCCAATAAAAGGTCGCGCACAGTACCTCCACCGATGGAGGTTACAAATGCAATGATGAGCACACCGAAAGGATCCAGACGCTTTTGCATAGCGGCAAAAGAACCTGATATGGCAAAAGCGATGGTTCCCAATACCTCGATGGCTTCTAATGTGCTGATCTGCATAGTACCTAGATTTCGCCGTTTCTTTTTCTAAGAAACCATTCTACGCTCAGCAAAGCCATAAACAAAGCAAACAACCACTTGAAGTTGATCAGCTCTTCATATTTACGGTCTTCATAACTCAAGGTTTTGATTTCCTCACTATTTTCGATATCAGCAGCGATCTTCAATAGTGACGCGGGCAGATAGGACTTTCCGTTGGTGCTGACAGAAAGCTGATGAAGCAGCTGGTGATTCGCAGTGGTCTGCTGGTACTCTGCAATGAGTGCATTCACATAAAATATACCTTGGGCAGTATATTTTTTACTACCCAAGGTTGTGTTGGCTATATAACTGTATTGCCCTGCAGGCAAAGCCCCGGCGTCTAATTGATAACCTGAATCTGTTTTCGAAAATAGGTAATTGTAACTTTTACCTGCGGCATTCCTGATCTGCAGGCTCACATCTGCAGTATTGATTGCAACATAGCTATCATTATACAGGATTGCATTGATCATTACATTTTCATTTTCATCTAAAGTGGTCTTTGCAGTATGCACTTTAAACTTGCGCTTATCGTCCTTTACTGAGAGGTATTGCACGCTACTTGTAACCAGTGTATTGAAGACCTCCGTATTTTGTTCAGACTGGGCTTCTGAAAGTTTCCAGCGCCATATCCCTTCTCCGATCAGGTAGCCGCTCTTTCTTCCGTTGCTGTTCAGGAAAAATAGCTGTGGCGAATTGGTCTTCAGCTTTCCAATGCGCTGGCGAAGCACCACCATGGCATCAGCTCGTACTTCGATGCGTCCGAAAGGAGATTCCAATGGATCGAAACTACTCATCACGTTTGCAGCACCGGGATCCAGATGAAAAGCTGTAAAGTTGGGATCGACCTCTGCGAAGGCCTCCTGCAAGGTTTGACTACCACCGGAATAGTTTACTTCATTCTGTTGTTGGTTAAAGCTGCTTAGGCTGCTCTGCGCGCCGAGAATATACCATACGGGTACGATGGACTGCTTGAGCTTATTCAAAAAGACCTGGGCATCATTTTGTGCCGCGGGCAATTGATAGAGGACCACGAGGCCATAGTCATTGGGATTAACAACATTGAGTTCATCTCCCAAAAGGACTTTAGCATCATAGTGGGGGTTCAGTTGCAGTGCCTGCCGCAATGCGGTAATATCGGGGTGTGGTCCGGCAGCGGCAATCAATACCTTCTGCCTCGCGTCAATTACATCAATAAAAAGCTGCTGTACGTTATTCTTTTCTGAAATTTCATTGGGAATCGTGCTCAACTGCACGGTGTATTTCTGCAAACCCAATTTATTGGCTTTCAATTTTATAGGAAAACTTTTTGCAAAGGCATCCGAAACCAGGCTAACCTTCTCCGAGTGCAGGATTTTTCCATCCTGGATTACCGATAAGGTACTTTCAGTCCCTTTTGCTTCAAAGGCCTGAAGCTGTACTTCGATGGTAAAGTCATTGTCCAGATAAACCAGGCTGTTGTGGTTTATGTTGGCAATCATGAGGTCTTTCTTTGGCAGTGTGTCGCCAAGTGCAATGGTATAAACCGGTGCTTTCAACTTGTTCAGTTCGTAAACGGGACTTCCTCCACGGTTGAAAATACCATCAGAAGCCAGGATTACGGCACCTACATTTCGGTTGAGCATCTCATCATTGAGCTGATTGATGAACCGGACACCATTACTTAGCTTACCCTGATTATTGAAATCGAACCCTGTTCCGACGCTATCGCTGAAGTGATAGGTCTTCACCTCATATTTAGCGGACAGGCGTTCAGCCAGCTGCTTCAGGTCTTTTTCATATTGCTTCGGATTGAAACCTTCCGGCATGATATTGCCCACAGAAAGAGAGTTGTCCTGTCCAATGATTATGATCGGCTTTTCCAGGTTATAAGAGACATTCCGAACCAGGGGGAAGAATAACAACATTGCCATGAGGCTGATCACGGTTGCCCTGACGATGGCGAGACCATAGCGGAGACGTGGTTCGAGGTGCTGCCCCCTTTGATAAAGCAACCAGGCCAGCCCCACTCCTAAAAGCAGGCAGCCAAGTAAAGCAATCAGGGTAAACAAATTGAAGGAGTCGCTCATACGCATTTGGGTAAAGATGCTAAATTTTAAAATAATTGCTAGGCATTTTCCTTAAGTTTGTTTAACAAATTGACGCAGGATATGAAGGGCTTATTTTTAGGTATGGCATTACTTTCAATAGCGTTACCTGGTAGCGCGCAAATCGGCTTTAAAGCCAAGCAGCTTACATTTGAGCGTGTAAAACTAGCTTATAAAGAAAAGTGGGCAGACTTGAAGAACGAGTTGAAGACCGAAGGTGCAGGCAGTGATTTCCAACTCTATCTGGCAGCGTATAAACAGGAAGGAAGGCTGGAAGTATGGACAAAAGGACAGCAGCAAAAAAATTACAACCTTTTCAAGATATACACTTTTTGCCGGCATTCCGGGATACTGGGACCTAAAGTTAAAGAAGGCGATTTGCAGACACCGGAAGGCACTTATCACATTGTAGCTTTCAATCCGGAAAGCAAGTTTCAGCTCTCACTCGGGATCAACTACCCAAATGCGGAAGACCTGCTCCGTAGTGGCAAGGAAAAACCTGGTAGTGAGATCTACATCCATGGTGACTGTGTAACAGTAGGCTGCATTCCGATCACAGATGATAAAATCAGGGAGTTGTATGTATTGGCAGTAGAAGCACGGGAACATGGCCAGGCAGAAATTCCGCTACAGATTTTCCCCTTTAAGATGAATGCTGAAAATATGAGGACACAGCTGCTGAAATTCCCACAACACAAAGCTTTTTGGGCCTCCCTAAAACTGAAATATGATGCTTTCGAGAAAACTAAACAAGCTCCATGAATGACATTAAGATTACCTGCTGATTAAACTATAGCACTCGATAATGCGTATATTGTATAAAATCAGAAAGAGATGAAGCGATTGAAGAACAAAACACTGATCCTTGCGGGCTTATTAATGATGACTGGCTTTGTGGCCTGTGCACAGCAACCAAAGAAAGAAAAAGAAGACCCTAAAAAAAACACAAAGAATATGGAATGGAATAAGTTAACCAAAGAAGAAGAAGATGTAATCGTACGTAAGGGAACTGAATATCCTGGTACAGGGAAACTGCTGAACAATAAAGAAAAAGGAACTTATATCTGCAGGCGCTGCAATGCCCCTTTATACAGCTCAGAATCGAAATTTGAATCGCACTGTGGTTGGCCAAGTTTTGATGACGAGATCAAAGGTGCAGTAGACCGCATTCCAGATGCAGATGGTCAGCGTACAGAGATCGTTTGCCACAATTGCAAGGCACATTTGGGACACGTATTTATTGGTGAAGGCTTTACAGCGAAGAATACGAGGAACTGTGTGAACTCAATTTCCATGAGCTTCGTACCTGACAAGAAATAATTTGTCATTTTACAACAATCAACTGATGCCTGGTGATAAATGCCGGGCATTTTTTGTGGATACGAGATTTGTTTACTTATGTTTGCAGCATTCACCAACTAAAGTAAATATATGAAGTATTGTTTATTGTTATGTGGTATGCTACTGTCATTCATGGGTTTTGCACAGGAATCGACAGGAGATCAGGGAGCCGGCACTATCGCCAGCAATGTTAAAAAATCCGCTACACCTACCCTATTAAAAACCTCAGACGACGATGACGATGCGTCGGAGGTCATATCCAAATCAGTTTACGCTACTTATTATGCCCGGCGATTTGAAGGTCGTAAGACCACCAGCGGCGTTCGCTACCGTCGTGCTAAAATGACTGCAGCTCATTTGAGTCTTCCATTCGGTACCATAGTGACCGTTACGAATCCAGAGAACGGAAGGTCTGTGGAAGTGGAAGTGAATGACCGCGGACCGCATTCAAAAAAATATAAAATAGACCTTTCTGAAGCTGCTGCAAAAGAAATTGGCATTTACGGAAAAGGTGTGGCAAAAGTAGAGATCAGCTACCAGCCCGAAACCGAATAAAGACCTAACTTTAGGATCTTTAAAGTCAGTTTTTTTAAATTATTAACATTGAAAAATTTTCCCTAAGCGCTTAAAAAGAAATAATTAGCTTTTTTGCTCCCTGATTATGACCAAAATCTGATCAGATTCAGCTGCTTATCCCACATCGTGTTAACAACTTTGTGCATTAAAAAAGTCATCACTCTTTATATTTGTTTCCATAAGATTCTTTAATAAATCACACACAGGTCTTTATTTAAAGGTTTAATATTTAATTACTTAAGGTTGCCGGAGGATTTCATGTCTTTTTAATCTTGTAAATAAGTATGGTTTCCGTGTCTGTAATGATTTAAGAATAGAATCTTCTAGTTTATCCTATCAAAATACAAAAAAGAGGCTTATGCAAGAAGAAGAGTTATTATTAAAGGAAAACAAAGATCGCTTTGTTCTTTTACCGATTAAATATCCAGCGATTTGGGAGATGTATAAGAAGAGTGAGGCCAGCTTTTGGACCGCTGAAGAAATTGATTTATCCGATGATCAAAAGCACTGGGACAACCTGAATGACGGTGAAAGACATTTCATTTCCCATATCCTTGCTTTTTTTGCTGCCAGTGACGGTATTGTAAACGAAAACCTTGCTGTGAATTTCATGAGTGAGGTTCAGTTGCCTGAAGCAAGGTGCTTTTATGGTTTTCAGATCATGATGGAAAATATCCACTCTGAAACTTACGCCCTGCTGATCGACACCTATATCAAAGACCCTGACGAAAAAGATCGTTTGTTCCATGCTGTAGAGACTGTACCTTGTGTTAAGAAAAAAGCAGAATGGGCTTTGCGCTGGATTGAGGGTGGTAATTTTGCTGAACGTCTGGTAGCCTTCGCTGCCGTAGAAGGTATCTTCTTCAGCGGTAGTTTCTGCTCGATCTTCTGGTTGAAAAAACGCGGATTGATGCCCGGACTAACATTTAGCAATGAGCTGATTTCACGTGATGAAGGTATGCATTGTGAGTTTGCCTGCTTATTATACAGCATGTTGCAAACCAAACTGACACAGGAACAGGTCCATGGTATTATTAAAGATGCTGTAGAGATTGAAAAAGAATTCATTACAGATGCGCTGCCAGTAGCACTGATTGGTATGAATGCTAAACTGATGTCGCAATACATTGAATTTGTGGCTGACAGATGGGTACAAGAACTTGGTTACACCAAAATATACAATGCCACAAATCCATTTGACTTTATGGAGATGATTTCCCTGCAGGGTAAAACAAACTTCTTTGAGAAAAGAGTTGGCGATTACCAGAAAAGCGGTGTACTAACTTCTACGGAGGACAAAGCTTCCGCTTTCTCACTGGATGATGACTTTTAATACTTATTGGGGTTAGCAATAAGGAAAACAAATAATAATTAACATCGGTGCCGATGCTGAATTTGCCGCTCTCAAATTCAATATGCACCTTAAATACCTAAGAAAATATGTTTGTACTAAAAAGAGACGGCCGCAAAGAAGCGGTGAGATTTGATAAGATAACTGCCCGCATTGAGAAGTTATGTTATGGTTTTAACCCTGAATTGGTAGACCCTATAGATGTTGCCAAAAAGGTAATTGAAGGGCTCTATGATGGGGTAACCACTTCTGAACTGGACAATCTTGCTGCTGAAACCGCAGCCTCCCTGACGACCAAGCATCCTGACTATGCATTGCTTGCTTCCCGCATAGCTGTCTCCAACTTACATAAAAACACAACAAAATCATTCTCCAAAACGATGGAGATGCTATACCTGTACGTAGATCCTAAAAATGGCAAACCAGCTTCGCTGATTGCTGATGATGTATGGAATGTTATAGAAAAAAATGCAGACATTTTAGATAGCACCATCATTTATGATAGAGATTTTGGCTTTGATTATTTCGGTTTTAAAACCCTGGAAAAATCTTATCTGCTAAAATTAGACGGACAAATCGTAGAGCGTCCGCAACATTTATTTATGCGCGTGGCGGTGGGTATCCATAAAGAAGATATCGATAGTGCAATTGCAACCTACAACCTGATGAGTGAGCGTTGGTTCACACATGCGACACCTACCCTTTTCAATGCTGCAACTCCAAAACCTCAAATGTCATCCTGCTTCCTGCTTACCATGCAGGACGATAGCATCGAAGGTATCTATGATACACTGAAACAAACAGCCAAAATCTCACAAAGTGCCGGCGGTATTGGTTTGAGCATTCACAACATACGTGCTACAGGGTCCTACATCGGTGGTACAAATGGTACGAGCAATGGTATCGTTCCTATGCTTAAAGTATTTAATGATACTGCGCGTTATGTAGATCAAGGTGGAGGTAAACGTAAAGGTGCTTTTGCCATTTACCTGGAACCATGGCATGCAGATGTATTGAGCTTCCTGGATTTACGTAAAAACCATGGTAAAGAAGAATTGCGTGCCCGTGATTTGTTTTATGCACTTTGGGTTTGCGACCTGTTCATGAGAAGAGTAGAAGAAAACGGCGACTGGAGTTTGTTCTGTCCGCATGAAGCACCTGGACTGGCAGATTGCTTCGGTGAAGAATTCGATGCCTTATATGAACGTTATGAGAAAGAAGGACGTGCGCGCAAAACCATCAAAGCTCAAGAGCTTTGGTTTGCCATCCTGGATTCACAGATTGAGACAGGTACGCCTTATTTATTGTATAAAGATGCTGCCAACAGCAAATCTAACCAGCAAAACCTGGGTACGATCAAAAGTTCGAACCTCTGTACAGAGATTATAGAATATACGTCTAAAGACGAAGTTGCAGTATGTAACCTGGCGTCATTGGCATTGCCAAGATACGTGATCAACGGAGAGTTCGATCATCAGAAATTATATGATGTTACTTATCAGGCAACCGTCAACCTGAACAAGATCATCGATTACAATTATTATCCCGTTGAAGAAGCAAAAAATTCCAACATGCGTCACAGACCAGTTGGTTTGGGTGTACAAGGTTTAGCTGATGCGTTCATTCTAATGCGCTTACCCTTCGAAAGTGAAGGTGCAAGGATTCTGAACAAAGAGATCTTCGAAACCATTTACTTCGCAGCCATGACTGCTTCCCATGACCTTGCTGTGAAACATGGTCCGTATCAAACTTTTGAAGGCTCTCCTTTATCAAAAGGCAAGTTCCAGTTTGATCTTTGGAACGTACAACCAGATAGCGGAAGATGGGATTGGGAAACTTTACGTGAAAAAGTAGTGAAAGATGGTGTGTATAACTCCTTGCTGGTTGCCCCGATGCCTACTGCTTCGACCTCACAAATTTTGGGTAACAATGAATGCTTTGAGCCTTATACTTCTAATATCTACACGAGAAGGGTACTGAGCGGTGAGTTTATTGTGGTTAACAAACATTTACTGAAAGACCTTGTCGCTTTAGGCTTGTGGACTCCTGCAATGAAAGACAGAATTATCCTGGCCAATGGTTCTATCCAGGACATTGCTGAAATCCCTGACTACATTAAAGAATTATACAAAACCGTTTGGGAAATCAAAATGCGTAGCATAATTGACATGGCAGCAGACAGAGGTGCTTACATCTGTCAGTCGCAATCCCTGAACTTGTTTATCAATGCTCCAAACACATCAAAACTAACTTCAATGCACTTCTATGCATGGAAGAAAGGCCTGAAAACAGGTATGTATTATCTGCGTACGCAAGCAGCTTCTCAAGCCGTTAAGTTTACGGTAGAGAATCAGGCTGGTAAAAATATGGAACCTGTAATTCCTGAACACATTGCACAAAGTGCTGAGGAAATTGTTGAAGGTCCTGTTTGCAGCATGGAAGAAGGTTGCATCAGCTGCTCTGGCTAATTCAGAAAAAGCTGATATAACAAAAGGGCCGGTTCTTAAAAAGAACCGGCCCTTTTGTTATATCAAACAATTATTTAGTGTAGAGATTTGAAGTATTTCGGTACCCAGAGCCGGTATTGGTATACCAATCTTTATAAGCTGTACCTCCCGACTTGGCCCAATCCAGAAAGCGCAGATACGCATCTGAAATTGCCCTACCCTCTATAGGGTAAACAAATGTATCTGTGAAGCTGATCGCCCAGGGTGCATTTTCCTTATTCATATAATATTTCCCTGTACCCTGATTACTGGCATCGTCCTGAGTACCAAGAATGGACTTGTTTGCTTTGTCCGTAGGTACATTATCGGGAAGATGAATCTCATATTCTCTTCTCAAACTACTGATCAGGAAAGGATTGAAAGGTGCATTGCCGATTTCAGCAGCAGAAACAGGACTCGCAAACTTAATCAAAACGGTAGCCTTAGTTGGCGTAACCTTTGGCTTAGAAGGATTTGTATTCACCTGGTCCGTACCATCAGCATTTTTCAACAGATTTTGATGGTTATCAAATGGAATGATGACAGCTCTGGCTTGCCCAGCCTCTACGCCATTGGAAGCCAACTGAATATAGTTGCTCTGTAGTACCTGCCCTGTTACAGATGCCACCTTAGAGGCTGCAACCGGCAACTGCACTCCAAAGCCATTTTTAAAGCTTGCACCTGCCGCGACAGGAAGGTATTCACCAGTCATCTCGGTTACGGCATTTGATGCGTTAGAGATGAAAGTATACCGATAATTGACAACTAAGTCATTCAAGTCATAATCCCCTTTCTGTGGCCAGAAATCTTCGAAAGCCAGAGTAGAGTAGCCATTTTGCGATGGGAAATAAGTGATATAGGCTTTAGAAGCATCATTAGGGAAATCATCCAGAGCGTCAAGTACCCCGTCTCCATCCGTGTCACCACCTTTATCGATAGTTGCTACATTAGCTGTACTGATTCCTGTCACTGGATTTGAAGTTGCATAAACGACAAGGTCGTTAAAGTCATTGTCAGAACTCTGCTCTCTATTGATGTCTTCAAAACCAAAAAGGAACAAGTTATGGACATTATCATAAAGCATGACAGAATGTTTTTTCCTGGTACTCGCAATTTCAGGATTAAACTTGGCTTCGGAATAAAATTTAGTACCACTGGTTGATACTCCCGATCCTGTCCATGCATTTTGAAGCAGCACAAAAGCAATGGTCGTACCTGCCTCAAAACGGCCAAGTTTCACTTTATCACCTGAATTCAATCCACCACCAGACTGGTAAGCAGAAGCATTTGGGAAGACCATTGTCACTTTATCAATACCTCCAAGTGAAGTTCCTGTTGTAACAGATAACGGAGGATTATCCGTATCATAAGCATAATATCCCAGTGAGTTCAAATAGCCCGCACCTTCAGAAACAAAGGTAATCCAGACATCGCTGGTCTGCGTCACTACGATGTTTGAACCAACATTCGTTGTCAAGTATTCCGGATGAGTAGTTGTCAAGGGCTTACCTTCTGGTAGAGAAGCATTTACGTAATTGAGCAAACTCGCGTCAATGACATCTGGTGTGTTCTCCAGATACTTTGGTCTACCAAGACTCGAGGGGTAAGTGCTGCTGTTTACTACGGCATCTGAAGAAGCGGTATAAGGTGAGGGATAACCATAAGTAACTGTCAGAAGTCCCCGGGCTGATACATCAGCTTTTTTGTTTTGGAGGCTCAATATCGTGCCAGGGTCTCCAGTATATGGTGGAATCTGATTAGGCACAATGTCACCACTAGCAGTGAAAGTGCCACCTAAGATCGCGCTAACGGAAGTTTTCCCACCTACATACGCCTTAGCATTGTTGATGAGCCCAACAAAATTGGGGCTGATGAGCAATGTGTCCAGATAAGAGGGAACTGTAATTTTACCCCTCACATAGCCATCGGCATCACTGACCGCTTTTAAAAAAAGTTTGTAGCTCCCACTGGGATCAGAAACGCTTAGGACAGCCCCTTTAATGGGCTTGTTGTCATTGGTCAGCAACTGAACAGACACCGAAAGGTCTTTAGTTGTTGCGTACCTGAATGAATTAGGAATGTCTGTCCCGGGAGTAGTAGGGTCGGGAACATCTGATCTGTTTTTCTTGCAGGAGCTCAAAACCACTGCAGCGATGAAAAACAGGCAAAAGAAAGGGAAGAAAGTTCTCATGGCCGTTTTTTTTAATAGTAATGTAATAAAGAGGATCAACAAAGTGAATACCATGAAAAGCATGTATCTTTGTCCCAGCATGAGTAAACACGAGATCATATCCTGTGAGCGCTGTGGTTCTCCCATAGAGTGTAAGGCAAATTCCTACACCAAATGCCAATGCAGCGTGGTTCAGCTTAGTCTGAACGAAATGCAATACATTAGTGAACAACATGATGGCTGCCTCTGTTCATTTTGTTTATTTTCTTTACAGCAGGAGTACCGGGATATTTTGACTGCTATATAGCTCGGATCCGAACCTTATTTATTTTTTTTGGCTAACTTTGCAGCAAATAATTTGTTGAGAAAAGCATGGCGAAAGTACAGGTTGGACTGGTGCAGATGAGTTGCACCAGTGATAAACAGGAAAATTTAAATAAAGCGATTGTAAAAATCCGTGAGATTGCCGCACAAGGTGCACAGGTAGTGTGTCTTCAGGAGCTCTTTACTTCTTTATATTTTTGTGATGAAGAAAACTACGACAACTTCAAGTTGGCGGAATCCATACCGGGACCATCAACAGACATCTTGTCTAAAGTAGCTGCTGAACTGAAAGTAGTTATTATTGCTTCTCTTTTTGAAAAACGAGCAGAAGGACTTTACCACAATACTACTGCCGTACTGGATGCCGATGGAACTTATCTCGGTAAATACCGGAAAATGCATATCCCTGACGATCCTGGATTCTACGAAAAATTCTACTTCACACCCGGAGACCTGGGCTACAAAGTATTTAAGACCAAATATGCAAAAATCGGTGTGCTAATTTGCTGGGATCAGTGGTATCCTGAAGCAGCTCGCATCACTGCCTTAATGGGAGCCGACTTCCTGGTTTATCCTACCGCTATAGGATGGGCGACTACACAGGATGAACAGACCAATAACGAACAATATAATGCATGGCAAACCATACAACGTTCTCATTCTGTAGCCAATGGGATCCCTGTCGTGAGCATCAATCGTGTAGGAGAAGAAGCAGGTGTAGAATTCTGGGGAGGTTCATTTGTTTCCAATCCTTTTGGAACTGTCATCTACCAGGCGCCACACCATGAAGAAACTTTAAAGGTGGTAGAATTGGATTTATCGAAATCTGATAGTTACAGAACCCACTGGCCATTCCTTCGCGACAGAAGAATAGATAGTTATTCGCAAATCACTAAAAGGTATATTGACGAAGATTAAGAACAGGGAATGTCATCATTTAACGAAGTAATATTCAACAACAGCCCCAAAAAAAAGGGTTATAGCTTTCCCGCAGAATGGGATAGGCACGAAGCAACCTGGCTCAGCTGGCCGCATAAAGAGGCTTCATGGCCAGGAAAAATTGAAACCATCTATGCTCCTTACTGTGAATTTATCAAGGTTGTAGCTAAGGGAGAAAAAGTCCGCATCAACATCAACGATGAGGCTACCAAGGCTTTTGCTATTGCAGAATTAGAAAAAGCCGGTGCGGATCTGAGCCAGATTGAGTTTCATTTCAATTCGAGTAATGATGCCTGGTGCCGGGATCATGGACCCGCCTTTCTCTTGGGCAAGTCCGGTACTGAAAAAGCCGTAGTAGACTGGGGTTACAATGCGTGGGGCGGGAAATATCCACCTTACGATCTGGACGATATCATTCCTACAAAGATTGCACAACATTTCAATCTACCGGTATACCATCCAGGCATTGTGATGGAAGGCGGATCTGTGGAATTTAATGGTGCAGGTACAATTCTAACTACCACGGCGTGTCTGCTCAATGAAAATAGAAATCCTGAACTGAATAAGGAACAGATCGAACAATACTTACTTGAATTCTATGGTGCTGAACAGGTGCTTTGGCTTGGAGACGGAATTGTAGGGGATGATACCGACGGACATATTGATGATATTACACGTTTTGTAAACGAAGATACTGTACTGACCGTTGTAGAAAGTAACCCTCTGGATGAAAACTACCATCTGCTGCAGGAAAATCTGGAAACATTGAAGACGCTACGTCTAAAGGATGGCAGATCATTAAATATAGTTGAATTGCCTATGCCTTCGCCAGTAATATACGAGGATACCCGTTTGCCTGCTTCCTATGCTAATTTCTATATTGCCAATGCCGCAGTCATCGTGCCGACTTTCCGGGATGTGAATGATCAGAAAGCGCTGGAGATCATCCGAAGTGTATTTCCTGACCGCGAAGTGGTAGGTATAGATTCTACAGATATTATATGGGGACTAGGAAGTTTCCACTGCCTGAGCCAGCAGGAACCGGCCACAAAAAACATATAGATAACCATACTAACAAATTAGATGAAATTATTAGCAGGAAAAACAGCGCTGATCACAGGTGCGTCGAAAGGAATAGGCCGTAAGATTGCCGAGAAATTTGCAGAACAGGGCGCCAATGTTGCATTCACTTACCTGTCCTCAGTAGAAAAAGGCCAGGCACTGGAGACAGAATTGCAGGCTTTCGGTACCCAAGTAAAAGGCTATCGTTCAGATGCTTCAAAATTTGCTGAAGCAGAGCAGCTGATCACAGACATTGTTGCTGACTTTGGCGCATTAGATATCGTAGTGAACAATGCAGGAATTACCAAAGATGGTCTTTTAATGCGCATGAGCGAAGAGAATTGGGACGAGGTGATCAATGTTAACCTGAAGTCTGTATTTAACGTATCTAAAGCTGCTTCTAAAGTAATGATGAAGGCACGCAAAGGATCCATTATCAATATGAGTTCCGTAGTTGGTGTACAGGGCAATGCTGGTCAGGCCAATTACGCTGCATCCAAAGCGGGAATCATTGGCTTCTCTAAATCGTTGGCAAAAGAGCTGGGTTCACGCAACATTCGTACGAATGTGATTGCACCTGGCTTCATCCGTACAGAAATGACAGAGGTGCTTGACCCCAAAGTGGTGCAGGGATGGGAAGAAGGCATCCCCCTGAAAAGAGCTGGAGAGACGGAAGATGTAGCCAACGCTTGCCTATTCCTAGCTTCCGATATGAGTGCATACATTACCGGACAGGTATTATCTGTATGCGGCGGTATGCTATAAGAACCATTATCTCAAATACAGGAAGGGGATGAGTTTTCATCCCCTTTTTTATTTTCATGCTTAAATAAAAAAGCTCCGATGATCAGATCACCAGAGCTTTTACATTATACAAGAAGGTCTTCTTATTTTTTTAACAATCCAGCCATTGCTGCGCCGATCTCTGCAGGACTTTCTACTACAGTAATCCCGCATTCCGCCATGATCTTCATCTTGGCAGCAGCGGTATCTTCTGCACCACCTACAATAGCACCAGCATGACCCATTCTACGGCCTGCAGGAGCAGTTTGTCCAGCTATGAACCCTACTACTGGTTTAGTACCATTTTCTTTGATCCAGCGTGCTGCTTCAGCTTCCATACCACCACCAATCTCACCGATCATGATGATACCTTCTGTCTCAGGGTCATTCATCAACAGTTCTACTGCTTCTTTAGTAGTTGTTCCAATGATCGGGTCACCACCGATACCAATCGCTGTAGTGATGCCTAATCCTGCTTTTACCACTTGATCTACAGCTTCATAAGTAAGTGTACCTGATTTGGAAACGACACCCACCGTACCTTTTTTGAAGATGAAACCTGGCATGATACCAATTTTAGCCTCATCAGCGGTGATCACCCCCGGACAATTAGGACCGATCAAACGGCAGTCTTTGTCGGATATATATTCTTTCACCTGGATCATATCCTTTGTAGGAATACCCTCAGTGATACAAACAATTACTTTGATTCCAGCCTCAGCAGCTTCCATGATGGCATCTGCAGCAAAAGCTGGGGGAACGAAAATAATAGATACATTGGCGCCGGCCTGATCGACCGCATCCTTCACAGTATTGAAAACTGGTTTTTCCAAGTGAGTCTGGCCACCTTTTCCTGGGGTAACACCGCCAACAACGTTTGTTCCATACTCGATCATTTGAGAAGCATGATAAGTACCCTCGTTTCCTGTAAAGCCCTGAACTATAACTTTTGAATCTTTATTTACTAAAACACTCATGTATCTTTATTTTTTTGTGCAAACTTAGAGAAAAGAGCTTAGCATTCCAGAACATTTTTAAAAAAAATGCAAAGAATTACGTAATATGATTAAGACAATTTCTTATCTCCACTCCTTACTTGCAGAATCCGGATCAGTTCATCGGCAAAGAGTGTGGCTGAACGTTTGCGATAAACACCTTTCTGCCACAATACAAAGGCCTGTTTGTAGTATTCTTTCCCAGCAATGGGGATGGCTATCAGGTTTTCCCAGGTAAGAATTGCCTTTTCGTTGATGATGGTAGCCCATTGACCCTCATCTACCATAGAAAGTAGTGAGTGTACATCATTCATTTCGATCTTTATCAAGGGTTTGATATTCCGCTCACTAAACAGTTGATTGAGTAGATCACGTGAGCTGAAGCCTTTACTTGGCAAAATAAGCTCAACTTTGCCCAGCTCTGAAAGGGAAATCTTTTTCATACTGGCTAAATGATGCCTTTTTGAAACAACCATCATAATTCTGGAAGAAAATAAAGGCTCCATCTCAAGTCCTGTGTTGTCTGATTGGTCATGAAACGCGAGTATTACATCCAGATCAGCTAGCTTCAACTGCTGTTCCAATTCACCAGCAGTACCATATTCCACAATGATTTTGATTCCGGGATATTTGGCGCTAAATGGAGCCAGGGCGGGTAATAACATCGAACTGAAGGCATAGGTCACACCAATCTTCAGTTCTCCACTAACCATATCGTTGAGTTCCTTGATTGCCTCTTTAGACTTTTTCACATCACGCATTACCTGTTGGGCATGGTTCAAGAACACTCTTCCAGCTTCCGTCAGCCTAATCTGCTTACCTACCCGGTCAAACAATTGCGTCCCAAGCTCTTCTTCCAATTGCTTGATCTGCTGGGAAAGCGTCGACTGTGTCACAAAACTAGCTTCTGCCGCATGTGTAAAATGCAACATTTCTGCTGCCTTAATGAAATATCCCAATTGCCTAAACTCCATAACACGAAATAATCAATCGTTAAAACTAATCAATATCATTAAAACAATCAATTTTACCACTATCTATTTTATGCCGATTTTTGTATCATCAATTCAAAATACATGTTCAGATCTTTAAAATACCGCAATTTCAAACTCTTTTTTTATGGACAATCCATTTCCCTTGTAGGTACCTGGATGCAAAAGACGGCGGTTAGCTGGCTGATATATCGGCTTACCGAATCAGCAATGCTCCTTGGAACGGTTGCTTTCGTTAGCCTGATCCCTTCGCTCCTCCTTTCCCCATATGCAGGAAGCCTGATTGACAGACACAACAAATATAAAATATTGGTGATCACCCAGATCATTTCTATGTTACAGGCAGGAGCATTGGCCGCAATTATTTTTTTCGAATATTATAGTATTCCCGCGATTATTGCTTTAAGCTTGCTTCAGGGGGTCATTAATGCATTTGATGTAACCTGCCGTCAATCTCTCATGGTAGATATGGTGGAAGAAAAGTCAGACCTACCCAACGCAATCGCACTCAATTCAACAATGACCAATCTGGCAAGAATCATTGGCCCTGCTATTGCTGGCGTTATACTTAGCACTTTCGGAGAGGACTTCTGTTTTATCGGTAATTTCCTAAGCTACATCCCTGTACTCGGCTGTCTATTTTTGATGAAACTAAATGTAACCCTCAGCCCCAGTTCTCAAAAAAGCATCTGGACAGAATTGGAAGATGGTTTTAAATATATTTCCGGAGACAAGGAACTGAGCAGCATGCTGGTTATGATCGGAATCAGCAGCCTTCTTGTGATTCCTTTCAATACGCTTATGCCGATCTTTGCAAAAGACCTCTTCAAAGGAAATGCAGGAACGTTCAGTTGGTTTGAGAGTGCCGCAGGCTTTGGTTCTGTCCTCAGTGCCATGTATCTGGCTCAGTTGAAATCCGCTAAACCACTCACAAAGATTGTAATTATCGCCAGCGTCATTTTCGGTTTTAGCCTCATCCTTCTGGCCTACTCTTCAATACTATTACTCGCATTATTCTTTATGGGTCTAAGTGGGTTAGGCATGATGGCACAGACTTCTGCAATCAACACCTACATACAGACGCACGCAAGTCCTGAGATGAGAGGAAGGGCAATCAGCTACTATGTAATGGCCTATCAGGGCATGATCCCAATTGGCAGTCTGCTGATCGGCTGGACAGCACATGCATTCGGACCCCGACATGCTGTAGGAATTGCCGGGCTGACCGGGATACTCTCAGCGGTATTATTTCTATTGTATAAAGCGAGGAATACTAAAAATTTCCATATGTTTATGCAACATGAAACCACTTAACATCTATTTTCGCATCAGTCATGTCGGCAATGGGAAATTCCGTAAAACTAAACATGAGGTGAACAACCTTATTGTAGACATCATTAATAGAAATCCAAGCAAATCGGCAACGGAACTTCGCGAAATCGTTATCCAGGAATTCAAAACAGATGAAAAAGCACAACAGATACTGACCACAAACAGTCGTTTTTTTATAGACAGCATCATCGATATTGAAGCGGTGATTACTTACCTACCCAGAGAGGTAAAAACTGAAGAGCAGTTTTATACTCAATGGAGATACGTCCAGAAATCCACACCTTACCGGCTAGTCCAATACCTGGATGAAAACAAAGTTGTGGTCTATAGTGAAAAGACTAAAGTGCTGCACACGGTAAAATTGGATAAAGATATTATAATTGTGGCTGACGAAAACGTGTAACTATTTTTTTAGTTTAGAAAGGTCTTTGATCCGGATGTTCTTAAAATCTACTGGCTGACCTTCGCTTTGCAGTGCAATGAAACCGCTGCTCAGTAGTTTACCGTCGACTTTTATCTTGGGATCGTAACCATTAGCTACACCACCACCTATCTGTGGCTTGGAATATTGCAGCACCGTATCACCATTGATGATGTGCTTAATCAATGAATCTCCAAGAACAATGAGCTCCCCTTTTACCCATTGCTCACCATCGTAAGTTTTTGAACTCGAATTGATGCAATGATCTGCGGCGATTTTGCCCTGATATACCACATTTGTACCAGGTGAACACATATTTCCAGTAGGTCTTGGTTTACCGTCTCCTAGACCCGCCAACAATTGCATTTCAATTGAAATTGGCCAGTCCTGTTCTTTGAGCATCGTCCTGGGATCCTGGGAGTGAAACATTACACCGCTATTCAGCAGCGTATAACTTGGCGCACCTTTTTGCAGTTTGCCCACAAAGCGATATTCAAATTTAAGATGATAATAGGAATAAGGGATTTTATAATACAAATGGCCGAACTGATCGTTAAAATCGTCATATTGATCATAACGTATTTTTATGATGCTATCCTCAACCCTAAAAGTATTTCCAAAGTTCTCCCCGACTTCATGGTGATAGATTTTGACGAACCAATCGTTGATATCCTTACCATTAAACAGCTGTTTCCAGCCCTTATCTTCAGCAGAAACACCTACATTCTGTTTGAGGCCGCAACTGAAAAGAGTAAGACCAAAGGTCAGGAGGGCAAAAAAAGCATTTTTCATGAGCTAAATTTTGGTTTGCGCTGCAAAATACAGATTTCTACCACATTCTGCTGATCAAAAATTCATTTTATATTACCGGAAATTCACCCTTCATCGACTTTCAGCCCTGAGGAATTGAACTGCAAATCGTACAGTTTTTTATAGTAGCCATTTAATCTCAACAATTGCTGATGAGTTCCCATCTCCTTGATTTCTCCTTTATCCAAAACCAGAATCTGGTCAGCCTTTTGAATTGTCGACAAGCGGTGGGCGATGACGATAGAAGTGCGTCCCTTCATCAGATTTTCTATGGCACGCTGGATGAGCATTTCAGTTTCCGTATCTACAGAAGATGTTGCTTCATCCAACACCAGAATGGCCGGATTGTAAACAAGTGCACGGATAAAAGAGATCAGTTGTGCTTGTCCCGCCGACAGCGTCGCCCCTCTTTCCATGACGTTATAGTGATATCCGCCGGGAAGTCTTTCTATGAATTCATGCGCGCCAACCTTTTTTGCAGCATCCACTACCTCTTCCATACTGATATCGGGATTGTTCAGTGTGATGTTGTTGAAGATGGTGTCTGAGAAGAGGAATACGTCCTGAAGCACTGTAGCTATATTGCTGCGCAGGTAGTTTAATTCATAATCCTGAATGCGGGTTCCGTCAATGCAAATTTCCCCTCTACCGATTTCATAGAAACGATTCAAAATATTGATTGTTGAAGACTTTCCAGCACCTGTAGCCCCTACAAGCGCAATGGTTTTGCCAGCATCCACCCGGAAAGAAATATCTTTCAATACATAATTCTCATCATTATAGGCGAACCATACATTTTGAAAAGAAATAGTACCATTCATACCCACTGGTGCCAAAACGCCATCGTTAGTGGTCACCTCATCTGTGTCCAGCACCTTAAACACGCGTTCTGCCCCCACCATACCCATCTGTAGGGTATTGAATTTATCTGCAAGCTCACGGATAGGGCGAAACAGCATACTGATGTAAAGAATAAATTCGGCAATTGTACCCGGACTCACCTCCATGGGCTTTTCCAGGATGCTTTTTGCTCCATACCAAACCAGAAGTCCGAGCGACATGGCCGATATAATTTCAACCACCGGAAAAAAGATCGAATAATACCAGTTCGAGCGGATATTTGCATCGCGGTAAAGCGCGTTGATCTTCACAAATTTACGATACTCCTGCTCCTCACGTGCAAAGTACTGGATAATAGAAATACCAGTAATGTGCTCCTGCAGGTAGGTATTCAGATTGGACACCTGTGTTCGAATTTCCTGAAAAGCTGATTTAATGGCTTTTTGAAATACAGAAGTAGCAATGATAAGTAAAGGCATAGGCAGTAATACGACCAACGTAAGCGCCCAATCCCTATATACCATTACGGCAATGATAACGATCACCATCAGTATATCCCCTATGATAACGATAAGCCCCTCAGAAAAGATTTCAGCTATGGTTTCCAGATCTGATACTGTCCTGGTGATCAGTTGTCCAATTGGTGTATTGTCGAAATATTTGAGTCTCAATTGAGTGATATGGTTAAACACATTAATACGCAGATCGCGTATAGCGGATTGGCCTAATGTATTAGTCAGGTAAGTATGACTGAACTGGATCAATGCCTGAAGTACAAGCATTACCAACATCAGAATAGTCATGGACAGGAGACCGGAGTAATTATCCTTCATGATATACTGATCTAGCGTGTACTGAATTAGAAAAGGCCTTACCGGTGCGATCAACGCCAGTAAAATTGTGAGCACAATGGACCAGGCAAAGATATTTCTATACGGCTTTACATACAGAAAAACTCTTTTCAATAAACCTACATTAATGGCATCTCCGGTTATTTTAGACATAGATTAGGTTACAAAGGGGTAAACTACATTCACAAGGTACAAACCACAGGCAGGCACGGATTGTCCGGCACTGCTTCGGTCTTTACTGGCAATGACCGCTTCGAACTGCTCCATATTAATTTCACCTTTACCGATCCGCACCAATGTACCGACGATAGCACGGACCATGTTGCGAAGAAACCTGTCCGCGCGTATGGTAAATATAAGCCCATCCTCTTTTTGCTCAAAAAATGCTTCCGTAATTTTACAGTTATTGGTAAAAGTTTGTGTATTGGATTTACTGAAACAAGAAAAGTCAGTATGATCCATCAACCTTTCCGCAGCAGCATTCATGGCATTGATATCGAGTTCGCCTTTAAATAACCATGAGCGCTCCAGTTTAAAGGGATCTTTATGAAAGTGGATGTAGTAGTTATAAGCTCTTGCTGTAGCATCAAATCTCGCATGTGCATCGTTATGCACCTCAAAAACACGCTTAATAGCAATCTGGTAAGGCAGTAAGGAATTGATCCCCGTTAAGCAACGCTCGGGGTCCGGTCTCTTTTCGGGATTAACTTCGAGATCGAAATGTGCGTAGAATTGCGTGGCGTGTACACCAGAATCCGTTCTTCCGCAACCCAAAGTGACCACTGGCTGTCTGAAATAAACTGACAGCGCATTATCCAGGCATTCCTGCACAGTAATAGCGTTTGGCTGTATCTGCCAGCCATGGTACCCGGTGCCGTTATAAGACAATTCTATAAAGTAACGTTGTGTGCTCAAGGCTACAAATTTATCTTTTTTAAATCATATATCAGATTGCTTAGTTTAGGCCTTTTGATATCTTTGTTGAAATTATTGAATTGATATGATACAGAGAATACAATCGATTTGGCTGCTGTTGGCAGGCCTGACCATTTTATTGTTGTTGGTATTACCTCCGGTAACCTTACCTGCCGATGCACCTGAAGTTCCCAGACCATCTACACTACTACTGATCGCAAATCTGTTTATCGCTTTGTTGAGTTTACTCAACATTTTCAATTTCAAAAACAGAAGCCTGCAAAAAAATCTCATCCTGCTAAATATTGTGCTTACCCTCGCCCTTTGTGCCTGGATCTTCGTTACCTTCCGGGATTTTCCTGGTGGCCTGGAGGATGTAAAACCTTCGATAGGCGCATTCATGCCACTTCTGAGCATCATCTTTTCAGCACTCGCTTACCGTGGAATTAGACGGGACGAGCAATTACTTAGGTCTGCAGATAGGCTCAGATAATTAATTGCCTCATTTTTATTTAGTTACACTTCTATAAAATGCCAATTATTAACCGTACCTTTGCGGCTTAATAAATTATATTACATGATAAACCCATTTAGTAAATTGGGGATAAGTGATGACGTTGTTAATGCCGTAAAGGATTTAGGTTTCGAAAATCCAACACCTATTCAGGAACAAAGTATTCCTGTGCTGTTAGAGGGCAATAACGATTTTGTTGGTTTGGCCCAAACAGGAACAGGAAAGACAGCCGCATTCGGTTTACCTCTGTTAGAATTGATCGATTTTAAAAGCAACAAGCCTCAAGCGCTAATTTTGTGCCCTACGAGAGAGCTGTGCTTACAGATTACGAGCGACATCAAAAATTTCTCCAAAAACATCTCTGGTGCTAATGTCGTTGCCGTTTACGGTGGCGCAAACATTATGCAACAGCTGCGTGAAATTAGGATCGGTGTACAAATAGTAGTGGCTACACCGGGCCGCATGTTGGACATTATCGGCCGTAAGGCGATAGATTTCAGTAACGTGAAGTATGTAGTACTTGACGAAGCTGATGAAATGTTAAACATGGGCTTCCAGGAAGACATCAACGACATCTTGTCGACAACTCCTGATGACAAAAAAACATGGTTATTCTCTGCTACTATGCCTCCTGAGGTTAGAAGAATAGCTAAAAATTACATGGACTCTCCTGTAGAGCTTACCATGGGAACAAAAAATACCGGCAACGTAAATATCGAGCACGAATATTATACTGTACGTGCTAGGGATAAATACGCAGCACTTAAACGTATTGTCGATTTCAACCCTGAGATTTTTGCAGTAGTTTTCTGTAAAACTAAACTGGACACCCAGGACGTAGCGGAGCACCTCATCAAAGATGGTTACAATGCTGATGCATTGCACGGAGACCTTTCGCAACAACAACGCGATAAGGTGATGCAACGCTTCCGTGACCGTAACATGCAATTGCTAATTGCTACTGATGTTGCCGCCCGTGGTATTGACGTAAACAACGTGACACACGTAATCAATTACTCTTTACCTGATGAAATTGAGAGTTACACCCACCGTAGTGGTCGTACCGGACGTGCTGGTAAAACCGGTGTATCTATCTGTATTGTCAACTCTAAAGAGATTGGCAAAATACGTCAGATTGAAAGAATCATAGGAAAACAGTTTACAAAAGCAGAATTGCCAACGGGCTTTGATGTTTGTGAAAAACAACTGTTTGCCCTGGTACACAAAGTGCATAATGTTGAAGTGAACGAAGCACAGATTGAGCAATACATCCCACGCATCATGGACGAATTTGCCGAACTGAGCAAAGAAGAAGTGATCAAACGTTTTGCTTCCTTAGAATTCAACCGCTTCTTAGAGTACTATAAAAACGCACCGGACCTGAACTCTTCAGGAGACGATCGCGGAGAACGCGGAGAGCGTGGCGAAAGAGGTATGAGAAGTAGCGAAGGTTACACACGCCTGTTCATCAACCTCGGTTCAGTAGATGACTTTACCCGTGGCGATTTACTTTCTTTCGTTTGCAATAACGGAAAGATCAGCGGCAAAAGCATAGGCAAGATCGACTTGAAAGGTGTGTATTCATTCTTTGAAGTAGAAAATGCTACTGTAGAATCTTTATTCAATAACTTTAAAGGTGTCGAATTCAACAACCGTGGAGTGAGGATCGAAAAAACAGCTGACGGTGATGGCGCTGGTCGTAGCCGTGGTGGCTTTGGCGGTGGAGAAAGAAGAGGCGGTGGCGGTTATGCTGGCAGACGTGATGGCGATAGAAGAGCTGGAAGCGGCAGACGTGAAGGTGGGGAACGCGGAAATAGCGGCGGTGGTTTTAGAGATTTCTCTGGAAGAAGCCGTGAAGACCGCGGCGGATCTGGCAGACGCGAAGGTAGCAGCGACAGAAAACGCAGATCTTAGTTTCTATGATTTCAAAATAAGAAAAGCCCTTTAGCATAGCTAAAGGGCTTTTCTATGATTTAAGGTTTAGGCCTGTCTTTAATTTCTGAAGCTTTCAAGTAGATCTTTGCACCTTTCTTATTGATATAATATTTCTGGTTCTTACCATCTATATATACATTGGAACCATCAGGCGCCATCTTACCTTTAAAGGTCTGGTCCACTACCTTAGCACCACCTTTTACTGCAACCTCAGCGGTCTTATTTCCTACTTTAGTCGCTGTTTTACCGATTGCTTTTCCTGTTTTGTCGATAGACTGTCCTACCGTTTCTTTTTTCTTTTCCTGAGCTTTTCCCTCGTCGAGTACTGTTGCACTCATTGCCAGCACCAGCAGTCCTGCTAAATATTTTGTTTTCATAGCTTTAATGTTTGCCAATAGAACAAGTGCTGCATTGCTTTTGTTTGCTAATTCAGCTGCTCGGTCAGTAGGCGCATTTCGATCTGGGGCGCGTGTTTTTCGTAAAGAATGGCATAGACCGCCCTGCTAATTGGCATATCTACTTTGTACTTTTTATTGATATGGTGCATACACTTTACTGCATAATACCCTTCCGCAACCATATTCATTTCTAACTGTGCTGATTTCACAGTATAGCCCTTTCCAATCATATTCCCAAAGGTACGATTTCGGCTAAATTGCGAATAAGCTGTTACAAGTAGGTCGCCCAGATAAGCAGACTCTTTAATATCTCTGGAAATAGGGTGTACAGCTTCTACAAATCGTTTAATCTCACGAATAGCATTGGAAATCAGAACAGCCTGAAAGTTATCTCCATAGCCCACACCATGACAGATACCACTTGCCACCGCATAGATGTTCTTCAACACCGCTGCATATTCAGTCCCAAAAATATCGTCAGAAACATTTGTTTTAATATAGCGGGTATTTAACAGGTCTGCAAAGATCTCTGCCAGGGAAACATCCATAGATGCTATAGTGAGATAGGAAAGCTTCTCAAGCGCAACTTCTTCTGCATGGCAAGGTCCACTGATCACGACAATATCTTCAAATGGGATTCCATATTTCTGATTCAAAAACTCTCCAATTATGAGGTTTTCATCCGGGACAATACCCTTGATTGCAGAGATGATCTTCTTTCCTTTGAGCTGATCAGCAGTGATAGGTGCCAGGGTTTCCTTTAGGAAGGCGGCAGGCACATTCAAAAGGATATAATCTGCAGCGCTAACGATCTTCTGTATATCGCTGGAAATGCGGTCTGCAGGAATCCTAATCTCTACAGAACTCAAATAATTTGGATTATGTCGGTACTTACCAATATGCGAGATCGCTTCTGAACTCCTCATCCACCAGTAAATTTCTTTGGCTGTAAAATTATCAGAAAGCATCTTTATGATCGCAGTAGCCCAACTACCGCCACCAATCATCGCAACTTTAGGTGTCATAGTATCTTAATAAAAAAACCCGGTTCAATGTTTTAAACCGGGGCAATTTACTTATTTAAAATGACTGATCTTCTTTACTTTTTACTTAGGGGCAGCAAAGAGTTGATCTTTAGTGGTTTTTTCTACCTTCATATCTTCTTTTAAACGGTTTTGAATAGCCGAATATGGCCCCGTTACCACTTCTTGTCCAGCTTTCAATCCGGTTCTGATAACGATATATTGATCGTTTTGGATACCCGTAGTCACTTCCGCTTTTTTCACAACCCCGTTATTGAACAGCCATACATATTGCTTAACGGTCTTATCAGTTAACTTCGATTTTTGTTTATCTGCATTTTCGTCACTGTCGTTTTTATCCTGTTTGTCCTTCGCCTTGTTCTTATCTTCAGTAAATACAGACTGGATTGGAATAGCCATTCCTTTTACAGACTCACTCTCAATATCAACTGTTGCTGACATGCCCGGCCTGAAAGGAGACGGAAGGTCTTTTGCTCCACCTTCGACACCGCTGTAAGATTCTGCCAGGATACGTACTTTCACAATGAAATTGGTCACCTGATCTACACTCGTTGTCGTACCCACATCTTTCGATGAACTGGCAATCTCTGTGACCACACCTTTAAATTTTTTATCTGCGAATGCATCTACCTCGATATTGGCCTTATCACCAACATTTACACGGTTGATGTCATTTTCGTTCACATCTACGTTGACCTCCATGGAAGAAAGGTTGGAAATCCTCATAATCTCTGTACCAGCCATTTGCGCTGTCCCAAGGATTCGATCACCAAGTTCCACAGACAATTTGGAGATTACACCGTCTACCGGTGCAAAGATTGTGGCTTTAGCCAGATTTGCACCAGCCTCCTGCACATTCGCTCCCGTCTGCGCTAATTGAAACTTGGAAGCTGTATAGTCTTCTTTTGCCCTTCCCAAATTGGTCTTGGCAGTGAGATAAGCTGCCTTTGCGGCATCAAATTCCGACGCTGAAATCACTTTTTTACCAAACAATTCTACATTACGTTTATAAGTTGCTTCAGCATTCACAAAGTTTGCCTGATTCTGTTCCAGTACTTGTTTAGCCCCTGCGACACTAGCTCTTTGAGAACTGTTGGAAGCCACTGCACGGTCGTATCCCGACTTCAACACATCCGGACGCACCTTAATCAGCAGTTGTCCTTTCTTAACAACATCACCCTCTTTCACTAACAGTTCTGTTACCTCACCCGACACTTCGGAACTCAGCTTCACTTCCGTTTCCGGTTGAATCTTTCCGCTAGCTGTGACCGTTTCTATTACTTCTCTTTCCTGCGCTTTTTCTATCGTTACCTTTTCCGTTTTTTCCCCACCAATGAGGCCGGTCAGTTTTGCGACCACCAAGAGTGCAATCAGGACACCGACAATGATCAATATGGTTTTTAATTTCATGTATACTTTATTTTAATGGTATGTGTTATTCTTAAAAGGCAATCTGTTTGCCCAGATAATAGTCGATCACTTTCGCTTTAAAGAGCAGATCATATTTTGCCCGGATCATATCAATCTCAGCTTTATTCTTGTTCGTTTGCGAAGTACTGTAGTCGAGCGCATTTACCAGTCCAACGTTATAACGCTGCTCAATTACAGAAAAAGCTTCTTTCCTGGCTGCAAAAGTTTTTGAGGTTGATTCGAAAGTACTTTGGGCAGCCTTTAAATCAGCCACAGCCTGATAAATCACTTTATTTAGATTATTCTTTGCCAGCTGTTCCTCAGTCTGATTTTGCATCAGCGTGATCTTCGCCCTTCTTACAGTTGTCCTGGTTCTAAAACCATTGAATATTGGAATCTGCAAACTAAACCCAATATTCTGGCCGAAGTTATCCTTCAATTGATCTTTAAAGCGATAAGTTTCTGTGAGTTCTGTGAACATTGCTGTCATCACCTTTTCCCCGCTGGCTGTATAGCCAATTTCACGCTCTCCATTAGGCACTACCCCCAACAGGGTCTTTCTGCCACTGGAATAATTGGTATTGAAACCCGCTCCTAAAGATAGACTTGGGTAATAACTGCCCTTAGCCAGGTCAACAGCTTTTCTAGCTGCTTCTGTACGGATGGATGCCAGTTTGATATCTGGAAACAATGACAGGGCTTGCCCGTAGACATCCTCAGGACTGTATACAGCAGCAGTTCCATTGAAACTGGAAACATCTGGTGGTTTCACTTCATATTGTGTAGCCGAAGGAATGTCCATCAACTGTGCGAGCGTGATATATGAGATGGTTAATGCATTTTCTGCTGTTGTCACATCTAGCTCCGCCGTAGCTACAAGCGACTTAGATTCTGCCAAATCAGCTAAGGTCTTGTTACCCACATCCAGCAATTCCTGTTGCTGCGTCAGTTGCTGCCTGGCCACTGCCAATTGCTGACGTGCTGCGACCAAAAAATCCTTGTTGTATAAGATTTGCATGTAGGAAGTAATGACCTGGAGCACGAGGTCGTTCTTTACCTTCTCTGTATATGTCTTGTCTGCATCCAGCAATAGTTTGTTCTGTTTGATCTGGTTCAGTTTCTGAAAGCCCTGAAACAGATCCACACTTGTAGAAACACCACCATTAAAAGAGGAGAACTGCTGACTGCTGAAGGACTGAGTGGAAGGATCCAGGCTTCGCCCGAAGTTCACATTGTAACTTCCATTTCCGTTCAGTGTTGGAAAAAGAGAAGCTTTGGACTGCTTTAAATTTTCATCCGATAAATTTTCACTTAACCGGGCCTGCTTGATCTGCAGGTTATTATTTAGCGTATTTTCTATGGCCTGCTGAATGGTAATGACCTCTTGGGCCGAAGTACTTTGTGAAAGACCAAGGGAAAATAACAGACACGAAACCAGCGCCAGCCGCTGGATCTTACTATTAGGGATAGTTCTTATCATAAATTTTTGGAGCGCTTTGCTCATAATGGTTTCACAATATTACTATAAACTTTACTACTTTTGAACATGTACCTGGTAAAATCACCACGCTTATTAAAATGGTATTATCCCTCGCTTACCTGGAACCAATCCAGAGATCATAAAGTCATTTATCTGACCTTTGACGATGGACCCATACCCGATGTTACAGCCTTTGCGCTAAAAACATTAAAAAGCTTCAACGCGAAGGCAACTTTTTTCTGTATTGGAGACAATATCCGAAAATACCCGAAACTCTTTGACGCGCTTAAAGAAGAGGGCCACAGCATTGGCAACCATACCTTCAATCACCTCAGCGGATGGGCCACACCAGATGAGCGCTATCTTGAAAATTTCATTCAATGTCAGGAGCTTACTAAAACCAAACTTTTCCGACCACCTTACGGACGTATCCGAAAAACGCAAATTAAAGCCCTTCGCAATTTACAACCTGATCTTCAGATCATCATGTGGGATGTCATCACTGGGGATTTTGACCCCAACCTTTCACCTGAAAAATGTTACAGGAACGCAATTAAACATACTACCAATGGGTCAGTTGTCGTTTTTCACGATAGCTTAAAAGCATTCGATAGGTTGGAATACGCACTTCCCCGCTTTTTACAGTATTTTACAGATAAAGGTTTTACATTTTCAGCGCTATAGTCCTAAGTGATGGCGAAGTCAGTCAAATGGTTTTTTGTGTCGATTTAAACTAAAAAATAGACCAGATAAGCTAAAATCTTTTATAAAGGAATCACCGGTAATACGAGTACAAAACAAGTCTTATAATTGCAGTTTAGAATAATTCCAAATTACTTAATCGCCTGCCTAAATTGGACTTAAAGGTTGTTTTTTGCTACTTTTGTTTCGAGTAAAAAATTGTTTTTTTGTTCAAAAACCACAAATTAATACGCTAAAAACAGTATTCTTTTTGTGAAAAGCGCATAGCGGTTTTGATACACAAACTTTTCGCAGAAAATAAACAACCCAAGATGAGTATTTATAACAATTATATCCAGGAGATTGAAGATAGAAAAGCCCAAGGTCTTCACCCTAAACCTATCGATGGAGCTGAGTTATTGAGTGAAATCATCACTCAAATCAAAAGTGTAAACAATTTTAACAGAAAAGATTCTGTTAATTTTTTCATATACAATACCCTACCCGGCACGACCGCTGCTGCTGCTGTAAAAGCAGAATTTCTAAAAGAAATTATCTTAGGCGAAGCAGTCGTTGCAGAAATTACGCCAGATTTCGCTTTCGAATTATTGTCTCACATGAAGGGTGGGCCATCCATCAAAGTTCTATTAGACATCGCATTGGCTGACAATGGCGACAACGCTAAAAAGGCTGCAGACGTCCTCAAGACGCAAGTTTACCTGTACGATGCCGATACAGATCGTTTAAAAGGTGCTTACAACAATGGTAATGAGATCGCTAAAGAAATATTAGAGAGTTATGCAAATGCTGAATTTTTCACCAAACTTCCTGAAGTAGCAGAAGAAATCAAAGTTGTAACTTTTATCGCTGGTATTGGAGATATTTCTACGGATTTATTGTCTCCGGGTAACCAGGCACACTCACGTTCAGATCGTGAATTGCATGGCAAATGCATGATCACTCCTGAGGCTCAGGAGGCAATTCAGGCATTGCAGGCACAACATCCTGATAAAAGTGTGATGTTGGTGGCTGAAAAAGGCACAATGGGTGTAGGTTCTTCCCGTATGTCGGGTGTTAACAATGTTGCACTTTGGACAGGAAAAAAATCCAGCCCATATATTCCATTTGTAAATATTGCTCCAATTGTTGGAGGTACGAATGGTATTTCTCCAATTTTCCTAACCACTGTTGATGTAACCGGTGGTATAGGTATCGACCTTAAAAACTGGGTTAAGAAAACAGATGAGAATGGCCATGTTGTTCGTAACGAAAAAGATGAGCCAATTTTAGAGGAAGTTTATTCTATTGAAACTGGAACGGTTCTTACGATCAATACGAAGACTCAGAAATTATACAATGGTGATCAGGAACTCATTGATATTTCAAAAGCACTGACCCCTCAAAAAATGGAATTTATCAAAGCCGGGGGTTCTTATGCTATCGTATTTGGTAAAAAAATTCAAACTTTTGCAGCTAAAACTTTAGGCATCGAAGCACCAACAGTGTTCGCACCAGCAAAGGAAGTATCTATCGAAGGCCAGGGATTAACAGCTGCGGAAAAAATATTCAATAGAAATGCTGTGGGTCTGACTCCAGGTAAGGTTTTACATGCTGGTTCTGATGTTCGTGTAGAAGTAAACATTGTAGGTTCTCAAGATACTACAGGCTTAATGACTGCTCAGGAGTTAGAGGCGATGGCTGCTACAGTTATCTCTCCGATTGTTGATGGCGCTTATCAATCAGGCTGCCACACTGCATCCGTTTGGGACAAAAAAGCACAAGCAAACATTCCTAAATTGATGAAATTTATGAATGACTTTGGCGTAATTACTGCGCGTGACCCTAAAGGAGAATATCATGCAATGACAGACGTTATTCACAAAGTATTAAATGACATCACCATCGATGAATGGGCAATCATTATAGGTGGCGACTCCCACACACGTATGTCTAAAGGTGTAGCTTTCGGTGCTGATTCCGGTACAGTAGCATTAGCATTGGCAACTGGTGAGGCTTCCATGCCAATTCCGGAGTCAGTAAAAGTTACTTTCAAAGGTGAAATGAAACAGCACATGGATTTCCGCGATGTTGTTCATGCCACACAATTACAAATGCTGCAACAGTTTGATGGCGAAAACGTATTCCAGGGCCGTATCATCGAGGTACACATTGGTACATTACTCGCAGATCAGGCCTTTACCTTTACGGACTGGACCGCAGAAATGAAAGCAAAGGCTTCTATCTGCATTTCTCAGGATGATACCTTAATCCAGTCTTTAGAAATTGCTAAACACCGTATTCAAATCATGATAGACAAAGGTATGGACAACCATAACCAAGTGCTTCAGGGATTGATCAATAAAGCAAACAAACGTATCGAAGAAATTAAAACTGGTATTAAGCCAGCATTAATGCCGGACAATAATGCGAAATACTATGCGGAAGTAGTTATTGATTTAGATTTGATTGAAGAGCCAATGATTGCCGATCCGGACGTAAATAACGCAGACGTTTCTAAACGATACACTCACGATACCATCAGAGATTTGACTTTCTATGGCGGCGATAAAAAAGTGGACCTTGGTTTCGTAGGTTCTTGTATGGTGCATAAAGATGACTTGAAAATCGTATCTCAAATGTTGAGAAATGTAGAGCATAAAACCGGCACTGTATCATTCAAAGCTCCATTGGTTGTGGCTGCTCCAACGTACAACATCATCGATGAGTTGAAAGCAGAAGGCGATTGGGAATACTTACAAAAATATTCTGGATTTGAATTCAGCGATGCACTACCTAAAGGCACAGCAAGAACCGAATATGAGAATATCATGTACCTGGAGCGCCCAGGTTGTAACTTGTGCATGGGCAATCAAGAAAAAGCAGCTAAAGGTGATACTGTAATGGCTACGTCTACACGCTTATTCCAGGGTCGTGTGGTGGAAGATCGGGAAGGTAAAAAAGGAGAGTCTTTGTTGGCTTCTACACCAGTAGTTGTTCTTTCTTCAATCTTAGGGCGCATTCCAAGCATTGAAGAGTACAAAGTAGCAGTAGAAGGAATCAACTTAACAAAATTCAGCCCGATTTCTACGAAACAATAAGCAACAAATAATTACATATTTTGCTAAACATACTGATGGCTATCCGACATACCGGATAGCCTTTTTTATGCAATAGCTTTTATAGAATAGTTTTAAATAACATAATTTGACAATTCTCAAAAACAACTCAGTCAAAAATTGTTTAATTTAGTTAGCATTACTAACAATAAATAATTAAAAAAATAAAGCATGGCTTTTGATATAGAAATGATCAAAAAGGTGTATGCAAACTTCGGCCCTCGCGTAGAAGCGGCCCGTAAAGTTGTAGGCAGACCCTTAACACTTTCAGAAAAAATACTTTACACCCACCTGTGGGACGAAAATCCAGGTACCGCGTATGTGAGGGGCACGGACTATGTAGATTTTGCTCCTGACCGTGTGGCCATGCAAGACGCTACTGCACAAATGGCTTTATTGCAGTTTATGCAGGCTGGCAGACCTCAAGTTGCCGTTCCTTCTACTGTACATTGTGACCACCTCATCACCGCCAAAAATGGCGCAGCCATCGATTTACCTGCGGCAAATACGGAAAGTAAGGAAGTATTCGATTTCCTGGCCTCAGTTTCCAATAAATATGGCATCGGTTTCTGGAAACCAGGTGCAGGCATCATTCACCAGGTAGTACTGGAAAACTATGCTTTCCCTGGCGGGATGATGATCGGTACCGACTCGCATACGGTTAATGCAGGTGGTTTGGGTATGGTGGCTATTGGTGTAGGCGGTGCAGATGCCTGTGATGTGATGGCAGGCTTGCCATGGGAACTAAAATTCCCTAAACTGATTGGTGTAAAACTGACAGGCAAACTGAACGGCTGGACTTCAGCTAAAGATGTGATTCTTAAAGTTGCCGGTATATTAACTGTAAAAGGTGGTACGGGTGCTATTGTTGAGTATTTCGGCGACGGTGCGACCAGTATGAGCTGTACGGGTAAAGGTACGATCTGCAACATGGGTGCAGAGATTGGCGCTACCACTTCTACTTTCGGTTATGATGAAAGCATGGAGCGCTATTTACGCGCTACAAACAGAGCTGATGTTGCTGATGCCGCTAATGAAGTAAAAGAACACCTGACCGGTGATGCTGAAGTATATGCAGAGCCTGAAAAATACTTCGATCAGCTGATCGAAATCAACTTATCTGAACTGGAACCTTACCTGAACGGTCCTTTTACTCCGGATTTAGCTACTCCGATTTCCAAAATGAAAGAAGTTGCTGAAGCAAACGGATGGCCGTTAAAAGTTGAATGGGGATTAATCGGCTCATGTACAAACTCTTCTTATGAGGATTTGTCAAGGGCCGCTTCCATCGCGCAACAAGCGATTGACAAAGGCCTGACTACAAAAGCTGAGTTTGGTATCAATCCTGGTTCAGAGCAAGTTCGTTACACTGCAGACCGTGATGGCTTACTAGGTACCTTCGAAGACCTGAATGCCACAATCTTTACCAATGCCTGTGGACCGTGTATCGGTATGTGGGACAGGGTTGGTGCCGAAAAACAAGAAAAAAACACCATTGTACACTCCTTCAACAGAAATTTCGCCAAACGTGCCGATGGTAATCCCAATACTTTTGCCTTTGTAACCTCACCGGAGATCGTTGCTGCGATTGCCATAGCCGGCGATTTGGGCTTCAATCCGTTAACTGACACCCTGACCAACAATAAAGGTGAACAGGTTAAATTAGATCCACCAAAAGGCGATGAATTACCAGTAAATGGTTATGCTGTTGAGGATGCTGGATTTCAGGCGCCTGCGGCAGATGGTTCCGGGGTTCAGGTCTTGGTATCCCCTACCTCAAGCAGGTTACAGTTACTTGATCCTTTTGCTGCATGGGAAGGCACCGACCTTAAAGGCTTGAGGTTATTGATCAAAGCCAAAGGTAAATGTACTACAGACCACATCTCCATGGCTGGCCCATGGTTGAAATTCCGCGGTCACCTGGACAACATTTCCAACAACATGCTGATCGGCGCGGTCAACTATTACAATGAGAAAACCGACTTTGTTAAGAATGCCCTGACAGGTGAATACGGTCCGGTTCCCGCTACTCAACGCGCATACAAAGCTGCTGGTTTAGGTTCTATCGTCATCGGCGACGAAAACTATGGTGAAGGATCAAGCCGCGAGCATGCAGCTATGGAACCTCGTCACCTGGGTGTACGTGCTGTACTGGTTAAATCATTTGCCCGTATTCACGAGACCAACCTGAAAAAACAAGGAATGCTGGGACTTACCTTTGCCAACAAAGAAGATTACGATAAAATCCTTGAGGATGATGTAATTGACATCAATGGACTAACTACCTTCGCTCCTAATGTGCCCCTGACATTGGTATTGAACCATTCAGATGGAACCAAGGAAGAGATCAGTGTAAATCACAGTTACAATGCACAGCAGATCGAATGGTTTAAAGCAGGTGGCGCTTTAAACATCATCCGCAGAGAAGCTGCTGCTAAAACCGTATAATTAATATTGATATATAAAAAAACTTCCGCATTAAAGCGGAAGTTTTTTTATGCCTTAAAATTCATATTCACAATTAAAGCAATGATGAGTCTTCTTTGCCCGAAAGGGATAGACCATCAGTAAAATCGAAATAACTGTAGTAAAGATGCCAAACCGGTTTTTCGTCGCTTGTACGTATCCTACATCCCTCGAGCCACAATTTGGACATACTTCTTCCGTTCTGGACTCATCCGGGATTTTTATGGGTGTCTCGTCAAATTCAGCAACTTCTTCAGCCAGCGGAATTTGTACATCCTCATCCTGAAGAATACTTCTTGCAATGGCAACATCCCGTTCAAACAAATGGAGTCTTACGCCACCGAGTGCCTGATTATAAAGTGGGTTTACTGCAATTGTATTTTCATCGGTAAGAAAACATTGAATGCCGCTATCTATAAGTCGCTCTTTGATGATACTTGCCTCTATAGGATTATAATAGGTTTCAAAAACTACGATTTTATCCATTTTGGTTAATTGTGTTAAGCGTGATCATCAATATACAAAAAAATTAGTGTTTCAAAAAATCCTGAAACCAATATCCGGAATCTTTGATCGTTCGCTGTTGTGTTTTAAAATCGGTATGCACCAAACCAAAACGTGCATTGAAACCCTCCGCCCATTCAAAATTATCCATCAACGTCCAGGCCATATAACCTGAAATGTTTAAGCCCTCACGTTTTGCTTTGAGCAGTGCAGTCAAATATGCTTCGAAATAGTTGATGCGCTCCTGATCATGTACCTGACCATCCTGCAATTTATCTATATAGGCCGCCCCATTTTCTGTGATCATCAGTTTCCGCACGCCAGGATATGCCGCGAATTGTTTGATGATGTTGTAAAAGCTATCCGCATTTACTTCCCAGCCCATCGCCGTATGTGGTTTCTTTCTACTTTTTGCCTTTACTTCCCACGCTTGTACCACGGGTACAAAAGCGTTATACTTGATCGTTATGGGGAAATAATTCTGCAAACCAATGAAATCAAAATCGAAGGTCAGCCGTTCAGTATGCCTCCAGGTCGAATGCTGGATTGCAAACTTCTCCATCACTTCCCAATCAGTTCCCGGATATCCCATACCTAGAGCAGGTTCTATAAATAAACGGTTCACCAAACAATCCACATGCTTTGCCGCCCTGAGATCGGCCTCACTTTGTGTATAGGGGATAATTTCTGAACACGAATAAGTGGTGCCAATATACGCTTGCGGCACTTCGGCCCGCAGGATTTTTCCTCCGTCAGCCTGTGCAATTGCCGTGTGGTGTACCGCAGAAAAGAAATTAGAAAGCCCGGTCTTACCTGGTGCATGGATGCCCAACATATAACCCAGGGAGGTAAAGCCGAAAGGCTCGTTGAGCACAATCCAATTTTTTACTTTATCTCCATACTCCTTTCCACATAGCGTCACAAATTCATTGAAAGCATGGTTTACCGCATAGGTCGTCCAGCCGCCCTCCTCTTCAAGGGCTTCCGGCAGATCCCAGTGATATAGCGTAATGTAAGGAACCAAGCCATTCTTCAGGCAGGTATCTATGACCTCATGATAAAAACGTAAGCCTTCCCGGTTGACCATTCCTGAACCTAATGGCAATACCCGGGACCATGAGATCGAAAACCGAAAAACTGAGAAGCCCAGGGCTTTCACCATTGCAATATCCTCCTTATAGCGGTGGTAAAAATCGCAGGTCATGCCTGTGTGATGCCCCTTCTTGATCTTACCGGAGCGTTTGGAAAAGGTATCCCATATAGATGGTCCTTTGCCGTAGGTATCGGCAGCCCCCTCTATCTGCGCAGCCGCAACTGCCAATCCCCAGGAAAAATCACTACCAAAATCAGATGCTTTAATCATGTAGATCTATTTAATTCCGGCAATATGGGAATCCATTATGAAGTTAATGTTAAACCGATCTCTTTCAGTAACAAAGCTGCATTGAACGTCTTGCATGGCCCATGCTTCAACTTATAATCGAAATTCATCTCTCCCTCTTGCAGTTGAATGTCAAAATGGTAGTTGCGTACAGTCCGCTTATGCTCCTCTTCCATCTCAGAGAGCTGAAGGTCGTGAGTAGCAAAGAGGGCTGCCGTTCGCTGGGCTATCAACTTCTCAATAAAGACCTTTGACCCCAAATATTTATCCCGGCTATTGGTACCTCTGAGCATCTCATCAATCAATACCAGCGCATTCGGAATTTTAGCGATGGCATTCAGGATCATCTTTAGCCGGTTCAGTTCAGCTTTAAATGTAGAAGTCTGATCGTTCAACGAATCCTTGATCCGCATGTAGGAAAAAATCTCAAATATTGACAGATCCATTGCTGAAGCACAAACAGGTGCTCCTGCGTAAGCAAGCACCATATTGATCCCCAATGTACGGAGGAAAGTACTTTTACCCGCCATATTAGAGCCTGTCACAATATCTACTGTTGCAGTTTCAGAAAATTCAAAATCATTCAGTATCCGCACCGGTTCCGGAATCAGGGGATGTCCCATTTGACTGACTTTACATTCAAAGTCTTCACTTACGGTTGGGAAATTCCAGTCCGGCTGGTTATGTTTCAGCGTAGCGAAAGAGATGAGTTCTTCAAATTGGCTGATGCGGTACAAGCCGCCCATTAAACCCTCAGAAGCTTCCTCATGCCACTTTCCCAGTCTGATCGAATATTTGAGATCCCAGAGCAGAAATAAGTTCAGAAAAGCAGCAAGCAGAAAATTCAGCCTGGCATCAAACGCTTGTATGATCGAGGCCAGTTGCTTTACCTGCCGGCTGACCTGTAAGCTTCCCGCCCCGGGGCCTTTTACGAATAAAAGGCGGATATAATGACTCTTCCACATCACGTCCTCAGTCCATTTTATGGCTCCCGAAAAAGCATTCAGTAGATTAGAACTACCAGTAAAGCCATAATATACCTTATTGATCTGTGCCAGGTAGAAGAAGGTAAGGGCAGCATTGACAAGGGCCATCAAACCAAACACCTTCCATAAATACCCACCATAGACCGCAGCAATAGCCAATAGACCAAACATCAGGAAGGGAGTCAGTTTAACATATATCTGTAGCAATTTCCCTTTTGTAAAGACCAATTGATGTGGCAGCTGCTGCAATTTCGCTTTAATCATCCGAAGTTGACCAGATTCATGCCCCTGCAGCTCTGCCCTGAAATGGAAGGTCTGTTCAATGTATCCTTCTAGCTCACTGATGGCCTCCTGTCTTGAAAAGATCTCAATTTCATCAAATGGTTTACTCAAACTACTTGCCAGCAAATCCTGTCCGTCCTCTGTTTTACAGCGGTTCAACTGTGCGTAAAGTGAACCTGGCCCCACAATATCCAAATCAGAAGTATAAGGGTGAGCATCATCTACATATGCTCCCCCATGATCGTAACCATTATTAGACAGACTCAACTGATCGACTTCATTCTGGTACACCCAAAGCAATTGTTCAGCATAGCGCAGTTCATTTTGAACTGTAGTCTGCCTTTTCACCTGATACAAAAACAGCATGATTGGCATCAATAACAATACCCCCAGCAGCCAGGAAAATCCAATATTTATGATCAGTGCCACAAAAGCAATATCCGAAATGAAGAGTGCCAGCCTCGAGAAGGAAATCTGATTCAGCTTCTTTTTCAGGCCATCAATCCGTGTTTGCTGCTCTTTTACTTTATTTTCGTATGCTGTTAAGATGTTATATTTTGTTTTTACCATTATCTTTATCCTTTTGAAAGCATTTGCCCCGGTCTTTTGGACTATGGCAGTCGGTATTTGTTACCTCCTGCAGGGGCCATAAAGATAAAAAAATGAAGATCACTTTACTCGTTGTAGGGAAAACGGAAGACAGATACCTAATCGAAGGGATAGAAAAATACCTGAACCGACTGAAGCATTACATTGGTTTCAATCTTGTCGTGATCCCCGATATCAAGAACACAAAAAACCTAACTGAGGCACAGCAAAAGAATAAAGAAGCGGAACTCATCTTAAAGCAGATTAGCAATGCTGATCAACTCATCCTAATGGACGAAAAAGGGAAAAAATATACTTCCATAGCTTTTGCCAATTACCTCAACAAGCAGATGATAGGTAGTATCCAGCATATGGTCTTTGTAATCGGCGGCCCCTATGGTTTCGACGAAAGTGTTTACAAACGTGCGAATGGCAGCATTTCCCTGTCAGACATGACCTTCTCGCATCAAATGGTACGTTTGTTCTTTGTTGAGCAACTCTACCGCGCCTTCAGCATTTTAAAAGGCGAGCCCTACCACCATGAATAAAATTTATGGAAACTGAAACCATTGCACATCGTTATATAAAGAAAGGAGTTCATCATGCGTTTACCATCAGATTATAAAAGAGACTACAAATTCAAAAGCGATCCCAAAAAAGACCGTTTGAGCTATACGATTGCGATCATATTATCGATCATTGTGATCGTACTAATGTGGAATTTTCTTTAAGGCTTAGCACTTGCCAGGCTGATCATCGTATCCAGTTCCTTCACTACGCTATCGGCAGAACCCGAAAAGCCGACTACTTTGAAGCGGATTTTCCCTTCGCCATCAATGATGAATTTCGTTGGTATGCCGGATACTTCGTAGGCATTGATCAGGTCAAATTGAGACGGATCTTTTTTACTCTTCGTGTCATACAACACATTGAAGGTATATTTCTTTTCGGCAATGAATTTTTGCACCAGTTCCTCCCTATTGCCTTCAGTTTGCCTTGTATTGATAAAAAGAAATACCACATTCGGATTATTCGCATATTTCGTCACCGCTTTTTGCATTCCCGGAAAGGAAGCAACACATGGTCCGCACCAGGTTGCCCAATAATCCAACACCACGACTTTACCTTTCAGGCTGGCTAAACTCACAGTCTCACCCTTCATATTGAGCAGGGAAAATGCCGGCGCAGGGATATTGTTCATCTTTTTCTTCCATTCTGCTACCCCTCTTTCATGAGCTGCTTTTTCCAGATTGGCAATATAAGTTTCAAATGGCATCGTTGAAGTGTTCAGCTCATACAGCGCTTTTAACCGATTTTTCATCGCTTCCGTCCCCTTACCTTCTCTTAGAAAACCTTCCGCTTGTGCAAGTGCTTTCTCTTTATTCCCAGAAAGATCCAGATACATTACATAACGCTCATTGCCATCTGCATCGCTAAATTCCATCGCACTTTCCTGATGTTTTACCGCATCTTTATCATTTCCTAAATTGTGCAAGGTCAGTGCATAGGTATCTGCATACATTGCATGGCTGCGCTTCAAGCTGGCCAGATAGCTTTCTTTGTTTTGGAAATATGCCGGATACTCGTCCGCTTTAGCTGCATCCAAAAGATCAAGTGATAGTTTTGAAATCCTTGCAGCAAAACCGGAGTTTTCGTTCTTTTCCGCCAGCGGCCAGGCAATACTGTTATACAGGGCAGCCCGGTTCACCTTATCGGCAATTTGACTGGAATAAAGGTCAAACTTATCGTAATTTCCGGCGGCTCCATATGCGCCGGCAAGTCGTTCATAGATCCAGGACATTTTTTGCGCATCAGCCTTACTATCGCCATAACCATATTTCTTTTTGAAATCTATCACTTTACGCTCCATAGCCACCGGATCTTTTAACCTGATAATTGCATTGTAATCCACAGACCATGCATAAGATCCCGTCGGGAATTTAGCGAGCATCAGGTTATTGACAGAATCAACTTTAGCCGGTTGTTTCATTACGTGATACAAGCTGCTCAGCATCGACATCGATTGCTCATCGGATGCCCTGGACAACTGGGCAATTTTTGTCCTCAGTATTTCCCCGCCTTTTACAGGATCAGCATTGTAGGAGCTGACCATATAACGGTATTCGGGCTGACCTCTTTTCAAGTCCGGCTGCAAACCAAATGCCTGTAGATACAGTTGACTTGCCTTCGCAAAATTGGGCTTCATCCTGAGATTTTCACCATAGTAATCAAGCAATATCGCTTCACTTAAATGGGTATATGCAGTAGGTTTCCCGTTTTTAAACATTGTTATATAATAACCTTTTGAATTATCGTCAATCATGCCATCAGATGAAATCTGCAGAGCAACCAGGCTGGTGCTATCAGTGGTCTGGAACGTTCCATTATACACCGAGCCTTCCCTGATCAATTTCACAGGAGATATTTGTTGTTTGGTCTGATGAAAGACATAAGCATAGCATTCTATATCATCTTTGCCTGCCAATTTCGTACCGCTCGGGTCATAGCTAAACTTCAGCATACTTCCCGCCTCCGGCTTCGGATTTAGAAATGTGACCTGTGCAGTAAGGCAAAATGGCAGCAACATCAATATTGCAGCAAGGATATTTTTGAAAGATTTCATAGGTAAGAGCTAAATATTGGATTATAAAACATAAATATAACACTTATTCCTATAAATTTATACGGCATCAAATACTGATTACATTCCTTTGGCCTGCCTATTTTGTTGCAGCCTCAAAAATCCTTAGTTTTATAGGGTCGCAATTATGGTCCATAAACTCCTTGAAAATGAAACTGAACTGCTGGCTCAAATAGCCGAGGGTGACCAACGTGCCTTCACTGCAATCTTTAAGCATTACCAGCGTTTCATTTTCAGTTTCAGTAAAAGGATTACGGCTTCTGATGAAAGTGCAGGAGAAGTAGTACAGGACATCTTTCTAAAGATCTGGCTGAATAGAGAAGAGCTCAGGGAGGTAAAAAATTTTGGTGGTTATTTAAATCGCCTGGTACGCAACCATTCTTTGAACATTGTCCGTCAACAATTACAATTGGCCAAAACAGTCAGTGAATTCACCAGAGCTTATGATGAAAGCGATGAATCTACAATCCTTCAGTTGGAATATAATGAAGTCAACAGCATCCTGAATGAGGCAATTGAAGCACTCTCCCCTCAGCAGCGTCTGGTTTATCAACTCTGCCACCAGCAGGGGCTGAAATATGAAGAGGCAGCAGCTGAAATGAACATCTCCCCCCAAACGGTAAATGCTTACATGAAAGCGGCACTGATGAAAATCAGAATGCATTTTAAAAAACATGCTGTTGTATACCCGCTATTTATCCTCAGCCTGTTCAACAAATAAAAAACAATCCAACTGTAAAACAACGACTTAACAAATATTTCAAAAAACACTACCCTGTAAGATGGCTGCTCCCGTGTCATACCATTAAAGGGCCTGAATAATTCGGCCAAATGCGCATGGGAAACAATTCAAGACTTCAGCAATTATTAGACAGTTATTTCAAAGCCTCAATGTCTGAGTTGGAAAAAGCTGAACTGCTCGGTTATTTTGACAACCCGGTCTTCCAGGTTGAAATAGAAGAACGCCTGGGCCTGGAGTACGACCAGGAAACCGGGCCCTATGAAATGGACGAACTTCAACAAGCCCAGGTATTAGCGCAGATACTCAAGGGCGAAAGCGGCGTTAAGCCGGCCATGAAAACCCGGGTGCTCTGGGCAAGACCAGCAATCGCAGCTGCAGTTGCGCTGGTCATTTTTGCTGCAGGCTTATTCTACTTTAGCAAGAGCCGCAATGAACTGGTTGAAATCGCCCACAATAAGGATATCTCTCCGGGCAAACAAGGCGCAACTTTAACCCTGGCAAATGGAAAGAAAATCAGACTTTCTGAGGCTTCAGATGGCGAACTGGCCAATGAGTCTGGTGTAACGATCACAAAATCCGCAAATGGGCAATTGGTTTATGAAATCAAAGGAACCGGAAAAGATGCTCAGGCATTAAATACGCTTTCTACATCCAAAGGTGAAACCTATCAGGTACGCTTGCCGGACGGATCTATGGTCTGGCTGAATGCAGCATCTTCTTTAACTTATCCTGTCAATCTTACATTGCAGACCCAACGCCGCGTGAGTTTTACAGGTGAGGGCTATTTTGAAATTGCAAAGGACAAGGCACATCCTTTTATTGTGCAAAGCGGGCTGCAGGAATTGGAAGTATTGGGTACGCATTTTAATGTCAACAGCTATACCGATGAACCCTCAATCCGTACCACCCTACTGGAAGGCTCAGTACGCATCAACCAGCATACACTACTGAAACCAAACCAACAATCGAAGTTCAATAAATCAGGCATCACCGTGGCTGAGGTAAAAGCAGAGGTTTTCACTGACTGGAAAAATGGGATTTTCAACTTTGAAAACGAAAGCCTGACCTCAGTGATGAGAAAAATCGCCAGATGGTACGACGTAGAGGTACAATATGACGGCCAGGAGAAAGCAGAAAAGACATACAGCGGGACGATTTCGAAATATGGGACCATCTCCACTGTACTCAAGCTATTGGCCGAAAGTGAAGGCATCCGTTTCAAAGTAGCAGGGAAAAAAGTAACCGTCATGTATTAATGAATCATCGCAGGACTAACCAACCCGCTTAAATAATCAATAACTAAACCAATCAAGCATGAAGAAAATTTACCAGAAAGCAGGCCCCTGATGTTGGAATAACCGACCAATCGGAGAAGTATGATACACAACCAGGAGTGCGTCCAACACCCCTGGCCAAATGTTCAGATCATCTCGTCAATTATTCGTTAAAATCTCATTTCGAGTCAAATCCAAACAATCAAATGTATGAAATTTTGTACTAAGAATTCGTGCTGGAACCACCTGCACCTGAAAAAATTCCCGCTGAAAATGAACGCGGACAGCCGAATCAGCGGCGACACTAAAAGAAAATGGCTTATGCGGGCTAACATTACTACAGTTTTATTAATCGTTTGCATCATACAGGTGAGCGCAAGTAGCTTTGCGCAAAAGATTACTTTCAGCCGAAAGGAGGTCAGCTTCAAACAACTGTTCAGGGAAATCACCCGGCAAACGGGCTACAGTATTTTCTATGCGGATTCCAAAATAGACCAGAACAGAAGGCTGGATGTGAATTTCAGTGAAGCATCTATTGAAGAAGTGCTCAACGAGAGCTTTTACGGACAGGCCTTGAGCTACACGATCCGCGACAAGAACATCATCGTAGAGCGCCGGGAGAAATCTTTCCTGGACCGTCTCACAGAAGTCTTTAGTGAAATCGACGTCTCCGGAACCGTCAGGGACGAAAGAGGCCTGCCTCTGGCAGGAGCTACCGTAAAAATCAAACACTCCAACCGCCTGGTGATCACCGGACCTGCCGGCACTTTTGGCTTCAAAGGAGTAGAGGAAAAGGCCATTCTTGTGATCTCTTATATGGGGTACAAAACGCTCGAAGTAGCTGTGAAACCAGTATTGAACATCGCCATTCAACCTGAAGATGAAGAACTGAGCGAAGTAATGATCTCCACAGGTTACCAAAAGATCAAGAAGGATCAGCTGACCGGGGCTGCTTCTACCCTGAACGAAGCGCAATATCAGCAGAGGATTGCCGTAACCGGAAACTTCCTCGAAAGTCTGGAAGGTAAAATCCCTGGATTGATCTACAATTCACAATCCGGTGAACTGACAATCCGGGGGGTATCCACCTTTGATGCTGTAAAGCAACCCCTGATCGTAATTGACGGTTTTCCTACTGAAATAGACCTCCGGACCATCAATCCAAATGATATCGTATCAGTGAGCGTACTCAGGGATGCCGCAGCAGCAGCAATTTATGGTGTCAGGGCATCTAATGGTGTCATCATTGTGGAGACCAGACGGGGCAAATCCGGGAAACCTGTTTTCAATCTAAGGAGCACCTATGCAATTCAGAATAAGCCGGACTTCAGTTACCTGAAATATGCCCCGGCTAGTGAATTTGTGCAACTGCAAAAAGAATATTTCAATGTGGCAAAACCTTCCTTTTTATTGTATGACCTGGGTTACTACAAAATGAATCCTGCTGAGCAAATACTGTTCGGCCAGACACAATTAAGCGTATCCAATCCACTGCTTAGCCAGGCACAAGTAGACGAGAAACTGCGCAGCCTCGGATCTTACGATAACCTGAAGGAATACGAGCACTTATTTTACCAGAAAAGGCAGGCAAAAAACGTAAACTTTGACGTAAGCGGAGGAAGCGAAAGGAATACCTATGTGCTGGGACTGAATTACATCAATGAAATCCCCGTAAACCGCAAATCGGAAAATGAACAGTTCATGTTGAATATGGCCAATACCTTCAAATTCTCAGAAAGGTTTAATTTCGATTTTAAAGGAACCTATACCAATTATCTCGACCGAAGCGGGAATACCCCTGCTTACTCGGATTTTTTCCCCTATGAACATTTGGCAGATGAACAAGGAAATGCACTCCCGGTGACCCTGGATCCGGGCAGGGATTACCTGGGAAGGGCCATTACCAAACAGAAAAATGATGACCTGATGGCTGCGGGCTTATATGACATGCAGTATTATCCCTATCGGGAACTCTCGAGTAACGTAAACACTTCCAAAGGATCTTCAGTGAAATTTCAGGGACGTCTGAATACCAAAATCACAGACTGGCTGAGCATGGATCTGGGCGGTAATTATGAAAATCAGAATGTCATCCTGGACCAGTTGCAATATGAGGATGCCTATAATACCCGCGTGCTGCTCAATACTACAGCATTAAAGAATGCCACCACAGGAAAGGCCATGTTTACCAATATGCCGCAGGGCAATATACTCGTCAGGAACAATCAGCGGATTACAAATTATACATTGAGGGGACAACTGAATTTAAACCACAAGTTTGACGGCAATAACCATGATTTTTCTGCCATCCTCGGTGCAGAGCAAAAACGCACCATCAACAGAGGATATAAAACTTCGTTCTTTGGATATGACGGACAAACGCTGATCACCAAACCCATCAACATGATCGGCTTGAACGCGGTTTCATCGCCAGCTTTTGAAAATGTGGGTTTCGGTACCTTTTTCCGGAGTACGAATTACTTCGGTGAGACCGAGACAGACAGGCGGTTCATGTCCTTTTACGGGCAGGGCACTTATATTTTCAAAGGTAAGTATGTGGCCACAGGAAGTCTGCGCTTTGATCAGTCGAACCTCTTTGGTGTAGATCCAAAATACCGCAACAAGCCACTATGGTCCGCAGGTCTGAACTGGAGACTTGGAGAAGAAGAATTCATCAAGCGGCAGGATTGGATCACCAGCATGCAGTTAAGGGCGGCCACGGGCTTCAATGGCAACGTGCCGAGCAGTAACAACGGTGCCTTCCTCATTCTGGCTACGGGCCTGAATACTTCACTTACAGTCCCACTGGCTTACAACAGTGTGCTGACTCCTGAAAATCAATCCCTGCGCTGGGAGACAACACAAAATTACAATGTGGGTCTCGATTATAGCCTGCTGAAAGACAGGATCTCCGGATCAGTAGACTGGTATGTCAAGAAAACCAAGGACGTCTTCGGGCGTTTCGATGCAGATCCCACTTCCGGCTTCAATGAATATTATGCCAATACTGCCTCTATTAGAAATCAAGGTCTGGAACTGATGGTGAGCAGCAACAACATCAAGCAACGTAAATTTCAATGGCGTACGCAGCTCACGGCTTCGTTCAATGACAACAAAGTGCTCGAAGTGAAGGCTACCGAATTTGCAAATTCTCAACTGATCACCTCAGGTACAAACTCCATAAAAGGGCTTCCCTTGGGGGCATTGTTCAGTTACAACTATGGTGGACTGAATGAAATCGGTCAGCCTTATGTGCTGGACAAGGCAGGCAACAAAAAAATACTGGCCTTTTATGGTACCAGCCAGGTAGATGTAACCAAAGATGACCTGATCTATAACGGCACCACTACGCCAAAATATGCATTAGGCCTTAACAATCAGTTTAGCATCGGTGCTTTCGATCTGTCTTTCCTGCTCATGTATTATGGTGGTCATGTGATGCGCGTAGAGCAACCCAATCCAAACAACATCGGCTTTTTTGCCAACAATCCGCTTGAAGGGTCGAATAATTTCTGGAGAAAAACCGGTGATGAGCAGCAAACCCGCATTCCCGGATATGTCAGGGCCAGCAGCAGTGCACCGGGGTACTATCAGTCTTATGCACTTTATGGTTATCAGTATGCTTCTGAATTCGTACGTAAAGCGGATTACATTCGCCTGAGGGATGTAGTAATTACCTACAATGCAAAAGCCCCCTTCCTGCAGAAAATCGGGCTAAACAATACACAACTGCGTTTTCAGGCTCAGAATCCTTTCCGCTATACCTTTAGCGGCAATGATATTGATCCTGAAGCGATCAATAGGAATACCGGACAGAGGAGGCTTGAAACACAGCCCTTTTACAGTCTTACCTTTTCTACTAATTTTTAAAGATGAATGTCATGAAGATCAGATATATTGTACTTTTAATCCTTGTTGCCAATCTCTTCTCAGCTTGCAGTAAGTTTCTGGATGTAAAACCAAAAGGGATTGTAATTCCGGAAAAACTGGCAGACTACGAGGGTGTGCTAAATGCTCCGGCAATGAACAAAACATTCCCCATCAATCTCCTGGATTTTGCGGACGACAATTTCAATAAACTCGATCAGCTGAGTCAGTCTGCTACAGCCAATGGATATTATTGGAGGCCGATCATCACTGTCAATGAAAATGCCAGTCCGGATGTCTGGGGACCACTTTACAACAGCATTTACAGCACAAATGTGGTCATTAATGGAGTGATGGAAGCTGCAGACGGAACTGTTGCACAAAAAGAGCGTGTAAAAGCCGAAGCATTGGTCGTCCGTGCCTATTGCTACCTCAACCTGCTGACGGTATTTGGAAAAGCTTACGATCCTGCCACAGCGGCAACGGATCCCGGATTACCCTTGGTTACCAGCATCAACGTTACTGATAAAGTGCCGGCAAGGTCATCCGTTCAGGTTACTCTTGATGGCATCATTAATGATGTGAGCACTGCCATTCCCGCATTGCCTGAAAGTAACATCAACCGCTACAGGGTGAGCAAATATGCCGCATATAGTCTGCTGAGCCGTGTATACCTTTATATGGCCAATTATCCAAAAGCCAAAGAATATGCCGATCTGGCTTTATTGGCCCCACATACGCTGCTCAATTACAACAACTATACGGCTTATACACAATTGCCGGTATATGACCTGAACCCAGAGGTCCTCTGGCAAAGATCGGCGATCAGTGGAAGTCCGGTTTTTATGCTGTATTCGGCAGACCTGAAGAGCTTCTTCGACAGTTCAGACATCAGGTACCAGTTTCTAACCGTAACCAACAACAATGGACTAGGCCGTGCTTCACTCCCCGGAACCTACAATTTTGGCACCACATTTCCCGAAATGTACCTTACTAAAGCGGAACTGCTGGCCAGGGAAGGCAAGTTCAATGAAGCCATGGCCATTGTCAATGACCTGAGGAAAAAAAGAATTAAAACAGCCAGTTACGCGGATCAGGCCGCTGCGAATGGAGAAGATGCATTGCTCAAGGTACTTGCAGAACGCAGAAGGGAACTGGCTTACAGCGGTGTCCGCTGGTTCGACATGAAGCGCCTGGACAGAGAGGGCCGTATGCCTGAAGTCAGGCGCATCAATCCGGACACACAGGGCGTAGATGCATCTTTGCCCCCACATAGTCCAAAATATACTTTTGAAATCCCTGTAAGAGTAACTTTATTCAATCCGGGGATGGAACGTAACTTTAAATAAAACACCAATCATATGAAAAAAATAATCAGCCTGGCAGCGCTGGCACTAATTGGCTACTCGAGTTCAGCCCAGATCAGCAAATCTGCATTGAAAGACGACCTTCTTCCCGAGAAAAATAAAGTTTTGGCCAAATACCTGCCCATGAGCAAGGATGGGGGCTATCTTTACAAATTTTATGTGATGCCCCTTGATGAAGTCCAGCAAAAACTGGAAAACTTCAAAAGTGCCATGCTGCCCGAAGCTAAGAAACAAAAAAGTGCAGCCCTTAAAAGCCTGGTAGAAAAAGATATTGATTTCATCAGCAGGGAAGCATTGAGGCAATGTGTATCACTCTATGGAATGGATTCCCTGGGAATGCTCAACCTGGAAAAAATCCTGACCGAGAAAAAAGCCGACCCAAAATTCATGACCTATATGATGGAAGCGCAGAAAAAAGCCTTCGTCAAAACACTCGCCCCAGCTGAACGGAACACATTGATGGCGACCGTCTACCAAAACCCGGAACTGGACAATGAGGCCTTGTTTAAAAGATCGGCGGCCTACCGCTCCTGGATCGGCAATTACATCACTTACCTCAGGAACACCAAATACAGGGCAGATACCACCCTGGGCTATACAGGAACTTCTATTGTAAAACTAAAGGTAGTCAACAATGATGTTCCCGCAGGTTTCATCAAAGATTACCTCAGCTACCAGTTCACTGGGGAAATCCTTAAAATGGTGAAGGACAGTACCGCCAAGCAACAGGCTTATCAGAACTTTATGGCAAGTGCTACAAATCCGGAATACAAAAAGGAGATCGAAACGGTATATGCGAACTACAAAATGATGATTGGAAAAGCCATGTCTCCGGATTTCAATTTCCCGAATGTCAACGGTCAAATGGTATCTTTAAAATCACTCAGGGGTAAATATGTGTATATCGATGTATGGGCTACCTGGTGCGGGCCATGCAAAGCCGAAATCCCCTTTCTGCAAAAAGTAGAGCATGACTACGAAGGTAAGAACGTACAATTTGTAAGTCTTTCTGTAGACCGCATGGTCGACAAGACCAAGTGGATCAGTTATGTAAAGGAACACAACCTAGGCGGGATCCAGCTGATGTCAGATCAGGATTTCAGTACTGATTTCGTCAAAAAGTTCAACATCAATTCCATTCCCAGGTTCATCCTGATCGACCCAACAGGAAAGATCGTTTCCGGAGATGCGTACCGCCCTTCTGATCCGCTGCTGCGCCAGCAGCTGGACAAACTGCTTAAATAAAGCTCCAATGTAAAAAGGCCGGAAGCAGCTGCTTCCGGCCTTTTTTTAACCGTATAGCTAGATGTAAACAGATTATTTCTCGTTCTTAATCGCAACCGTTTTACCCTTGAAGGCAGCATTGCCTTCAAAATTCAGCAATTGCAGTTCAGTCACTTTTCGACTAAAAAGAGCATGTCCATAATAGGCAGGAAGTTCCTTGCCCCAGGTCACTGAACTGTTTCTCACTTTGATCCCCGTAGCATTTTCCAGGTAAAAACCAGAGATGCTGCTTTTCACCAATCCTTCCGCTTCACTCGGCCTCCGGTCGTAAATGCCTCCGGGAATACTGGTTGTCTTGGCAATATGCAAATCCACCTGATCGAAAAAGATCCCTGATACCTTATCTGCCGATTCGGCACTCACATACACCCCATTTTCACTGCTGCATTTTACATTGGAAAAAGTAATGTTGCGCACAGCTCCTACCTTTCCTTCTGTAGCACCTTTGGGGAAACGCCAGTTGGCGTCTTTGTTATTGCCTTTGGCACGACGGTATGCAGTAATATAGATGGGTTCAGCTTTTCCCCACCACACATCCGAGAACAAATGGGAGTCGATCAGGATATTGGAAAAGATCACGTTAGAGACGGTACCTTCATCACGGTTTTGAATTCCGATTCCGCGGTTACTTTTTGTGATCACACAATTACTGATCAGCACATTATTGATGCTGTCCATATTCTCTGAGCCGATCTTGATGGCACAGGAACGTGAAGTCATGGTACAATTGGTCACCACAATATTTTCGCAGGCACCAAACTCTTCATATTCACGCCTGTTTTTCAAACAAATACAATCATCCCCCGATTCAATGTAGCAATTGCTGATGCGCACATTTTTACTGTGGTCAAGGTCAATCCCATCACTATTGCGCACTTTAAGGCTGTTCAATAAGGTAATATTGTCTATCACCACGTCGTCACAACCGATCAGGTGTACCGTCCAGTAGGCGGAATTGCGGATGGTCAGGTCATGGATCCTGATGTTCCTGCCGCCAACAATGGTCAGCACATGCGGGCGGGGATCCAGAACATTGAAAGGTTTCAGAACATAGGAATCTTCGAGTTCAGCTCCCATAAAGGAAACCCCATTCCCGTCTATAATACCGCTCCCGGAAAGGGTCACATTTTCCAGTCGTTCCCCTCCGATCCAGATCGTCCCCTCTCCTACATTTGCCCTGAAAGCACTTTCCTTATACACCTGTTCGTCGGGATTGGCCAGTATCCTGGCATTGGCTTCAACATGAAATTCGACATTGGACTTGAGTTTAAAGGGCCCTGCGAGGTAAGTTTTTCCAGCGGGGATGACTACCCTTCCTCCTCCCGCAGCAGAGCAGGCATCTATTGCTTTCTGGATAGCCGCAGCATCGTCGTGTTTACCATCTCCTAATGCCCCATACGCGCTGATGGAATAGTCGTTTTGCGGGCTAAACGCTGCACTGGCCTTACCCATAAATGGTACCGCACATAGTAGAAAAATGCGGAAAAGCGACAGGTATGTTTTTTGGATGTTCATCATAGTTCTTATCGTTGTGTCAAACCTTTTGGCTGGTATTGCGCTGAACTGCCCCATTTGCCGGGCTTATCCGACAGGAAGAATTCCAGTTTCCCACCGGTCTGGATGTCAGCATAGCGGATGTAAGTATAGGGATAAGGTTTTCCATTCAGCTTGAGCTCCTGTATATATGGTGTTTTTTGCAAATCTCCATGCCTGATGAACTCGAAAACTTTTCCGCTTTCCAGCCGGATCTTGGTATGGCTGAACAATGGAACTGTCAACAGGTACTGATCTGACACGGGATCTAAAGGATAGAACCCCATTGCCGCAAATACGTACCAGGCCGACATCTGTCCGGCATCATCATTGCCGCTCAGTCCACCCGGGCCATCGCTATATTCTTCTTCCAGAATCTGATGTACCTTCAGGGAACTCTTCCATGGAGTGCCGGTATAGTTGTACATAAAAGGGATCTGGTGCCCGGGCTCATTGCCATGCCAGTATTCTTTTTTGCTGAACAGGCTGTCCAGGGCCAACTCCAGTCCTGCCCTTCCACCCAGCAAGCGGGCAAGTCCGGGTACATCCTGCGGCACATAAAATGTATACTGTCTGGGGGTACCCTCGGTGATGTAAGGTTCACGGGTATCAGGGTTGAATACCGGATACCAGCTGCCGTCTTCATTACGGCCGCGCACCATGTTCACCTTAGGGTCAAATACATTTTTATAATTACCAGCCCTTTTAGTCAGGCGCAGTGCATCCTCGGTTTTACCGAGACTGCGCGCTACCTGGGCCAGCGCATAATCGTCATAAGCATATTCCAGGGTACGGCTCACCTGCTCTTTTTTATGAAAGGCTTCCGGCACACTGTCCTGCATCGGAATATAACCGTATTTCAAGTACGAGCTCAGTGCCCTCCTACCCATCCCGTTCTTATAGTCGGCATCATTCGCTACCTCAAAAGCATTCTTTCTCATCAGCCGGTAGGCTTCGCCGACATCATAATCACGGATCCCCTTATTGAAAGCAGAGGATATGAAAGCGGTGGTATGATCACCGATCATGGCGGAAGTATAGTTGTTCCAGCAGGGGAAGATGGGCAGCCATCCACCCTGGCTGCCCTTCAACACCACCGAATTTACCCAGTCATTGACCAGTTTCGGCTTCAGGATTTCCATTAATGGCAAATGTGCCCTATAGATGTCCCACATGGAAAAATCGTCATAATAATTGCCTTTAGGAAGAACGTTCAGTTGGTAATCTCCGGCAAACCTCGGATAGCTGCCATCAATATCGTTATACAGCCTTGGGTGTTGCATCACATGGTACAGCGAGGTATAGAATACCCTTTTATCCTTTTCTTTTGCACTTTCTACCAATGTCTGGCTTAGTGCCTGCTCCCAAACCTGCTCATTTTTGATCCTTAAGCTGCCAAAATCCCAGTCCGGAATCTCTGCTGCCAGGTTTTTCCTGGCGCCTTCAATGCTACTGAAGGAAGTACCCACGCGGATCCGTAGTTGTTCTCCCTTTTGCAACCTGAAGCCCAGGTATGCACCTATATCTTTAAGCCGCGCAATGCTATCTGTATTAAATACCTTTCCTTCACTAAAAGTACCTCCCTTTTGAAACAGGCGTTCTACCTTCATCACGAAATAACCACTGAAGCCGGCAGATTTGCCCCATCCCTGGTAGATGCGGTGCACCGGGTTATAACCGTACACTTCGCCCTTCTCGTAATCTATTTTAATGTAACCCTCGTTTTCATCACTGTTGGGACTGATCAGCAAATAGAGGCTATCGGCCTTTTCCATCGTAAACTGCAACATGGCACAGCGTGCTGTGGCCGTCATTTCTGCCTGCAGCTGGTACTTGGGCAGCCCTACCCTGTAATAAGCAGGCGTGCTGATCTCCGTTGCATGGGAAAAAGGACTGGCATACAGCGAAGCCCTGGTCTGCAGTTTCCCGGTGATGGGCATAAAAGTAAAACTCCCATAATCCTGTGTGCAGGACCCACTGATCCAATGCGTTGCCCTGAACCCATTCAGCAGGCTGTCTTTATAATAATAGGGCGGCAGGCATTTCGCTTCGCTAAGCCTGGTCTGGGGGCTCCATTGGGTCATGCCAAATGGACTTCCAACTGCGGGAATGGTATTCGCATATTTCTCCGAGCCATCCTCCCCATGCTTCAACGCAGAGATGGTGGTACTCGCCGCAGTTCCAGACATAGGCTGTACATATTGCAGGAGCTTTGTCTGCTGTGCTGAGGCATTCAGCAGGCCAGCACATAGGCAAAGGATAAGGAAGCAGGTTACCTTCTTCAATGGAATTTAGATTTGGTTGATCCCGAAAATGGGAATTTTACCTTTTAATCCCGCAGGCTGCTTCTTATTTATTTACTTAATCGATTACGTAACATCAGGTCAATGCCCGGTAGAACTACGGATCCGCAGTTCTGAGGGAATGACAGCACTTTGGTCAGATAGCAGGAAATATTTCTTTTGAAGTGCTTTGAACATCAGTGTGGCTGCCAGCTTACCCATTTCAAATGCCGGCTGTGTGATGGTCGTCAGTGCAGGATTCAGGATCGGCGCCGAAGCATCATTGGAGAAACACACCACTTTGATGTCTTCAGGAATATTGATTTTCAGTTCCATGCAGGCCAGGTAGATCTCGGTTGTCATTTTACTCACCGTCGCGACGATCCCATCCGGCCGGTCTTCAGAGCGGAGCAGTTCCATCATCAAGGCATAGTTTGTGGCCTCATCGTCACTGCAGGCAACAATGCGGGGCGCGTCGTCGGCCCTGCCATTGTCCAGCAATGCCTGCTGGTATCCTTTCATGCGCTGCGAACTGATGGACAGGGAATCGGATACAGACAACAGGGCTATTTTTTTACAGCCCCTGTCGATCAGGTGCTGCGTGGCGGTATAACCGCATTCGTAATCATTGGTTGTGATTTTCGCCGTATCTATCTCCTCACAGACCCTGTCGAAAAACACCATGGGGATGCGCTGCTGTAAGCGCTTGATGTGCTCAAAGGTGGTGGTTTTCATAGACACTGACATGATGACACCGTCTACCCGGCCCGACTCCAGGTCTTTCAGAATAGCTTGTTCCCGCTCAAAACTTTCATGCGTCAGGTAGATCAGGGCATGGTAACCTTTTTCAATCGCGACCTCTTCAATACCATTCAGGGCCAGGGAAAAAAAACTGTCGGCCACTTCGGGTAAAACCACTGCAATTGTCTTGCTTTTCCGCTCACGCAAACTGCCGGCATATGGATGGGGAACATAGTTTAAACTGGCTGCTAAATCGAGTACGCGCTGCTTGGTGAGGGGACTGATCTCATGGCTGTCCCTTAATGCTTTTGACACAGCCGCGGTAGACAGGTTCAGTTGCTCAGCCAGTATTTTAATGGTAACATTCGCCATTTTACAAGCAATTATTTGGTGGTTTAGGTCAATAAAAGTCGATTATTACTTAATCGGTTAAGTAAATAAATCGGGTCAGATATGAAAATCTAACTAATCAAAACTACAACTTTAGACTTACAAACTAGCCAAATTGTCTAATTAAGATTAATTGTAAATCTAATGAGCACGAACCAAATCAACTCCGCTGAGGATCAGAACAGCCCATTACATAACCTCGATGAATGGGAAGAAGATGTACTGAACCGCTACCCCGATCCGGCATCAATCAACAAGGATAAAAAGGAAGAGGCCTTCAGAAACTATGAAGAAAATGTAAAGGATGGGGTAAAGGAATTTTACCGGCTCAACCATACTTACCAGACCTATGATTTCGTATTGCAGAAGAAGGCCGACTACCTGAAGTTCGACAAAAAGGAAATGCCGATCTGGGATGCCTTCGATTTTCTGAATGAGCTGGTAGACGACTCTGACCCGGATACAGACCTCGATCAGATGCAACACCTGCTGCAGACTTCGGAAGCCATCCGCAACGATGGCCATCCCGACTGGATGGTACTCGTCGGATTAATCCACGACATGGGCAAAGTCCTGTGTTTGTTCGGGGAACCGCAGTGGGCTGTAGTAGGTGATACCTTCCCCGTGGGCTGCGCATATTCAGATAAGATCGTATACCCGGAATTCTTTGCCGCGAACCCTGATTTTAAGTCAGAAATCTACCAGTCCAAATTGGGCGTATATACACAAAACTGTGGGCTGGACAATGTACACATGTCATGGGGACATGATGAGTACGTCTACCACATGATGAAGGATTACATTCCGGAGCCTGGACTGTATATGCTGCGCTATCACTCTTTCTACTCGCAGCACAGAGAAAATGCTTACACACATTTAATGAATGAGAAAGATCATGAAATGTTCAAATGGGTAAATCTCTTCAATCCATATGACCTCTATTCCAAAAACCCGAACCAGAAAAGTTGGGAAGAACTGAGGCCTTATTACCAGGATCTGGTGGCGAAATACCTGCCCCTGACCCTCAAATTTTAAAATCCCGCAACAGTACACCAAATATTATTAAACCAATCAGTTATGAAACTAAACTTACCCAATTATGAGATTTAATTATGCACTGTTACAGCGTAGCTTCGTGTGTATGCTACTCTTAATGAGCTGCCTGCTATCTAACATAGCCATGGCACAAACCGAGAAAAAAATAAGCGGAAAAGTAGTCGATGATCAAAATCTGGCCCTGCCAGGTGCATCCGTTGCAGTAAAAGGGACTAAAAAAGCTGCACCTACGGGAACAGACGGATCTTTTACCATCACCGCAAAGAAGGGAGATATTTTAGTCATTAGTTCATTGGGCTATGACCTTAAAGAAGTACCGGTTACGGATGCTTCAACTTACAATGTCAGCCTGAGTACTTCAACCACAAATCTGGCAGATGTTGTTGTAGTGGGTTACGGCACAACCACCAAGAAGGAACTTACGAGTGCCATCACAACGGTTAAGGCCGACCAGTTTAACCCTGGTGTAGTGGCTACACCTGCGGCGCTACTGGAAGGTAAAGTTGCCGGTTTAAATATTACCGGTGATGGCAACCCAAATGCTACGCCGACGGTTACGCTGCGGGGACCATCTTCACTGCGGGCCGGATCTTCTCCTTTTTATGTGATCGATGGTGTACCTGATGCAGATTTCAACTTGTTGTCGCCTTCAGATATCGCTTCTATTGATGTTTTAAAAGATGCATCAGCCGCAGCAATCTATGGTACAAGGGCTACGAACGGAGTAATCATTGTGACAACAAAAAAAGCAAAAACCGGACAAGTCAGGTTAACTTATGACGCTTACGGATCTGTTGAAACCATAGCTAACCAATTTAAAACGGCATCTGCAAGTCAACTTCGGGAATACGCAAGTGCCAATGGTCTTGCATTTACTCCGGCCAATGATAATGGCGGCGACACAGACTGGCAAAAAGAAGTTTTACGCAATGGATTTGCCCAAAACCATAACATTTCTTTTGGTGGCGGTACTGAGAAAACAACTTTCGGGGGAACGCTTAACTACCTTCAAAATGATGGTTTAGTAAAAAGTAGTGCTTTCAAACGGATCAACGGCAGGTTGAACGTCTCACAAAAAACATTGAATGATAAATTGAAGCTTGACCTCTCTTTGAGTAATTCAGTTACAAATTCGGACTTGCTGGTGAACGACATCCCATTATATACTTCTGATGGTAGAAATCCAAGTCTATTCAAATCTGTAATCCAGTACCTGCCCACCAGAACAGTATATAAACCCGACGGCACCTTTTATAATGATCCAACCTTGGTATTGGGATATAACCCACTAGGACTGATTACGAATGATACCTACAAGCAAAAGATCAATCTGATGCTGGCAAATGTTAAAGGAGAATTACAGTTACCATTGGGTATCCTGTATAATTTTAACCTGGCCTATCAGTCCCGCAGTACTGATAACAATACCTATTACAATCAGGTATCTGAGCTGGCACCTAATCTAGGCGGTAAAGCCATCAGAAATACCTATGAGGATAATAAAAAGATTTTCGAAAATTACCTGAGCTACGGAAAGAATTGGAATGGCCATGACTTTAAAGCATTGCTGGGCTATTCCTTCGATGAAACTACCACTGGCGATGGGTTCCAGTCAACAAACCAAAACTTCGTATCAGACGAAACAGGTTCAAACAACCTGGGTTTAGGAACTGCACCAGCTGGTTACCGGGTAGATTATGGTGGCATGCAGGTTTCTACCCTGAGGCTCATATCATTCTATAGTCGTTTGAACTATAACTATAAAGGAAAATATTTGCTACAGGCCTCAGTTCGCCGCGACGGATCAAATGCTTTCGGCAAGAATAACAGATGGGGATATTTCCCTGCGGCTTCTGCAGCATGGAGGATAATAGATGAAGACTTTATGAAAACCCAAAAAATCTTTGATGACCTGAAAGTACGTGTAGGTTATGGAAAGACCGGTAATTCACAAGGCTTTAATCCATTTACCCCACTGATCCAATATGGTACTACCGGTGCTTTTTACAACAATGGTTCATGGATCGGTGCAATCGGTGCAACTTCCAATCCGAATCCAGACCTGAAATGGGAAAGTACTGCAACAGTAAATGCTGGAGTAGACTTCTCGCTATTTGCAGGAAGGGTGTCTGGATCGGTAGATGTATATGAAAAGAAAACCACAGATATGATTACAGTTGTGCCTGTACCAACTACGGTGAACCTGGTTGGATCAAGTACAGTAAATGCTGGAAGCATGGTCAATAGGGGTGTTGAGATCGGCCTAACCGGTATTGCGATAAAAGGTGATGACTTTACCTGGACCACCAATGGTAATATTGCTTTCAACAAAAACAGAATTACTGCATTGGCAGATAATTTGTCTACCATCTACGCGGGATCTCCAGAAGGCCCGGGTCAAAGTGGTGTAACGGTTTCCATCATTCAGCCAGGATATCCTTTGGGACAGTTCTATACTTTACAGTATCTCGGACGTACCAATGGTGTATCTACTTATATGGGAGCGAATGGTCAGCCAACTACTACACCTACCCAAAATGACCGTACTTACGCCGGAAATGCACAGCCTACCTATACGTTTGGCTGGGGTAATGATCTTACATACAAAAAATTCGGATTGAACTTCTTCTTCCGCGGTCAGGGAGGGAATAAGATCATGAATGCCTCTCTAGCCAGCTTTAACCAGCCTGCGCAGTCAACTGTCCACGGCGTACCTGAGCTTACAATGTCAGAGCCTGTAAACGACTTAAATGCAAATCTATATTCTACAAGGTACATCGAAAATGGTGCATTTATTCGCCTGGCAAATACCACCCTATCGTACAAAACACCGCTTAAAAACAATTATGTAAAGAGTGTCAGATTGTATTTCACAGGAACTAATCTTTTGCTCATTACTAAGTACAAGGGTGTTGATCCAGAGTTGAACCTGAACGTAAACAACCGTGAAGCTGGTCAGTTTATTGGTGTGGATAGCAACAATTTCTATCCCAGAACACGCAGTTTCCTTTTCGGACTATCATTGGAACTTTAATTATTAAAAAGAGAAAACATGAAAACATATCATAAATTTCGTCTTTTGCTATTGGTAGCTACAGCGTGTAGTTTGTCTGCCTGCACAAAATTGGACGTTACACCAAAATCAACATTAACCCCAGATAATTTCCCAACTACACCAGCCCAATTTGTTGCGGCGACGGGCCCGATTTATACGGCTTTCCGCAACGGGCACAACCGCTCCTACTGGTTGGCCATGAACATTTCTACTGATGAGAATGTCTTGGTAGCCCGCGGTGGCAACTGGTATGACAATGGGCAATATTCAACCGTAAACCTGCACACGTATACGCCGGATAACGGAATGCTCAACTCTTGCTGGTCCTGGGGTTTTACAACCATCAGTACTTGTAATAAGGTGCTGACCTTATTTGCAAGTGTTCCTGATGATGCTGCAAAGCGACAAACTATTGCAGAGATCAAAACCATGCGAGCGCTGACTTACTTCTACATGATGGACATGTATGGTAATATCCCAATTACTACCGTTTTTGGTGATGACTCCGATTTGGGCACGAAACCGAGAACTGAAGTATTTGCTTTTATTGAGCGGGAATTACTGGCACAAATCCCTGATTTGAGTGCAACAGTAAGTACAGCAACTTATGGCCGTCCTACAAAATATCTTGCTTACGCATTATTGGCTAAAATGTACCTGAATGCGCAGTACTATACCGGTACCTCCAGGTATGATGATGCCGTTAAAATGTGCGACCAGGTTATCACTGCAAATAAATATGACCTTGATGCAGACTATCTGGGTATGTTCAAACCCAACAACGGCCCACAGATAAAGGACTTTATCTTTGCCATTCCGTTTGATGCCCAACAAGCAAAAGAACAATACTACGCACGCTGGACATTAAACCCAAACCTCCAGAATAAATACAAAATGCCTTATGCCCCTGCTGGCCCGGTATATACTTTTAAAGAATATTATGCCTTGTTTAATGACAATAATGACATTCGCAAAAAGCAATACCTGGTAGGCAAGCAATACAACAATGATGGCACACCGATCAATATTACAACAACCAATATTGGTTTAGATGCAAGTTATAGTGGCCCAAATCCTACAGCTCCAGTAACCCGTCAATTGGAATTTACACTGGATATCGTTTGGAAAAACAATGCCACCTTTGATATTGGCAACGACGAACTTGCAAATCAGTCAGGCGCAAGAAACAATAAATTCTACCCTGACAGTTTGAGTGCAGACCGGAACCAAAGCAACGACTTCCCTGCATTCCGCTATGCCGACGTTCTACTGATGAAAGCAGAATCTATATTGAGGGGTGGGGCAGCGACTAATGGAGAAACAGCGCTTGGCCTCGTAAATAAAGTTAGGGCACGTGCGAAAGCTGGCGCTCTGGGTGCGGTCACCTTGACAACAGTTTTGGATGAACGTGCCAGAGAACTGGCTATGGAATGCTGGAGAAGAAATGACCTGATCCGTTACGGACTTTATGAAAAAGCATGGGGAATCAAAACTGATGCCGATCCAAGAAAGAGATTATTTCCGATTCCACGTCCTGAAAGACAACTTAATCCTAAGTTGGATCAAAACGACGGCTACCAATAATTGCTAAAAAAAGCGAACAAATTCCCCGGAAGCACATGATTCCGGGGAATTTTCTTCATATTGGAATACCTTTTCAACAACCAAATATACAAGATACAAAACCGCTATGAACAGGAGACTCCTTTCTTTAGATGCCCTGCGTGGTTTCGACATGTTCTGGATCATCAGCGGAGAAGGCATTTTTCATGGCCTGGCCAATGCCATCATGAACAAACACCGGCTCGTCCGCAACCCTACCGACTGGACCATTGCAACAGACCAAAGCCTGTCCGGATTGGAACGCCTGCTGATCGGCATCAGCAACCAGCTGCACCACAGCCCATGGAATGGGTTCAGCTTCTACGATATGATCTTTCCATTGTTCATTTTCATCTCGGGTGTATCCATGCCATTCTCTTACCATAAATATTTCCAGGAAACAAATCCCGCTGACAAAACCTCAGCGAAAAAGAAATTGTACCGGGCCCTCATCAAAAGAACACTCATCCTCATCCTTCTGGGTATGGTGGTCAATGGCCTTTTCCAATGGCAGGGTTATGAACAAACCCGTTTCGCCAGTGTGCTGGGCCGCATTGCCCTGGCTACTTTTTTTGCTGCAGTCATTTACCTTAACTTTTCCTTCCGCGCACAGCTGATCTGGTTCAGCGCCATACTGCTGGGCTATTGCGCGGCCATGCTGCTCATTCCCGTTCCGGGGCATGGTGCGGGTATGCTCACACCAGAAGGCAACCTGTCCGCCTATATCGATCAGCTCTTCCTGCCAGGCAAACTGCACCGTAAAGTCTACGATCCTGAAGGACTGCTCAGTACCGTACCTGCGGTTGCCTCCGCCCTGCTGGGCATTTTCACAGGCCAACTGCTCAAATGGGAATCTCCCACGTATTCTCCAAAGAAAAAAGCATGGCTTCTGGCCCTCTCCGGACTCCTCCTTTTGGCTGCCGGACTCGCCTGGAATAGCTTCTTTCCCATCAACAAGAACATGTGGACAAGTTCTTTCGTGCTCTTTGCGGGCGGCTGGAGTATCTTGCTTTTTAGCTTATTTTATTATATTATTGACCTTTCCGGATTTCAGAAATGGACGAAGCCCTTCCTATGGATCGGTACCAATTCCATCCTGATCTATATGGCTGCACATGGACTGGTCAATTTTGAATCGACTGCCCAGTTCATTTTTGGCGGACTCATCCGGCAAGTACCGGCCGATTGGCAACCTGCCCTGCTCTGGACTGCCGTGCTGGTCCTGCAACTGAAGCTCTTACAAGTACTCTACAATAAAAAATGGTTTTTAAAAATATAGACGAATGACAATCAAACCTAGCTTTTACCTAGCCCTTGCCCTCTGCTTTTTTGCACTGAACCCCATACAGGCCCAGTCAGGCCTCGAATCTTCTGAGGCATTAATTGCCAGAACCGTACCACAGCACCGCAACTCCTTTACGACGGAAAGCATTGCTCCTGAAAATGGCAAAGATGTCTTTGAAGTCGAAAGCAAAGGAGGCAAGATCGTGCTCAGGGGCAGCAACGGGGTGTCCATTGCATCCGCGCTGTACCACTACCTGACCGAATATGCCCATTGCCAGGTGACCTGGAACGGCACCAACCTCAACCTGCCCAAAGTGCTACCTGCAGTTCCTGCCAAAGTAAGGAAAGTTACCCCCTACGAATACCGCTATTACCTCAACTACTGCACATTCAACTACAGCATGAGCTGGTGGGACTGGCAGCGCTGGGAAAAAGAAATTGACTGGATGGCCCTGCATGGCCTGAACATGCCGCTGGCCATCACCGGAGAAGAATACACTTGGTACCTCTTGTACAAAGAAATGGGCTTCAGCGATGAAGACCTGAAAGGTTTCTTTACCGGACCAGCTTATTTCGGCTGGTTTTGGATGGGCAATATGGACAGTTGGGGTGGCCCCCTGCCAGTATACTGGATGAAAAGCCATTTCGAACTGCAGAAAAAAATCCTCGGTCGCCAGCGTGCACTTGGCATGAAACCGGTATTGCCAGCATTTACCGGACATGTACCGGCCTCATTTGCCAAAAAGTTCCCCAATGCTAAACTGAAGGCCACCAACTGGAACAACGGCTTTGCCGATACCTATATCCTCGATGCCGAAGACCCCATGTTTGCGGAGATTGGTAAGCGATTCCTCATCAAACAAACTGAAATGCTGGGTACCGATCACCTGTATTCCGCAGATACCTTCAATGAAAATGAACCTCCATCTGACGATCCGGAGTTCCTGGGCCGACTCAGCGCCAGGGTATACGACGGGATGAAACAAGCCGATCCGGATGCCATCTGGGTCATGCAGGGCTGGCTGTTTTACAGCGACCGCAAGTTTTGGAAAGAAGCACAAACGGAGGCCCTGCTGAAAGCGGTGCCCAACGACAAAATGATCTTACTGGACCTGGCTACAGAGATAGAGCCGGTCTGGAAACGCACTTCCGCCTTCTATGGCAAGCCATGGATCTGGAACATGCTGCACAATTTCGGGGGCAATACCAACCTCTTCGGCCGTATGGACGTCGTGGCAAAAGCCCCTGCCGAAGCGCTCAATGACCCCAAAAGCGGCAACCTGAAAGGGATTGGCCTCACGATGGAAGGCATAGAGCAAAACCCGGTGATGTATGAACTCATGACCGCCAACATCTGGCGCAATACCGCCATAGAACTGGACCAATGGCTACCAGACTTCGTCCGGAACCGCTACGGAAACAAAGATGTGCATGCCCTGAAAGCCTGGGACATTTTGAGAAAGACCGTTTACCAGGTGCCCGCCGACAAATACATCCGTGACGGTGCCGAATCCATTGTACAGGCCAGGCCTACCCTGGACTCCGTTACACGCTGGACGAATACCAAACTCAATTACCACATGCAGGACCTGCTCCCGGCCTGGGACGAACTGATCCTTGCTGCAGCAAGCAGCAAAAGCAGCGACGGATACCAGTACGACCTGGTAGACCTCAGCAGACAGGTTTTGGCCAATTATGCACTTCCCCTACAAAGACGTTTTGTAGCAGCCTACCGCCAGAAAGACCTGGCCACATTCAAAGCAGAATCCACAAAGTTCATTGCCCTCATCGAAGACATGGACAAGCTCCTGGCCACCAGAAAAGATTTCTTACTGGGTCCCTGGGTAGCCGATGCCAGAAAATGGGGCGAAAACAACGAAGAAAAACAACTGTATGAGATGAATGCCAAAGACCTCATTACTTTATGGGGCGATGCGAATAACCCTTTGCACGAATACGCCTGCCGGCAATGGAGCGGACTGCTCAACGATTTTTATAAACCCCGCTGGCAGCAGTTCTTCGCGAAGGCGACACAGGCACTTGGTGCCGGAACAACGGTAGACCTTAAGGCTTTCGATAAAGAGATCCGGGAATGGGAATGGAAATGGGTAAACCAGCGCAAGGACTATTCCGTAAATCCTTCGGGCGACCCGGTAAAAACCGCCATCGAAATGCATAAAAAATACCGTAAACAGATGATTGGAAACTAAACCGATATGAACCACCTACAAACCGCAGACTACATTGTATTTTTTGTGTATTTCATTGCCATATCTTCATACGGCTATTACATCTACCACAAAAAGAAATCCAGCGACATGAGTTCCAAGGATTTTTTCCTTGCCGAGGGCTCACTGACCTGGTGGGCCATTGGTGCCTCACTCATTGCCTCCAATATCTCTGCCGAGCACTTCATCGGCATGTCGGGCTCCGGTTTCGCCCTTGGGCTGGCCATTGCCTCCTATGAATGGATGTCGGCAGCCACCCTCATCCTGGTCGCGGTGTTCATCATTCCCGTCTACCTGAAAAACAGGATCTTCACCATGCCGCAGTTCCTGTCCAAGCGGTACAACGACAAAGTCAGCACCATCATGGCCGTATTCTGGCTGCTGGTATATGTCTTCGTAAACCTCACCTCCATCATTTACCTTGGGGCCCTGGCCATTTCCTCCATTTCCTCACTCAGTTTCGAATGGTGCATTGTGGGGCTCAGCATCTTCTCCATGGTCGTGACACTGGGCGGCATGAAAGTCATTGGGTATACCGATGTTGTACAGGTGCTCGTCCTCATTTTTGGCGGCCTCATCACCACTTACCTGGCCCTTTCATTACTGTCCCAGGAGTATGGCTTTGGGAAAGACATCTTCAAGGGACTGGCGGTGCTGCGGAACGAAGCCCCTGAACACTTCCACATGATCTTCGATTCCTCCAACAAATATTACAAAGAACTCCCCGGATTTTCAGTGATCATAGGCGGTATGCTCATCAATAACCTCGCTTATTGGGGCTGCAACCAGTACATTGTACAGCGGGCCTTAGGCGCAGACCTGAATACAGCACGTAAAGGGATCCTATTTGCAGCCTTTTTAAAACTATTTGTTCCCGTCATTGCAGTATTGCCAGGCATTGTGATGTATGTATTGCACAATAAAGGCCTGTTCCAGGCAGAGATGTCAGAGGCAGGTGTCATCAAACCCGACCATGCCTATCCTACGCTGATGAACCTGCTGCCGCCTGGCCTGAAAGGCATCGCTTTTGCCGCGCTGACTGCAGCGATTGTGGCCTCCCTGGCGGGTAAAGCGAATAGCATTTCCACCATCTTCTCGCTGGACATTTATAAAAAATATTTCAATAAGGATGCCTCAGACCGTAAGCTGGTCAGGGTAGGCCGCTGGGCGGTAGTCATCTCCATGGCCATAGCCGCCATTGTGACGCCATCCCTGCGTTCGCTGGACCAGGCCTACCAGTTCATCCAGGAATATGTGGGTTTCATCTCGCCCGGTGTGCTGGCCATTTTCCTGCTGGGTTTCTATTGGAAACGCACCACCGCAGCTGCAGCCATGACCGGAGCACTGGTCACCATACCGCTTTCCACAGTCCTGAAGTTCCTTCCCGTATGGACTAACGGCGCATTCCCGGATTATCCATTCCTGGACCGCATGGCGATAGATTTCGTGGTCATTGTAATCCTGATGGTGGTCATCAGTTTGAGCAAACCGCAAAAGCTCGCTTCCGATCAGGACATTGTAGTAGACACTTCCATGTTCAGGATCAGTACGGGTTTTGCCCTGGGCTCCATTCTGATCATGGGGATTCTTACCGCACTCTATACCGTCTTCTGGTAAGCCAAAAAGTATGTAATTTGAAAGTTCAACTTTCAGATTGCAAGAAAAATGGCCAAAAAGTATGTAATCTGAAAGTTAAACTTTCAAATTACATACTTTTCACCTATTTTTGATCTAGTTGAAGAATCAAATTCTGAAATGTTAAATCGCGTATAATGATAGAGAGAAGTTTAGAACATCAATTGTTAAATGGCCTCAACAATGTGCCTGTAGTTGCACTATTAGGTCCCAGACAGGTAGGGAAAACAACGCTTGCATTAAAAATAGCGGAAGAACTTAATGGCAAGAAATCTGCTTATCTGGATCTGGAACTCGATTCAGATTTAAATAAATTAAATGATCCTGAAGAATACCTCAGAAGGTTTGAAAACCAACTTTTAATCATTGATGAGGTACAACGTAAACCAGACCTTTTCCCTATACTTCGCAGTATGGTAGACCAGCGAAAACGCAATGGGGAGCATTCGGCACAATTTCTTTTATTAGGGTCAGCATCCCGGGATTTGCTGCAGCAATCTTCAGAAACCCTTGCCGGAAGAATAAGATACCTGGAATTAACCCCCTTTAATACATTAGAGATTTTCAGACAGGACCCGCTGGGCTTCAATCCCGAAAAGCTATGGTTTAGAGGAGGCTTTCCTGATAGTTACCTTGCTTCAGATGACGATGCGAGTTGGGAATGGCGCAGTGATTTTATTTCAACCTATGTAGAGCGTGATATTCCGCTCATGGGACCTCAGATTCAAGCCAGCAAAATGAAAAAATTCTGGGCGATGCTCGCACATTATCATGGCCAGCAGGTCATCTCTACCGAATTGGGTAAAAGCCTGGAAGTAAGTCATACGACCATTAAATCCTATTTAGATATTCTTACTGATTTCTATATGGTCAGACAAATTCAGCCTTGGGCAGGTAACACAAAAAAAAGACTGATCAAATCGCCGAAGATTTTCTTGCGCGATAGTGGCATTCTACACAAACTGTTAAACATCTCAGATTTTGAAGGTTTACTCGGCCATCCGGCACTTGGAGCCAGTTGGGAAGGATTTGTAATAGAAAATATCATCAGTCAACTCTCGAGTAAATGGCAGTATAGCTATTACAGGACAGCGGCACAAACAGAAATCGATCTGGTATTGGAAGGCCCAAATCAGCAGATATGGGCCATAGAAGTAAAAAGATCATTATCGCCCAAGATCGGGACAGGCTTCTATAATGCATGTGAAGACATAAAAGCTACTCATAAGTTCCTCATTTATTCCGGGTCTGACCATTACACCATCAAAGGAAATGTAGAAGTAATTGGCTTAGCTGATTTCCTGCAAAACAGAATCGTTCCATAAATTAAAAGCCCCGACATACACACTGTCGCTGACGGCCTGATTGCCTTGCCCGGCAAAAGCGATGTACAAATGTACCTTCCTGTTCAGTTGCTGTGCTGCAAGGGGGACAAATGCTGTCCCGGTCTGTCGCTGCGCTTCATTGAGCAAACAAATGGCCTGTTCCTGTTCAGGAAAATAAAGGAGTAGCATGGCCGAATCGTACCTGTTCTGGTAGTGGATAAACCCTGGGTCCCAACTGAACCTCAGTCCCTCTGCTTCTTTCAAAACCGAAGCATTTAGAGCCGGGCTTAGGGAACCTCTGCTCAGCACTACCTTTTCATAATCCATCCTCACATCGGGGTACTCCCCCTGCGTTGCGTTATTTAGGTTATATTTCACCGCAGCATTATAAGGCGACATCTCCGTACCCCGCACCGATTGGCCAAAGCCCAGCTCCAGGTAAGCCTTTATTGGCTTAAAAAAAGCGCTCAACACTTGCAGCCTTTTCCGGCAATATAGCTGCTTTAAACTCGGAGGCCTGTTATTGATGCCAATCTTCCGCGCCACTTGCTTGCCCTTACGTGTATAATACACCGTGTTCCCTATTCTCCCGTGGAAATTTCCAAAAATCCCATTCGCTGATTTTCCCATATTTTCTATTTATGATTTATTTTTTTAATTAAAGCGCTTCGTCATCCTGGCTACTAAAGCGTTTCGTCATCCTGAATTTATTTCAGGATCTCGCACCACACTAGCGCAAGTCTTTAGACTTGCGCATCCAGTCACAACCAATCCGCATAACAATGGATCGTCCGCTTATGCCGCGTCTTGCGCCATACCCCCTGCCCCTCGCGCTGCCCTGTTGCTCCCGTATTTCCCTCCACGGTGACACAAAAATCACCCCTCAGCTCCGTTACGATCCCACAATGCCCAACGCGACCAAGAGAAGGGTAATACAATCCCATTACCATTCCTCGTCCTGCTGCTTTAACTTTCCTCTTGGCAGGAAAGAGCGAGGGACTCCATGCTGTCCTTGGCGCTGCATAACCTGCTTCCCGAAATACCCAAGAAACGAAAGCAGCACACCTTTAATACAGACACGGCTTCGATATCATCCGGACTAATGTTGTTTAAGGGACTTGCCGAAGCATTTCCTACCTGATCAGCGGGGAATGGTACACCATCTACAATATATAATGGATTGTTACTTGCAATAATACTGTTGCGGCCCCTGATCTGTACATAAAATTCCCTGCCTGGTAATCCGGAACCTTGTGTAACCTGTAAGCCAGCCACCCTTCCTGCCAAAGCCTGCAAAGGATTTGTTACCGGTTGGTTGCTGATCACGTCAGAACGCACTACAGAGACATTTCCTGTTGCCAGGCGCTGAGTGGTTATACCATACCCGATCACCTGCACCTGGTCTAGCTGAGCAGTAAGCTGACGTAATACAACATTCAGGACAGTTTGATCCTGTACTGGTACTTCTTCTGTTCTATAGCCGATAAAACTAAAGGTCAGTACATCGCCGGTATTGGCGTCGAGCTTAAATGCCCCTTCGGTGTCAGTCACTGTACCTACTTTACTATCTTTAACAACAACGCTTACGCCCGGCAAAGGGCTGCCGCTTTCATCTGTGACTTTCCCGGTGATTGAAATGGCCTTGATGATATCTTTTACCTTATCCAGTAAGTTCTGCGAGGGCTTTTCCTTAACCTTGATCAGGACACCATTGTCCTTTATTTCATAATGGAATGGTTGGTCTTTAAAGATCGCTTCCAGGGCTTCTTCAAGGCTGGCTTGTTTCAGTCGCATATTTACAGGCTTCGCATTTTTCAGGATCTCAGATTTGAAAAAGAAATTGTAACCGGTCTGTTTGCGTAGGTCCTGCATTACCGCTCTAAGAGAGCCGTTTGAAACCGACAGATCAATTTTTTGTGAATATACGTTTGCAGAAACGTTGGCACTTAAAATCAATATGAGTACAAAAAGTTTCATGGCCAGTAGATATTTCAATTGCGTATGGCTTATTTGCCATTTGCCCTTCTTTCTGGGCATAGACATGCCATTGACATGAATTAAATTCATAACTTTGTTTTGGTTGGTTTAGTAAAAGTTGGTAACTCGATTAAATACAGGAACTAACCGCTGGCCGGTAAGTGTGCAACCACTTTCCGGCTTTTTAGTTCCAGTATATTTTGTTGATTTAAATAAGTTGGCTAAATATCTATTTCCGCATGATCCTCCTTCCTTCCAAATGAAAAGGGATATCACTGCCAGCTTCTATGAGTTTTAAAACTTGCAGCAGTGTAGTTTTGCGCGATATCTCCCCGTCAAAATTTACATCGGGGATCGTAACGTAGTCCACCTCCACGTCATACCACCTGGCTATTTGCCGCAGTAAATCTTTCAGTTCAGTATTGGTGAAAACAAAAAGTCCATCTTTCCATGCAATAACGTCATCGGCGCGTACCTGGGCTACGGTAAAACCTCCCTCTTTGCCTTTGGCGTCTTTCCCTATGCTAGAGAGTGTAGCCTGTTCTCCAGGTTTAAGCTGCAACTTTTGGGAGAAGGCAGGAGAGGAGATCTCCACCCTGCCTTCCGCAAGCGTTGTTTTTACAGGTTCGCCTGCGTAGCTGCTCACATCAAAATGCGTACCCAGGACTCGCAAAACCTGATTGGAAGAGGAAACAATGAATGGTTGGTTGGTGTGTTTTACAATTTCAAAATACGCTTCACCTGTCAATGTCACCTTTCTTTCGTTCCCGGTAAATTTAACAGGGTATTTAAGGCTGCTGGCGGCATTCAGGTATACCATGCTGCCATCAGGCAGGAAAACCTGAAATTGGCCTCCTTTAGGGGTTGTAATGGTATTGTAGGCAATTCTATTACTCTCTCCCTCTGGGAGAGATCCCCCTTGCAGGGAGAGAGGGCTACCCTCTCTGGCTTCGCCACCTCTCCCAGAGGGAGAGAGACTATAAATTAATTGCCCATTCGCCCCCTTGCTTATGATAACTCCGCTTTGCTGTGCAACCAGGCCATTTGCCGCGTCATCCAAAACAATTTGCTTGCCGTTGGCCAGCGTTAGCGTAGCCTTATTGGTACCGGCTGGTATGTCATGAGCTTTATTATGGGCGTAAATATCTGACTGTTGGATATCTTGTTCTACTGATCTAAAAAAGAAATAAGAAATCCCAGCTATCAAAATGATGGCAGCAGCAACCACAGGCCAAACAGCAGCCAGCGTTAAGCGTAAGCTAGATTTTGGTTTGGGTGATTCTTCAATAGCGCCATGCTCCAAAATTTGTTGTAAGCGCAGGTCAAGTCGGCCGCGAAGCTCAGGGCTTATCGTCCCTCCTGCTAGAGGCACAGCCAACTGCTCCGCAATCAGCGCTAGATAAGCCTCCGAATGTTGGTCTTCTTGTAATGACTCCAACATTTCCTCCAGCTCCTCAGCATTGCTTTGGTTCTGCAGCATTTTCTTAAAGCCTGTAGCAATATCCTTCGTCATCTTTGTGCCCCAATTTCAATAAAGACGTTTGAAAATTAAAAGTGGGGGGATGGAAGAGATTATTTTTTTAAAAGCATGATCAACAACAACCCCATAGAGGTATCCAGATTGCTAATCATATAATCTTTAACCAATTTACTCGATTTACTGAGGTACTCTTTTACCGTGTGCGAAGAGATGCCCATCTGCTCTGCAGCCTGCTTATATGTAAATCCCTCTATTTTGCACAGCTTGTAAACCCTCTGCTGTTGCGGGCTCAATTGCGACAAAGCTTTATTCAGCAATTCTTCACTTTCTTTTAAATGTAGGCCTTCTTCGATATCGTTATAAGCCTCAATGGCAGCATCCATGAATTCGGCATGCATCCGCTTGTCACGTTTCAACTTGCGGAAAAAATCATACACTAAGTTTTGGGCAGCACGGTAGAGATAGGGCTTAAAATCTACTTCATCAGTAAATACTTCATGTTTCTGCCAAATGCGGGTAAATAGGTCTTGTACCAACTCTTCCGTGAGCTGTTTGTCCTTTACCATTTTCAACATATTGATATACATCGGACCACTGTACGAGAGGTATAGCTCAGTAAAAGCTGCCTGATCTCCCCTTCCGAGTAAGGCCGTTAATTCCCTATCTGTATATATGTTTTTAGAAGCCATAATTATAACCTATGGACTAATTTACTTAATATTTTTAGCAATAGCATATAAGGGCATAATTATGCGAATTGATCTGGTCTAATAATTTTTCTACCTGCATTTAGTCAGTTTCCCCAAATCTGGCTCTATTCGCCATAACCAATTCAATTCTTTATGGAAATCAAACGTTACATCGACCCGCTCAATGACATCGCATTCAAAAAAATCTTCGGCTCAGACCCAAATAAAGACCTCCTTATCGACTTTCTCAACCAGGTACTGCGAGGCAGAAAAAATATTGTCGACCTGATATACAACAAAAACGAACATCACGGCATCGCCAAAGATGAAGGGTCTATAAGTTAAAGAGAGAAGTATCTACTACAGTTCCAGGCTTGTAACAGAACAGGCACCCAGAGGCAAAATGAAAGAATGGAATTACGACCTCAAAGACCGGATACCGGGAAAATTTTCTACGACAAGCTAAGGCACACTTACATCCAATTGCGTAACTTTGTAAAGACAGGAAAAGATCTGGATTCGGATCTCGACAAGTGGCTGCACGTCCTGAAATACATCACCCAAATGGACAAGATGCCAGCTTATTTGAGAAAACCGATATTCAAAAAAATGTTTGACATCGCTGAATACAGCAACCTAACAAAGGAGGAGCGCATGAAATATGATGCAAGTGTAAAACAAAAATGGGACAATTACTCGGCTTTGGAAACCGCAAAGCAGGACGGCAAAATTGAAGGAAAATTAGAAATTGCCCGAAAAATGAAGGCTGACGGTCAGCCATTGGAACTGATCGTAAAGTTCACCGAGCTTTCAGCCGAAGAAATAGAAAAACTCTAAAAAAAATACTTCGCTCACAATATATCAACTTTATAAGCGTATAATATATTGAGAGCGTTAATTTAGATAAGCGGGTGTGATCGTAATGATTCCACCCGCTTTTTTTTATGCTCCTCCCAAATTGGGTTTTAGAAAGACATCAAACCGCTCCCTTCAATAAACCTCCCTCAGCCCTGATGGCGGCACCGTTCGTAGCTGAGGCCAGGGGACTCGCCAGATAAGTAACCATATTTGCCACTTCATCTGTACTAAGGAAACGCTGAATGATGGAAGTTGGGCGAATCGTTTTAAAGAAGTCTGCCTCCACCTCTGCAGTGGTTTTGCTTTGATCTTTGGCCAGATTTTCTATAAACCCACCAACACCCTCTGATAATGTTGGCCCCGGAAGCACAGAGTTTACAGTGACCGCAGAACCCCTGGTAAGTTCAGCAAGGCCACGGGCTACCGCAAGCTGTGCAGTTTTGGTCATCCCGTAATGTATCATTTCTTCAGGGATCTGTATAGCAGACTCGCTGGAGATAAAAATGATCCTGCCCCAGCCATTCGCCAGCATTTTACCAAAGTATGCCCTGGACAAACGGATGCCGCTCAGCACATTGATCTCATAAAAGCGCAGCCAGTCTTCGTCAGTGATGTCCGCAAAAGCTTTGGGTTCAAAAATGGCTACATTATTGATCAAGATGTCTACCTCAGGCAGCTCGCCGATCAGATTTTTAATGGATTCGGCATCGCTAAAATCAGCAACGATGCCACTTATTTGATCATTTCCACTGTCTGCTTTGATCTGTGCTACAGCCTGATCTACCCGCTGCTGTGTACGCCCATTTAAGACGACCTCTGCACCTTCCTTTGCCAACTGGAGTGCGATGGCATAGCCTATCCCGGCGGTAGAACCGGTTATTAACGCTTTTTTGTTGTTTAACTGTAAGTCCATAATATGTGAGTTTAATCTGATGGTATCGCCAATTTAGTGCCACATCACCAAACAACTGAAAAACAACATTTTAATCTGAATTCAGGACATCTTCCTGCGCTATTTCAGAAAATGACGAATAAACAGAACGATATACAGTAAACGGGAATTAGGGATGCGCCCGCATCTGAAAGGTATCTGCCCTATATCTCCGTTATGTTTGACTGATGTTTGTTTTATCCCGGCATATACCAAACCTATCGCAGCTATCATTCAGCTATGCTGCAGACCTTAACCCAGCCTTGACTGTCCCTGTATTTTTCATTTTAAATCTACTCCTATGTAAAAAATTGCGCTTTGTAAACAAAAAAGCCCCGGCATTTTGCCAGGGCTTTCCTTATGTTATTTGCAATCGTATTTTTAAATTATACGCCTTTCTTACTCGTCATGCTTGCTTTTTTAGCTGGAGCAGTAGCTTTGCTGGTTGCCTTCGCATTTGCCGGTTTCGGTGTCGCTTTTGGCTTCTTCTCTACCTTGTCATCTACTTTAGGTGCATCCTGGGCAATGGCATCAGGTGCCGTTTCTGTAAATAAAGGAAGGTCTTTCAACAAATGGTACCAGCTTACGATCTTTTTCATATCAGAAGCATATACCTTTTCCTGATCATGTGCAGGAGCTACCTCAAGGAAGAATTTCCTGAGTACCTGTCCATCTGCTTTCGCATCCGGAACATTGCCTGAAGCAGCAATATTCGCCATTACGTCTACCAGTTTCAGGTCGTCATCTTCTCCATAAATGGTGATGTCTTCCAATGAAGCCAGTTTGGTTGTAGTGATGTTTGCTACAATTTTAACTTTCTGAGCATCCAGGCTCTCCAAAACATATCCGCCTTTATTCTGTCCAACTAATTTAAACAGTCCTGGCCTTCCGGATACAGCTACGATTCCTCTTAAGTTCATATTAATCTTCGATTACTTCTATACTTGTAATTTTGTCTCCTTGTCTGATGCTGTCTACTACGTCAACATTTTCTACTACTTTACCAAACACAGTGTGGTTTCTGTCCAAATGTGCAGTATTGTCCCTGCTGTGGCAGATGAAGAACTGCGATCCACCAGTGTTGCGGCCGGCATGTGCCATAGACAATACACCACGGTCATGGTATTGGTTTTCTCCTGTCAGCTCACAATCGATTTTATAACCCGGGCCACCTGCGCCTGTTCCGGTAGGATCTCCACCCTGAATGACGAAATTAGGGATCACTCGGTGAAAGGTAACACCATTATAAAAACCTTCGTTAGCTAATTTTTTAAAGTTAGCAACTGTATTTGGGGCATCCTGATCGTAAAACTGAACAGTCATGTCGCCTTTATCTGTTTTGATTATTGCTTTGCTCATGTGATATTTTGTAAATGCCAAACTTAGCTAAATTTGTAATCATATGCAATATGCGCCCTTTTTCTTACATTCGTAAACACCCAATATGCGAACTATGATGCTAAAAAGATCCATTCTGCTCTGTTTTTTATTGGTCTTCACCCTGGCAGTAAAGGCTTCTTCCATACTGATCTTCATGGATGAAGACCAGAAAAACCACCTGAAGGCCTATGGCATTGCCTATTGGGGCATCAAACAAAATGTTGATGTGAGCTGGCTCCTCAACTACAGGGGCGGCAGTTTTCTGATCGGGTACAATAAAGGCATAGAAGATGAATGCAAGACCAGGGGTGTTTCTTACCAGGTACTTGCCGATGGCAAAGTAACGGCCATCCTCAATGAGATCAGCGACCCGCAGGTAAATATGGAAATGGTGAAGCTGGAGAAAGCACCGAAGATAGCGGTCTACTCACCCAAGAGCAAGTTGCCCTGGGACGATGCAGTGACCATGGTGCTGACCTACGCAGAAATTCCTTACGAGGTGGTGTATGACGACGATGTACTGAAGGATAAACTTTCGGGCTACGACTGGCTCCACCTGCATCACGAAGATTTTACGGGTCAGTATGGCCGCTTTTGGAGCTCCTTCCGGAATGCGACCTGGTACCGGGAGGATGTGAAGAACCAGGAAGCTACTGCCAAAAGAAACGGCTTTAGCAAAGTATCTCAGATGAAGCTCGCCGTGGCCAAACGCATCAGCGAATTCTGTGCAGGCGGTGGTTTTCTCTTTGCCATGTGCTCGGGTACGGATAGTTTTGACATCGCATTGAGCGCTGAAGGGGTGGATATCTGCGAAAGCATGTTTGACGGGGATGCTGCCGATCCCCAGGCCCAGGCCAAGCTCAATTTTGCCCGCACCTTTGCCTTTAAAGATTTCAGACTGGATGTGAATCCGGCCAATTATGAGTTTTCCGATATTGATGTGACCCAGACACGCGCACTGTCGCAAAGCAATGATTTTTTTACCCTCTTTGACTTTTCTGCCAAATGGGACCTGGTGCCGACCATGCTGACACAAAACCACGACAAGGTGATCAAAGGCTTTATGGGCCAGACCACAGCCTTTAGAAAGCGCCTCGTGAAACCCAGCGTAACTGTACTTGGAGAAAACAAAGGGGCAGAAGAAGTCAGGTACCTGAACGGTGAAATCGGCAAAGGCCAGTTTACTTTCTATGGCGGACATGATCCTGAAGATTATCAGCATGCTGTAGGTGATCCGCCGACAGACCTCAACCTGCATCCCAATTCACCAGGCTACCGCCTGATCCTGAACAATGTATTGTTTCCGGCCGCTAAAAAGAAACCCCAGAAGACTTAATCGTAGAAATTCCAGCTCACGCCAAACTTAAACAACAAACGGTCTGGCATCGGATAATGGTTTACTGTGTAATACCCTCCTGAAAACAGGCCCTGGTTGACATAGTCACATTTGACGAAAACATTGGCCCTGCGCAGACTTGCCTTCACCCAAACATCCACAACCGGTTCACCGGCATAACGCCTTTTGGCCTCATCGACATAAAACTGTCCGGCAGGCACAGAATACGAATAGGCATAATAAGGTGTATTGTAGCGGATGTCGAAACCAACATTGGTTTTGAGCACTTTGAAAAAGGTCTGGTCGAGATAGAAACTGTTGAAAGTATAGAACTCTGGTGTACGCAGGATATTGGCATTGTCAGTTTTCTGGTAAACAAGGTAACTGTCCAGGGTAAACTTGCCAAACCTGAAGCGCTTGCCCAAAGAAAGCTGCAGCAGGTTGACCGTGCTGCCCAACTGTGCCGGGCGGATGGAATTGGAATCTGCCTGTTCAAAATACAGGTACTTATCGGTCAGAAAATATTTTGCAGTCGCATCAAGCCCCAGCTTGTCGTTGAGGTAGCTGAAAGAGGCATTGATGGTTTTTGTCCGGTCGAATCCAGCATTCAAAGCATCTCCCCTCCACTCATAATGGTTGCCCACGTACCTGGAGAAAACTTCCTCCGGCGATTTGTTCTGGAAATAGGCGCCCAATACGATCCTGCCCACTGACTTGCTCAACAGCACATTACTCTTGGCCTCATAGAGAAAGTCGCCGGTATTCCTGCCCTGGAAAATCTGCTGCAGGTCTACATTCAGATCGATCCTGTTGGAGAAACGGTATCCCGCAGTCCCCAGGAGGGTGATGTTCTGAAAGCTGGAAGAATAGTCGTAAAACTTCTGCCTGTTCTTATAAAGCGACACCTGGTTGTAGTTGTAAAAATCATGGCGGATCCCCGCGTCCAGCTTGAGCTCATTTTTGATCAGCGAACTGGACTTCGCCCTGAGGAAAAAGCTATAGATGAACTCATTCTGTACCTGGCTGTAATGTGTACTGTCGTTGGTATAAGAGGCATCTCCACGGCCAACAGGGAAAAGTTTTTCATTTGCCAGTAATTGGTCCTTCTGGAAAGCATAGGAATTGGTATTGTACTTAAAAGTATAGGTGACCCGGTTTGTCGGCAGGATTTTCTTGGTGATTTCCTGGTCCAGACTGTCTATACGGCCCACGAAATAGGTTTGCTTGAGCATCACTGAATTCTGCCGGTAGATACGCCTGGAATTGCTCAGGCGCACGGCCTCCGACATTTTATTGATGCTCGCTGTTTGCGCCGTGAAAATGCTGTCATTTACGATAGAGCCGTTCTCATAGGCCTTCATGGTATTGAAAACTGCACTTGCCCAGAGGTTGTACCGCTTCCCGGGAGATTCGTACCAGGTAAACAACGCACCGTTGAGGTCGTCTCCCCTTTGCCTCGCATAATAACCATTGGCACCGATCCTGTTGAAATTGGCCCCTACGTTCAGGTTTTTTTTGATATTTTGAGAGTGAATGATCTTGAGCACCTGTTCGGCCTCTCCTGCACTCACATAGTACAAGCTGGTGAAGGGCGTACGTGCCTGGTAATACCTGACGTCGTCCTGCGTCATGGCATATTGCTCCAGCGTATGGAAACCGGCTTCGAAGCCAATGGTCTTCACCGGTTCGAACAACAAAGGCAGGGCCGGCAGACCTAGATTACCCAGTCCCTGTGTAGGGCGGCGGGGCTGTACCAGGATGTTGAAATTATGGAAACCTTCCAGCGTAGTATCCAGCGGCATGGTCTGGATGCTGTCCTTCGTCAGTTTTAAAGTCGTGTAGCGGATAAACCTGGAGGTGAAAATGATAGAATCCTTTCCTTCTTCCTCTTCTTTCCGCAATGAGTCCATTTCCTTGTTTTGCTTCACGGTAGTCTTCAGGTCCTGCGCGGAGGAGCTGCTGGCACAGAGGATCAGTAAGCTAAAAATAAAGAAGGCGAGGTGTCTGTACATTAGATGGTAGATATTAACTGGCTCAGTATTTTTGTCATTTTGGGTTCTGCTGCTTTTGCAGTTTCCAGGATCTCCTCCAGGCTTACGGGCTCCAGCACTTCAGGGAAACCTTCATCCGTAAGTACGGAGATGGCGAAAACAGGGATGCTCATGTGGTTGGCCACAATGACTTCCGGTACGGTGCTCATTCCTACGGCATCTCCCCCGATGATACGGAGGTATTTGTATTCTGCTTTGGTTTCCAGATTTGGCCCGGTAACGGCGATGTATACGCCCTGATGGCAATTGATGTTTTCTGATTTTGCGATCTCCAATGCCTGCTGGATCAGTTTCCGGTTGTAGGGCTGGCTCATGTCGGGGAACCGTGGTCCCATATCTGAATCATTACTGCCCCGCAGCGGGCTTTCCGGCTGAAGGTTGATGTGGTCGCTGATGACCATCAGGTCGCCCTTCTTGAAATCGGGGTTCAGTGAACCGGCTGCATTCGAGACAAAAAGATGGGCAATCCCCAGGGCTTTCATGGTGCGGATCGGGAAGGTGATCTGCTGCATACTGTAACCTTCGTAGTAGTGCAGGCGGCCCTGCATGGCCACTACATTCTTGCCCTGCAGCTTGCCAAAGATGAGTTTACCGGAATGAAATTCCAGTGTAGAGATCGGGAAGTTGGGGATATTGGAGTACATGAGCTGAAATTCAACCTCGATGTCCTTCACCAGTCCGCCCAGTCCGGTGCCCAGCACAATGCCGATCTCCGGTTGGAAATTACTGGTTTTACGTTTGATATATTCAACGGTTTCGTGTAGTGCTTGAAACATAGTCTAAAATCTTTGAGTCAAATGAGTGCTGATCTGCAGCATGCAATGCAATTTTTATGGGCAGATAAAACACAGGTAAATCCAAAAGTAATGCTTTTAATGCATCATCTAGTAAACGCTGTGCATCCTTTTCTGTTGTGATGATGAGCTTTCTTTCTGAAGGATCATTTTTATAGTCGGTAAGGACGCGCTGCAGGTCCTTCGGGCTAAAGTCGTAATGGTCCGGAAAATCATAGTGCCTGATGCTTTTTACCCGCTGCTTCAAATGATCGAACAAGGGTGCTGGATTGGCAATTCCGGTGATGAGGTACAGCCGGGTGTCGGCGCTAAGGCTGTTCAGTTCCAGTTTTTCGTCCTTAAATAAATGCTGCAGTGCCTGATAAGTAAGGCCGGAAAAGAAGGTTGCGGAACCGGCGCTTTTGAACTTTGCACGACAAACCGCCTGTGCTTCTGAAGAAAGTGCCTGGGGCACTTTGGTCATGAGCAACAGATCTGCACGTTTGTAGGCGGCAAAATATTCCCTGAGGTTGCCAGCCGGCAAGAGGAACTGGGGCCGGAGCAATTTCTGGTATTCGAACAGCAAAATGCTGAATCCCGGTCTTACGGCCCGGTGCTGGAAGGCATCGTCCAGGATGATCAGGTCGTGCGTATCTTTCAGTTGATTGATCCCTTTTACCCGGTCTTCACATACCGCAACGGTGACTTCCGGAAATTTATGGTAATACTGTAAAGGTTCGTCCCCTATCCGGGCAGCAGTGGCCCTTTGGTCGGCCAGAATAAACCCACGGGTCTTCCTGCCGTATCCGCGGCTGAGAATGGCAATCTTGCGCCCTTCCAGCAAACGCACAAGATATTCTGTAACAGGAGTTTTACCCGATCCCCCCACCGCAAGGTTGCCTACACAGATCACCGGAAGGTCAAAGGCCACAGACTTCAATACACCTGTGTCGTACAGCTTATTCCTGATCAGGAGTACCAGTCCGTAAAGGATGGAAAAAGGCAGCAGGACCAAACGCAGGTTTTTAATCATATTTGGTTTCAAAAATAAGAATTATCTTTGCGCAAATAATATTTATATCATGCTTAAAGGATTTTTTAACGTACCAACTCCTGTGAACGAACCCATTTTGGGTTATGCACCAGGAAGTAAAGAACGTGAACTTTTAAAGGCTGCATTGGCCGATGCCCGTTCCCAACAAATTGAGATACCGATGTACATCGGCGGCAAGGAAGTACACACCGATCATAAAAGAACCGCTACTCCTCCGCACGACCACCAACATGTTTTAGGTCAGTACAGCTTTGGCGATAAAAGCCATGTAAAACAGGCCATAGATGCTGCTCTGGCAGCAAAGGCCGATTGGGAAAACCTGGCATGGGAGCACCGCGCAGCGATATTCCTGAAAGCCGCAGACCTGGTAGCAGGTCCGTACCGCTATAAACTCAACGCAGCGACGATGCTGGCGCAGTCTAAAAACGCCTACCAGGCTGAAATTGACGCAGCATGTGAACTGATCGACTTCCTGCGTTTCAATGTCAGCTATATGGCTGAGATCTATAAACAACAACCTCCTGTATCCCCTAAAGGATCATGGAACAGGGTAGAGCAACGTCCGCTGGAAGGATTTGTATTTGCGCTGACGCCTTTCAACTTTACGGCGATAGCTGGTAACCTGCCTGCTTCTGCTGCCATGATGGGCAACGTAGTGGTATGGAAGCCTGCAGATACCCAGATCTACTCTGCCAATGTGCTGATGCAGATCTTCAGGGAAGCTGGCCTGCCGGACGGAGTGATCAACCTGGTATATGCCGATGGCCCTGAAGTGGGCGAAGTGGTCTTCAACCATCCTGATTTTGCAGGGATCCACTTCACCGGATCTACTGGTGTATTCCAGAACATCTGGAAAACCATAGGTACCAATATCCATAAATACAAAACCTACCCACGCATTGTGGGCGAAACCGGCGGTAAGGATTTCATCCTGGTGCATGGTTCGGCGGAAGCAGAAGCTTCCAGTACTGCGATCATCCGCGGGGCTTTTGAATACCAGGGACAGAAATGTTCTGCTGCTTCAAGGGTATATGTGGCTAAGAGCATCTGGCCTAAGGTAAAAGAATACATGCTGCGCGACCTGGCTACCTTTAAAATGGGCGGAACAGAAGATTTCGGCAATTTCATCAACGCCGTGATCAGCGAAGTGTCCTTCGATAAACTGGCCAAATACATTGATGCTGCGAAAGCCGACAGTAGTGTGGAGGTGATTGCCGGTGGCAATTACGATAAATCCAAAGGTTATTTTGTAGAGCCTACGGTATTGCTGGTCACTGACCCTAAATACACGACCATGTGCGAAGAGCTTTTTGGTCCGGTACTGACGATCTATGTATATGATGATGCAGATTTCGACAGCATCCTGACCACCATTGATACGACTTCGATCTATGCCCTCACCGGTGCTGTGATTGCCCAGGACCGTTACGCAATTGAGAAAGCGACACAGGCGCTGAGAAATTCGGCTGGTAACTTCTACATCAACGACAAATGTACTGGCGCCGTAGTGGGCCAGCAGCCATTTGGTGGTGCCAGAGGTTCGGGTACCAACGACAAAGCCGGATCGATGATCAACTTGTTACGCTGGGTATCTCCAAGAACGATCAAAGAAACTTTTGATCCACCTAAAGATTACCGCTATCCTTTTTTAGCAAATGATTAAATAAAGAAAGCTCCTGAACTCAGGAGCTTTTTTTATGCTTACTGATCGAGCCAGTTCTTGAAAGCTTCGGCACGCTCTTCGCTCACCACCACTTCCAGTCCTTCGGCCGGTGCGGGCGAAAGCAGGATCCTGACCCTGTTGCGGGACAGTTTGTACATTTCCCGGATCGCATGGATATTGATGATGAACTTCCGATTGATGCGGAAGAAATCTGCGGGATCTAACCTGGGTTCGAGGCTTCCTATGGTTTCTGCAATGATGTAATTGTGCCCCTCCCTGGTGACCAGGAAAAGGTATTTGTCCTCGGCCATAAAATAAGCCACATCTTCTGCCTGCACCGTCTTGATCAGCTTTCCGGACTTGACCATAAACCGGTTGCGCTGATTTCCGCTGATACTGCCCGACTGCAGTAGCGGAAGCAGGGCATCCGGCATTTTTCGGATCGTGTTCAGCTTGGCCAGTGCGGCCCTGACATCTTCTTCGTCAAAGGGTTTCAGCAGGTAATCGATGCCCTGGTTTTTAAAGGCTTTGAGCGTATACTGGTCGTATGCCGTTGTAAAGATCACAGGGCTTTCAAAAGTTACCTGTCTGAAAATCTGAAAACTCTCCCCATCGCCCAGATGGATATCCATAAACAGCAGATCGGCCTTATTACGGCTCAGCCAGTTTACCGCAGCCTCTACTGTCCCCAAGACATCCAGTACCTGGATGTTGGGGTTGATGTGCAGCAGCATACTACGCAAGGTATCAGCCGCCAGTTCTTCATCTTCGATAATCAATGCAGTCATCCCTATAATTGCTTGATTACAAAAGTAAATAAAAAGGGGCTGCTTTTCAGCAGCCCCTCAATTCAGGGAAATCAGGATGTGTTATTGAAGATTTGGGTTGTTGGCCCTTGCCTCAGCAGGGAACCTCAACGTATATTTTGGATCATTTTTTTGCAGGGTATAGGTACTGCCATCCTCAAAACTGTGTACCAGTTCAGGTTGCCCATACCTCCTGAGGTCATACCACCTGTGGCCTTCCAGTGCCAGCTCTCTTTCGCGCTCGTTCAGGATCTCCTGAAGTAAAGCCGCTTTGGCCAAAGCAGAAATGCGTGTGGCTTCTGTCTGGTAATAAGCTGGTTTCAAACGTTTCACTTTTAGATCGAGCAGGCTTTTCAGCGCCAGGGCCATATTGTCGCTCTGCAGGGCAGCTTCGGCCTGGATCAGATACAATTCTCCATTCCGGAAGGAGATCTTCTTATCGTTCGACCCGCCCTTGAGGGAAACGGTATTGCCAAATGACCTTCCAAAATAAAGTGGGTAGCGCAGGTCATTAGCCTGGTTGTAGATGCCCAGCAAATGACCTGAGATCATCGATGAATTGGTAATGCCTGCATTGAAGGCGTTTTCCATAGACATGATGTTTTCTTTCGAGCGGTAATTGTTTGGCAACAATGCTCCTGTAACATTCAGGTCTTCCAGGTCACTCTTCAAAGCCAGTGCCTGCTGACTGGATGCCAGCGCATCTGCCCAATCTCCTTTAAACTCATAGACCCGGGCAGCAAATGCTGCTGCCGCACGTTTGGTAAAACGATAATTGAATCCGGCATCGAAACTGGTCACGTTCAGCAATTGCTGACCCGCAGCGATATCTGCAAGCACCTGGGCATACACTTCTGCAACAGTAGCCGGCTTGTAATTTTGCTCCAGATCAATGGCCAGCGACAATACGATCCCGCGATCTGTAGCGGCAGTGCTTGCATTATAAGGTTTTGCATATAGGTTCAGCAGCTCAAAATGTGCATAAGCCCGCAGCAGGTAGGCCTCTCCTTTCAGTTGTGCCGTCTCCGCAGTGCTTCCTGCTTCTTTTTCCACTTCTGCAATGACATGGTTTGCGTTAAAGATTACCGTGTAAAAGGAAACATAGGGCATTGGCGTGGTCAAGCCATCGGATGCATTGTCGTTCCAGGTGTAAATGTCTTTATAGGCAGGGAAATTGGTGCCATATTCATCCAGCAGCAATTCATCTGTACGCACGGCCAATAAAGACTTATGAACGGGGAAGCCATTGTAAGCTGAAGTCAGCATCCCCCTGAAATCTTCTATCGTTTTAGGGATCACCCGTCCAACAGGCTCAATATCCAAATATTTCTTACAGCTGCTGGCCGAAAGTACGACAAGGAGGACGGCTGCTAATTTTATGATCTTATTCATCTGTATTTAAGCTTAAAATGTTGCATTCAGGCCAAAAGAAATGCTCTTCGTAATTGGCTGTGCATAAATGTTACCATAAGTTTCAGGATCGAAATATCCTTTGTAATCAGAACCAAACACAAAAGGGTTTCTGGCTTCTACGCTGAACCTGATGCTGCTTGCTTTGATCCGCTTCGCCAGAGCAGCTGGTAGGCTGTATCCCATCCGCATGCTGTTGATGCGGACATAACTCATCTTTTTAGCGTAGATATCCAGGTTTCTGAAAGAGGACACCGGATCTCCGTTGTTCAGCCAGTAATAGGCCATCCACCTGTCGTCGTAAGTGTCTTTTCCAAAGATCGCTGGCAGCTGGCTGCCATTGCCGGGTGTCAGTACATTCAACAGATCTTTGGAATAGTTCTGACCGCGGTCAAAAGTAGCCGGGTTGTATGGCGCATTTGCCATTACCCATTGATTGAGGTTAAATATAGCCGTCACCGCCAGATCAAAATTACCCAGGCGGAAACGGTTCGTTAAACCTCCGGTAAATTTGGGATCACGGTCCCCGATATACGTATATAGGTCCTTGAAGCCATCGGCAGTAAGCCTGGTTTCTGCAGCTTCGCCAGGGAAGAAATCTGCGTAGGGATCATACAATTGGTAAAATTCCTCCAACTTCAATAACTGGCCATTCCTGGCGAACAATGGCAAACCATTTTCATCCAGACCAGCAGTTTTCAACACAAACAGTGAATTGACAGGAAGTCCTTCCCTGGATGGGGTACGCTGTCCGGCAGGTGCCTTTTCACGCAGCACCTCGCTTTTATTGTGACTGATGTTGAAATCTGTAGACCAGTTGAACTGGTCTGTATTGATGTTTCTCGTAGAAATATTCAGTTCCAGACCTTCATTCCTGATCCTCGCGAAATTGGAGTTGGTAAATTCAAAGCCGTTTTCAAGTTGCAGCGCCTCGGAACCAATCAGGTCTTTACCATAGCGGTTGTAATAATCTACCGTTACCTGCAAAGCATTTTTAAACAAGCCCAATTCCAGACCGGCATTGAAGGTCGATGTTTTCTCCCACCTCAATTTATCGTTCGGAGGACTGGTCACGACGACACCGGTCTCTGTTCCGCCCGGCAGAATGGTGACATCTTCATAACGGCCGATAATTTTTGGTGAGGTATTTTTGTCGATGTTGCCCTGCAAACCGTAAGAAGCGCGCAGACGGAGATTGGAGATCACGTCAACATTTTTAATGAAATGCTCTTCTTTTGCGTTCCAGGCTCCGGAAACTGAATAGATGGGCAGGTACCTGTATTTAGGATCTACACCAAAGAGGTCTGAACCATCGTAACGGATACTTCCGTACAGGGTATATTTACGGTCATAGGTATAGGACAGTGTTCCATAGATGGATGCGAAGGCATTCTCTACCATTCCCTTTTTGTACGCACGGAAGCTTTCTGCATTGGCAAAGTCGGCATTTGGAAATAAGATGTTCTGATTGGTCAGGGTCCTTTCATTGAAACCAAATCCCCTGGTTGTCAGATCAGTATTCTTATTTCTTCTCAATTCGGTTCCTACAACTGCTTCAATTTCATGCTTTTCCGCAATTACCTTGTTGTATTCGGCAATCATCTTCCAGTTGTACTGGAAAAGTGAGCTCTTATCATTTTGAATGGCTCCGCCCACAGGAAGGAAGTATTCATACTTTTTGGTTGTGGAGTTGTAATACCTGGTAGACTCCCTTAGCTTACGTCCTGCATAAGAATTTACACCCATGTAACGTTCCGCTCCGGTTTCTTCAAACTGCAGGCCCAGCTGCGTGCTAAATTTCAGGTCCTTATATACCTGGTAGTTGAAATCGAAGACACCTTTTAAACTACTGTTGTCTAAGCCATAGCGTGTATTTTCCCGCTCCTCAACGGCATTAAAAGGGATATAGACATCTCCGCTAAAATTACTGGTGCCGAAAATATCCTGATCATAGGCGTAATTGCCATTGGCATCTCTTACGGTCTGGTAAGGATTTACGTTCCTGGAATAGTTTGAGGGACTGGTGCGCGCATCGATCTCCGTCAGGTAACTTTTGCGATGGGTTTTAGAACCAAATAACGCAGCGCCTGCTGTAATTTTCGGAGAGATCTTAAAATCTGTTTTTAAGGTAATGTTGTACTTTTCCAGACCAGTACCTTTTGTGGTACCTTGTTCGTTATAGTAACCGGAAGAAAAATAATAATTGGCCGCATCATTTCCACCGGAAAGGCTCAATCCATATTGCTGGTTTACCGCAGCCTGATAAATTTCATTTCTCCAGTTGGTATTGTTTTGCCTGAGGCTGTTGATGGCATTCTGCGTGACAGGGTTAAGCGCAGAGAAGCCGTTTGCACGGTAGTTGGCCAATTCGTTGTTGCTGTTCAGTATCCTGGCTATCGATCCCTGGTTGCCCCTGTACGACAAATCTGAACGGCCCGCCAATGCCAGCTCAAAATCGACTTTTTCTGAAGCATTCATGAGATTAAGCTTATCAAAATCGGGACGCTCAGCCACAAAGGTGCTGGCATTGAAACTAATGGAGGTTGGCCCCTTTTTTCCTTTTTTGGTGGTAATGACAATCACACCATTCGAAGCTCTGGCTCCATAGATCGCGGTTGCTGCGGCATCTTTAAGAATGGTAATTTCGGCAATGTCATCCGGATTTAATCCCGCTATGGGAAGGTTCCGCAGTTGATCGATATTGTCTTTTTCATAAATAGCCGGCAGGTTGGTCCCTTCCAGCGGAATTCCGTCCAATACCCATAAAGGGTCCTGGCCTCCGTTTAAGGAAGCAGTACCACGGATCCTGATTTTGGGTGCCGAACCCGGGCCACCGCTGATGTTGGTGACATTGACACCTGCAATCTGTCCCTGTAACATCTGGTCTACACCGGAAACACCATTCTGACGAATTTTATCGTACGCAACAAGCGATGTCGCTGTTGTGTTTTTCCGCTTGGAGATATTGGTATAACCGTTGACAACTACCTCGTTCAAGGCATTGTCGCTATTCTCCATGCGGACATTGACCTGGGTTCTATTCTCAATATTAACAGAAACAGAACTGTAGCCCAGGTAACTGACCCTGAGTGTTTTTGTATCTTGGGGTACAGTCAGGCTGAACTTTCCTTCGGTGTCGGTAACGGTTCCGATCACAGAATTTTGGATCACACCAGGGACGCCCGTCTGCTCCCCGATGGTAGCCTGATCCACAAAAACGGAAGCACCCGGAATCGGTTGTCCATCCGGACCCGACACCTTTCCGGTAATGGTGGTGCTTTTCTGACCATAACCTGCGAAGCTCATCGCCAGCAGGAACAGGAATAAAAGTAGTGGTTTATTCATATCTAAATATAGTTTGATTGTTTTACGCTTATATAATTAATTGATTTTTAGACTCTGACTGATGCGCAGGATCAAATCCTGGTAATGGCCCCTTGTGGCTTCATCTCCCCGGCCCTGATGGTTTTGCAGCAACTTCAATACCTGCATCAGCTCGGCCCTCTTCAACGCTGCCACATCGGAAGTACGGCCCATGGAGCTCACATGGATGTTCCTCAGTTCCGGCAGGATGCCCAGATCGCAGGTTTGCGGCAAATTGCCCGGCTGCACTGCGATCAGGCTTTTCTTTGTGACTTTCTCCAGGAGCTTATCGGTACTGACCAGCATGACATCGACATAATTTTGCTGCAGCATCCGGTCGGTAATACTCAGCGATTTTCCCTTTAGCGTTTTATCGAATACCGAATTGCGCACTTCCCTGAGCATTCCGGATGCTGTATATACGGAATCCCAGCCATACAACAGTTCCATCTCCAGCATCCTGAGCAGACGCTCATCACTGGTCAGGCTGTACAACAGACCGTACTGGAATTCCCTCCTGAGGTTATAAGGTGCATATTCAAAAGGCCCCAGCGGTGTATCCTTAACCGGGAAAGTCTTGCTCAGCAATTGCTGATCAAAAAGCCATTCAGGCATATAGAATACTTCCGTTTTCAGGTATTCCAGGGCATTTTGTTGTAATCTTTTTGGCACAGGAGTATACGCTTTTTTACCGTCGCCGCTCACAGGGTTTTCGAGATAATAACCTCCGATATTGGCAGTCACATGTTCGGCATAGGTCTGCCACTGTCCCAGTGCTGCCATATAGAGCTTTCCTGTCTGGTAATAATCTTCCCCTGAACTGGCCGACCAGCTTGCGATCTGTGGAATGAGGCGTTTCAGGTTGGCAAGGCCATACCTGCTGGCTTTCACCGCATCATCTCCCAGGTCTTCCGACTGTGCCCGTGGATCTACCACATTCATACTGCTTTGCTGTTCGCCATAATGATATAAAGGATCATTCTGGTGTTCCTCGATCCATTTTCTCAATACTGGGATTTCAGCATGCGGATCTGAGAGGGGCAACCAACGATAACCCCATGCAATGGCATATTTATCGTACAGCCCGATCTGCGGCGTGATGCTGGTCACTTTATCTTCGGGCTGCGCTACATAGTTAAAACGGGCGTAATCCATAATTGATGGTGCTGTGCCCCCCATCCTGTTGGTAAACGATGGCGACCTCAGGGAGTCTACGGGAAATGCTGCTGAAGAGCCCATGTTGTGTTTCAATCCCAGCGTATGCCCGATTTCATGGGAAGAAACGAAGCGGATGGCATGCCCCATCTTGTCGTCGGACATCTTATTGCCACGCACCTCGGGATCAATGATGCCGGTCTGTATGCGCATCCAGTATTGAACGGAAGTCATCACATTGTGCCACCAGATCACGTCAGACTCCAGGATTTCTCCGGAACGGGGGTCTACCACTGCCGGGCCCATGGCATTGGACTTCGGAGAAGCGGCATAAGTGATCTCCGAGTAACGGATATCATCACCGTCGTAATCTGCCGTATCTGTTACTTCCCGCGCCTGGATGGCATTCTTGAAGCCAGCCTGTTCAAATGCCTTCTGCCAGTCGAACACCCCTGCGATGATCTGTTTTCTCCATTGCTTCGGTGTAGCAGGATCTATATAAAAGATAATGGGTTTTACCGGCTCTACCAGTTCGCCTTTGAGGTAACGTTCCCGGTCTTCAGGCCTGGGTTCCATCCTCCAGCGGGTGATCAGTTCACGGCTTTCCATTTTATGCTGTTCGTCGGAGAAATACCACCTCGGTGTACTAAAAAAGCCAACACGGGCATCTGCAAAGCGGGGCTGCATGGGCAGTTCGGGAAGCAGGAGCAGGTTGGTAGTCACATTCACACTGATGGGAATGCTGTTTTGTCCTTCAGTAACCCTGGTGCTCATCAAGGATTTAACCACAATATTTTGCGGAAAGCTCTTGATGCGTTCTATGGCCGAGAGGGCAGTTTTGGGAGAAGTACCCAGGCCAATATCGGTAAAGACGTCATTGAAGCTCTTTTCGGTTCCATCGAATACTTTGTTGACTTTGATGACCACTGCAGAAGAATCAGGACTGTATGCTTCGATCTTGAAAGATTCGATCACCGAACCGGTAAAATTGTCCTTAACAGAACGTGTGATGGCATCTCCAGGGGCAGACTGTACCTGTGGCACGATGGTTTTGACCCAGATGGTTTTTGCCAGTTTATTGCGGGAAAAACGGATCACTTTATTTTCGAAGTTCATCCCCTTGTTCAATCCGGATTCATTAAGTGCCAGTGGTACTGAGGAGAGCTTGTTGACCACGAGGAAATCCTTCTCCATCAGCTTCAAAGGCAATTCGAAATAATAGTCCGTCTCCACCTGGTGTACTTTAAACAATCCGGGCGAGGTGATGGCTTTTTTTAATAAATCACTATAATTTTTGAGTTCTTTCTGTGCGGTGGAATCTGCTTTCTTTTTCAATGTGTCTGCAGTCAGTTTTACAGGGCTGGTTTTGGGAAGTTTCTTTGGAATTTGGCCCTGAACGGCGATTGCAGAAATGAAGATTGCAAACGAAATTAATGAAGTCTTAGTCAAAATCATGTTCCAAAATGCCTGATAATTGGCGGATTAGGAAACGTTGCAGAGTGAACCAGCAGATTTGCCGACTGAACCCGCAGTATTCAGGAGTGAATTTTTTAAGATGAACTCAGTATGATGTCCTGATTAAGCTTCAGTTAATTTGAGCACAGGCAGGTAACAGATGTAATGGTCTCCTGATATACCGCATTGGAGTTCCTGATTATTGAAGTAAGCATAGGTGCTCCTCAGGTAGTTGAGTCCCTGTTTGCCGGAATCGCTGACGTCATTTCGCAACTGCAGGTTATTCTTGACCACGATGTAATCATCGAGGTACTGAATGGTGATCTGGAGAGGCCTGGTTTTGGAAAGCACGTTGTGCTTCACTGCATTTTCGATCAATGTCTGCAAGCTCATGAAAGGAATGCTGTCGGCCTGTATTTCCTCCGGGATAGCTATTTCCAGCGGGGCCAGTGCATCACCAAAACGGATTTTGAGGAGGAAGAAGTATTCCCTGACAAAGCCCAGTTCATCTTCCACACTGGCCAGTCCGTTGGGATAGGACTCGAGTACATACCGGTATACCCTGGACAGTTTGAGCACAAAGGATTTGGCCAGCTCGGGATTCCGGGCAATGAGACCGTTCAGCGAACTCAGGGAATTGAACAGAAAATGCGGGTTGACCTTTTGCTTAAGACTGTTGAGCTGCAATAAGGCATTTTCTTTTTGTTGCCGTTCGGCAACGAGATTGAGCTCCTGCTTTTCCAGAACAAGCTCCTTACGTTTCAGTTCTGCCTGCTGACGCAGCATAAACTCTTTCTGCCATTTGGCCTGAAACCAGGCAATCAGGACTAGAATGAGGATGGCCGTGAGGATGAATAAGATCATCACATATTTTTCGATGACCTTTACATCTTCGTCTACGGTGAGCAGTGGCGTATCGATGACCATTGTCCATTTCATACCAGCAATAGACAAAGGCGTATAAAATCTAAGCACAGGTACCTGCAGGTAGCTCGAATTGGTGATTTCATAGGTACTGATGCTATCTGCAAGCCTGGTAGTGCCTGAATGAGCATTTAATGATTCTTTTATTTTTGTTCCGATCAACTGTTCTTCCGGCCCGGTAATGTAATAACCATGTTCATCAGCAATGAATGCAGATGCTCTGCCGATCGTATCCACACTCTGCAGGTAATGCTGGAGCTTGCGCAGGTTGATGTCCATACCCAGAAGAACAACTGCAGCATCCGGCAATTGATAGGATGCTGATGCCAGCCAGTGAAGTGTATCTGCTATTTTGATCAATTTACTGTTGAACTGCTTTGCCTGCTGTTGGAACAGGCTGTCGGCCCATGATTTCAGGTATCCTGGTGTGCTGCTGTAATAAAAGCTATTTTTTTCTTTGCTGAAGGACTGATAACTGGTTTTGCCGTTCTGCCGGATGGCATACCAGCCATGCTGAACCTTCGGCCGGTTGAGCAATTGCGCTTCCAGCAGCGCTTTGTTTTTCAGCAAACTGGAGGTCGAGGGCGTATAATCAACAATCAGTCCTGCCTGATGGATCCCGCCCACAAAGCCATTGAACTCGCCTTTCATGATATTGGACTTCAATTGGTAGACCTTGGTCGCTACATCAGCACTGATCCGATCGGTTTGCTGGCCCAGCTTATCCGATATGAAGATGGCTGTTCCGGTGAAACAGGCCAACATCAGCAATCCTATGCTGATAAAATATCTGGAACTGTAAACGGCAAACTTCATGAAGCAAATATAAGTGCTGCAGGGCATAAAAAAACTCCCGGTAGGTGTACCGGGAGTTTTGAGTTAAAAGTATCTGCCAATATTACCTATCTACATGCATCTTAAACACAGGAGAGATGTCGTCCGCATTGGAAGCACTAACTTTCAGGTCAGTGATCAATCCGGTTTTCAAACTGTATACCCAGGCATTAACCGACAGTTCCTGACCAGAAGCCCAGGCATTCTGTACGATAGAGGTACTCATGACATTCGCCGCACCTTCTATGGCATTCAATTCGACGAGACGGTCAAACTTGCGCTGAGTATCTTTGATGGTGGCCAACTCACGCTCATGTGTCCGGTATACGTCTTTGATATTTCTCAACCAATTGTCGATCAGACCAACTTGCTTGTCTCCAAGTGCTGCATTCACACCACCGCAGCCATAGTGACCGCAAACGATGATGTGCTTTACTTTAAGCACATTGACTGAATAATCCAATACGCTCAGCAAATTCATGTCTGTATGCGTCACTACATTTGCAATGTTTCTATGCACGAAAATATCTCCAGGCATGGTATTGGTGATCTGGTTTGCAGGCACCCTGCTATCTGAGCAACCTATCCAAAGTACAGGTGGTTTCTGACCAGCAGATAACCTGTCAAAAAATTCAGGGTCTTCATTAAGTGTTGCCGCTACCCAATCTTTATTGCCTTGTAACAATCCTTCGTATGTAATTTGTTCTGTTTGTGGTTTTTCTAATTTTGCGCACATAATATTTTATCTATTGATTTCTTCTATAACTTTATTATTCAATTTTGGCACAGTATACTGTTCCTTAATATTTTCTAAACTTACAATAATACCCTTAGTGTAGGCATTGTGCTTGTAATTAAAGATGGTTTCGAGCACATCCGGATCGATGTACCGGGAGTTGCTGCCATCAATGATGACATTGGTCTCTTTAGGGATGTTGGTAAGGATAACCTGAATGGCCGCCTTATTCAGGAAAGATACTTCTTCTGCCAGCTTAATTCTGATGTTCTTTTTATTGCCTTCTTCCTGGATCTTGTAAAAGTATGGGTTCCGCATATTGGTACGCAGCAGGTAAAATATAGAGACCAACATACCGACAGCCACACCCTTTAATAAATCGGTCAGTAAAACTGCGATGATGGTGACCACAAATGGAACAAACTGGTCCCATCCTTTATGGTACATGTGCTTGAACAAGGCTATCCTGGTAAGTTTATAACCGGTCACCAATAAGATCGCTGCCAAACAGGCCAAAGGGATCATATTGATCAGCCCGGGAATAAAAAGCAGGGATAACAATAACCAGACTCCATGAAAAATAGCCGACATTTTGGTACGGCCACCAGCATTGACATTCGCAGAACTACGCACGATTACTGAAGTAAGGGGCAAACCACCTACCAAGCCGCTGAGCATATTTCCCGCGCCCTGAGCCATCAGCTCCCTATTGGTCGGTGTTACCCTTTTTATCGGATCTATCTTGTCCACTGCTTCGATACTGAGCAGGGTCTCCAAACTTGCAACTATAGCAATCGTGAGCGCTACAACCCATACCTTGCTGTCGCCAATAGCCGAAAAGTTTGGCGTAGCAAATAAAGCTGTAAATTCTGAAAAGCTATTGACCACCGGAATCTCCACCAGATGCTTGGCATCAAGGGAATAGCTTGTCCCCTGGAAGACAAGTGCCAATACAGTGCCCAATACAACCACCACAAGCGGGGCAGGGATCATGCTGACTTTTTTAAGCTTCGGCCAGACGATCAGCACCAGGATAGACAGCCCACTGATGACAATGGCTGCCAGACTAAGATGACTCAAGGCATTTCCAATTGCGGAAAAAGTATTTTCGTTATCGGACTGAAAAAAGCTCTCATCACCGAAAAAATCTGAATCTACTCCCAGGGCGTGTGGAAATTGTTTAAGAATAAGGGTAAGACCAATCGCTGCAAGCATGCCCTCGATTACGCTCGACGGGAAATAATTTCCAATCGTACCGCCTTTTAGTAAGCCCAGGATCAACTGTATCCCACCGGCCAGTACTACTGCTAATAAAAAGGTCTCGTACGTACCCAACTGGGTAATTGCTGCCAATACGATCGCTGTAAGACCTGCGGCAGGGCCGCTGACACTCAGTTGAGAACCGCTAATGCTGGCTACAACAATACCCCCGACAATACCTGTGACCAGACCGGCAAATAAAGGGGCACCTGAGGCCAGGGCTATCCCCAGACATAATGGTAGGGCGACCAAAAACACCACGATACTTGAGGGTAAATCGCGCTTCAGGTTCTTTTTTAATATATATTTCTTCACATCCAGTCTTGAAAAGACTGAGTTTCCACTTTGCATAAAACTATGTTTTAATGTATTCAACTAATTCTTAAAAATCGCATAGCCAGACCTTCAAATGAAGGAAATGGAAATGCCTTGATTAAATTAGCAGTGGTTAGGAGGAGGCGTGGGAACAGAAGGATGATATGGATCTACATATCGCTTGAAGTGCTCGATGAAACTATTTTTGAGGCCATACTCACTGCGTACGAAAAGCATGTTATAGTCGTAATGCAAATCGATCTTGTAGTCACAAAGCTTCACTTTGGCTTTACCGGCATCACCATCGGCACTGTGCTCCGCTTCGATCTGCATGATCACGGAATTCATGATCTCTTTATCGATATGGCTGAAAAATACAGGCGCACCGGAAATGACCATCTTCGATGTAAAAACACCTAAGAAAGCAATCACCAGAAGTACACGATATTTCCTCAGGAACATTTGTATTTTTCTTTGTTGTTTTCAAAAATAACGTTAAAGAGCCCTTATCAGCAAATTAAGTTGTAAAAAAAATGTAATTTAGTTGTTGCCCCTCTGGGATTCTCGCTCCTATTCGTTAAAATATGCCCACCAGTTTATAGAAAACTCTCCCAATAAGCGTAATTTAGTCCCATCAACGAATGTCGAACTTAAATGAAGCAAATTTTACTCTGCCTGGTGCTGTGCTGCCCATGGGTGCTAAGTGCACAAAACAACAACGCCCCCTCTTCCTATGATGCTCACGAGATTGCCATCACAGGCTATTTGCAGACCCAATACCAAAGGGCGCAGTCTTCCGGGATCTCTTCTTTCTCTGGTGGCGACTGGGCCAAAAACTCCGACGAGCGCTTCATCATCAGACGCGGAAGGTTGAAAATAGACCGCGCAGATAAATTCTCGAGCATCGTATTCCAGATTGATGCCACACAAAACGGCGTCCAGCTGATGGATGCCTTTATTCAGTTCCACCAGGAAAACTCCAAAGACCTGCTGTTTACTGCAGGATTGTTTAACCGCCCTTTTGGCTATTCCATCGTATATTCTTCAGGCTACCGGGATTTTCCTGAACGTGCCAGGGTTTTTCAAACGCTGATGCCCAGAGAACGTGATCTGGGTGCAATGATCAGTTATAGGCCACACAAGATTGCCAAATTCCTAACCGCTGAGATCGCCGCGATTAATGGAAGCGGACATGCCGCCCGTGACTATGATTCTAAGAAAGACATTGTGGGCAACCTGGCCTTCAAATTTGATAGCCTGGCCAACAAAAAACTGCACATCGGCTTTGGAGGCTCGTTTTACCGGGGCTCTGTACGCAGTGATACGGAGAGTTTTTACAGTCTGGAAGGAAATGTCTACAAGAAAAACACCAGCCCGGACAATGTAAACTGGTATGCCAAAAGGAATTATTTTGGTGCCAACCTGCAGCTCCAATATGATAACAGCTTCGGTGCGACTTCATTGAAAATGGAATATATTGGTGGTACACAGCCGGGCGTAGCCGCATCTTCATCCATTACAGGTCCCGTGGCCAGCACCAGCTTTTCGGCACAACCGGCTACTGATCTCTACTTACGCTCTTTCGCCGGATACTATCTATGGCTGACACAAAAGATTGCCAAAACAAAATTAACGGCACTGGTGGGCTATGATGTATACGATCCCAATAAGGATATCCATGAACACGAAATTGGCGCTGCAAACAGTAATACTACAGCGGGGGATATCAAGTTCAGTACATTAGGTTATGGCCTCACCTACCTGATCAACCCAAGGTTAAAACTGACGGTATACAATGAACATGTCGTGAATGACCCTACATTATTGCCGCAATACATTGACGACCTCAAAGATGATGTATTTACCACGCGCCTTCAATACCGCTGGTAATTTTTGATTGTTAAAAGACTTGATATGAAGAACAAGATCACCACACTTCAGGATAAAATTAAAATAGCCCAGCTCGGCGGCGGAGAAGCCAGAATCGCCAGTCAGCACCAAAAAGGTAAATTAACTGCCCGCGAACGCCTGCACTTTCTGCTGGACGAAAATTCCTTCGAGGAGATTGGAATGCTGGTTACCCACAGAAGCACCGATTTTGGTATGGAGAAAGAAAAATATCCCGGTGATGGTGTAATTACCGGCTACGGAACCATCGCCGGCAGATTGGTATATGTCTTTTCTCAGGATTTTACGGTTTTCGGTGGTTCCCTCTCAGAAACCCATGCGGAGAAGATCTGTAAGATCATGGAAATGGCCATGAAAAATGGAGCACCCCTGATCGGACTCAATGATAGTGGGGGTGCACGGATCCAGGAAGGTGTAGTTTCCCTTGGCGGTTATGCCGATATCTTCTACCGGAATGTACAGGCATCGGGAGTGATTCCTCAACTATCGGCCATCATGGGACCCTGTGCGGGCGGTGCAGTCTACTCTCCGGCAATTACCGATTTCACCCTGATGGTAGAATATACTTCTTACATGTTCGTAACCGGACCAAATGTGGTCAAAACAGTAACGCATGAGGAGGTGACCGCCGAAGAACTGGGCGGGGCAAATACTCATGCCACTAAATCCGGAGTTACGCATTTCGCCTGTGCAAACGAGTTGGAGGCCATAGATCATGTCAAAAGGTTGCTGAGTTATATGCCCCAGAACTGCGAGGAGATCCCTTCCGCTTTACCTTATGCAGCAAGCGATGAGGACCGGGTCGCACTGAATTCCATCATGCCGGAAAATGCCAACCAGCCATACGATGTAAGGTCTGTCATCAGCGAAGTTTCTGATGCAGACAGTTTCCTGGAGGTCCATAAAGATTACGCAGAGAACATCGTGGTGGGCTTCGCCAGATTGGGGGGCAGAAGCATTGGTATTGTGGCCAATCAGCCTGCTTACCTTGCTGGCGTGCTGGACAATCACGCCTCAGTTAAGGCTGCGAGGTTTGTTCGTTTTTGCGATTGCTTCAATATCCCCCTATTGGTCTTTGAAGATGTTCCCGGGTTTCTGCCAGGAACAGATCAGGAATGGAATGGCATCATCACTAACGGAGCAAAACTACTGTATGCTTTTAGCGAAGCTACGGTACCGAGAATCACCGTGATCACAAGGAAAGCTTATGGTGGTGCCTATGATGTCATGAACTCTAAACACATAGGTGCCGACCTCAACTATGCCTGGCCAAGCGCAGAAATAGCAGTGATGGGTGCAAAAGGTGCGGCAGAAATCATCTTCAAGAAAGAGATCAGCACCGCTGAAAATCCGGAAGAAAAATGGTTAGAAAAGGAACGTCTGTATTCTGAAATATTTGCCAATCCATACCGAGCAGCGGAAAGAGGCCTCATAGATGAGGTTATTGAACCGGCACAAACCAGGACAAAGCTGATCAAAGCATTCAAGATGCTGGAAAACAAGGTCGTTAACCTCCCGCGCAAAAAGCACGGCAATATTCCACTATAATGAAATTGAGCCGCACCGACGTACTTTTGATGGCCTTTTGTACAGGCTTAATTGTGGCGAATATTTACTATTGCCAACCATTGGTGATCCTCGTGGCCAGGGAATTTGGACTTACAGAAAGTCATGCAGGAAAGATCAGCTACCTGACACAGGCAGGCTATGCGCTAGGCCTATTTTTGATCGTACCCCTGGGTGACATGTTCGAGAGACGCAGACAAATCCTGTTAATTACAGGAATGGCTGTTATGTCATTGCTGCTGGCAGGTTTTTCACATTCCTTTTTTCTATTGCAGATCGCATGTGTATTCATTGGCGCCTGTTCTGTAGTACCACAATTGATCTTGCCCATGGCCGCCAATTTAAGTACTGATGAAGACCGTGGCCAGACTATAGGAATCATTATGAGCGGACTGCTTATCGGCATTTTAGCCTCGAGGGCAGTAAGTGGTAGCATCGGCTTCATCTGGGGATGGCGCTCGGTGTATTTTATGGCAGCCGCAATTTGCACCTTATTGTTGTTTCTAATGGCCAAAAGATTTCCAACAAGTCATCCTTCATTTAAAGGTACTTACGCTCAACTGGTGGCATCAATGGGGCATTACATCAAAACTGAACCCGTACTAAGGGAAGCATCGTTGATCAATTTTCTGGCCTTTGCCACATTGAGTGCGTTTTGGACTACCATGGTCCTGTTTCTTGCCAATCCACCATTTAATCTACAAACACTACAAATCGGATTATTTGGGATTGCCGGAGCAGCGGGTGCTTTAGCCGCCCCCTTAGTGGGAAAGTTAAGCGGCGGAATGAATCCACGGAAAAACCTGATCATCGGACTTGCGCTCCAGTTACTCAGCATAGGAACATTTTACTTCACAGGAAACCATCTGTATTTATTTGTAATAGGTATTATCCTGATAGATATCGGTCAACAGGCCATTCACGTGACGAATCAAACAAGGATTTATGCAATCTTACCAGAAGCCCGAAACCGTTTGAATACCGTATTCATGTCGGTGAGCTTTGTCGGTGCGGCCTTTGGTTCCGCGATGGGGCTCTGGTTATGGGAAAAAGGACAGTGGCCTTTCTTTTGTGCTGGCATCAGCACAGTAATCCTGCTCAATATCTGCATCTACTATTTCTATCGAAAAAAATTAAAAGTTTAGCTTATGTCAGTCGTTCACATTGAACAGATCAGAGATGACCTTACCTGGAGAATCCGACACGAGGCCATGTATCCAAACCTGCCCATGGAAGCTGTGAAGTTGGATAACGATGCTGAAGGAATGCACTTTGGATTATTCGCTGATGATCAGTTGGTATCCGTAGTTTCGCTTTTTCATGTGGAAAACGATTACCAGTTCAGGAAATTTGCAACCATCAGCAGTGCACAAGGCCAGGGCTTTGGCTCAGTATTACTCAGTCACATCATTGATCACGTCCGCGACATGGGCGGCAGCAAAATCTGGTGTAATGCCCGGGTATCTGCAGTAGATTTCTACGCTAAATTTGGCTTTCTAAAGACAAATCTGACTTCACAAAAACATGGAATTGATTTTGTCATTATGGAGTTACAACTTGACAATTCACTTGGCGCTTAGCCCTTAGTTTCTATATTTGTTTAGAATTATAAATTAAAAAATGACAAAGAAAAAAGACGATAAACAGGAACACGTTCCCGTTGTAAATAAAAAATCACTGGAATTTTTTGAAAAATATATCAACAACCCTTCCCCTACCGGATTCGAATATCCAGGTCAAAAATTATGGCTCGACTATTTGAAACCTTATATCGACGAAAGCTTCATCGACAACTATGGTACTGCTGTAGGCGTAATCAATCCTGAAGCAGAATTCAAGGTAGTGATCGAAGCCCATGCTGATGAGATTTCCTGGTTTGTCAATTACATCACTTCAGATGGATTGATATACGTCATCCGTAATGGGGGCTCTGATCACCAGATCGCTCCTTCCAAAAGAGTAAATATCCATACTGACAAAGGCTTGGTTAAGGCTGTTTTCGGCTGGCCTGCTATCCACACACGCAGTGGAGGGGAAAAAGAAGAGGCACCTGCGCTTAAAAACATTTTCCTGGATTGTGGTTGCACTTCAAAGGAAGAAGTAGAAAAGCTAGGCATCCACGTTGGTTGTGTGATTACTTACGAGGATGAGTTTATGGTTTTGAATGACCGTTATTACGTAGGACGAGCCCTCGACAATAGAGCTGGCGGTTTCATGATCGCAGAAGTTGCAAGATTACTCAGGGAGAATAAAAAGAAACTTCCATTTGGATTATACATTGTGAATTCTGTGCAGGAAGAAATCGGCTTAAGAGGAGCTGAGATGATTGCGCACAGGATCAAACCCAATGTGGCCATCATCACAGATGTGACCCATGACACCTCTACGCCAATGATCAATAAGATCACTCAGGGAGATTTGGCCTGCGGAAAAGGGCCAGTTGTTTCTTATGCGCCTGCCGTACAGACCAATCTAAACAAACTATTGATTCAAACTGCGGAGAAAAATAACATTCCTTTCCAGCGTCAGGCTTCGTCGAGATCTACCGGTACAGACACAGATGCCTTTGCTTATTCCAACGGCGGGGTACCTTCTGCACTGATCTCTCTACCTTTACGATACATGCATACCACAGTAGAAATGATCCATAAAGAAGATGTGGATAATGTAATCAGCTTGATTTATCATTCCCTGCTGAATATCGAAAAAGACCACGATTTCAAATACAACAAACAGTCCTAAGTTTTTACCTTGAATATAAACTGAATCACTATTTTCGCTACATGAAACCAACCTTATTAATACTAGCAGCTGGTATGGCGAGTCGCTATGGCAGCATGAAACAAATTGATGGCTTTGGCCCGAACGGTGAAACAATCATTGACTATTCCATATACGATGCAATAAACGCTGGTTTTGGTAAGGTTGTTTTTATCATTAAAGAAGAATTCCTAGAAGATTTTAAAGCAATTTTTGATGCCAAACTCAAAGGAAAAATTGAAACCGACTATGTTTTTCAAAATTTCGACCTGAAACAATTTGGAATCGAAGAAGAGATTTATCGCGAAAAACCCTGGGGTACTGCTCACGCCATCCTTTCAGGAAGAAATGCCATCAAAGAACCTTTCTGCGTAATTAATGCAGATGATTACTACGGATTTGATGCTTTCCAAAAAATGGTCCACTTCCTAACAACTGAAGCAAACGACAGCAACTACTCCATCGTCGGTTATCAAATCGGAAAAACGTTGTCTGATTTTGGCTCCGTATCACGTGGCGTTTGCAAAACTAATGATGCAGGTTACCTCGAAGACATTACAGAACGTACCCAGGTCTATAAAAAAGGAGAAACAATCGTTTATGAGGAAAATGGAGTTGAATATCCTCTGGAATATGACACCCCTGTTTCTATGAATTTTTGGGGCTTCACACCTGCCGTATTCAAATTAACTGAAGAAATGTTCAGGGTATTTGCGCTGGAAAATAAAGACAAACCAAAAGCAGAATTCTTCATTCCACTAATTGGTGAAAATCTGGTAAAAACCAATACAGCAAGCTTTAAGGTAATTCCAACGGATAGCCAATGGTTTGGCGTTACTTATAAAGAAGACAAACCTTTTGTACAAAACAGCATTGACCAATTGGTAAAAAATGGAATTTATCCAACTAGCCTTTGGAATTAAGTTCTAAATAAAAAGGCCCTGGATGATCATCCAGGGCCTTTTTATTTTGTATGCTATTGTATACTTGAAGATTATTACTTGTTATCGTCTTTCACTTCTTCAAAATCAACGTCTGTAACATTGTCACCAGCATCTGATCCTTGCGCATCGCCTGCTCCGGCTGCACCTTCTGGTTGTGCACCATCCTGACCTGCTTTGTACATATCTTCTGAGGCTGCATTCCATGCATTTTGAAGTTCTGCCTGTGCAGCATCAATATCAGCAAAGTTTCTAGAAGCATGAGCATCTTTCAATTTAGCTAAACCAGCTTCGATAGGTGCTTTTTTATCTGCAGAAATCTTATCGCCAAACTCTTTTAATTGCTTCTCTGTAGAGAAGATTAAAGCATCAGCTCCATTAATCTTTTCTGCTTCTTCCTTAGCTGCTTTGTCAGCTTCTGCATTTTGCTCTGCTTCTTCTTTCATCCTTTTGATCTCATCATCTGTTAAACCTGATGATGCTTCAATACGGATTTTTTGCTCTTTTCCTGTTGCCTTATCTTTAGCAGATACATGTAGGATACCATTTGCATCAATATCAAAAGCAACTTCTACCTGAGGAACTCCGCGTGGAGCTGGTGGAATACCATCAAGAATAAAACGACCAATTGTACGGTTTTGAGCAGCCATCGGACGCTCTCCTTGCAAAATATGAATTTCTACTGAAGGCTGGTTATCAGCAGCAGTTGAAAAAGTCTCTGCTTTCTTAGAAGGAATGGTCGTATTTGCTTCGATTAATTTCGTCATCACGCCACCCATAGTCTCAATACCCAAAGATAGAGGAGTAACATCAAGTAACAATACATCTTTAACTTCTCCGGTTAATACACCACCTTGAATTGCAGCACCAATAGCTACAACCTCATCAGGATTAACGCCTTTAGAAGGTTCTTTGCCGAAAAAGGCTTTTACAGCATCCTGAATTGCAGGAATCCTGGTTGAACCACCTACCAAAATAATCTCATCAATATCAGAAGTTTTCAAACCAGCATTTTTCAACGCAGATTTACAAGGCTCGATTGTACGTTTAATCAAATCTGCAGCCAGCTGCTCAAACTTAGCACGGCTCAATGTGCGAACCAAATGTTTAGGTCCACTTGCATCAGCAGTGATATAAGGCAAGTTGATTTCTGTAGAAGTTGTGCTTGATAATTCAATTTTTGCTTTTTCAGCAGCTTCCTTCAAACGTTGCAATGCCATTGGATCCTGATGTAAATCCATACCGTTCTCAGTTTTGAATTCATTGGCCAACCAATCGATAATAATGTGGTCAAAGTCATCTCCACCAAGGTGAGTATCACCATCCGTAGATTTCACTTCAAATACACCATCACCCAATTCCAATACAGACACATCATGAGTACCACCTCCACAGTCAAACACCACAATTTTCATGTCTTTATGTGCCTTATCCAGACCATAAGCTAAAGCAGCGGCAGTCGGCTCATTGATGATACGTTTAACATTCAATCCCGCAATTTCACCCGCTTCTTTTGTTGCCTGACGTTGTGCATCATTAAAGTAAGCTGGAACGGTAATCACAGCTTCAGTAACTTCATGACCAAGGAAATCTTCAGCAGTTTTTTTCATTTTCTGCAAAATCATTGCAGATATTTCCTGAGGAGTATATTTACGGTCGTCAATCTCCACACGAGGAGTGTTGTTATCGCCTTTTACAACTTTGTATGGAACGCGCGATGCTTCTTTAGAAACTTCAGCAAAACTGCTTCCCATAAATCTTTTAATGGACGAAATTGTTTTTGTTGGGTTCGTGATTGCCTGACGTTTTGCAGGCTCTCCAACTTTACGCTCACCATTCTCTGCAAAAGCAACAATGGATGGCGTAGTACGTTTACCCTCACTGTTGGCTATAACTACAGGTTCGTTACCTTCCATTACGGCTACGCAAGAGTTTGTTGTTCCTAAGTCTATACCAATAATTTTTGACATGCTATTTATCTATCTATATGTTATAAAATCTTTTTAATTTACAACTGTTTAACAAGCAATGTGCCAATAGGGTTTTGGCAGAAAAAATAGCGGCGGAGCCAGATAACAGGCTTAAAACTGTCCGAATTGGTTAGCCAAAATGTGACACTATGACAGAAATCGATAAGCTAACATGGCATTATTTTTTCTAACTGATGAGTGCCAATTCCAAAATACTGCTTTATCTTTAAAATTTCAATCAATATATCGGACTTGCGTTGATCCGAGATACCGCTCTTCGTACCCACGATCAGTACATTTTTAGGGGTATGTACGTCTGATATAAATTCAAATACCTTCGTCTTATAGCCGAAATATTCTAGAATCAGGGAGCGAATTCCATCTGTAATCATCTCTGCTTGTCGTTCCAGGAAAATGCCATGCTTGGTCATAAAGGATACATCATTTTTCACCTTGTTCTTTTCCATTTCCCTTCTGATTTGTTTATGACAGCAAGGAGCAACTACAATTAATTTAGCTCCTGCTTGAATGCCTTTTATAATAGCGTCGTCGGTAGCTGTATCACAGGCATGTAAAGCAATCAACAAATCAATAGATTCCAATTCATAATTTTCAATAGTTCCCTGCACAAACTTCAAATCATTGAATGAAGAACGTGTCGCAATATCACTGCACAAGTCAACCAAGTCTTGGCGATATTCTATTCCAGTAACCTTTGCTTCCAATTGAACAACATTACGCAAATAGTCATATAGGGCAAATGTCAAATAACCTTTGCCTGATCCCATATCAGCTACTTGCCTAATCGATCCTTCTGGCAAACCCTTAATCAAGCTATTTATAATCTCGATATACTGATTGATTTGCCGATATTTATCTTGCGCATTTTTGTATACCTTCCCTGTTGAATCCGAAATTCTCAAGTCCGTTAAGTAAGATTTCCCCGTTGCATTTATGATTCTCTTTTTTTCTTTATCATGCAAAAGATCAACTATAGGTTTTGGGTCAGACTTGCGTTCACGAACAGATAGGACACCCTGCTTATTCAGTTCAAGAATAAATTCCTGCGCAAATGAAAAAACAGTACAAATCCTAAAATCGTTACTCATAAGGGCCACCATTAAATCTACTCCCTCAGCTATCTGAAAATTCTTAACGATATCCCTGGTTTTATAACGATAGGTAAATGATAGCATATCGTTGCGCTTGATAACGACTTGACGGACGTATATATTTTTTAGCTCTTTAACGTTTCCTTGATAATTTCCGAGGGAAGCTTTAACAAAGGTCCGAGTTGAGATGCTGTTCAGTATGTGATCTCGGAATATAGTAAGTTGTAACTGGTTGGACATATTTATTTAGTGCTAGAAATCTTAAAAACAGAAAAGTAGAAATTGAAAAAAGGCCCTATCCATAAATGAACAGGGCCTTTCCTTAAGAAAAATAAATAATTATTCTCCCTTGTCTTCTTTAGATTCTTCAGCCGACGGTGCTTCAGTCGCTTCTTCCTCAACAACAACCTCTTCAGTTGCAGTAGCAACAGGAGCGTCTGATTTTTTAGCTTTGCTTCTTCCACGACGGGTGGTTTTCTTCTCAGCTGCATCAGCCTCTTTACCGTAAACCTCATTGTAATCAACCAACTCGATCAATGCCATTTCAGCATTATCACCCAAACGGTTATTTAACTTAATGATTCTTGTGTAACCTCCCGGACGATTTGCAACTTTCGCTGCCACATCACGGAATAACTCAGTAACGGTCTCCTTGTCTTGCAAATAGCTAAACACAATACGACGTGAATGCGTAGTATCATTTTTTGATTTGGTGATGATAGGCTCAACGTACATACGCAATGCTTTTGCCTTAGCTAAAGTAGTTGAAATCCTTTTGTGTTTAATTAACGAAGAAGCCATATTTGCCAGCATCGCTTTACGATGTGAATCTGTTCTTCCTAAGTGGTTTACTTTTTTACCGTGTCTCATTTTTGAATTTATTCAGTGTATACCGTCTCTTTGAATTTAATCTGAGGGATTTATACACTATTAACAATATGTTATTTGTGCTATATAATTAGCTGTTACTCTTCGTCCAATTTAAATTTCGACAAGTTCATGCCAAATGATAAACTCTTAGATTTAACAAGCTCCTGGATCTCTGTTAAAGATTTCTTACCGAAGTTTCTGAATTTCAACATATCAGCAACATCATAAGAAACAAGATCAGCTAAAGTACGTATGTCAGCTGCTTTAAGGCAGTTTAACGCACGAACAGATAAATCTAAATCAACCAATTCAGTTTTTAAGATCTTCCGCATGTGCAGGATTTCCTCATCCACTTCTTTAGTTTCTTCTTTAGCTTGAGACTCCAATACCAAATTCTCATCAGAGAATAACATGAAGTGCTGGATTAAAATTTTTGCAGCCTCTTTCAATGCTTCCTCCGGGTGGATGGATCCATCCGTAGAAATATCCAGTATTAATTTTTCATAATCTGTCTTTTGCTCAACACGATAGTTTTCGATCGTATATTTCACATTTTTCATTGGCGTGAAAATCGAATCGATTGCAATCACACCAACGACAGCATCATTAACTTTATTTTCTTCTGCTGGTACATAACCACGTCCCTTATTAATGGTCAATTCCACTTCTAAGGTAACTGATTTCTCCATATTACAAATTACGAAGTCAGGATTAAGTACCTCAAAATTGTTAGAGAATTTTGTGATGTCACCAGCAACAAATTGTTCCTGTCCGTTTACTACGATAAAAACTTTCTCAGAATCGCCTGAATCACCAACTTTCTTGAAACGCACTTGTTTCAAGTTCAGAATGATTTCAGTAAGATCCTCTACAACACCTTTCATTGTAGAAAATTCATGAGATACACCAGAAAAACGTATACTTGTAATGGCATAACCTTCTAAAGAAGAAAGTAAAATTCTTCTCAGGGCATTACCAATTGTTACACCGAAACCGGGCTCTAAAGGACGAAATTCAAATATACCATCGAAATCTGTTGATTTCTGCATGATTACCTTATCGGGTTTCTGAAATGCTAAAATTGCCATTTATAATGTTTTTAGATCGTTATTAAAATTATGTAACGTAAAAAAATTAGTTGCCTAAAAAGGCAACTAATTGAATATATTACTTCGAGTATAACTCTACTATAAGGTTCTCTTTGATATTCTCAGGAATCTCATCACGATTCGGATAAGCTAAGAACTTACCGGTCAATTCACTAGCATTCCAATCTAACCAATTGAATTTATTGATTACTCTTCCTGCAACAGAATTAGTGATGGCTTCCAGAGTTTTAGATTTCTCGCGAACGGCTACAACATCACCAGCTTTCAATTGGTATGAAGGAATATTCACTACTTCACCGTTAACTGTTACGTGTTTATGGCTAACTAACTGGCGCGCAGCTGAACGTGTAGTAGCAATACCTAATCTGTAAACTGTGTTGTCTAAACGAGCTTCTAATAATTGCAATAAGTTATCACCAGTAATACCTTCTCTCGAAGATGCTTTAGTAAACAAGTTGCGGAACTGACGCTCCAATACACCATAAGTATATTTAACTTTTTGTTTTTCCATCAACTGTACTGCGTACTCTGATTGCTTTCCTCTCCTTTTTGAGGCACCGTGTTGCCCAGGAGGGTAATTTTTTCTATCTAATACTTTGTCAGGGCCAAAAATAGGCTCTCTGAATTTACGCGCGATTTTGGACTTTGGTCCTGTATATCTTGCCATTGCTTTTTGTTTTAAAGTATCATGCAACCTGTAGCTGCAGACTCTTAGCTTTAAAAATTAATAAATTAAACTCTTCTCTTCTTAGGAGGACGACATCCATTGTGTGGAAGCGGTGTAATATCTTTGATCGAGGTAACTTCGATACCTGAAACCTGCAATGTTCTGATTGCTGATTCACGGCCCGAACCCGGTCCTTTAACAAAAACCTCTACTTTACGCAGACCTAAGTCAAACGCTACCTTACCGCAATCAGATGCAGCTTGTCCAGCAGCATATGGAGTATTCTTTTTAGAACCCTTGAAACCCATTTTACCTGCAGAAGACCATGATATAGTTTGACCATTGTTATTTGTCAAAGTAACAATGATATTGTTAAAAGTAGCATTGATGTGTGCCTGACCAACAGGCTCTATAACAACAATACGCTTTTTGGTAACTTTTTTACTCTTAGCCATAATTATTATTCAGTACTAATTTTATTTAGTAGCTTTTTTCTTGTTTGCAACTGTTTTTCTCTTTCCTTTACGTGTACGAGAATTGTTTTTAGTACGTTGACCACGCACTGGCAAACCTTTCCTGTGACGCAAACCACGGTAACAACCAATGTCCATTAAACGTTTAATGTTCAGTTGAACTTCAGAACGTAAAGCACCTTCCACTTTAACGCCATCGTTGATAATGGTACGGATTGCTGATAATTCATCATCAGACCAGTCCTGTACTTTTTTGCTCAAATCGATACCTGCTTCAGTCAATATACGCTGAGCAGTTGATCTACCTATTCCGAAGATATAAGTTAATCCGATTTCGCCTCTCTTGTTTCTTGGTAAATCTATACCTGATATCCTTGCCATATTTGTATTTAGCGATTTTGATTCACGACCTTGGATTTACGATTACGATTAAAGAACTCACGTCCTGTATAATCCAATAAGAATTCGTAAACCTAAAATCTAAATTTTAATTAACCTTGACGTTGCTTAAATTTAGGGTTTTTCTTGTTGATTACGTAAAGTTTACCTTTACGACGAATAACCTTACAATCAGCGCTACGTTTTTTAATTGATGACCTAACTTTCATTTTATTTATATCTATAAGTAATCCTGCCTTTTGATAAATCGTAAGGCGACATCTCTAATTTTACTTTGTCTCCCGGTAAAATTTTGATGTAGTGCATCCTCATTTTTCCCGAAATATGTGCGATTATCTCATGACCGTTTTCGAGTTCAACCCGAAACATTGCATTGGACAACGCTTCTTTTATTACACCGTCTTGTTCAATTGAGGCTTGTTTAGCCATATAATATTGATTTTTACTTAATTAGCTGCTATTAAACAGGGTTGCAAAATTAAATAAAAAATTTTAATTATTTACTTTTTTTCTATTAAAACTTCTTCTATTAATGAAAAGGTCGATAAAACATCTGCCTTCCCCTTTTTTACAGCCACTGTATGCTCAAAATGCGCAGACGGTCTATTATCCTTACTGGTAACGGTCCAACCATCTGACCAAAATTTAACACTGGCAGTACCAGCATTAATCATTGGCTCAATAGCGATCACCATTCCTTCTTCCAACTTAATACCGCTACCTCGCTTACCGTAATTAGGTACCTCAGGCTTCTCATGCAACTTTACGCCTACACCGTGTCCTACAAGTTCCCTAACTACCCCAAATCCATTACGCTCCGCTAAATCCTGAACAGCGAATCCCAAGTCTCCGATCCTGGATCCAACGATAGCCTTATCAATGGCCCGTTGAAGACATTCCTGGGTGACTTCAACCAACTTTTTCTTCTCTTCACTTATTTCGCCAATCGAGAATGTATACGCTGAATCGCCAAAATAATTATTCTTGATCACACCACAATCCACAGAAATAAGATCTCCCTCCTGAATTACATAGTCGCTTGGAAAACCATGAACTACCTGTTCATTCGGAGATATACACAAGGAATATGGAAAACCATTGTAATTTAAAAAGGCCGGGACCGCTCCATGATCTTGAATAAAGGTCTCGGCCAATTTATTTAGTGACTTAGTTGTAATCCCTGGATTGATGACCTTAGCTACTTCCGCAAGAGTTCTGGAAACCAATAACGAACTCTCTCTGATCAGCTCTATCTCCTCAAGAGATTTGTAATAGATTTTGGACATTAATATTTATTAAATCACAGCATTGCTACCGCTCGCAGGAGCAGGAATGCCAGACCTTCCAGTAACACGACCAGTCTTCATTAAGCCGTCATAATGACGCATCAATAAATAACTTTCAATCTGTTGCAAGGTATCCAATACAACGCCTACCAAAATCAAAAGTGACGTTCCACCATAAAAATGAGCGAACTCTGATTTTATCCCAAATTTCACAGCTATGGATGGAAGAATAGCGATGATCGCCAAAAACACCGCTCCAGGAAAAGTGATTTTTGAAATCACGTCATCAATGAACGACGAAGTAGCTAATCCAGGTTTAATTCCAGGAATAAATCCACCATTCTTTTTCATATCATCCGACATTTGGGTTGGATTGACAGTTATAGCCGTATAGAAAAATGTAAATGCAATGATCAGGAAAGCAAATGTCAGACTGTAAGCCAATGAAGTGTAATCACTAAATTGCGTAAGCCAGGTATTCTGTAATGAAGGGAAAAACTGCGTAAGTGTTGCCGGGATGAACATCAACGCCTGAGCGAAGATGATCGGCATTACGCCAGCTGCATTAACCTTCAATGGAATATACTGTCTAACTCCGCCAAACTGCCTGTTTCCAACAATACGTTTAGCATATTGAACAGGCACTTTGCGCACTCCCTGAACAATCATAATGGTAAACATTACAACTGCAAACAGCGCAACGATCTCGATGACCAGGGCCACCGGACCACCTTCACCTGCTATTCTGGAGGTTCCCTCCTGATAAAGCGCAACAGGAAGCCTGGCAATGATACCTACCATAATGATCAATGAAATACCATTACCGATACCTTTGTCTGTAATCTTCTCACCAAGCCACATCACAAATAAAGTTCCAGCTGCCAAAACAAAGGTAGCAAGCACAAAGAAAAGTGTGTGATCAATTACGATCGCTTGTTGGGGAACCTGAGTCTTCACATAGCCAACTGCCTGAACAGCAGTAATTGCTACGGTAAGATAACGGGTAATCTGATTCAGCTTTTTTCTACCACTTTCGCCTTCCTTTTGCATCTTCTGAAATGAAGGTACTGCAATTCCCAGTAGCTGAACTACGATTGACGCAGAAATATAAGGCATAACTCCCAGTGCCAAAATAGACACACGGGAAAATGATCCTCCGGCAAACATATCCAATAGGCCCAAAAGGCCTGACTTTTCATTATCGCCTAAAAGAGTTGCATCTACACCTGGCAAAACCACGTGAGAAACAAATCTATATATCAAAAGAATCATGAGCGTAAATACTATACGCTCTTTTAATTCTTGAATTTTCCAAATATTACTTAAAGTAGTAAACAGCTTCTTCATTAATTACAATTTTTCGATTGAGCCTCCAACAGCTTCGATAGCTTTTTGTGCAGCTGCAGAAAAAGCATGGGCTTTAACTTCTAATTTAGATTTAACCTCGCCACGTGCAAGAACTTTCACTAAGTCGTTCTTAGACGCCAGGCCATGTTCCTGAAGTGTTGCAAAATCTATCGAAGTCAATTCAAATCTTTCTGCCAAACCTTGTAGAACATCTAAGTTAACACCAACATATTCAACACGGTTGATAGGTTTGAAACCAACTTTAGGTACACGACGTTGTAATGGCATTTGACCACCTTCGAAACCAATTTTGGTTTTGTGTCCAGAACGGGATCCAGCACCTTTATGACCACGAGTGGAAGTACCACCACGACCAGAACCAGTACCACGACCAATCCTTTTACTATTTTTTGTAGAACCTGCTGCAGGTTTTAAATTACTTAAGTTCATTTTTTGAAACTTATTGTGTTGCCCTTCGCTTTCACTAATCAGGGACAACGGTTAAACAATATACAAAGGTTGCAAATGTAATTATATAAACTACATTTACAACCTTTAGTCATTATAAATTCTCGATAGCAACCAAGTGGTTAACTTTCCTTACCATTCCGATAATGGCAGATGTTGCTTCAACCTCTACACTTTGGTTCATTTTAGTTAAACCTAAAGCCTGCATTGTTCTCTTTTGGCGCTCGCTTCTGTCGATAATGCTTTTTATCTGGGTTATTTTGATCTTCGCCATAATATTATCCGTTAAAAACTTTATTTAAATCTACGCCACGTTGCTGAGCTACTGTATAAGCATCACGCATCTTTGTCAATGCATCAACAGTTGCTTTAACCACGTTGTGTGGATTTGAAGAACCTTTTGATTTTGCCAATACGTTATGTACTCCAGCACTTTCCAACACCGCACGCATTGCACCACCGGCAATAACTCCGGTACCGACAGCCGCTGGCTTAATCAGGACAAAACCACCAGAGAATTTACCAATTTGCTCATGAGGAACAGTACCGTTCAACAATGGAACTTTAACCAAATTCTTCTTAGCATCATCCACGCCTTTAGCGATGGCTTCTGTAACCTCTTTCGCTTTACCCAATCCATAACCTACGATTCCGTTCTCGTCGCCCACAACCACAATGGCTGAGAAGCTGAAAGTACGTCCACCTTTAGTTACTTTGGCAACGCGTTGTATGCTAACTAAACGATCTTTCAATTCGATCTCGCTAGTCTTAACTCTTTTTATATTGATAGTTGACATTCTTATCCTATTTTCAGATTAAAATACTAAACCAGCTTCGCGAGCACCTTCTGCCAACGATTTAACACGTCCATGGTATAAGTAGCCATTTCTATCGAAAACAACTTCTTTAACACCTGCTGCTATTGCTTTCTCAGCAACCAATTTACCAACAGCCACTGACTGCTCAGATTTGCTACCGGTACCAGCAAAGTCTTTAGATAAAGATGAAGCCGATACAATTGTATTGCCGGTTACGTCGTTAATGATTTGAGCATAAATTCCTTTATTGCTTCTATAAACCGATAAACGTGGACGGCTTTCAGAACCTGTTAATCTTTTTCTGATTCCTTTTTTTATACGATCTCTACGAGATAATTTTTTCCCTGCCATGATGATTATTTTTTAGAAGCCGATTTACCTGCTTTTCTTCTTAACACTTCGCCTACAAACTTGATACCTTTACCTTTATAAGGCTCTGGAGTACGTAACGAACGAATCTTCGCTGCTACCTGACCAATCAATTGTTTATCGATACTCTCTAAAATGATCTTAGGAGTCTGACCTTTTTCTGAAGTTGTTGTTACTTTAATTTCTTCCGGTAATTGGAATACATAGTGGTGAGAATAACCTAAAACAAGATCCAAAGTATTTCCCTGGTTAGTAGCACGGTAACCCACACCTACCAATTCTTGTTGTATTTTATAACCTTCTGTTACACCAACAACCATATTATTCAACAATGAACGGTACAAACCATGTAACGCTTTATGTCTTTTTTGCTCTGATGGACGTTGTACAGTAAGTACGCCGTCTTCTTGACTTACAGTGATATCTGAATCTACTGCTTGAGTTAACTCTCCTTTTGGTCCTTTTACAGTTACTACATTCTCTTTAGAAACAGTAATGGTAACACCAGCAGGCACAGTAATTGGGGCTTTTCCTATTCTTGACATTTTGCTATCCTCCTTTAATTAATAAACGTGACACAAAACTTCGCCACCAATGTTAAGTTTAGCAGCTTCTTTATCAGTCATAACACCCTTAGATGTAGATAAAATTGCGATACCTAAACCGTTTAATACTCTTGGCATATTTTCAACACCGGCATATTGCCTTAAGCCTGGTTTGCTGATACGTACTAATGTGCGGATAGCCGGGATTTTTGTGATGGCATTGTATTTTAATGCAATCTTAATTGTTCCCTGAGCTGTAGTATCCTCAAATTTGTAGTTAGCAATGTAACCTTTGTCAAAAAGTACTTTAGTAATTTCCTTTTTAAGGTTAGACGCAGGAATCTCTACAATTCTGTGATTTGCCTTGATGGCATTTCTTACCCTTGTAAGATAATCTGCTATTGGATCTGTATTCATTTTTTATATAGTTGTGATAGTGGTTTCCTTCCCGACCTATTCGGGGCGACCTGCCATCGGTTAAAATTTTTTATTAGAGCTTGAGGGAAGACCCCTCAAGCACAAAAGAAAGCTGGGACTACCAGCTTGCTTTTCTTACTCCAGGTATTTTACCTGCTAAAGCCATATCACGGAACAATACCCTTGATATACCGAAAGTACGCATATAACCACGAGGACGACCTGTCAATTTGCAACGGTTGTGCAAACGAACTGCTGAAGAGTTCTTAGGTAACTTGTCTAATCCTTCATAATCACCAGCTGCTTTTAATTCTGCACGTTTCTCTGCATATTTAGCAACCAATTTCTGACGCTTAATTTCGCGAGCTTTTACACCTTCTTTTGCCATTATTGCTCTGTTTTTTGATTTTTAAATGGTAACCCAAATTGTTTTAACAATTCCAATGCTTCAACGTCTGTAGTAGCAGATGTTACAAATGTAATATCCATTCCTAAAATCTTATTGATTTTATCGATGTTGATCTCAGGGAAGATGATTTGTTCAGTAACACCTAATGTGTAGTTACCTTTTCCATCAAAACCTTTATCATTGATACCTTTGAAATCACGGATACGTGGCAAAGCTACGGAAATTAAACGATCTAAAAACTCATACATGTTGTTATCACGTAAAGTTACACGTACACCAACTGGCATACCTTTACGCAACTTGAAGTTAGAGATATCTTTTTTAGACTTAGCGCCTACTGCCTGCTGACCAGAAATGGTTGTCATCTCTAAAATAGAGCTGTCCATAATTTTCTTGTCAGTAACAGAGAAACGACCAACACCTTGGTTGATAGAAATTTTCTCCAACTTAGGAACTTGCATTACGCTTTTGTAATTGAACTTATCTTTAAGTGCAGTTACAATCTCCTCTTTATATTTACTTTTTAATCTTGGTACGTAAGCCATTATTTGATCTCCTCTCCTGATTTTTTAGATACCCTAACTAATTTCCCATCAGCGTTAAGCTTTCTGCCAACGCGAGTGATGTTACCTGATTTAGGATCGATCAACGCCACGTTAGAAATATGAAGAGCAGCTTCTTTTTTTATGATACCACCGTTTGGTGTAGCAGCATTTGGTTTTGTATGTTTTGATACAAGGTTAACGCCCTCAACCAGGATTCTGCTTTTAGTAGCTAATACTGAAAGCACTGTACCTTGCTGACCTTTCGAATCGCCGGCTATAACCTTTACTAAATCTCCTTTACGGATCTTTACTTTTGGTGTAGTTACTTTATTTTTCATTTTATAATACCTCCGGTGCTAATGATACAATTTTCATGAATTGTTTTTCACGCAGTTCTCTCGCTACCGGGCCAAAAATACGTGTACCGCGCGGCTCATCTTGTGCATTTAATAATACTGCTGCATTGTCGTCGAAACGGATGTAAGAACCATCTTTACGTCTGATCTCTTTCTTTGTTCTTACAACAACTGCTTTAGAAACTGTTCCTTTCTTAATGTTTCCGGAAGGCAATGCACTTTTAACGGTAACAACGATTTTGTCACCAATAGAAGCATATCTCTTTCCAGTACCACCAAGTACACGGATAACCAATACTTCTTTTGCGCCGCTATTATCGGCTACGTTTAATCTTGATTCCTGTTGTACCATGTTATTTAGCCCTTTCTAAAATTTCCACTAATCTCCAGTTCTTGTTTTTACTCAGCGGACGAGTCTCCATGATCAGTACTGTATCACCAATACCGCAATCGTTTTTCTCGTCATGAGCCATAAATTTGGTAGTTTTCTTAACAAACTTACCATAGATCGGGTGTTTCACTTTACGCTCTACCGCTACAACAATAGATTTATCCATCTTGTTGCTTACCACCAACCCGGTTCTTGTTTTTCTTAATTGTCTTTCCATTTCGACTCTAAAGTTATTTAGTTTCAGTAGCAGACTCAGCTTTACGCTTAGTCACTTCAGTGTTTAATCGGGCGATATCTCTTCTTACTTTACGTATGCGGGAAGGATTTTCAATAGCCGATATTGTGTGCGCAAATTTCAACTTTACTAAGTTTTCAGTTTCTTCTGCAATCCTGGCTACTAGTTCTTCTTGTGAAAGCCCTGTTATTTCTGAGTTCTTCATTTTATTAATTTTTATGTTGCGGGTCTAGAGGTTGTAATAACAAGTTACTTACAACATTCAACCCAAAACTTTCTATGCTTCTACGTAATCTCTACGTACTACAAATTTTGTTTGGATAGGTAATTTTTGAGCGGCCAATCTCATTGCTTCTTTAGCAACTTCTAAAGGAACACCTTCGGCTTCAAAAATAATGCGTCCGGGTCTAACTACGGCTACCCAATATTCAGGAGCACCCTTACCTTTACCCATACGTACCTCGGCTGGTTTTTTAGTTACCGGTTTGTCCGGGAATATCCTAATCCACACCTGGCCTTCACGTTTCATGAAACGAGTTACCGCAATACGGGCTGCCTCTATCTGACGACTGGTAATCCAGGTCGACTCTAAAGATTTAATCCCGAAAGACCCGAATGACAATTCAGCACCACGAGTTGCTAAACCTTTCATTCTGCCCTTTTGCATCTTTCTGAACTTCGTTCTTTTTGGCTGTAACATTTTATTCTAATATTATCGTTAAACGATCTGTTAACTAATTATTTACGAGGACCTCTGTTTTGAGTATTTCCACCTCTATTATCTCTTCCTGCTCCAGGACCGCCTTGACCAGGACCTCTTCCGCCACGATTACCACCACCGCGGTTATCGTTTCTTCTATCGCCACCGCCACGGTTATCTCTGTCTCTGCCTCCTGCGAATGCACCTTCTGGTCTGCCACCTTTGCCTGGAGCATTGCTCGTTGCACCGATGTTTGGAGAAAGATCACGTTTACCGTAAACCTCGCCTTTGCAGATCCAAACTTTAACACCTATTTTACCGTAGGTAGTTAAAGCCTCAGCTAATGCATAGTCAATGTCAGCACGGAAAGTATGCAAAGGAATTCTTCCTTCTTTATACTGTTCGCTACGAGCCATCTCAGCACCACCTAAACGACCTGAAGTCATAATTTTGATACCTTCTGCGCCCATACGCATTGTCGATGCAATAGTAGATTTCATTGCTCTACGGAATGAGATCCTTGCCTCTAATTGTTTGGCAACACCTTCTGCTACTAATTGTGCATCAAGCTCAGGACGTTTGATCTCAAAAATGTTGATTTGAATTTCCTTTTTAGTCAATTTTTTCAACTCTTCTTTGATCTTGTCAACTTCCTGACCCGCTTTACCAATTACAATACCCGGACGAGCCGTGTGGATTGTAACAGTAATGCGTTTCAAAGTACGCTCAATTACCACTTTAGCTACGCCGCCTTTAGCGATACGTGCAGAAAGGTATTTCCTTATTTTCTCGTCCTCAACTAATTTATCAGCATAGTTGTTGCCACCGAACCAGTTAGAATCCCAACCTTTGATGATTCCTAACCTGTTACCTATTGGATGTGCTTTTTGTCCCATTTCTGTTAATTAGTTTGAGTTTCAACGTTTTTACTATCTACTATCAAAGTCACGTGGTTTGAACGTTTACGTATTCTGTAACCGCGTCCTTGAGGAGCTGGTCTCAGTCTTTTCAACTGACGGCCACCGCCTACCATTATCGTTTTCACGTATAATTGGTTTTCTTCAGGGCGAGAACCTTCATTTTTAGTCTCCCAGTTTTTGATAGCTGATAATAATAGTTTCTCAACTCTTATTGCTGCATCTTTATTGGTGAACTTTAAAATATGTAAAGCTTTCTCAACACGCTCACCTCTGATAAGATCTACAACCAAACGCATCTTACGTGGTGAGGTTGGACAATTGTTTAATTTCGCTACTGCTTCCATCTCTTAATTATTTTTTCTTTTCAGAGTGACCCCTAAATGTTCTGGTTGGAGCAAACTCTCCCAGCTTATGACCAACCATGTTTTCTGTTACGTATACCGGTATAAATTTATTACCGTTATGTACTGCAAATGTATGACCCACAAAATCTGGTGAGATCATTGATCTGCGTGACCAAGTTTTAATGACAGACTTTTTGCCTGAATCATTCATAGATACTACTTTCTTCTCTACGTTATGGTCAATATAAGGTCCTTTTTTTATCGAACGAGCCATTATTTCTTCCTTTTCTCTATGATGAAACGATTTGAGTATTTTTTAAGTGTACGGGTTTTGAAGCCTTTGGCATACATACCGTTCCTTGACCGAGGCTGACCTCCTGATGAGCGACCCTCACCACCACCCATTGGGTGATCGACAGGGTTCATCGCTACCGGACGTGTTCTCGGACGACGACCTAACCAACGGCTACGTCCTGCTTTACCTAATACCTCATTTGCATGATCAGAGTTAGAAACAGCTCCGATTGTTGCCAAACAAGCAGTCAAGATCAATCTTGTCTCACCTGAAGGCATCTTCAAAGTAGCATATTTACCATCACGTGCAGCAAGTTGTGCATAAGCACCAGCGCTACGTGCTAACTGAGCACCACGACCTGGATGAATTTCCACGTTGTGAATGATCGATCCCAATGGGATGTTAGACAATTTCAAGGTATTTCCTACCTCTGGAGTAGCAGTATCACCTGACACTACTTTTTGCCCTACTTGCAACCCTTCGGGAGCAATAATATAACGCTTCTCACCATCCGCATAATGTAACAATGCGATACGTGCTGTACGGTTTGGATCGTACTCAACAGTTGCTACTGTTGCAGGAATATCAAATTTCTCACGTTTAAAGTCAATCAAACGGTAAGATTTTTTGTGACCACCACCCATGTAGCGCATAGTCATCTTTCCTGTATTGTTACGTCCTCCCGATTTCTTAGAAGATACAACCAATGATTTTTCGGGCTTGGTTGCTGTAATCTCCGTAAAACTGGCACCTACTCTAAAGCGGGTTCCCGGAGTAACTGGTTTAAATTTTCTTAAGCCCATAGTTTATAAAATATTCAATTCTTATTAAATGTTCGCGTAATAATCTATAGTCTCGCCTGCTTTAAGCGTTACAATAGCTTTTTTGTATTTCGGGCTGCGACCAGTAACTAATCCGCCTTTAGTATTTCTAGATTTAACTTTACCGTCAACTACCATTGTATTGATAGCTAAAACGTTAACGCCATACATCTTTTCGATAACTTGCTTGATCTGCAGTTTATTCGCTTTATGATCTACTTTAAAGGTAAAGCGGTTAGACTTCTCTGTTAATGCAGAAGCTTTTTCTGTTAATATCGGTTTTTTTAAAAGTTCCATATTACTTGGCAAATGCCTCCTCCAATGTTTTAAGAGAATCAGCAGTTAACAAAAGCTTACCGCAATTCAATACATCATAAGTATTCAATTGATCTGCAGTGATTACTTTCGCTTTCTGAATGTTTCTGCTTGATAAATAGATATTGTTATTTTGTGAAGGTAAAACCAACAATGTCTTTTCGCCAGCCAAATTCAAAGCGCTAACTAAATTGATGTAGTTTTTAGTTTTGATTGAATCAAAAGTGAAATCTTCCAAAACAACGATGTTCTGATCCTGTGCTTTGTAAGACAATGCAGACTTACGAGCCAATACTTTCAATTTTTTATTCAGTTTAAAACTATAATCACGCGGCTGAGGACCAAACACGCGACCACCACCATTGAACAATGGAGATTTAATACTTCCGGCACGAGCACCACCAGTACCTTTTTGTTTATATAGTTTACGGGTTGAACCTGCAATCTCATTACGTTGTTTAGACTTGTGCGTTCCCTGACGTTGATTAGCCAGATATTGCTTTACATCTAAGTAAATTGCGTGGTCAACAGGCGATATGCCAAATACCGACTCAGGAAGTTGCACCTTGGCACCTGTCTCTTTTCCTGAAATGTTTAATACTTTAACTTCCATCTGCTTACTTATCTAAGATTACGTAAGAACCCTTAGCTCCTGGAATGGAACCACTAACTACAACAAGATTTTGATCAGCATAAACTTTCAAAACCTGTAAGTTCTGAACTTTCACTCTGTCTCCACCCATTCTACCCGCCATACGCATGCCTTTAAATACACGTGAAGGATAAGAAGCAGCACCCAGTGAACCTGGAGCACGCATCCTGTTGTGCTGTCCGTGAGTTTGACCTCCGACACCACCGAAACCATGACGTTTTACAACACCCTGGAAACCTTTACCTTTTGACGTACCAACTACATCCACAAAATCACCTTCAGCAAAGATACTTACCGTAACGGTATCACCTAAACTCAAAGATTCCTCAAATGGCTCAAATTCAACTAATTTGCGCTTTGGGGTAGTGTTCGCTTTTGCAAAGTGGCCTTTCAAAGGCTGAGTGGTGTTCTTTTCTTTGGCTTCGTCGAAACCTAACTGAACTGAAACGTAACCGTCTTTCTCTGCGGTCTTTACCTGTGTAACTACACAAGGTCCAGCTTCGATCACCGTACATGGAATGTTCTTTCCATCGGCGTCGAAAATGCTGGTCATTCCTACTTTTTTTCCAATAATACCTGACATTTTCTAATTTAATTTAACACCCATCGAAGCAGTAGGGCTTCGTTCAAGGTGGATATACATCCCCGTTAAGGGACGGCAAAAATAGGAAAGAAATCTTAATTTTCAAATAGTTAGCTCATTATTTTTTCAAATAACTGCAAATTATTTTTGACGGCGGTTAATAGACCTTCAAACTGAATTTAACCTGCCAACTTATTACTCAGACTGAAAAGGATCACAGCCAAAACAAACAAACCAATGAGCACATACAGATAATCCTTCTCGATAAGAAAACTAAAAACAGAAAAAACTACCCTTAAAATAGGTGTAAAAATAAGTAGTAAAGTACCAAATTGAATGATCGCCGCACCGTCCAAATGCTTCAAGCCGGCAAAAATTGCAACGATGGAGGATAAACCCGATTTTCCCGGGTCAAATTCATTGTAGTCTACCACAGCTGAGGAATTGGATATCAGATAAATTACTCCTCCCAAGAACACTACGCTCATGGAAGAAATCACACCTACCCGCAGCAAGGTACCCAGGATCAACTGAATGTCCTTGTCTGCCAAAAAGTTCCTGTTACCTTTACTCATAACCTACCCGTTAAACCATTATAAATCATCTGAATTGCAAGAAATGTCACCACTACAGCAAAAACTATTTTTAATTTATCTGTCTTGGTCCTCACCAATATCTTGGACCCTATAGTTGCACCCAACAATACGCCTACTGTGACCGGCATGGCTATTCCAGGATCAATCTGTCCACGATGAAGATAAACGATCGCACTGGCAGCCGCAGTCACCCCCATCATGAAATTACTGGTCGTAGTAGAAACCTTAAACGGAATTCTCATGATATTATCCATAGCGATGACTTTCAATGCACCAGACCCTATACCCAACAGACCTGAAATGATACCCGCAATGAACATCATTAAAAAACCGCCTACAACATTATGAACTGCATATTTTTTCTGCCCGTTTTCTGTCGGATAAGCGCCATTGAGCTTAAAAAATACGGCTATTTTCCCTGAAGTATCATTATCCGAACGGTCTACCTTCTTCCGGATCATCATCATCGCCGAAAACAAAAGGATCAACCCAAATATCACTGCGATATAACCAGGATCAATGAAGACTGTAATCACAGCACCGATAATCGCACTGACTGTAGTCGCAATCTCCAAAAACATCCCTATACGAATATTTGTAATCCCTTCTTTAACATACGCTGCCGCAGAACCTGAAGAAGTCGCGATTACCGAAATGATAGAAGCGCCGATCGCATAATGGATGTCCACACCAAGAACGAGCGTCAGCAAGGGAATGATCACAACTCCACCACCTAAACCGGTTAAAGACCCGACAAGACCGGCCAGAAATGCCCCGGCCAGGACGATGATTGTAAAGAGTAATACCGACATGCCTTGCAAATATACTATCTCTCCACAAAACACAATAAAATTAAATAATGAATGTTAAATTAGACGTAAACTATTTGAACATGAAAAAAAATCTATTCCTGATTCTTGCACTTTTTTTAATTCAGTTCTACGCTCATGCTCAGGTTGCTGACACAACAAATACAGATCCGAGCCTTAGGGGACAATACCAGGTCCTACTCTCCAAATCCAAGACTTTGAATGGCTACAAATTAGTTAACCCTAATCGGCTCTCTTCTTTCTGGCAAAGTGTCCGGGATTCACTCAATAGCACCCAACAGCAGTTAAAGGAAGTCAGAAAAAAGATAAATCTCCAGGAAAAGGAAATTGACACCCTAAAAAAGAACATTTCGGGAACCACCTCTTCACTTGCGAATTCAAATGCACGGGTTAACGAAATCAGTTTTCTAGGAATTTCCTTTACTAAATCCAACTATAATTTGATGGTATGGGGCTTAATTCTTGGACTTGCCCTTGTACTCACCTTTATTATACTAAGATCGGCAAAACATATCCACGAGGCCAGGTACCGCAGCACACTTTATGAAGAGATTGCCCAGGAATATCAGGCTTACAAAGTAAAGGCCAATGAAAAAGAGAAAAAACTCGCACGTGAATTACAAGATGAACGCAATAAACTGGAAGAGATCAGAAGCCGGGGGAAATAAATAACAAAATTCAGGTTAAACAAAAATGCCTGTCTGGAAATCCAGACAGGCATTTTTGTTTAACGTCAACTATAAAGTTATACTTTGATTTCTACTTCAACACCGCTAGGCAATTCAAGTTTCATCAAGGCATCAACTGTTTTAGAGTTAGAACTATAAATATCTAACAAACGTTTGTATGCGCACAATTGAAACTGCTCACGTGCTTTTTTGTTCACGTGTGGTGAACGCAAAACAGTGAAGATTTTCTTTTCTGTAGGCAAAGGGATAGGTCCGCTTACCACTGCACCCGTAGGTTTAACAGTCTTTACGATTTTCTCAGCAGATTTATCTACCAGATTGTAATCGTAAGATTTTAATTTGATTCTGATTCTTTGGCTCATGATATTTATTTAATTGAGGCGGCCGGTTAGAGCTATTAATAACCGGCTGCCGATCTTATTTTTTAATCTACAGATTTAATTCTGCCTTTTGATTTGGCAATAACTTCATCCTGAACGTTTTTAGGCGCTGCTTCATAGTGATCAAACTCCATAGTTGAAGTCGCACGACCCGAAGTGATGGTACGCAACTGAGTTACATAACCAAACATCTCAGAAAGAGGCACTGTTGCTTTGATCACCTGAGAACCATTACGTGTATCCATACCCAAAAGCTGGCCACGACGACGGTTCATATCACCGATAACATCACCCATATTTTCTTCTGGGGTCAGGATCTCGATTTTCATGATTGGCTCCATCAATGTAGGCTTACATTTTGGCAAGGCTTCACGATAAGCCATTCTTGCTGCAAGTTCAAATGACAAAGCATCTGAATCGACTGCATGGAATGAACCATCGATCAAACGAACTTTCATATCAGGAAGTGGATAACCAGCCAATACACCATTCGCCATTGCTGCAGCAAAACCTTTCTCAACAGATGGGATAAATTCACGAGGAATAGATCCACCAGTGATTTCATTTACAAACTGCAAACCACCTTTTTCAAAATCTGAATCAATTGGAGAAATTACCACCTGAATGTCGGCGAATTTACCACGACCACCAGATTGTTTTTTATACGTTTCACGGTGCTGAGTAGATCCAAAGATCGCCTCTTTATAAGCTACCTGTGGAGCTCCCTGATTAACTTCAACTTTAAACTCACGTTTCAAGCGGTCAATCAAGATATCTAAGTGAAGCTCACCCATACCAGAAATTACAGTCTGACCAGTTTCCTCGTCTGTCTGAACCCTGAATGTAGGATCTTCTTCGGCCAATTTAGATAAGCCCATACCCAATTTATCAATATCAGCTTGAGTTTTAGGCTCAATTGCCAAACCAATAACTGGCTCAGGGAACACCATAGATTCCAAAACGATCGGATTTTTCTCTTCACAAAGTGTATCTCCTGTTTTGATGTCTTTAAAACCTACAACCGCAGCAATATCACCAGCACCTACGTTAGGAATTGGGTTTTGCTTGTTCGCATGCATCTGGAAGATACGTGAGATACGCTCTTTGTTCTCAGAACGTGCGTTGTAAATATAAGAACCTGCTTCAAGGTTACCTGAATAAACACGGATAAAGCATAAACGTCCAACAAAAGGATCTGTCGCAATTTTGAATGCCAAAGCTGCAAACGGCTCTTTTTCATCTGGTTTACGCAATTCCTCTGCTCCTGTCTCTGGATTAGTTCCAACAATACCTTCTGAATCCATTGGTGAAGGCAATAATTCCATCACATAGTCAAGCATGGTCTGTACACCTTTGTTTTTGAAAGATGAACCACAAACCATAGGTACAATTTTAGCATCCAATACAGCTGCACGCAAAGCGTCCAAGATTTCACGCTCTGTGATCGAATTAGGATCTTCGAAGAATTTCTCCATCAAAGTCTCATCATAATCAGCCACAGATTCCAGCAATTTCTCTCTCCACTCAGCAACTTCGTCCAGCATATCTTCAGGAATTGGAACTTCAGTAAAGGTCATACCTTTATCGTGCTCATTCCATACGATACCACGGTTGTTGATCAAATCAACTACACCTTTGAAGCTGTCTTCAGCACCGATAGGCAATTGCAGCGGAACTGCATTGCTACCCAACATGCTCTTAACCTGTCCAACAACTTTCAGGAAGTCAGCTCCGGAACGGTCCATTTTGTTAACGAAACCGATACGGGCTACATTGTAGTTGTTTGCCAGTCTCCAGTTGGTTTCAGACTGAGGCTCAACACCATCAACTGCAGAGAAAAGGAATACCAGACCATCCAATACGCGCAATGAACGATTTACCTCTACGGTAAAATCTACGTGTCCCGGTGTATCAATGATGTTGATGTGGTAGTTATCTCCTCTGTATTTCCAGTTTACAGTAGTAGCCGCAGAAGTGATCGTGATACCACGCTCCTGCTCTTGTGCCATCCAGTCCATTGTAGCTGCACCTTCGTGCACCTCACCAATTTTATGACTAACACCAGCATAATAAAGGATACGCTCAGTTGTTGTAGTTTTACCTGCATCAATGTGAGCTGCAATTCCAATGTTTCTTGTGTATTTTAAATCTCTTGACATTTTCTATGATTCTGTATGATTAGAAACGGAAGTGAGAGAACGCTTTGTTGGCTTCAGCCATTTTATGCGTATCTTCTTTTTTCTTAACTGCTGCACCTTCACCTTTAGCTGCTGAAACAATTTCACCTGCTAATTTCTCTTTCATTGTTTTTTCACCGCGTTTACGAGCGTAAGAAATCAACCATTTCATACCTAAAGCAATCTTACGGTCTGGTCTTACTTCTGTAGGCACCTGGAAGTTAGCACCACCTACACGGCGTGACTTAACCTCTACAGCAGGCATTACATTAGCTAAAGCACGTTTCCATACTTCTAAGCCATTTTCACCAGCTTTTTTCTCAGCCAGCTCAACAGCGTTATAGAAAATATCATATGCGATGGATTTCTTTCCATCGTACATCATATTGTTCACAAATCTGGTTACCTGAACATCATTGAACTTAGGATCAGGAAGGATAATTCTCTTTTTTGGTTTTGACTTTCTCATTTTTCTTTCCTCCTAATTATTTCTTTTTACCTTTTGTTGGTGCCGCAGCTACTTGTCCTGGCTTAGGACGTTTAGTACCATATTTCGAACGACGTTGGTTACGACCAGCAACACCAGAAGTATCCAATGCTCCACGGATGATGTGGTAACGTACACCTGGCAAATCTTTAACACGACCACCACGGATCAATACGATCGAGTGCTCCTGCAAGTTGTGACCTTCTCCAGGGATGTACGCGTTAACCTCTTTACCATTGGTTAAACGTACACGCGCTACTTTACGCATTGCTGAGTTTGGTTTTTTAGGGGTAGTAGTATATACACGTGTACATACACCTCTTCGCTGTGGACAGCTGTCCAACGCCGGAGACTTACTCTTGAACTCCAGTGCTACTCTACCTTTTCTAACTAATTGTTGAATGGTTGGCATTGTTTCTTTTTTGTTTTTCTATTAATGTTTAAAAACTTTACCCCTCAATAAGGGACTGCAAAGGTAAGACAATACATTTTATAAATCAAGGGGTTAACACAAAATTATTAAGGCACAAAAAAATAGGGCATCCATCCGGATCGCCCTATTACTTATTAACTTCCCTAAATTTTATCATTCTAATCAAAAAAAAGAACGACAAAGTCTTTATAATAATTGATTATTAATCGTTTTCTAAATTTCCAGCTCATCAAAACCAATATGGCCCGGCCAAAAACCTGCGCAAATGTAAAACATGCTTATCAAGAATCGTTATACTTTAGGGCCTAAGTATTGCACTTTAGAGCCTCCCCAAATTCTCCGAATGCGAAAATGCACGGTAATCAAGCGCTGTAATGCCGGTCATTTTTTTAAAAAACCGGCAAAAGTAGCCCTGACTATTAAACTCAAGCTCTGCCGCAATTTCCTTTACCGTAAGCGAAGTACCACTAAGCAAGCTCTTGCTCTCCAACAATAAGCGATCCTGAATCAAATCGTACACGGTTTTACCCAAAATAGATTTCGTAATGTTATTGATCCTGCGCCCGGGCAGCCCAATGGCATCGTAATAAAAGTCAGGATCCTTATGACGTTTATAATCTTTTTCAATCAATGCTTTCAGACGCTTGATCATCGAAAAGCGGTCGTCCGCCCCACCAATAGCACTTAAAAAAGAACTCCGCTGATCTGCACACAGCAACATTCCATTTAGCAGGTTGGTAATCATCATCACATTTGGCTCCTGTTGTCGCATTTCCAATTGCAATAAACTAAATAACCCCATAAAAGTTTCACAGGAAAGCTCTTTTAGATCCAGGTAAGGTCTGCGGTAAAAATTATCCAGCAATGAAGCATTTAAATTTCTTAAGGCCTCTTCATTCAGCAGAATCACCCAGCCATCTTCAGCATATTGCTTCAACTGATGAGCCTGGCCTCCCCGAACAAAAAACAACCTTCCCGGAAGCATTTCATATTCCACATAGTCTATGCACTGGGCACCCAGGCCACGTGTAGCCCAGATTACAATATCGAACTTGTGCCGATGGGATTCAAAAGCATAATATTTAGAAAAACTGTCGAAACGACAAACCTCAATCGTCTTCTTTCCCGAAATGGTAGGGAAAGGCAATACAGAATGTACATATTCAGCAGCAGGTTCGTTCATCGAAAGCACTATATATTAATTTACTATTATCCTATCAATTATAATCAGGCATATCCTATACGCCTTCGTTCTCTCCACCAAACAGAAAAACCCATATTCTTCCGGATGGTGTCTTATACAATAAAATTTAGGTTATAATATCTCAATACATGAATCCCACTTAAAGCCCTGAGATTCATCTGACTGAATTTACTTAAAACAAATTTAAATAATAAAATTAACATTCAGCAAACTTAACTTTAAAAAAGAAGGATGTCCTGAATGCCTGCCTTTAATGAAAAGTGTTGAGGTAGAGTTTCTCCACTTTTTTCCTGGCCCAATCTGTTTTACGTAAGAATTTGAGACTGGAATTCATCGTGGGATTATTATTGAAACAGGCGATCTTAACCAGCATACCCAATTCTTCCCAGCCATAGTGCCATACGAGTTGTTTTAGGACAAACTCTAGTGTTTTCCCATGCAATGGATTGTTTTTTTGCTCCTGCTCCGCCATAGGGCAAAAATAATAACTAAATTTGATTAGTGTTAAACAGATCGACAAATGAATTATAAATTAGGAGACTTCGTCCGCTTCGTGGATGAAAACCTGGAAGGCTATATCACCAGAATTATAGATAAAGATACGATTGGCGTCACAGATGCCAATGACTTTGAAATTCCCGTACTGGCCGCGAAGGTTACTTTGGTACATGGAGAAATTTCTGAAGACGAGACCACTACTGTCAGGACCAGGCCCAGTATACCTGAAAAAGAGTTCATCACCGATGGTGTATACCTTGGGATTGTTACCGACCAACACAGCAATTCCGTAGTGCACTTCTACCTGTTGAATGAGACTTCATTCCAGTTGCCACTTAGCCTGAGTACAGAGAAAGACAACAAATTTAAAGGTGAATTTCTGGGCATCGTCCCTGTAGGTACCGCCCAAAAAATCTACTCGGCTCAATTGGCTGATATTCAAATATGGCCCAAGTTCAGGTTGGAAATCTTATTCCATACTTCCTCAAATATCGAACCCAAAGCGCCTGTCATTTTTAAACAGGCCATCAAAGGAAAAGACCTCTCCGTCGCTAAAGTAGAGATCAAACTATTGAACCAAAAGGGCTGGCAGATCCGGCTGGATGAAACACCATCTGCAAGCACAATAGATGCTGAAAAATTAAAACAGAGTTTTTATAAATAATACCAGCAAAAAGCCCCTGTCGACCATCGAAAGGGGCTTTTTGCCAATTTGTCCCGTCCTGAAAAAAGTTGACCAATAAAAAGTTAACGATGTGAAAATACAGGAAGTTAGGATTAAGATCACTGTCCCCAATCCCAAGTACAGTGAGAGCTTCAAACAGGCAGTGGTGCAGGA